>Ga0316187_10004836_pt1 | contig 11670 bp, 9 predicted proteins | sample CroRivburrow1_MG_FD_204927 | JGI IMG/M metagenome (GOLD analysis project Ga0316187, IMG submission 204927) | Coastal sediment microbial communities from Maine, United States - Cross River worm burrow 1 | ecosystem: Environmental > Aquatic > Marine > Coastal > Sediment | place: USA: Maine...
GCTCAAGGTCTTTGTAGTGCTCAAAAAAATGCCTGATCTGATCGGTTAAAAAGGTCGGCAGATCTTCGGGGCCCTGAACATGGTCATAGACAGGCTTCAGACGGGAAACCGGCACTGCCAGCACTTTAGCATCCATGCCCGCCTCATCTTCCATCTCCAGCACACCAATCGGACGACAAGGCACAACACAACCTGGAACCAGCGCAAACTGGGAGACAACCAACACATCTGTCGGGTCACCATCATCGGAAAGCGTATTCGGGACAAACCCGTAGTTGCATGGATAGTGCATAGCCGTATGCATAAAACGGTCAACAAACACTGCGCCGGACTCTTTATCCAACTCATACTTGATCGGGTCAGCGTGCTGCGGAACCTCAATCACCACATTGATATCGTGTGGTGGATGCTCGCCTGCCGGAATTTTACTGAGGTCCATGATTTGCTCCCAACTAATTATAAAGTTGACGCATTGTATGATTACTTCGCAAAAAGTCATCAACGCGCACAACTCAGATAAACCCGCTACACTCTCGTGGTGATTATTGTATCGGTATCTGATCAGCTTCTTCACCACCGCCGCAGAACCGGTGTCTGGAAGACTTACCCCATCTCAACGGCTGCCAATGGCACGGGTAATGAGGAGGGAAGCTTGCAGACACCGCTCGGCAATCACCGCATTGCAGAGAAGATAGGTGATGGCCTCCCCCTGCTCACCGCCTTCAAAGCTCGCGAGCCCTTTGCCATTTTTGATCCCAAAACATGCGACCCTGATAAAGATTGGATACTAACACGTATTTTGTGGCTGGAAGGTAGTGAAACAGGCAAAAACAGACGAGGAAAAGTCGATACAAAGTCACGATACATCTATATCCACGGCACCCACGATGAGGCATCGATCGGCACTCCCGCCTCTCATGGCTGCATCCGCATGTGCAATCTTGATGTGCTGGATCTGTTTGAACACACCTTCTCCGGTGAGCGCGTAACTATTAAAGCTTAAATTTCAGGCCCCGCAAAGGGAGTCTGTTCAGGGATGCTGACTGGATTCAAGTGTTCTATTAACTCAATTATTGTTTTGATACGCGGTAACAGCTCTTACCACTTTTTTTGGCTTGATACATGGCACTGTCGGCTTTGCTCACAATACTTTCCATATCGCCATCGTCTTCAGATGCAAGGCAGATTCCGATACTTGCGCTCAGGGCATATTGGGATCTCTTCAGAGACAAAGTCTTCCCGATTGCAGCATTTACTTTTTCAGCCATCTTGCAGGCGGCCTTTTCAGAATCAACATCAACAAGGATGATGGCGAACTCATCGCCACCAATACGAGCCACGGTATCTGTCGCACGGACACATAGCAGCAGACGCTTGCTTATCTCGATAAGCGCCTGATCGCCCCACTCATGGCCCAATTCATCATTGATCGGTTTGAAATAGTCAAGATCAAGGATCAGTACGCCCATCAACTTCCGATAACGGTGTGTATGGGCCAGACCCTGCTGCATGCGATCATAAAACAGAGCCCGATTTGGCAACCCGGTAAGATAGTCATGATAAGCCATCTGCCTGATGGTTTCTTCTGCAGTTTTGCGCTCGGTGATGTCATGACTGACTACCACCGAGTGCGTTATCTCATTGTCGACATTGTAGTACGGGTAGTACGTTGCACTGAAATGGGATTGTCCTCGCTCCTTGATATCAAGGGAGAATTCCACCTCCACCACATTTCCAGCGAAGCACTGATCGAAACAAGGCTTAATAGCCGACTCAAAGCTCTCCTTGCCCCAGATGTCGGCCACACTATGGCCGATGGCTTCTTCCCGTGTTTTGTGCAGTACCGACAAAAAAGCATCGTTGACTGCCTGGTAGACATAATTTGTGTCGATGAGGTTCATGAAATCTCTGGAGGTGTTGCCGATAAACTCATATCGCTTCCACATCTCCCTGATCGCCTCGGTTTCGGTGACATGGAGCTTCTTAATATCCGGTGGGATGCCAGGTGTGCTACGGACAATTTTTAAGTTTACCGGTGCACTGCGGGGAGTCGTATGAATCCCAGTCGAGTGTTTTTCTGGTTTGGTTTTCATGGCTTCTGCATCAAGTATTACCGTCTTTTTATTAAACCTCAAGTCAAAGAGATGGTTTGATCATGGAGATGCTTTTGGCAAACAGGGTATTTTGTTTTTGTTTAACCTTGAATGCCAAAAGCGGCCATTAAGAAGAGGCCCTATTTTCTCCAGAACTCCGGAACAAGCAGCACAAAGAATGTAAAGATTTCAAGACGGCCTAGCACCATACCGAACATCAGAATCCCCTTGGCAGTATCGGGGAGTGAGGCGTAGTTCGAAGCGGGCCCGACATCGCCAAAACCAGGGCCTGTATTGGTCAGGCAGGCTGCTGTGGCTGAGAGGGCTGTCATCATATCCACGCCTGTAATGGCAAGTAGAATGGCGATCACGCTGTAGCAGACCATGTAGAGCACAAAGAAGCCCCATAGAGCCTGTACAACCGGGCCTGTTACACTGTGCTCACCGATCTTTACATGAATAATGGCGTGCGGGTGAATAAGCCTGCGAATCTCACGCATGCCCTGCCTGAAGAGAAGCAGCACCCTGACCACCTTCATACCACCGCCGGTAGAACCGGCACAGGCACCGACAAACATGGCGGCAAGCAACAGCAGGCCCGTCCCAGGTGGCCAGATGGCATAGTCACTGACTGCAAATCCTGTTGTGGTTGCAATAGCAACGGTATTGAATATGACCTCATCTACGGTGCCGGCTCCTGATGATAGCGTGATAGCCCCTACAAGAACGATCAGGGTGCTGACCCATTTGATATAGGTCCGAAACTCATCATCCTGAAAATAGGTCTTAACCGAAAAGCCACGTCTCATGGAAGCAAAGTGGAGTGTGAAGTTCACACCGGCCATCAACATAAAGATGATAATCAGGGTGCGGATAGTCTGGGACTCATAATAACCAATACTGGCATCGTGGGTGGAGAATCCGCCGATAGCGATGGTGCACATGGCGTGGTTGACCGCATCGAAGAAGCTCATGCCTGCTGCCCAGAGAGAAAGAGCGGTAATGCCGGTCATGGCAAGGTAGATATACCAGAGTACTTTGGCGGTCTCAGTGACACGTGCAGTCAGCTTATCCTTCACCGGGCCGGGAGTCTCGGCACGAAACAGCTGCATGCCGCCCACACCGAGCAGTGGCATCACGGCCACCGCCAATACAATGATTCCCATACCTCCTAGCCACTCCTGCATAGAGCGCCAGAAGAGTATCGAAGGCGGCAGTCCGTCCAGCCCTGTCAGAATGGTTGCTCCGGTTGTAGTCAGCCCGGAGGTCGATTCAAACAGCCCGTCGATAATGGTGTCACATACGCCTGTGGTCCAGAAAGGGATAGCGCCCAGAAGGGAGAGAACCACCCAAGCCAGAGCAACAATCAAAAACCCGTCTTTATGTGTTAACCGGTCCGGCGCGGACCCTGCAATACGCATCATGGTTAGCCCGAGAGCCGATACCAGACAGCCTGCAAGAATAAAGTGGTCGGCATGGCCAGAGTGATAATAGAGAGAGATCAGCGCTGGAGCCATCATGCCGCAGCCAAAGAGGGCAACAAGAATACCAAGAGTCCAGGCGACGCCTTTTGGGTGCATGGATTAGCCTAATAGCCTGAACTTGGAATAGGTATGACTCATCAGGCGCTCAGAAAAATTCCAGATGAACTTCAAAGAGCTTCTCAACCGCACGCAGTGATTTGCTCTGCGTCACCAGAAGCACATGATCATCCGGCTCAATCATGGTACTACCATCGGGGATAATAACAATCTCATCACGGACAATGGCGCCAATCACTGTGTTAGCTGGCAGCTCAAGCGCACTCAATGGCGTATGCAGGATGTTGGATGTCTCCAGTGCAACAGCCTCCAGCACCTCCAGTGTTCCGTCACCCAGCGGTGACATGCCGAGAATACGCCCTTTACGGACATGTCTCAGAATAGATGAGGCAGTTGTAAAGCGTGGAGATACAGTGATATCAAGTCCAATCTGGCGAACAAGATCGGTATAGATCGCCCGGTTCACCAGTGTAACAACATGGGAAACATCATATTTCTGGGCAATCAGACTGGCGAGGATATTGGTCTCATCATCGTTGGTCAGCGCTAGAAAATCGTCCATGCTATCAATCGCCTCCTCTTCGAGAAGGTCGCGATCCAATGCGCTTCCATGGATAACCACGCTGCTATCGAGCTGCTCGGCCAGCCACTGGGCCCGTCTCGGATTATGTTCAATCAGTTTGATAGAAGCGCCCATTTTTTCCAGCTGCTGGGCAACGATAAAACCGACATTACCACCACCAACCATCATAACATGTCGGTTTTTGTGCTCCGATGTCTCATAACCGACATGTTCCAGAAAACTATTCACCTGCCCTTTAGAGAGGGCGATATAGACGCTGTCTCCCGCCAGAAGAACAGTGTCTGATTTTGGCACGCGCCATTTCCGGTTATGTTCATGTGCTACGATGTAGGTGCGAATGTCCCCCATCACCTCATCAAGTTCGTTCAGTGCCAGCCCTGCCAGAATCCCTTTGGGAGGAACCCTCAAGCCCAGCAGCTGCACACGGCCATCAGCAAAATCCTGCGCATCTACAGCCGATGAGACCTGAAAACGCTTGATGATTGAGTTTGCCGCTTCCCGTTCTGGAGAGATAATCAAGTCAATCGGGAGCTCATCACGTCCAAAAAGTTCGACGCTGTTCACATAGTCAGGCTCACGGATACGGGCCATCTTAGTAGTTACCTTAAAGAGTGAATGGGCCACCTGACATGCAAGCATGTTGGTCTCATCATTAGTCGTGGCGGCTATCAGAAGCTCAGCATTGTCGGCACCGGCCTGTCTTAGAACAGATGGGTAAGAGGCCTGTCCGAGAACGGTTTTTACATCCATTGTATCTGCCACACGCTGCAGGCGCTCAGCATCATTATCGACAACAACCACATCGTTGCCCTCTGTTGCCAGCCGTTGAGCAATGTAAAATCCCACCTCGCCGGCACCAAGAATCAATATATTCATCCCTTCTTCTCCGGTGGGTTCAGACCAAAACTTTTGATTTTGCGGTGTAACTGACTTCGTTCCATGCCGATGGAGGCAGCGGTGCGGCTGATATTCCATTCATTCTGATCAAGATAGTGCAGCAGGTAGCTTCTTTCAAATGACTCCCGGGCATTATGGAAACTGCTGGAGAAAGAGCTGCTATCATGACCCTTTGTGGCCTGCTGAACAGATGTGGATGATGCATCCAGTGGCAACATGTTTTCAGGCGTCACTTCAATACCGGGGCGAAGAATATGGCAACGTTCAATATAATTTCTTAGCTCCCGGATATTCCCGGCCCAGGGGTAATCCTGCATAAGGATGATCGCACTTTCAGAGAAGCGAACCGGATCCCCACCAAGCAGCTGGGACTGCTCTGTAGCCAGTGTCTCCACCAGCAGGGGAAGATCTTCGCTCCGTTCACGCAGTGCGGGAAGATGTATGGTGACCACATTTAGACGATAGTAAAAATCATCACGAAGTTTGCCTTCATGCAGAAGCTGCTCCGGCTCATCGGAGCTGGCACTAATGATTCGGACATTGGCAGCTATTGGCGTCGGGTTGCCCAGTCGCTGAATCTTTCGCTCCTGCATTGCACGCAATACTTTAGCCTGGGTACTCAGGCTGAGTTCGCGAATCTCATCAAAAAAGAGTGAGCCCTCATGAGCTGATTCGAAACGACCCCGCTGTGCATGTAGCGCTCCCGGAAAAGCTCCCTTCTCGTGACCAAAGAGTTCGGAGTCCATCTGTGCCTCAGGAATGCTTGCCGTATTCAACTCAACAAAAGGGTTCTCAGCACGTTTTGACTGAAGATGAATCTGATGGGCGGCAACCGCTTTACCGGTGCCATGTTCGCCGAGTATCAGAACAGCAGCATCGGTGATAGCAACACGTCTGATCAGCTTCCTGATATCTTCAATAGCCGCACTCTTACCAATCAACTCATGCCGGGTTTGCTGATGAATATTCTGTTTCAGATCGACATTCTCCTGTTCCAGCTTACGCTTCTCCAACGCGTTACGGAGCAGGATCAGAAGTCGATCGGATGAGAGTGGCTTTTCAACAAAATCGAATGCGCCCTGGCGTGTGGCACGAACGGCGGTGTCGATGGTTGCATGGCCAGACATGATAATAATTGGAACATTGGAATCGATCTGAAGAATCCGGCTCATGGTCTCAAGGCCATCAATGCCCGGCATCCAGATATCCAGCAGAATACAGTCAGCAGGCTGCTTGCGGAATCTGGCAACCGCCTCTTCACCGGAGGCAGCAGATGAAACGAGATACCCCTCATCCTCAAAAAGTCCCTGTAGTGACTCCCGGATTGCCGGCTCGTCATCAACGACCATTATTCTCGCGCTCATGATTGCTCCATGCTGTGTTCTTCCATCGGCAGGCGCAAGCAGAAGTGTGTCGGATTAGCGTTGGAGAGAAGTGTTAGATTCCCATTATGTTCATCTGCAATTCGATTGGCTATCGCAAGCCCCAGCCCCGAGCCCGACTCCTTGGTTGAGAAGTAGGCTTCAAAGATATGCTCGGATGCATCCTCAGGGATTCCTGATCCGCCATCCTGAATGTGAAACTCAACCATGTTCATGTCGCATCCGCCTGAGAGGTGAACCGGCGCAAGCGACTCCTCAGTTGCTGCCAAAGCGTTGTCCATCAGGTTAATTAGAATCTGTCGAATCTGATCCGCATCACAATAACAGAGGGTATCATCCGCGAACTGCTCCACATGAACCCGAGAGTAGGCACCATACAACTCTGCCATATCGGTGATGAGCTCTCTGGCGTGTACAGATTCGGGCTTCGGCTTGGGTAGCCGGGCAAGATCGGAAAAGTCCCCAATCAGACGCTGCAGACGTTCCACCTGAGTGATAATGGCGTGTGTGCAGCTGTCAAACACTTCGGTGTCATCGGCCATCTTTCGAAACCGGCGCTGCAGACGCTCAGCGGCCAGCTTGATCGGTGTCAGAGGATTTTTGATCTCATGTGCAAGTCTCTGTGCCACTTCAGACCAGGCACGATGGCGCTGGGCCTCGGCAAGACTGCTTACATCATCGAGTACCATCAGATAACCGGAGAAACCGGCTGAACCGGCACCGCTCAATTTCACGCCTCGAGCAAGAATGTGAAGGCTGTTGTTATTGACCACCAACTCCAGTTCACGCTGCAGATTTTCATCTTCCTGTCCGGAGAGCTCATCGTAAAACTGGCAGACCAGCTGCAACCTGCCACTGCATAGCGATGAGATGGAGCGCCCCGGAACCCATTCGGTTGAAAGATTAAGAAGATCACGCATCGACTGATTCAAGAGCCGGATGTTGCCGGAGGCATCAATTAGCAGAACGCCGGTCTGCAGGTTGGCAAGCAGAGTCTCCAACACATATTGTCGCTGCCTGCTGCTGTCGAGCGCTCCGGTCAGCTCCTTCTGGGTCTGCTCCAGCGCCTCAACATTCTGTTTCATGCGCAGTGTCATCCGGTTAAAGGAGTCAACCAGTGAGCCGAGCTCATCTTCAGGAGCAGACGTGATCGATACGGTCAGGTCCCCCTCGGTTACCCTTTCCAGTGCCTTTGCCAGATCTCCGATCGGAGATGTGAGCCGCCTTGTAAAGCCAACCGCCACAATACCCGCCGCAAGAATAACGATCAGGGTGGCAATGAGCATGGCATGGGTGAATGTGCTACGGATTGATTGGCGGTTTCGCTCCAGCTCGCGATAACTTCGGTAATCCGCTTCAACAGCACGGGCATTTTTGACAACCCCTGCCGGCACCACAACTTGGGCACGAACAAGGCCAACAATATTCTGGTGCGCACGAAGCGGGGCAAAACCGACTGCAATCTCCTCATTGCCACGCGTAATCAGCTTGGTTGATACCAGCCCCAGAGTCAGGGTTGATCTCCCCTCCTCCTCAAGCGGCTCTGACTCAAGTCCGGACAGCCCTTCGGACTGAACATGGGCAATCAGTCGCTCATTAAGATCGAAAATTTGAACGCTCTGCCATCCCTCATGTTGCATCAGATCTGCCATTCGCGTGTTCAACAGACTGTAACTGATAGGCAGCGTCGCCATATAGCTCAGCAGTTCGTCATCATTCATGACTGTGCCCAGCCCATGTTTCAGGTCACTATCGACTCGGGCGTAGAAGCCCTGTGCCAAATTAAGCGCCTGATCAAGCAGCGTATCTACCCTCACATCGAACCAGACATCCATGCCCTTCTCAACCATCTGATTAGCGGATACCAGAAGAATAGATGTTGGAATCAACAGCATACTTACCAGGGCAATCACCAGTTTGGCACGCAGCCGGGAGCCTGCACGCCGCTCCTTCGGTTCACGCAGCAGTCGAATGCCATAGTTCAACAGGGCAGCAGAGAGAATCGCCAGCAGTGTGATATTGATCCAGACGATCAATGATATCTCCGAGCTCTTCTGCTCAGGCCAAAGCGCGAAGATGACAAACCACAGCATGATCGACATCAGAAGCGGGAGCATGCGCATAAATCTGGTCATGGTAGTGTGATCTCCTCCTCTGCCACTGTTGTGCCGAGGCTCATCGATCCAGACCACCACTCATCACTGAATTGACCTTCCTGAATATGGAATTGAACTTCAATATTGTATCTGACACCCGACTTTAGAAGGCTTCGGTCAAGTATCGGGAAATGGTTAAGCCCGGAGAGAAATTCAATAGCGTCATCGATCGTGCCAACTCTTCGGGATATGCGATTCTTCGCATCAGAAATAATCAGACTCTTTGAGATCAGGTCGGGAACTGCCTGACGGGCTATCGTGATTTCACCAACCGTGCTGTTGAGCCAGTAATCGCTCACCTCTTCGATAATGATATTCCAGATAAATGTGACCGGTGTCCCCTGGTTCAGGGCAAGAATTGCCTTATCTGAAATATCAACCCGGTCGACACTGCAATAGATCAGCTTATCATCATATGTGATCTCCATTAGAGATGGCTCTGGGGCTGAAAGAGCGGTGTTGATCTGGAAAAACATGCCAAAAAGAACAGTTAAAACTGCTGCAGACTTAGGATATATACGAAAAACCAGTGGCATCAGCCTGAGTTTAGCTTGGATATGCAATCATTCCAGCACTGATCGTCAGTTTCGATTATGCCTGAAATGAGTGGGCAAGACGGCTAGAGTGCGGCGATGCCGATTGTCACACTTCATGAACTCTCCAAAGCCTACGGTCCGCAGGTGCTGCTGGAGAAAGTTTCACTGCGTATTTTACGCCACTCCCGCATCGGCCTGATCGGCCGAAACGGTGAGGGGAAATCGACACTGCTGAAGATCATGGCAGGCTCAATTGAACCTGATGAGGGGGCCGTTAATCTGCGCAGCGGTGTCAGGGTCGCCTACCTGCCACAGGCTCCCCATTTCGATGCCGGCCATACCGTTTTTTCTGTCGTGGCAGAGGGTTTAGGCGAGGTGGCCGACTCACTTAACGCCTATGATGAGGCGTTGGTGACGCTGGAGAACGACACTTCGGAAACTGCCTTGAAACGGCTTGCACAGATGCAGAGCGAACTGGAACGTACTGGAGGCTGGCAGTACAAATCCCGGATTGAGTCCGCCATCTCCCGGCTCAAGCTGGATGCCCATCGCGATGTAGGCGAACTCTCCGGCGGCTGGCTCAGACGAGTGGCACTGGCCCGTGCGGTAGTAGCAGAACCGGATCTTCTGCTGCTGGATGAGCCAACCAACCACCTCGATATTGCATCCATTGAGTGGCTTGAAGACTTTGTCGCCGACTTTGCCGGTGCAGTTATGTTTGTTACCCATGATCGTTACTTCCTTGATGCCGTAGCAGAGCAGGTAGTGGAACTTGATCGGGGGGCAGTCACCTTTTTTGATTGTAGTTATGCCGAATATCTTGATAAAAAGGCGGAGCTTCTGGCACAGGAGGAGCGTCACTTCAGGAAATTTGACAAACTTCTGGCCGATGAGGAGCGCTGGATTCGCCAGGGCATTCCGGCTCGCAGAACCCGTAACGAGGGCCGTGTTCGTAATCTCGAGTCACTACGCAAGCAGCGTGAGGCGCGACGGCTTCGAGGTGGTGATGTTGAGCTGAGGGTCTCCAGTGGCATAAAACCGGGCAAGATGCTGATTGAAGCTGTCGAGCTATCACACAGTTTTGATGCGACGGTGATCGCCAAAGACCTGAACCTGAAGATCATGGCGGGCGACCGGATCGGGTTGGTCGGCCCCAACGGCATCGGTAAAACCACCCTGTTGAAGATGCTGCTCGGCGAGCTGAAGCCACAGCATGGCCGTGTCCGCCACGGCGTGCGCCTGGCCCCGGCTTTCCTCACCCAGATGCGGGAACTTGATCCGGAGATGAAGATCAGGGATGTGCTGCTACCACAGGGTGGCAACTACGTACATATTGCCGGTGTCGAGCCGCGTCACATTGCCAGCTACCTTCAGGATTTTCTCTTTGATACCGAGCGGTTGCACTCTCGTGTTTCGGCACTCTCCGGTGGTGAACGGGGTCGTCTGATGCTGGCTAAACTGTTATTGGAACCAGCCAACCTGCTGGTGCTTGATGAGCCGACCAATGATCTTGATATCGGCACACTGACGGTACTGGAGCAGGCACTGGCCAAGTATGACGGAACCGTACTTCTGGTCAGTCACGACCGCGCCTTTATGGACCGGGTGATCTCCCGTGTATTGGCCTTTGAGGGGGATGGATGCGTGATCCCCATTGAGGGGGGCTATAGCGACTATGCCCTGTGGAAATCGAAGCAGAAGCCGGTGAAAGATGATCGGGGTAAGAAGACGTCGGCCACAGCACGCCCGGAGCGCAAGAAGGTCAAACTTGCTTACAAAGAGCAGCGGGAGCTTGATGGCCTGCCTGCACAGATTGAATCTTTGGAGAGCGAAAAGGGAGAGATTGAGGAGCGCTTCTGTGACCCTGACTATTTCACCCGTGATGGCGATGCCTTCCTGAAAGACCAGAACCGTCTTGCAGAACTGGAGTCCGAGCTTGCCGATTGCTACGAGCGATGGGATGAGCTGGAAACGAAACGGGCGGAGTTGGCAGCATGAGGAGACCAGGTTGAACAAGCCTTTCTGGGAAGACAAAACACTAGCCGAGATGAGCGATGCGGAGTGGGAGTCACTTTGCGACGGTTGTGGCCGCTGCTGCCTCTACAAATTTCAGGATGAAGACTCCGATGAGATGTTTTTCACCAATGTCGCCTGTACCCTGTTCGATGCAGACACATGCCAGTGTGGCAACTATGAGAAACGGTTCGACTCCGTGCCGGAGTGTGCCGATATTCGTAAGTTCACCAAGCGGGAGTATCAGTGGCTACCCGAGCGCTGCGCCTATCGCCTGCTGTTTGAAGGCAAAAAACTGAAGCCGTGGCATCCGCTTATTTCTAGTGACCCTGAAAGCGTCCATCAGGCAGGTGTCTCAATGCGAGGTCGTGCGATCAGCGAAGATGATGCCGATCTGGAGAAGCTTGAAGATTATATCGTTGAAGAGTTGATCTGACCTTTTCCGAATGTCCGCCTTCGGCCGAAAGCA
>Ga0316187_10004838_pt1 | contig 11667 bp, 7 predicted proteins | sample CroRivburrow1_MG_FD_204927 | JGI IMG/M metagenome (GOLD analysis project Ga0316187, IMG submission 204927) | Coastal sediment microbial communities from Maine, United States - Cross River worm burrow 1 | ecosystem: Environmental > Aquatic > Marine > Coastal > Sediment | place: USA: Maine...
AACGCGAGAGGCGTGGCCGCACTCACCGCAGAGCATGTTCTTGACGCCGAGCCGTTTGACCTCTTCGTAGTAGCGCTTGTTCTCGGCCTTCATCGCCCCGTCGTCACCGGTGAACAGACCGTAGTTGGCGCCATCGAAGCAGCGCGAGCTCATCGTCCAGCTGATGCCCAGCTTGTGGAAGATCTTGGCGACTGCCATGGTCGCCTCCGGGTTGACGAGAACGTCGCCGGACGGCGGAACGTACATGTAATCGACTCCCACCAGATCCACCGGGATGCGGACCGGCAATCCACATTCCTCTTCGATTTCCTCTTCGAGAAACGCCACTGCGTCCTTGAAGCCCTCCGGACCGCAACCATCGGTGTTGCCGGTCTGGAGTGAGGCGTTGGTGACGTCGAGGAGGCGCTGCGGCGTCAACCCCAGCGAGTGGATGATGGCGCGGCCCTTGCGTGTGATCACCGAGTTGTCGATTCCGAATGGGCAGAAGGTCGCGCAGCGACGGCACCCGGTGCACTCATAGAAACGCTGCACCCACTCGGAGATCTCTCCTTCGGCATAGTCGTGGGCGCCGGCCAGGCTGCCGAGAGCTCGACCACCCAGCGTCTTTTGCCGTTTGTAGATGGACCTGATGAGATCCGACCGTTCGGCCGGGTTGTGGCCCTTTTCCGGCGCGCCGTAATACACCGGACACTGCTCGGCGCAGGTCCCGCACTTGGCGCAGATCTCCATGTAGGTACGCATGACTCTCGGACCGTTTTCGATGGCCTCGATCGCCTTGATAACGGTGTCGCGCTCGGGCGGCGACGGAATTTCGGTGATATTTGGAACGCTCGTAGTTTGCCCTGAAGCTTCCATGGTGTCAGCCCCTCTTGATCGCGGCCTGCGTGAAAAACACGCCGCCGAAGTGCATGATCTTGCTGAAAGGGATGTACAGCAGCAGCATTTGTCCCAGGAAAAGGTGGGCCAGGAACCAACCGTTTTCTGGAACCAAGGGTGTCTGCAGCATTACCAGCGATGCAAAGTACTGCTGTGTCACAGCGAGATCGAAATGATCGAGAAAACGCATGGCGTTGCCGGTCAGAACGATCGCCAAAAGGAGAAACAGGGCGAAGTAGTCCGCCGGCGCCGAGATCTCCCGTACCCGGTCCACCGCGAATCGGCGCCCGATGAGCAGCACGATCATCACCAGAATCGTCACCCCGGCCGCCCCTCCCACCACCCTCGACATCGTGTCAGCGTCGATGTGGAGCGCACTCCACAACGCAGGGAAATCGGTGACAACCCGAAGGTGGCCGATGAAGACCAGTGCGAGCATTGCATGGAACAGCCACGACATCACCCAAAGGAACCGGTCGCCCCGGAACAGGCTCGGGAAGAACAGCGTTTCCTTGACGACCCCGGCCGCCGTACCGTTCTGCGAGGTCGGAAAGAGCGTCATCCCTGGCTGCGACATCTTCTTCCATGTCCAAAGACGGTTGAGAGTCGCCGCCACGAAAACCACAAACGTGATGGGGGGAAGGATCACCCCCACGATGAAAGCCAAAGCCGACACGTGATACCTCCATTCCTTTCGGTACCGACCTCTGAACGGGTCGGTTCACTCTTGACGATCGTGCCGGCGGAAGATAGGTTGAAAAAAGAGGACACGGCGTTGCGCGAGCGTCGCTCGTTGCAGGTCGTGTTTCTTTGGGCGAGTCCGGCGGCTGATGGTTGTGCAGGCCACTCCGCCGGGCTTTCTTTCACCGGCGACATTCATACGGTGGTTCTCGGTTTCACCTCCAGTCGCGTGATGTGGCGTTCGAGCTCTGCCAGATCGAGCGTGCGCGGTACCGCACGATCAACTCCCTCTTCGGACGCGGTGACCGTGGAACCACTCTCCGGCATCGCCAAGATGATCGTGACCCCTGGGATCCTGGGATCAGCGGAAACGTGGGAGCACAGGCTGGAGCGCTCCCGCTTCGACAACGCACCGTCGATCACCACGTAGTCGGGTTTGAACTCGGCGCACGCCGCCGAACACTCGTACTCCGAATCTGCGAACTTCACCTCGAGCGAACTGCCGGCACTGTCGTCGCGGAGGCGCTGCCGCAGGTCCGAGCTCTCACTTACGATCAGTACTTTGCGGCAGCCTCGAACCACGTCGCGAAAATACTCACACTCATCGCATGACGTCGTGCAGTAGGCCCCGACATAGCCGGTCTCCGCCTCGAGTCCACTCATTTCGTAGCAGCGAATGGCCTGCGCGCGGTACACCAGACAGTCCAGACACCTGGCGTTCGGGGAACCGCCGGTGCCGTAGAACTCCCAGCAGTGAACAAATTTTCGCTTGTTCGGAGGTTCATGCAGACCGCTGTCACTCGCGACGAGTCTATCGACCTCTTCCCGCGCGACGCGATAGTGCCCGCCGGCGGTCCTGATCGCCGGCAGCCGACCGCTCTTGATCCACTTGAGCACCGTGTCCGGAGTGACGCTGAGGGCCTTTGCCACCTTCCCCGTGGAGAGTTGTCGGTCCCGATCTCGATTGGCGAGGGGCTGAGCCATAAATAATTATGTAGGCCTATAACCAGATTGTGTCAAGGGAAAATCGATAAATTCCATAAATTATTTGTATACTCTGTCTCAAAAAAATTGCGGAATTGGCGCTCTGACGAACTCATCCGTCGGGGATGCAGGCAGGTCGGTCGTCGTCTTGACCGCCGGCCCTGGGCAGGGAACGGCGGCGATCGGCTTCCTCGACACGCTTCACCGGGACAAAAGGCTGGGCCAACCGAGCTGAGCTACCATTCCGGGCATGAAGGACAACCACCTGCGTGAGGAGAAGATCGACGGCACGACCGTCTTCGAGGGAAGGATCGTTCGACTCGAAATCGACCGGGTTCGGCTCCCGAACGGGGGCGAGAGCCGGCGGGAAGTGGTGCGCCACCCGGGCGCCGTTCTGTTGGTCCCGATCACCCGGGACGGTCGGGTGATCCTGGTTCGGCAGCACCGCTATCCAACCGGCGAAGTGCTGCTCGAGGTCCCTGCGGGGACGCTCGAGCGCGGTGAGGATCCGGTCGACTGCGCCCACCGCGAGCTCGACGAGGAGACCGGTCATCGAGCCGGCGAGCTCGTTCCACTCGGTGTGTTTTTCTCGGCGCCGGGGTTCTGTGACGAGCTGCTGAGCTGCTACGTCGCCCGCGACCTGCGGCCGGGTGACGGGCTCACCGGCGACAGCGACGAGAACATCGAGATCGTCGAGCTGTCGGCCGAGGAGGCGTTCGCCGCCATCGACTCGGGCGAGATCCGCGACTGCAAGACTACTGCGAGCCTGCTGCTCGCGCGCCGCCGCGGGTATCTCTGATGGACGCCCCGTACCGCATTGTTGCATTGTGAGGGGGGGGTGCTCCTGCGATGATGGAGCCGGGCTTCGGGAGATCGGGATGGCTCATCACACCGCCCGACAGGGATATTTTGATCTGTCTGGACGTCTGAATCGGCACCCGCAGGGGGAGCCGCCTTTCGTTGCCGACGACATCGAGAGCGTCCGCAGGTACTCCTTGACCGTCGACTGAGGTCGTCCGGTCGACCGGCGAGCAATGGTCGGCGCCCGGCCACGGCCGGGCGGCCCACCCGATCACCCGGCGGTTGCCTCCGACCTGGGTTCGGGCTCCCCGCCCGGCGAGGCATCCGCTCCCCAACGGCGTCGGCGGAGGCGGACCGCGAGACCGGTCGCGGCGGTGTAGGCAACCGGAATCAGCACCAGGGTGACCAGCGTCGATGCCAGCAGTCCACCGATGACCACCCGCGCCAGGGGGGCCTGGATCTCGGCCCCGGTGCCGAGCCCGAGGGCGAGCGGGAACAGTCCGAGCACCGTGGTACCGGTGGTCATGAGGATCGGCCGCAACCGCAGCCGTCCGGCCTCGATCACCGCCTCCGCCGCTCCCATCCGATATTCGCGCCGAAGCAGGTTGACGGCGTCGACCAGGACGATGGCATTGTTGACCACGATCCCGATCAGCATCATCAGGCCCATGAGGCTCTGGATGTTCAGGGTGGTCCCGGTGAGCAGCAGCGCCGGCACCACACCGACCAGGGCCACTGGGACGGAAAGCATGACGATCAGGGGGTCGACGAAGCGTTCGAACTGGGCCGCCATGAGCATGTAGACCAGCACCAACGCCATCACAATCGCCACGGTGAAGTCGCGTCGAGCCTTCTGCTGCTCCTCGTACTGGCCGCCGAAGACCAGGGCGAAGCCCTCGGGCAGCGGGAGTTCGCCGAGCGCGTCCCGGATTCCCTCGACGGCATCTCCGAGCGCGACCCCGCTCTCGAGATTGGCAGACACGTAGGTCACACGTTGGCCGTCCACCCGCTCGATCTCGACCGGTCCGCGTCCGCGCCGCCGCTCGACCAGGGCCGACAGCGGCACGATCTCCCCCGCGGGGGTCCGCAAGACGACGTTGTCGAGATCCGAGGCGTGCAACCGGTCCTCGGGACGAAGCCGCACCACGATGGGGAACTCGTCGCCGCCCTCGCGGTACCGTCCGGCCTCGAGACCGCCGACGTTGGCCATCAACGTTCGTCCGACTTCCTGCACCGACAGCCCGACCTCGGCGATCCGTTCCCGGTCGAGCTCGAGCCGTTCCTCGGGCTGACCCTCGCGCCGGCTGACCCGGACGTCGGTGATGCCGGGCAGGCGCTCCATCCGGTGCCGGATGTCGGCGGCGATTCGGTCCGCACGTCCGAGGTCCCAACCGCGGAGCTCGATTTCGACCGCGTTGCCGCCGCCGGAGCTGAAGACCCGGTTGAGCATCCACAGGCCCTGCTGCGCCTCGACGTCGATCTCGGCTCCCGGCACCTGGCCGTCGACCGCGCGGCGCACCCGGTCGGCCATCTCGGTGCTGCCCATGGACCGTCGGTCCCGGGCCTCGAGCTTGAGTTCGACCGCAGCGCTGTCGCCGCGGACCTCGGTGGAGACGATCTTGATGTCTTCTTCGGGCAGGACTCCGCGCACCTTGCGCTCGAGCTCGTCGAGGTAGCTGCGGGCGACGGCGATGTTGGTTCCGCGGGCCATCTCGAGCTCGATATCGATCTCGTCGGCTTCTGTGCGCGGCGCGAGCTCCACCGGGATCAGCGGCCACAGCAGCAGCGCGACGCCGAGCAGCGTCCCGGTGGCGGCGAAGACCCGTCCTCGGTGGCGGATCGCGGTCGACAGCAGCTCGGTGTAGCGTGCTTCGAGCCGCCGGAACCCGGTGAAAAACCTCGATGCCTCGCGCGCCGCCCGGTCGCGGACGGTGAGGAAACGCGAGGCGAGCATCGGCACCAGGGTCAGCGCGACCAGCAGCGAGCAGGCGAGGGCGAAGACCACCACCAGGGCGAGGGCCTGGAACAGGGCGCCGCTCGTGGTTCGGGCGAAGACCACCGGAAGAAAGATGACGCAGGTGGTCAGCGTCGAGGCGATGATCGCCCCGGAGACCTCGCGGGCGCCCACGCGAGCCGCCTCTTCCGGCGCCAGCTCGCTCTCCTCCCGCTTGCGGACGATGCTCTCGAGCACGACGATGGCGCTGTCGACGATGAGGCCGACGCCGAGGGCGAGACCGCCGAAGGTCATCTGGTTGAGCGTCATGCCGCCGAAGAAGAGCAGACCGAAGGTGGCGATCACCGAGACCGGGATCGACACCGCGATGATGGCCGTGCTCGACCGGCTGCGGAGGAAGAAATAGAGCACCAGGATCGCCAGCAGCGAACCCCACAGCGTCGAGCTTCGGACGCTGTCGATGGACTGGCGGATGAACTCGCTCTGATCGCTGACCACGCTCAAGTGGACGTCGTCGCGCTCGCGGTTGATCCGCGCCATCTCGCTACGGACGGCCTCGGCCACGGCCACCGTGTTGGCGCCGCTCTGCTTCTGAATGCCGACGCTGACCGCCGGGGCGCCGTTCATCTCGACCATGTAGCGGGCGTCCTCGTAGCTGTCGCGCACCTCGGCGATGTCGCGCACCCGGATCGGTTTGCCCCGCCGGCTCGAGACCACGGTCCGCGCCACCGCTTCGACCGACGGGTACTCGCCCATCGCGCGGACGTAGAGATCGTTGGTGCCGCTTTTGACGCTGCCGGCCGGCAGGGTGATGTTCTCGCGTAGCAGGGCCTGCTGGACATCGAGGGCGGTGAGGCCGGAGGCGCGCAGCCGGTCGCGCCGGAGATCGACGCGGATCTCGCGTCGGATGCCGCCGCGGACGGTGATCGCCCCGACGCCCGGGATCTGCTCGAAACGCCGGGCGAGGTCGTTCTCGATCAGCCGCGTGAGCCGCTCGAGGTCGCGGGTCGAGGTCGCCGCGAGGCTGATGACCTCGATCATGTCAAGGTCGAGCTTGAAGATCTGCGGTGTCTCGGCCTCGATCGGGAGGTCATCACGGATCCGGTCGAGCGCCGCGCGCAGGTCGTTGGCGGCCTCGTCGATGTCGGTGCCGCGGCCGAAGCGCAGGCGAATCCGGCTCGAGCCCTCCTCGGACTGCGAGGTGATCCGCTCCAGGTTGGGCAGGCCCGAGACCACGTTTTCGATGGGATCGGTGATGATCTGCTCGATCTCCTCGGGGCCGACGTTGGGGTATCGCACCCGCACGGTGAGCTCGGTGAACTCGATCTTTGGCAGCAGGTCGACGGGAAGCGTCCGCAGCGCCACGAGACCGACCACCACCAACATGAGGTAGACCATGGCCGTCGCCACCGGCCGCCGGATCGACAGCGAGGACAGACCGGCCATCTCAGTGGTCTCCGCCGCCGGCCTCGGCCGCCGCCGCCGCCCGCATCGCCTCGTCGACCTGAGCCGTGCTCTCCGGCAGGTCGGCGCCGAGCGCTCTCGCGACGACGCGCTGTTTCGCGAGGAACTGCGCCAACAGATCCTCGCGCTGGAGGCCCGCCAGCTCGAGGACGCGGGACCACGAAGTCGGCCGGACCCGGGCCGTGACCGCGGATCCGCCGGCCGTGTCGCGCCGCTCCTGCAGCAGGTGCTGGCCCAGGGTTACGACCCACTCGCCCTCGTCGGCGCCGCGTATGCCGACGGTACCTCGCCCTTCCGCAAGCACCTCCACCGGCCGCATCTCCACCGAACGGGGCCGGTCGGGAATCTCGTCGCTCGGTGCCTCCGGCTCGATGAGACCGTCATCGTTGACGACCACGAAGACGACCCGGTCTCCGGTCAGCGGGTTCTCCCAGATCGCGCTCGCCGGCACCAGGGTCGCGGGTGTGCTGCGGCCGATCAGCACCCGTACCTCGACGAACATCCCGGGCCGGAATCCCGCCGTGGTCGCCGGCAGGTCGATCTCGGCCGTCGTGCTGAAGCTCTCGGTCTCGAGAAACGGCGAGATGCGGGAGATCGCCGCGGTGACCGGCTCGGTTTCCGGACCGCGACCGTCGATGGCCACCGGCGTGCCCGGTTCGATATGATCGAGCATTCCCTGGGTCAGCGAAACCTCGACGACGAGCTCGTCGAGATCGCCGACGACGAAAAGGAGGGACGCCGGGTTGACCACCATGCCGACCTCGACATCGCGCCGGCCGACCGCGCCCGCCACGGGAGCGCGGATCGTCGCCTTGGTGAGAGCCGATCGCCGCTCCTGAACCGTTGCCTGCGCCTGCTCGACCTGCGCCGCCGCCTGTCCGGCGGCGGCCTCCAGGGCATCGAGCTGCGCCTCGTAGGTTTCGAGCTCGAGCTCGCTGGTCAGCCCCTCGGCGGCAAGGGCACGGGAGCGCACGACCTGCGCACGGAGTTCGCTGATCCGAGCCCCGGCCTCCACCGCATTCGCCTCGGCCACGCGCAGCTCGGCATCGGCGATCCGCAACCGATCGGAAAGCGCCTCGTCATCGAGTCGGACGAGAGGCTGGCCGGGGGTCACAGCGTCGCCGTCGCGAACCAGGACCTCCATCACGGCGGCGTTGATCTCGGGTCGGATGGCGACCTGGTTGCGGGCCCGGACGACGCCGCTGAGCTCCTCCTCGAGCGGCAGGCTTCCCGCTCGGGCCGGCACCGCCTCGACCGCCGGCGGGGCAACCTCACCGAGCTCCCCCGGGCCTCCTCCGGAGCACGCCGTCAGCAGCAGCAGACCGGCCGCCGCCGCCCGGCCGACAGCTGCCGGCCATATTCCGGACGACGGGACGCCGACCATTGCGAAACACTGTGATCTCGTCAACTCGAACCTCCGGTGGGATCCATGTTCGATGAAGTACAACGCACAGATCCCACTCCATCATTGCAGATCGAAACTTCCTTTTGGCCTCTGAACGCCGGTGACACTGCGTTCGCCGGCGCGTTCACATCCCGTCTCGCACCGTATCGTGATGCAACTCTCTGGAAATTTGAAGCCCGGCACCGATTGGCACCGATTGACCACGGCCGGATGGCTCGAACCGCTATTCGAGACCGATGGAGAACACCGCCGAGACGGTGCAGGACTCTTGCGGAAACTCGACCTCGAGCTCGTATGTGCCGGGAAGCTGGATCTCGAGCTCAGTGATGACCCTGCCGTCGACCGTGCCGAGCTCGATTTCCGTCAGGCCGTTGACAAACGAGCCGCCCGATGCGATGAAAACCAGGACGCTGCCGTCGGGAGGACGATCTCCGTTGGTGAGGTTGATGACATCGGCCTGGATCGAGATCAAGACGGGGACATCATAGATTCTCGGAGGGATCACGCCGAGGTCGATGCCGATCTGCCTCGACTCAGATTCCTGCTGCTCGTCCCTGTGCCTGGCGTCAAGACGGGGTAGGGCGAGGACGTACACACCTTTGGCGACGGCCTGGTACAGGGAAATGGTCCCGGGTGCCGAGTTGGCGATCCTGGAGCAAAGCGCACACATGACCATGCTCGACGAGCCGGAGACGTATGTTCAGGTCGTCCGTGAGTTCTTGAGCCGTTCCTTGGGCATGTCAACGATCATCCTCGGCTGACGTCCAAAGGACTGTTGAGTCGGGAGGATTCGTGAAACAGACCTTCTTCATTCTCACCTTGTGCTCTTTTCTCACCGGCTCGGGATCGTTCGTCAGTGCTGACGAGCCGAGCTGTCCCGATGCCGATCCTCTCCGGAATGTCTTCTTCGGAGATCTCCACGTGCACACCTCGTTGTCACTCGACGCGTGGATGTGGGGCAACCGGGTCGCGCCCGAAGGCGCGCTTCAGTACGCCATCGACACGGGGCTCGACTTTTCGGTGATTTCGGATCACTCCGAGTGGTTGGGCGAGCTGCAGCTGTGCACGACCATCGGGTCGCCGGCGTACAACACGGCGCCGTGCGTGCGTTACCGCGACGGTGACCGCTCCGACTTCTCACCCCAGAATCAACTTGAAGAGCCTCAACGGAATGTCGACGTTTGCGATATCGACGGGTCCCGCTGCCGTGAGTGGGCCTCTGACGCCTGGGCTCGACTCGTCGCGGCGGTCGACGATGCGAATACGCCGGCGAACCGGTGCACCTTCTCGGCCTTTCCCGGCTACGAGTGGACCGGTTCCAACGGCGGGACAAACCAGCATCGGACGGTGATCTTCCGGTCCGCGGACGTCCCGGACCTTCCGGTGTCGCACTTCGAGGCGCCGTTTCCCCACCAGATGCGAGAGGCGCTGGTCGATGTCTGCCTGGAGAGCGTTCCGGGTTGCGACGTGATCGCCATCCCGCACAACTCGAACTTCGGGCTCGGCACCATGTTCATGACCGACATCCCCGGTGTCGCTACGCTCGAGGATCAGGTGGCCGCGGCCTGGCTGCGTCAGCGTCTGGAGCCGGTGGTCGAGATCTTTCAGCACAAGGGATCGTCGGTGTGCCAGCCTGACGCCGAGATTTTCGCGCAACCGGATCCCCTGTGCCGGTTGGAGATCTACGGACCCGGGGAGCGCGGGGCGTACGAAGAGGACTATGCCTACACGGCGCTCGGGTCCGGTCTCAAAGAGTGGCTCCGGCTCGGGGTCAACCCTTTCCAATTCGGTTTCGTCGGCGCCACCGACACCCACGGCTCGACACCGGGTCACGTCGACGAGACCGACTATCGCGGACACGTCGCGACGATGGACGACGAGGCGATCGAACGGCTGCGGACCACGCCGCACGATTGGGCGGGCTACAACCCCGGGGGACTGACAGCCGTGTGGGCGACGGAGAATACGCCGGACGCCCTCTTCGACGCCATCCGGCGGCGTGAGGTCTACGCCACCAGCGGGCCGAAGATCGCCGTCCGGACATTCGCCTCCTGGGACAATCTCGAGGGACTCTGCGATCACCCGGACCTTGTTGGGATCGCCGACGAAATCGGCGTGCCCATGGGCGGCGAACTCGAGCCGCGGCCCTGGGACCCGACGCGGCAGCCCGAGGTCATCGCGACGGCTCGTGCCGACGAGACGCCACTGGCCCAGATTCAGATCGTGAAGACATGGATCGACCCGGTCACCGGTTTCGCCCGCGAAGAGGTCCACACCATCGCCGGCGACGCCCAGACCACAGCAACCGTTGATCTGGAAACCTGCCAGCGCTCGGGGACCGGATACTCCCGGCTGTGTGGAACCTGGGTCGATGTCGACTTCGACACGAAGGTTCCGGCGGCCTACCACGTCCGGGTGGTCGAGGTGCCGACGTGCCGGTGGAGCCGCCGACAGTGCAATGAGCTCGCGTCCTCCGTCGCCGCTCGGCTGTCGGCCTGCGCGGATCCTTCCGCCAACGATATCAACGAGATCATCCAGGAGCAGGCCTGGACCTCTCCGATCTGGTACCCCGAGCAGTCGGTGGACCGTTCACCTCGCCGTCCGGCGGGCCGCGTCGGCTACTGACCTTCCGGACGCCAAGCGCGGGGTTCAGAGTGATCACGATGACAGGAAGGTTGCCAGGTTCAACGTTCTAACGATTCTCTGACCGAGGTTGGCGGGCGGGTCAGTACGTGGACCCAACCCTCCGAAGCCAAAATCGTTAAAACGTTGGGTCTGGCACCTATCCACGTCATTCGCGCCGATCACTTCATGAAGAGTCCGGCGCTACGACCCACCGCCCGAGCAGCACCCGCGGCCGATGGGTGCCGTCTCCGAGGCGGCCCCATTCCGAGCCTGTTTCGCGATGGCGGTGATGGCGGGAAGCCCGAAGTGGTCCGCGCCGGCGGCTTTGACCGAGCCGGTGGCGACGGGGGATCCGAAGTCGGAGCACCAGATGTCCCAGCCGCCGGAGCCGCCCGGCCGGCCGGAGCCGAAGCAGATCCGCCCCTGGATGGCGCCGTTGTTGCCGAGGAACCCGGGACCCCACTCGGCCCAGCGGCTGTTGATGGGTGCGCCGAGATTGATGGGTGCGAGCCACTCGGCGCCGCTCCTGACCACCGCCCACAGATCGGACCCGCCTATCCGGCCGGGCTGGTTCGAGTCGATGATTAGCGTCGTCCCGTCGTCCGACAACCAGCGCGGGCTCTCGAGCCACGGGGTGTTCACGACCTCACCGAGGTTGACTGCCGGCTGCCAGACCCCGCCGACCCGCTGGAACTCCCAGACGTCGAGGTCGCCGAAGCCGCCCGAACGGTCCGAGCAGACGAACATCGTGTTGCCGTCCGGCGAGAGCACCGGACAGCAGTCGAGGGCGCCGGTGTTGATGGGTGACGGCAACCTGGTCGGTGGGCCGGGAACTCCGTTGTTGAGGGGGCAGGACCAGATGTCGAAGTTGCTGCCG
>Ga0316187_10004840_pt1 | contig 11665 bp, 10 predicted proteins | sample CroRivburrow1_MG_FD_204927 | JGI IMG/M metagenome (GOLD analysis project Ga0316187, IMG submission 204927) | Coastal sediment microbial communities from Maine, United States - Cross River worm burrow 1 | ecosystem: Environmental > Aquatic > Marine > Coastal > Sediment | place: USA: Maine...
ATCGAGTAGTTTATAAGCCGATGTTATAAGCTTTGATACACCAGCCTGTTCCAAACCTAAATCTTCCAAAAACATTTGGCGTTCTTCATAGCTTTCTAGTTCAGCAATATCAGCTTCAATAGCTGCACCTATTATTAAAATTTCGGCGTTCTCGTCTTTAACAGCTTCTTCAACAGCTTTTGTATAATCATTTCCTGTTTTAACTGCAGCCTCATCTACGTTACATACGTATAGTATAGGTTTATCAGTTAATAAATGTAAATCTGAAATAAACTCTTTTTTAGTTAAAGGATCGATTTCTACCGTACGAGCTGATTTGCCTTGCGATAGAGCTTCATTATACTGCTCTAATAACGATATTATTTTTTGAGCTCGCTTATCATTACCTGTACGGGCTTGTGTACGTAGCTTACCCATACGTCCCTCAATGGTTTCCAGGTCTTTCAGCTGTAGCTCTGTGTCTATAATTTCTTTATCTCTAATGGGATCAATTGAACCATCAACATGGGTAATATTTTCATCATCGAAACACCGCAACACATGTATAATCGCATCAGTTTCTCGTATATTTCCTAAGAATTTATTTCCCAAACCTTCACCTTTACTAGCACCCTTTACTAAGCCAGCAATATCAACAATCTCAACAGTTGTTGGAATAACTTTTTCAGAATTTGCTATTGTAGCTAATTTAGTAATTCTTTCATCGGGTACAGTAATTACACCAACATTGGGTTCAATAGTACAAAACGGAAAATTTGCCGATTGTGCTTTTGCATTCGATAAACAATTAAATAATGTTGATTTTCCAACATTAGGCAACCCTACTATTCCACACTGTAACGCCATCTTATTTAATATTAAAGTTATTATGTTTGGATAAATTATTCCACTCCAAACATTTTTAAATTTGGCGCAAAAATAACTAAATAAACGAAGGATTAGTAAATTGAATAGAAAAAAACTACTAACAGCGATTAACTTTTTTCAAGTATCACCTTTTTAAAGTTCTTTAAATTAGAGAAAAACATATTCCGAACTACAGGATCCTGAGCCCAAGCTGGGTACTTAGGGGGCTTTGTAGACTTAGTAGTGAAGGTTATTTTAACTTTATTTTCTTTTACATTTTCAATCACCCATTCTGCATTAAAGCTATCCAATCGATCAACACCTTCTTGCTTTGGGAAAAGTTTAGTTTCACGAAGAATTTTTATGGTTACTTTCTCATTATTAGTATCGCACTCTATAATATATCTGGAAACCATATCTTGCTTACTAAAAGGCCATGGAGCATCTAACACTGTGCGCTGAAACCATTCTGTTGAACTTACATTCTTCAAAATTTTCACATCTTCTACATTGCTCATCCATAAATGAGCTTTCGATGCATCTGAAATTAATTTCACAACTTCTTCAACGGTACTGTGCAAAGTCATCTTACCCGATCGCTCTCTAACTTTCACATCCTTATCTGACTTCACCCAGCGTTCGTACATTTTAATTCCAGCGGATTCTGTAATTAATTCCCATCCGACTAGTTCTTTTTTTTCACTAGGATGCCCTTTTGAATTACCTATTTGGATAAAAGAAAATAGAAGGATTATTGTTAGTAATCGATAAAATAACTTCATTTATATTGTAATTATTTACATTTTATAAAAATCGACTTTTTAAATTCGATGGGACAAAAATATATTTAAATTCAAATTAAACAAAAACAAATTTATAATAATTGAAAATTTATTTTGCTTCAAAATAAAGATTTAAGCAAACAAATTACCAAAAGCCGTGTTATTATTAAAACACCCAAATAATTCTTACTATGAAGGCAATATGGAATGGAGAGGTAATTGCAGAAAGCAACAGTACTATTATTGTAGAAGGGAACCATTATTTCCCTCCAAATTCAATTAATAAGGAATTCTTAAGCAAAAGCGATACACGTACATCATGCATATGGAAAGGGCAAGCTTCTTATTATTCTATTAATGTTAGTGGTCAACTAAATATTGATTCGGCTTGGTATTATCCAAATCCTTCAGAAGATGCCAAACACATTAAAGACTATATTGCTTTCTGGAAAGGCATCAAATTAGTTTCTTAGCATATCAAGATTTTAATTATTGTATTATCCCACAAAGATTGATATCCAATACTTCACTCCTATTCCCTTTTTACAATATTCAAAACTAAGAGTTAGCCAAAAAACTGATAATTAGTAATATTACGACATTTTTTCGTTTTTGATTGACTATTTACAAATAAAAGATAATTTTGTACCCCGAAAACGCTTTTAAAATATTGAGCGTTAATATTAAATGCAAAAGTTTAAATCTAAACATAATGAACAACAAAAATGCGGTAAAAGCTGCCGATAACATTCGAATTCTTTCTGCTGCTATGGTAGAAAAAGCGAAGTCGGGTCACCCGGGTGGAGCCATGGGAGGTGCTGATTTTATAAATGTACTTTATGCTGAGTTCTTAAATTATGATCCAAATGATTTCACTTGGCCGTTCCGTGATCGTTTTTATTTAGATCCGGGACATATGTCTCCAATGCTATACTCCCAATTGGCATTAGCAGGAGCTTTCTCGCTAACCGACCTTGAAAATTTTCGCCAATGGGATAGCGTTACACCAGGACACCCTGAACGCGACCCTAAACGAGGCATTGAAAATACTTCAGGCCCTCTTGGCCAAGGACACACAATGGCTGTTGGTGCTGCAATTGCAGAGCGATTCTTAGTTGAGCGGTTTGGAGAATGGATGGCTCATAAAACATATACTTTCATTTCTGATGGTGGAATTCAGGAAGAAATTTCGCAAGGAGCCGGTAGGATTGCTGGTCACCTAGGCCTAAGCAATTTAATTATGTTTTATGATTCAAACGACATTCAGTTGTCAACTGGTACCGAAGAGGTAACATCGGAAGACACTCAAAAAAAATATGAAGCTTGGGGATGGAACGTTATAACAATTAATGGAAATAACACCAATGAAATAAGAGAAGCTTTAACCCATGCAAATAACGAAACAGAAAAACCTACACTTATTATTGGTAAAACAACAATGGGAAAAGGTTTACTTACTGAAAACGGTTCGAGCTATGAAGGACAATGCTCTACCCATGGCCAGCCAGTTTCAGCTGCAGGTGCTTCTTTCACGAAATCAATTGAAAATTTAGGCGGTAATAGTAACAAACCTTTTACTATTTTTCCTGAAGCAAAAGGATACTATAAACAAGCTCATGCTCAAAAAGCCATATACGTGGCTGAACAAAAGAAAGCTGAAGCTAAATGGAGAAAAGAAAATCCGGAATTAGCTGCAAAACTGGATTTGTTTTTAAGTGGGCAGGCTCCAGAAATTAACTATGCTTCAATTACACAAAAAGAAAATACTGCTACTCGTGCTGCATCTGCCAACGTACTTGGCGAATTAGCAAAATCTTGCGAAAATATTATTGTTGCCTCAGCTGATTTAGCAAACTCAGATAAAACCGATGGTTTCTTAAAACACACCCATGCTTTCAAAAAAGGAGATTTCTCAGGTAAATTTATACAAGCTGGTGTGGCTGAATTAACTTTAGCTGCAATTTGTAATGGTATTGCAACGCACGAAGGTGTTTTTGCAGCTTGCGGAACATTTTTTGTGTTTTCTGATTACATGAAACCTGCAGTGCGCATGTCGGCTTTAATGGAATTGCCTGTTAAATATATTTGGACACACGATGCATTCCGTGTTGGAGAAGATGGCCCTACGCATCAACCCATTGAACAAGAAGCACAAATAAGACTGTTGGAAGAACTGAAAAATCATTCAGATAAACCAAGCTTATTAGCTTTACGACCCGCGGATGCAAATGAAACAACTGTGGCATGGAAAATGGCCATGGAAAACATTGATACTCCAACTGCACTAATATTATCGCGCCAAAACATAACAAACCTTCCGGGGTCAAACTACGAATCAGCGTTACAGGCTAAAAAAGGAGCTTATGTTGTTGAAGATGTTGAGAACCCTGATATTATTTTAGTTGCAAATGGTTCAGAAGTTTCTACTTTAAAAGCAGGAGCTGAAGTATTACGCCAGAAAAAAGGCTTGAAAGTTAAATTAGTTTCTGCAATTTCGGAAGGATTATTCCGTGAGCAATCTAAAGATTATCAAAACAGCATTTTACCAACAAGCATTCCTACCCTTGGTTTAACAGCTGGTTTACCATCTACACTGCGTGGTTTGGTTGGCCCGCTAGGAAAATCAATTGGCTTAGATCATTTTGGCCATTCTGCACCTTATACGGTATTGGATGAAAAATTAGGTTATACTGCAGAAAATGTAGTTAAACAAGTTGAAATATATCTGAATGAATTTTAACTATTAAAAGGTATTGTAAAAAAGCCGACGGATGTCGGCTTTTTTGTTTATATAAGTTAAGTTCTCAAAATTAAATCCTAACAAAACTACACACCACTACTTGCAATACTTTTCTTTAGCGCTACATTTATAATGTCTGTTAAAATATAGTGAAAAAGCGTTTCATCTGTAAATATTTTTCCAAAAATTGTTAATTCCCAACCAAAATCAGTAATTAAAGCAAAATTAAAATACTCTATTTATGTTGATGAAATTCTTCTATAATCCTTTGTATTCCTACCATTAGATAAGGTTTGGTAAGCAATTTGTTAAATCCTGCTGAATTAAACTCATCATTGAATTCATTTGGATCATGAGCCGTTAGAGCTATTATTGGAATACTTGACTTTTCATTATCCAATTTTCTTATATACCTTGTTGTTTCTAAACCATTCATAACAGGCATTTCAAGATCCATTAAAACCATATCAAACGGGAATTCCAGAAGTTTATCAATGGCTTCTTTCCCATTGTTGGCTAATTTATAATCACATCCAATTTCAGAGACTATTTCGGCAAGTAATACTCTATTGGCATAAATATCGTCTACTATTAATAATAATGGTTTAATCATATTAAATCTCTTTCATTGTTAAAGATAGTCATATTAATTAACTATGGAAGCTTATCATATTCCTTTAAAAGAATTAAATCTTTAAATAATTGCATTTATTTTTAATCGCTATTTGATTACAAATAAGGTAACCTTTCCCACTACATCATTAAAACTATTAAATATTAAAACCTAACAACCTTATTACGCTATGATATATTTTTTTCTAAAATTTTTATAATTGCTCAATAAAATGTATCTTAAATTAATTTTAAACAAAATTATTGTTTGATAATTATTAAATAACTTATAATGACTCCGTGAACGATTCTGCACAAAAAAAAATAAATGAATTCCTTCAAAAACTTCCAAAAAGTGAAATCATTGATATATTAAATTCTATTGACAATAAAATTAGTTCTTTGCATAATACCTCTTCAAAAGATTTTTTACTTTTCAATAATCTACTTAAAGAAAACTATAGTAAAATTAAAGAAATTACAGAAGCCAATAATCGCATTGGTACATTTTTCAGAAAAGACCTTGTCTCATTCATTGATTCATCTAAAAACAGCAATTCTTTACAGTCAAAATACTTAAACAACAATAACCAAAACATTACTTTTATAATAAACAAATTATCACTTCTTTATTCTTCATTTGATTTAATTGTTGTTCCTTTTAATAATTATAAACAAAACTTGATCACACTAAAATACATTTTAGCCAATATTAATTTACATTTAACTTATGACATGTTAAATAAAGATGAGCAAAAAAGTAATGTTGAAAGAATAAACAACGCCATTTTAAATGTTGCTAAAAACAACGATCAAGCCTCTCAAAAATCAAAAGTATTAGTACGCAAATTGCTCAGTCTGAAAAAAAATGCCTGTATTTTAATAAGCAAAAACAATACTGAGGTTTCTGAAAACATTAAAAAACTTGAAGTTGAACTTAATAAGCTGGATAAAGAAGAATATTGGCCTGACAAAATCATTCATAGAATGAAAAAACACACGCAAAATTGTTTTGCCAATATGGATGAAATTGTAACCAATATTCAATACCATGATATTATCAGGCAAAAAATGGAGCATATTCAAACCTCACAAAAAGAACTTGTTTCCGATTTAAGTGGTTTAAATAATAATTCAAATGAAATTGAAGATCAACTAAAAGTAGTTGTTAGTATTCCAGAAATCACAGAAATACAGGTTGCTCAGTTATTATACACAAATAAAGATTACCAAATATCAATTGAAAAAATCACCAATCGGTTAATAGAAGTTGGACGGGAATTGAAAGACCTTAATTCCTATTATATAAATTTAAGTGCTAGGTCTGAAGACTTTCATAATTTATTCTTGAAAGACTTGCAAACCACACAAAGAAGTTTTTCTGAATACGATTCTAATTTAAAAAATAATTGGGACCAAACCTCAGTTGGAATCAATGAAATTGTAGAACAATACACCAATTTAAAAAGCATATTTAACAAAACTTTTTCTGAGGAAAAAACTATCAGTACAGAAATCAGAGCATTTGAAAAACTCATCAAAGCAAATAACAAAAACTTGAGTTCCGAATTAATTACTCGATTAATTGGTTTAATTTCAAACTTAAAGCTAAATTCAAATTCACTTAAGAATTCATTAAACAATATCACAACCCAAATCAATAGCTTAAATTCATTATCAAATAGCATTAGTAATGAAAAAGGCCAAATTGAAATACCTGATACTTTAATAAAAGACATGTCAAACGAAGTTAAGAACATAACAGACACAAGTATATCTTATTCTAAAACAAGCCTAACAATAGCTAATGATATTACTGAAGCCCTGAATGGAATTGAATATTACAAGTATTTTGAAAACACAGTTGAAGAAATTGTGACTAAGCTTAACGTAATAAATAAAAAAATAAACTACCGGAAACTAAAGCAAGACATAAATGAAGATTCTAATGTGTTCAAGCGTATTGAGAAATTATATACAATGAAAAGTGAGAGGGATATTCACAATAAATTAATAAAATCTAATTTATCAGCTAACGAAATTTTATTTACAGATGAGGATTCTGAAAACATTGCCGATGGAGACATTGAACTTTTCTAGTACAAACACCTTTTGCTAAAAATGTTTGCAATAAATTTAAAACATCAAAAAAATGAAAAAACATACACTAAAAGTGAAACGTAACAAAAAGAAAAGCAGTTCTACTATATCGCTGGGTGGGCAATTAAATGTTAGTACTATAGTTGATATTTATGCTGAATTTAAAAAGGCAATTAAAGATGCCAAAATTGTAATTGTAAACATTAAAGATGTTGAAGACGCTGACATAACCTTAATGCAAATGCTCAAATCGTTTGAAATACATTGCCAAAAAAGCAGCACTGAATTTAAAACTTCTTTTGAGTTACCTGAAGATATAAATCACCTGTTTGATAAAGCAGGATTATTCAAACTTATTAACATAAATTAATCTAAATCCACTAATAATGGGAAAGAAAATATTAATCGTTGATGATTCAGAAAGCATACGCGAGGTAGTTAGCTTTACACTTGAGAATGCAGGTCATGAGGTTTTAAAAGGGGTCGATGGTGAAGATGCCCTTCAATATTTAGATGGGTCGAACTTAGACTTAATAATTACTGATTTACATATGCCAAATATGGATGGAATTGAGTTTATTAAAAGCGTTCGGAAAATAGATGAATACCAATTTGTACCCATTCTATTTCTAACAACTGAATCGCAAACCGCAAAAAAAATGGAAGCGAAAGATGCTGGCGCTACTGGATGGATAATTAAACCATTTATTCCTGAAAAATTACTCGCCGCAATTAATAAAGTTGTTCGATAATGGAAAAATTTAGAGAAAAATTTATTGAGGAGGCCAATGATTTAATCAATGAACTTGAAAAGTTATTATTAGACATTGAAGGCAACCAAGATAACCCTGATTTAATACAACAGATTTTTAGAGTTATGCATTCTCTTAAAGGTGGTAGTTCGATGTTTGGGTTCAATAAAATGGACAAATTCACACATCATTTAGAGAATATATATGATCTGATTAGAAATAAGAAACTTAAAATAAATGAGGAAATACTGGATATTACTCTAGCTTCGGTGGATCATTTAAGGAACTTAGTTCATGAAGGAGAAGATGCTGATACACAAAATCAGGAACAACATGACCTTTTACTTTCGAAAATATTGCAGCTTATTGACGAAAATGTTGTAATTGATGAAACCTCTCCTACAATACAAGAAACCGATAGTAGAGATATTGAAGACGAAGCTACTTATTATATAAGTTTTAAACCACATGCAAACATATTTAAATTTGGAACTAACCCACTTTATTTGATTGATGAGCTATGTGAAATTGGCCCAACAAAAGTATTTGTGCGCACCGATGAACTTCCTGAATTCGACACAATTAACAATACTGAATGTCATCTATATTGGGATATTTTTCTGGTCACAAACCTTGGAATCAATACTATTGGCGAAGTGTTTATTTTTGCCGATGAACAATGCGACTTAAGTATCCATAAAATTTCTGATATCAATCTATTGGAAGAAGAATCATTCCTTGGAATTATTGATGAAACAATAAAAAATCAGAAAGAAATTGACATTAACCAGTTGAAGCAACTAACAAATGATCTTGAAAAAGTATTTGTTAAAGCTCAGGAAGATCAAACAAAACAGACAATAAATTTCTCAACAATCGATGCAAATATTTCAAGCATCAGAGTTTCATCTGAAAAACTTGACAATTTAATTAATTGGGTGAGTGAATTAGTTACCATTCAAGCGCGATTAAGTTTATTTGCTCAAGAAACTGAAACAAATGGTCTTACACCTATTTCCGAAGAGGTTGAGAAAATATCTAGAAGATTACGTGACGATGTTTTCAGTATTCGATTAATTCCAATTGAGAATATGATAACAAGATTCCAACGCTTAGTAAGAGAATTATCGCAAGAGCTTAATAAAGATGTTGTTTTTAAAACCGAAGGAACAGAAACCGAATTAGATAAAAATATAATTGAGGCTCTGGCCGATCCACTACTACATATTATTCGAAATAGTTTGGATCATGGAATTGAAACTACCGACGAAAGACAAATAAATGGCAAACCAAAACGTGCAACTATTTTACTTAAAGCCTTTTATTCAGGAACCAATGTAATTATTCAAATCAGTGACGATGGTAAGGGTATCGATCCCGAAAAAATACGAAACCAAGCCATATTAAAAGGAATAATCACTTCTGATTCTGAACTAAATAAGAAAGATACGTTCGATCTACTATTTCAGCCCGGTTTCTCAACTACACAAAAAGTTACAAAAGTTTCGGGTCGTGGTGTAGGTATGGATGTGGTAAAACGTAAAATTGCTGAAATAAGAGGTGAAGTTGATATTGATTCTGAAATAAATGAAGGTACAACTATTACAATTCGCTTACCCCTTACTTTATCCATAATTGATGGATTATTGGTTCAAATTGGAACTACTAAATTTGTGATTCCACTTTCATCGGTTTATAAATGTTATGAATTTAAGCATGAAACACTTGCTAATTCCATAAACAATTTAATAAGAACTGACAACCAGGAAATTGCTTATTTAAACCTACGTGAATTATTTGAAATTGAAGGAGATGCTCCGGAAACAGAGCATGTTGTAGCTGTACAATTTGGAGATACCAGAATAGGACTTTCTGTTGATAATATTATTGGACAATACCAAGCTGTATTAAAACCCCTAGGCAAATTATACAAAAAGCAGCAAACCATTTCGGGTGCAACAATACTTGGAGACGGTACAGTTGCCCTAGTAATGGATTCTAATAAACTAATAAACCAATTCGCGAATAACCAAATAAAAGTTGGAGGATAAGTATGGAAAAAGAAGAAATTGAAACAATTGAAACCTTGGATGACGTTAATACTTTTCTATCATTCAAATTAAAAGATGAATATTTTGCTACTAATGTTAGTAAAGTACTTACAATTCTTGAGATGAAGCCAATTACCAAGGTACCCAACTCACCAACCTACATGAGAGGTGTAATTAACCTTAGAGGAAATGTTTTACCAGTAATTGATATGCGAATAAAGTTTGGAATGCCAGCCACTGAATTCACAACCGCGACATGTATTATTGTTTTAAATGTTGAAATTGAAGAAGAAAATGTACAATTGGGAATTATTGCTGATGCTGTTGATGAAGTTTTAGAAATAAAAGAAAGTGAGATTGAGGAATCACCTAGCATAGGGACTAAATACAAAAATGAATTCATTCAAGGAATGTATAAATTAAAAGACGGATTTATAATGTTACTTAATATGAACTTAATATTTAATACAGACGATTTAATTATCACAAAAGAAATAGAAGAAGCAGAAGCTGCTCAAGCATTAAAAGACGAGTAAAAACAATAACAACTTTCTCTGTATGAATACAAATATCTACCATGCTTCACTTTCAGATAAGGAATTTAAGGTCTTAAGCAATTACATTCAAACCAACTATGGTATAAAGATGCCCCCTGAAAAAAAAATTGTTTTACAAGGAAGGCTTCAGAAACGCTTAAAAAAACTTCAATTACCCGATTTTAAAACCTATACTGATTATGTATTTAGTAAAAAAGGAGAAGGTGAGATTATTCACATGATGGATGTGGTCTCTACAAATAAAACTGATTTTTATAGGGAACCGGCACATTTTGAATTCCTTGAAGAAGTTTTATTACCTCAACTTTATGCTGAAAAACCCCACAGAACAATAAAACTATGGAGTGCCGGTTGCTCATCGGGTGAGGAACCATATACATTAGCAATTGTATTAAGCGAATTTAAAGCTAAACACCCAGGTTTTGATTTTCAAATTGTTGCAACTGATATATCAACACAAATGCTGCAAAATGGTACGAATGGAATTTACAAAGAAGAAAAAATTAATATTGTCCCTATGAATCTTAAGAAAAAGTATTTCTTAAGGTCTAAAGACCGGTCAAATCCTGTTGTACGTGTTGTAAAACCTTTACGTGAAAAGGTTGCTTTTATGCGATTAAATTTCATGGATAATGTATATCAAATGAAGGATAGCTTTGATATTATTTTCTGTAGAAATGCTCTAATTTATTTTGAAAGAGATAATCAGGAAATGGTTATTAATAAGCTTTGTCAAAAACTGAATCCCGAAAGCTACTTCTTTCTAGGACATTCCGAATCTATAACCAATATGAATGTCCCTTTGCGTAGTGTAAAACCTACTATATTAAAAAAAACATAAACGGAATGTATATGCTATCGAATAATAAATTAATTGAGGAACTGAAAAAACGATTAGCAGAAGCTGATAGTTGTCAGAAATTATTTGACAAACAAAACTTGCAAATGATTGAAATGAATCAAAAGTTGGCCGATGCTGAGTCGTTAAAAAGTCATTTCTTATCTAATATTACCAATGAAATAGTAAATCCCTTTGCTTCTATATTAGGATTATCCAGAAATATAATTGCAGCTAAAGAAACTGACTTTGAGAAAATTAAAAGTATGGCTGAGCTTATACATTCGGAAGCTTTTGAACTCGACTTTCAATTAAAAAATATATTTACAGCGGCAAAAATTGAAGCAGGTTTTGCTCGTCCCCATATTGTAAAAACTGAAATAAGCC
>Ga0316187_10004841_pt1 | contig 11664 bp, 9 predicted proteins | sample CroRivburrow1_MG_FD_204927 | JGI IMG/M metagenome (GOLD analysis project Ga0316187, IMG submission 204927) | Coastal sediment microbial communities from Maine, United States - Cross River worm burrow 1 | ecosystem: Environmental > Aquatic > Marine > Coastal > Sediment | place: USA: Maine...
GTTGATGATCCGTTTCCGAGTAAATCTCTAGCGGGTGTTGGTGTTATTTTCTACTTGATGCTGGCCTTGCGGGCAGACTTACGAGAGAAGGGCCTGTTTAATGGTACTCGAGCCGAGCCAAATTTAGGGTCATTATTAGATTTAGTTGCCTTGGGAACTGTGGCCGATGTCGTACCACTTGATCACAATAACAGGATACTTGTCACCCAGGGACTCGCGCGAATTCGAAGTGGTATGTGTAGCCCCGGTATTGAAGCACTCATTAAGATTGCTGGACGAAATCAAAAAAACTTGGTTTCTATGGATTTGGGATTTTTTGTCGCTCCTCGTTTAAATGCCGCAGGACGTTTAGAAGATATGTCCCTTGGCATAGAATGCTTGTTAGAAGACGACTATGAGAAGGCCTTAAAGTTGGCCAGCGAACTCCATGCTTTAAATCTGGAACGTCGCAAAATCGAACAAGATATGTCCATGCAAGCGGCAGAGTTTTTAGATAAAGTGCATATAGATCAAGAGTCTCAAATTGCAATCGGGCTGTGTTTATACAATAAACACTGGCATCAGGGTGTCATTGGGATTTTGGCATCTAGGATTAAAGAAAAATTGCATCGTCCAGTAATCGTTTTCGCCAATGCCAACCAAGAAACAGAAGATGATAATGATATGTTGATAAAGGGTTCAGCAAGATCAATTCCGGGTGTGCACGTAAGGGATATCCTGGAAGCCGTCGCAACTAAGAATCCGGACTTGATTTCCAATTTTGGTGGTCACGCAATGGCCGCTGGTTTGAGTATCAAATTTCACAATTACGATACCTTTTGTAGGGAATTTGATAGGGAAGTGCAAAATCATCTCACAAAAGACCAGCTTTCCCACACCATTTACTCTGATGGCGAATTGCAGGTTGAGGACTATAATTTGGGTCTGGCCGAGCAAATCCAGTTTGGAGGACCTTGGGGACAAGGATTTCCAGAGCCTGTATTCGACGGTCTTTTTGACTTGTTAGAGCGGAGAGTTGTCGGTGAATCTCATTTGAAAATGCGCTTAAAATTTCCTGACAGTCAGTGTATTGTTGATGGAATAGCATTTAACAACAATGATCGTGACTGGCCCAAATCGGTAAAGCAGGTGGTTCTAGCCTATAAATTGGCTGTAAACGAGTTTAGAGGGACTAGGAGTCCACAAATAATCATTGAACACATTCAACCGGTTTCATCAAATCCCTAATACAATTCCACCACAGGCCAAGCTGTTGTATTATTAGCGCCCTAAAAACCAAACGCACAGGGTAAAAACGCCCAATAGAAAATATTTCGTAGGTAGAGAACTGAATAAAATGCTCGAAACTAGTCAAATTACTTATAATATCAATGATATGCAAGATAGGGCCGAAGCCCTTAGGGGGTATCTTTGACTTAGATAATAAGCGTGAAAGATTGATCGAGGTTGAAAGAGAGCTGGAGGATCCTGGCATATGGGAGGATCCTGACAGGGCACAAACCTTGGGAAAAGAGCGCGCTCAATTGGAATTGGTGGTCACAGTGCTAGATGAGTTGAAAAATGGACTTGTTGACTCCTTAGAGCTATTGGAAATGGCCACCAGTGAAAATGACCAAGAAACGGTTGATTTAATTGAAGGTGACCTAAAAAAACTAGAACAGCGCTTGGCAGAACTCGAATTTCGTCGAATGTTCTCTGGTGAAATGGATTCTAATAATGCCTTTCTCGATATACAATCTGGATCCGGAGGCACAGAAGCTCAAGACTGGGCGGATATGTTGTTACGAATGTATCTTCGTTGGGCGGAAAATCATAAATTTAATACTGAAATAATAGAAGTATCAGATGGTGATGTGGCGGGAATAAAAAGTGCCACATTGCGCATTGTCGGTGACTACGCATTTGGCTGGTTACGCACGGAAACAGGTGTGCATCGCCTGGTTCGTAAATCACCCTTTGATTCTGGAAATCGACGCCATACTTCGTTTGCATCGGTTTTTGTCTCACCGGAAATTAGTGATGATATTGAAATTGATATTAATCCTGCTGATTTGAGAATCGATGTTTATCGCGCATCAGGTGCTGGAGGGCAGCATGTAAATAGAACAGAATCCGCCGTTCGAATTACGCATTTACCAAGCAACAGTGTTGTGCAGTGCCAAAATGATCGCTCTCAACATAAAAACAAAGCAACAGCCATGAAACAGCTAAAGGCCAAATTATATGAACTTGAGGTTCAAAGGCGAAATGCAGATCAACAGGTTGTAGAAGATTCAAAATCTGATATAGGTTGGGGTAGCCAGATTCGTTCTTATGTTTTAGATCAGTCAAGGATTAAAGATTTGCGTACTTCTGTAGAAACGGGGAATACTCAAGCTGTCCTTGATGGTGACTTGGATCAATTTATTGAAGCAAGCTTAAAAAGTGGCCTGTAAAGATGATTCCAAATTAATCAGATGACCGCTTCGATTATTTTATAAGGCGTTGATTTAAAATAAAATTAGTGTCTATTCAATCTAAGATAATAACATTAAATTCACATGTACATAAAAGAACAAAAATGACAAATTCAGAAGACAAGCCAGAAATTGATAGCAACACACTTATTGCTCAACGTAGAGAGAAACTAGATAAGATACGCAGTGAGAGAAATGCCTATCCCAATGACTTTCGTCGTGATTCCTTAGTAAAAGAAATACACGATCATTATGAGGTACTGGATAATGAACAACTAGAAGCAAAAGCCATTCGCGTCAAGGTTGCAGGAAGAATGATGACGCGGAGAATTATGGGAAAAGCCAGTTTTGCTCATATTCAGGACGTATCCGGAAAAATGCAATTGTTTTTAACCCGTGATGCATTCGAAGAAGGATTTTATAATCAAGAATTTAAAAAATGGGATATTGGCGATATTTTAGGTGCAGAAGGGGAGTTGTTCAAGACTAAGACCGGGGAGTTATCCGTTCGAGTCGACAAAATCCAATTGTTAACAAAATCCTTACGTCCACTTCCAGAAAAATATCATGGTCTGGCTGACCAAGAGACTAAATATCGACAGCGTTACGTGGATTTGATCATGAGCGAAGAAGGTCGACAAACCTTTCGTATGCGCTCGGCTATTGTGGAGTATATAAGACAGGTATTTCTCGCTAAACAATTTATGGAAGTAGAAACTCCCATGATGCACATCATACCGGGGGGTGCTGCGGCGCGTCCATTTAAAACTCACCACAATTCTTTAGATATGGATTTGTATTTGCGTATCGCGCCCGAATTGTATCTCAAAAGGTTAGTCGTAGGTGGATTTGAGCGTGTCTTTGAAATCAATCGTAGCTTTCGTAACGAAGGATTATCTACTCGCCATAATCCAGAATTTACTATGCTCGAATTCTACCAGGCTTATGCCGACCATAACGATTTAATGGACTTGATTGAGACAATGATAAAGGGTATTGCCGTTGATATTTGTGGCAGTGACAACATAAGCTATCAAAATGAACAATACGATTTTGCCAAGCCATTTGAACGTCTCACTGTGGTGGAGTCTATACTGCAATATAATACAGATATTCGTGCTGAACAGCTCTCATCGCTGGAGTCTGCGCAACATTTGGCAGATCATTTGAGTATCCCATACAAACCCAGTTATGGCCTGGGTAAAATTATTATTGAAATTTTCGAAAAAACCGTAGAACAAAAATTGCAACATCCAACTTTTATTACTTCTTATCCAACAGAGGTATCTCCACTAGCGCGACGCAATGACCAAGATCCATTTGTGACCGATCGATTCGAGTTTTTTGTGGGCGGTAGAGAAATAGCCAACGGATTTTCTGAACTGAATGATCCTGATGATCAAGCCGAACGCTTTCGTAAACAGGTTGAAGAAAAAGATGCTGGTGACGAAGAGGCGATGCATTTTGATGCGGATTATATTGTCGCCTTGGAACATGGCATGCCGCCGACGGCCGGCGCAGGTATTGGAATTGATAGGTTGGTTATGTTTTTCACCGACAAGCCATCCATTAGGGATGTGCTCTTGTTTCCACACATGCGTCCTCAATAATAGAACCTGTTCAGCTTACCATTGAGTTGAGGTGGGCGCGCCCGTGCCCGAAAAAATCTATTGTGCCATAAACCCACCTTTTGCATTGCTTTCCTGCATCGTCGTTCAGAGAAAAATCTTAATTTAACTTTCAATGTTCGTCTAAGTCCTCAAATAAGGTAATTAAGGCACTGAAAAAACAGTAGTAAATACTAATTTAGTTAGTGTGATGTAGACAAATAGGAGAATATAATTCAGTTATATAATATCCATAGGTAATATCACCTATGGATTTAATCGTATACGCTGCTAAGTTAATTATTTAGGCTAAACTCTATTGAGGTTTGAATGGATTGTTTTACTTGATTAATCTATTAGTTACTTTTTTATAACGGCCAAGCTTATATATGCAAATCGTAGATAGTACATTAAATATATTATTAGTCGAAGATTCAGAAGATGATTTAGCATTAATTTTACTGGAGTTACGCAAAAATGGACTTAAGTTAAATCACCTATGTGTTGACACGGCAGAGTCTATGGTTGAGGCGTTAGAGACGCAATCATGGGATTTGGTCTTATCGGATTATAATCTACCCCATTTTAGCGGGGCAGAAGCCTTAGAAATACTCAAGCAAAAGGATGTTGAAATACCTTTCATTATTGTGTCTGGTGCCATCGGCGAAGAAACGGCTGTGCAAATAATGCGTGGCGGTGCCCATGATTACATAATGAAAGATAATCTTGCACGCTTGGTTCCTGCCATTGAAAGAGAACTTAGAGAGGCCGATGTTCGCATTGCAAGGCGACTGGCGGAAGATGATCTACGCTTGGCGGCAAAAGTTTTTGAAAGTAGCGTCGAAGGAATTGTTATCACCGGTGCAGACGCCAAGATCTTAAGGGTTAATCAAGCATTTACGGACATAACTGGATATACACAAGAAGAAGCCATTGGAAATTCAACCAAAATTTTACAGTCTGGTCGACACGATAACGAATTTTACGCCGAATTGTGGGCATCTTTAGTAGATCAGGGGTATTGGCAAGGAGAGCTCTGGAATAGACGTAAAAATGGTGAGATATACCCTGAATGGCTAACCATCAGTGCCGTTGTCGGAGACAACGGAGAAATCACACATTATATTGGTGGATTCATTGATCTAAGCCGCCAAAAACAAGCAGAAGAGCGCATTCAACATTTAATCCATTATGATGCACTGACTGATCTACCAAATAGATTGTCTTTTAGAGTCAGAATTAAACAACCTATGGCTAAATCCATGGAACGCAATCGACGCGTTGCCTTACTCCATCTGGATTTAGTGAAATTTGTTACGATTAATGACACTTTGGGCCACAAGGTGGGTGATCGATTACTACACCAAGTCGGGCGGCGTCTGGCATCAAGTGTTCATGATAGCGACATAGTTGCTCGAATTGGTGGAGACGAATTTGCCGTCGCCTGTCCCTATTTGGATCGAAATGTAGATGTCGCGGCCATTGCTCAGTCTGTCATGAATACTTTTTCCGAACCCTTTTGGATCGACGGTCGAGAAATATTTCTCAATCCTAGCATTGGTCTTGCATTATTCCCCGATGACTCTGAAGACTATGACGAGTTGGCAAAGTTTGCAGGTACAGCAATGCAACATGCCAAGCGTCAACACGGCACCTATCAATTTTATCATACGGCAATGAATACCGGATCGACTGCTAAGTTAAATATGGAAAATTCGTTGCGTAAAGCTTTGGATAGACAGGAATTTTGTTTGCATTTTCAACCGCAAATTGAATTAGGTAGCAACAATATTATAGGTGCCGAGGCACTACTTCGTTGGAATCTTAGTGGCGGAGAGATGGTAATGCCTGACCTGTTTATACCAATGCTCGAAGAGAGCGGAATGATTATCCCTGTAGGCGAGTGGGTCTTACGCTCCGCATGTTACAACCTAAAAGAATTTAAAAAGGCCGGATTTGATAATCTACCCGTTGCAGTTAATCTCTCACCATTGCAATTTAGACATAAAGATCTGGTTGGCATGGTACAAACGGTTTTAGCAGAAACCGGTACAGATCCCACAATGTTAGAAATCGAAATTACTGAAACCAGTGTTATGGAAGATCCGGAAAATACCCTGAAAATTTTGACTAAATTGCATGATATGGGTATTCGCATTGCTATTGATGATTTTGGTACAGGCTATTCTTCACTGAGTTATTTAAGACGTTTTCCAATCGATGTATTAAAAATAGATCGTTCTTTTGTGTTAGATATTTCACAGGATAAAGATGATGAAGCCATCGTAGAAACAATAATTGCTATGGCGCATCGACTAAATCTTAAAGTGATAGCCGAAGGTATTGAAAATCAGCTCCAATTGGATTTTCTTAAAAATCATGGTTGTGAAATTGGGCAAGGTTATTATTTTTCAAGACCAGTTCCTATAGAGTCCTTTACCAAAGAACTTTTTTATACGCCAGTAACTGCGCTTGACGCATAGTTTTATCGACATAACAACTCATTGACAAAATTAAGCTGAACTCAACCGTTATCGAGGAAAATTGGAAAAACTGGTTGACGAACGAACTGCTGAGTTGCAGTTGGTTATAAGGGAATTGGAATCCGATAGTTATTCCATTACCCATGATTTACGTGCGCCACTTAGAGCAATCACAAGTATTAGTTAAATCCTCGTTGAGGATGCCAAAGTCAAACTGAATCAGTCTGAACTTAGCTGTCTGGTAAGAATGGAAAACTCTGGTCGATTTATGTCCAATTTAATCGACGATATGCTTGATCTGGCGCACATTACCCGCAAAGAAATTAATTTAGACACAGTGAGTTTGACCAATATTGCTTTACATATTCGAGACAAGCCAGACATGGAGGTAAGACATGGGCTAAAGCAGAAGCCGATAAAGGGGCAACTTTCTATTTTACTATTCCACCAAGTCGAGATTTGTCAGTGTTATTAAAAATCCAGGCAAAATTGTAGTATATGTGCTGTTAATTGGTAGATGAATGCTACAATATAGATAAATATTGGAATAAGTTTAAAAAACAAAGTTATCTGTGAAGTTGGGGAATACTAGTGAAAGAAAATGTTATTTTATTAGTGGAAGATAATCCAGATGATGAAGCCTTAACCATTAGGGCATTAAAGAAAAATGATATTGTAAATGACGTTATTGTAGCAAGAGATGGTGTGGAAGCCTTAGACTATCTATTTGGCAGTGGCGCCTACGATGGTCGAGATACCAATCTGCAACCGCAATTAATTTTACTGGACTTAAAGTTACCGAAAGTGGGTGGGCTTGAGGTATTACAACAATTGCGTGCAGATGAGCGCACAAAATATGTGCCTGTAGTCATATTGACCTCATCGAAAGAACAGCGGGATATTATTGCGTGTTTTGATAATGGTGCAAATAGTTACATTCGCAAGCCTGTAGATTTTGAACAGTTTTTAAGTGCGGTGAAACAAATAGGTCGATATTGGTTATTGCTGAACATTGGACCTAATTCTTAAATATGCGATTACGATGTTTCTAAGCTAAGGTCGGATTTAATTAGTGAATAATTTTTGGATATCCGTTATTTCTTCATGTGCCTCTTTTAATATTTCGACACTGGTATCAGCATCTAAATCAAGTTTTTTCATTGCAGGGATTGCATTCCAATCCACTGTGGGGGCATTTTTTTTACCTATAAAACTATGCAAATTTGCGACTAAGATAATGTCAGTGTGGTCCAAAACCTTGGAGTCTCTATAGATTCGTTCGTGTTCCGCTGCAACATTAACCAACTCTGGTCCAAAGTTCCATGTCTGTAAAATAGCTTTTCCTAGCGCAGGATGGAGTTTTTCGATTACCGTATCCAGGGCCGCCTGGTTTTCCTCAATATTATTGATTTTTCTCGCCTTTGCCAATATAGGTAATTTGCCGATATCGTGAAGTAGACCTGCTAGCATGACCTCGTCGGCTTTTAGGGTACTAAAATTCTTAGCTAAAACGTGGCTTATGGCAGCAACGTGAGCACTGTGATTCCAAATATCAATCATTCGATGTTGTAGTATTTTGTGTTTTGTGCGAAATAACTGTTTAACTAAAAACGCGGTAACAATATTTTTAACCATACTTGAACCCATCCGTGTGATCGCCGAATGGACATTTTCGATTTTGTTGTTACCTCTAACCAATGGACTGTTTGCGACCTGAATCATTCGTGCACATAAAGCCGGATCTTTAGATACAATTTTGGCGATATCTTTTACGCAAGAGTTTTGATTTTCAACGGTTTTGCTTATTTTTATTGCTACTTGCGGCAAAGTGGGTAATTCAATTCGATTAGCTTTGAGATCTCCCATAATCTCGGCTATGAATTTATCTACATTCATTGAATGGTTTGTAGATTGTGGATTATCATTTGATGCTGCAGATGGACTTGCCTGGTTCATTTTTTATTTCATCAATATAATTAGTGGGAAAGAATAACTAATTCCCTAAAAATGGCTACCGTAACAAATCTACAATAACACAATAAAAACAAACAGTTAACGATATTATGTGTCGTTGTGTGTTATAGTGAAATACGGTTTATCCACATGAAATTAACCCTCTTCTCTACTTATTTCGACGGAATATGGTAGATCTTTAAATATAACGGGTGTTTTGTTGGAATCATCCAGAATTATATTGCCAGCTTCTACTGCACTTATTTGCATGACGGCTAAAAAGTCACTGCCTCCTTCTGCGTTGGGTGCAGAATCGACGATTTTTCCAACAGACTGATCGGTATCGGATTCGACAGCCAATAAGTTAACACCCGGCTGTGGTAAGAAATCAGACATTATATGCCCCAAATACATTCGTCGTTTCAATTTACCCAAGTAATGCATACGTGCAACCACTTCTTGTCCGGGGTAGCAGCCTTTTTTAAAGCTCAAGCCGTTAATACTATGTAGGTTCAGCATCTGTGGTACAAAAGCATCGGCGGTGTTGGCGTAGATTTGAGGTAGGCCTGATTCAATATCCATATGGGACCAGGTGCTACTGCCCGCAGGTTTAAACTGCGCTGTAATATTATTCCAAAGCTGTTGCATCTCGGCAATTTGGCCATACAGGATGTATCGAGCTTGGGTTCCTGGGATATGTATAGCGGTAAATTTTCCATCCTGAGTGGATTTATCAATTTCACTGGGTAATGTTATTACGTTTTTGCTGACATAGTCGCAGATGGATCTACCCACGATTCCAACACTAACCAAGGCGTCACGCTCATCTTTGATGGTCACTTTGGACATGAGGACAAACATCTGCAATCGTTTAATGGTTGCTTCCACACTGGTATCAGGTAAATGTAGTAAATATTTGTTGTCGTGTTGTAACAACCGGAATAATGCCAAGACACGGCCCTTGGGTGTACAGTAGGCATTGATTTGATTTTGCTCAGCATCTACATTGCGTACGTCATTGCATAATTGGTTTTGCAAAAAATCCTGACTGTCTTCTCCCGAGACACTAATAATGCCAAAGTGCGACAAATCACAAATATAATTATCCGTTGGATCGGTGTATTGATCAGCGGAATCTGAGTTAAATCCAATCACTTTGTGGTCTTGGATAACAGCGTTATGAGATATTAAAAAGTCTAACCAATTTTTTTTGGAGCTCATGATCTATACCGTAGGTAAATTGACGTTTAAGTTTGCGATTATCAGAATAATTACGTTGAGTATGATATTGGGAAATAATATACATGAGTATATCAGGTTAAATACTAGGCAGGTATATTCCTTATGGATGGAGCTAGACATGAAAAGCATCTTATACAATAATGAGATAGTGTAGTCCTTTATAAGGATGTGGTTTTACTTATTATTGAAAACATATGGATAATTCCAAAACAAGACCTGTATTTCTCAATTTACTACAAATTCGAATGCCCGTGACGGCAGTGATTTCCATATTGCATCGCCTTTCTGGTGTGTTACTGTTATTTTGTATTCCACTCACCATTTATTTGCTCGATACTTCTCTTAAGAGTGTAATTGATTTCAATAATGTGAAAGATATGTTTGATAGTGCACTAGTGCAATATATAAGTATTGTCATGCTTTGGTTGCTTTTGCATCATATGTTATCTGGCATAAGGTTTTTACTCATCGATATCGATATTGGAGTAGCGAAAAACCATGCCAAGAATAGTGCGTGGATTGTTAGTGTGACGGCAATACTGTTGACCCTGATTATTGTTGGTATACAATTTTGAGTTGGCGATCCTCATCAGGTCTACGCGCATGGTTAATGCAACGGTTATCAGCAATATACATATTGGGTTTTATTCTATTTTTTGTCTTTTTCCTTACCACTAATACCCCGCTTCATTATCAGTCGTGGCGTGAATGGGTGCTCAATCCATTTAATCGGATATTTTTTAGTTTGTTTTTTCTTACCCTGATAGTTCACGGCTGGGTGGGTGTAAGAGATGTCATACTTGATTATGTTAAACCTTTGTCATTAAGGTTTACTTTATTATCCATCGTCATGTTGATGTGCTTTAGTTGCGGCTTATGGGCATTTTTCGTGATCAGTAGGGTCACCCTAGATTAATCAGTTGACCGCTTACAAGGAGTATGGGAATTATGAAACTAACTAACCAACAGAAAAACGCCAAATTAGCAAATTCTTTTGCAAAGCGCTACGCCGTGCATAGCAGCCCTGAGTGTTCGAATGGCTATACAAAAAAATTCAATAAGGACTGGACCATTAATTCATTTTTTATGTTACGCCATTCAAACACTCAGGACTACTCTGCAAGGCGTTCAACTGACTAATCTAGGGTTACCATTTAATGAAGTTAGAAAAAAGAAGATTTGAAGCCTTGGTAATTGGTGCCGGCGGAGGAGGCTTGAGGGCCGCGCTACAATTAGCGCAAGCTGATGCAAATGTTGCCGTAGTTTCTAAAGTATTCCCAACTCGATCACACACGGTTGCCGCGCAGGGTGGTATGAATGCCGCATTAGCTAATGTATTGCCCGATAATTGGCATTGGCATATGTACGATACTGTTAAGGGCAGTGATTATTTAGGCGACCAAGATGCTATAGAGTATATGTGCCGAGCGGCATCGCATCTGGTTGTTGAGCTAGAGCATTGTGGCGTACCATTTTCTCGATTAGATAACGGTAAGATCTATCAACGCCCTTTTGGAGGACAAAGTCAGGATTTTGGTGGGGATCAGGCGGCAAGAACCTGTGCTGCAGCTGATCGTACTGGTCATGCGATTCTACATACACTTTATCAACAAAACATATTGGCAAAAACGCATTTCTTTGACGAGTATTTTGCGATTGATCTTATAAGAGGCGATGACGATTATATATTGGGCGCTGTAGTATTGAATATTGAAACCGGTGAGCCACTGCTAATAGAGGCCAAAACAACCCTCATAGCAACTGGTGGTGTTGGACAGCTATTCCGTACCAATACCAATGCTCGAATTAATACTGGTGATGGAATGGCTATGGCCTTGAGGGCAGGCATACCTGTACAAGATATGGAATTTTTTCAATTCCACCCTACGGGTATTGCGGGCAAAGGAATGTTGATTACTGAAG
>Ga0316187_10004842_pt1 | contig 11664 bp, 10 predicted proteins | sample CroRivburrow1_MG_FD_204927 | JGI IMG/M metagenome (GOLD analysis project Ga0316187, IMG submission 204927) | Coastal sediment microbial communities from Maine, United States - Cross River worm burrow 1 | ecosystem: Environmental > Aquatic > Marine > Coastal > Sediment | place: USA: Maine...
TTGCTGGAGAAGATGGCCAAGAAAGAGCCTGAGAAGTATGCCGAGTTCTGGGAGCAGTTTGGTCAGGTAATGAAAGAGGGGCCAGGTGAGGATATGGCCAACAAAGAGCGTGTCTCAGGCCTGTTGCGCTTTGCCAGCACCCAAAACGATGGTGATGAGCAGAATGTCGCTCTTGATGACTATATCGAGCGTATGAAAGAGGGGCAGGATAAGATCTACTACATCACTGCGGATAGCATGCCGGCAGCGCGTCATAGTCCGCACCTGGAGGTTTTCCGTAAGAAAGGCATTGAAGTACTGCTGATGACCGACCGCGTGGATGAGTGGCTGGTGTCACACCTTATGGAGTACAAAGGAAAGAAGATTCAATCCGTTGCTAAGGGCGAGCTGGATCTTGGCGAACTGGAAGACCAGGAGGAGAAGAAAGAGCATGAAGAGATTGCCAAGGAGCATGCAGGGCTGATAGAGCGTCTAAAGAATGTGTTGGGTGAAGATGCGGTCAAAGAGGTGCGTGTCAGCTCGCGTTTAACGGATTCTCCGGCCTGTCTTGTTGTCGAAGATCATGATATGAGTGCCAATCTTGAGCGCCTGTTGAAATCAGTCGGTCAGGAGGCACCCTCAACAAAGCCAATTTTGGAGATCAATGTTGAGCATCCATTGGTAGATCATCTGGATAATGAGCCGGATGAAGAGCGCTTTGCTGATCTGTCGCAGATATTATTTGATCAAGCACTGCTGGCCGAGGGAGGGCAGCTGAAAGATCCGGCAAGCTTTGTTAGCCGCTTGAATGGGTTAATGCTGCAGCTGGTCAAGCAGTAGTAACTCCCAACAAAAAGGCGCCTCATGGGTAATGAGGCGCCTTTTTTGCGTTATAAGGTGGCGTATGTCGATTGCAGAGCTCTCTAAAGATAATTTTGAACAGATGGTGACAGAGCATGGATTTGTCATTATTGATTACTGGGCGCCCTGGTGTGGCCCCTGCCGATCATTTGCACCTGTTTTTGAAAAGGTTGCTGAAGATTTTCCTGAAATCCTATTTGCTAAGATTAATACGGAGGAAGAACAGGAGATAGCGACTAAACTGAATATTAGGAGCATCCCAACGGTGGTGATATTGCGTGACCAGGTGGTGATTTATAACCAGCCTGGTGCTTTGACTGAGCCCGCCTTAAGAGAGATTGTTCAAAAGGCAGTGGCGCTGGATATGGATGATGTTCGGAAACAAATAAAGGGCCAATAATCTAGGTTAAATAATATATGACTAATATTGTGCGGTATTTGTGAAGGTGTTGTTTATATATAGCGCTGATGACAGAGGTAGTACTCTATGAGAATGCCATGGTATCCATGGAGTCTCCGCCATCAGCTAAGCGGGCGGCCAACTGTTGGCTGGTTGATGGATCTTTGTGATGAGAATTATTACCACATTACAAAGCTTGCACCAGAATTGCGCACGCTAAAGGGACGGCATTTTTCACGTGTTAATAATGATATGGATCTCCATTTAGAGGTGTTGGAGCAAACACCTTATACAACCCTTATCCACCTCACCTATTACTTTAACCATGTTGAAGGAGAGCGCCCAGATCCTGATGCCACACTGAGAATCTACTATGATGCAAAGCAAGTCGAGGTAGTTGATTTAACAAAGTCTCCACTTGCTTTAGAAAAAGATGTTCATTGTGATGCATTGAGTCAGAAGTGGAAGATCAATCTTTTTCTCTCTAAATGGCTTGCTTACTGCGTTCAACAAGGACACGGTTTTAATTACCATACATCTGGTGATGTATACAGCACTTAAAAATTAAGTGCTTTTATCTATACCCTGATTTTGTCTAAAAGGATATAATGCGCACCTGTTGTAGTTTTTCTAATTGGCGCATATATTCCATGTAAAATCAGTAGTTAATATTAGATTCTTGTTAGGATTGACAGATTTAATATGGTGCTGCTAGCCTTAGAAGTATAAGTGGTCGTTTATAATTAAATCGAAAAATACCATGGTTGCTTAATGGTTAAAAAGATCTCACTTCTCTAGGAGAGATAGATTATGAGGCTATCAACTAAAGGACGATATGCTGTTACAGCTATGCTGGAGCTGGCCATCAATGATGGTCGGGGGCCTGTGACTCTAGCGGATATTTCTGTTGAACAGGGTATTTCCTTGTCATATCTCGAGCAGCTTTTTGCCTGCTTGCGACGTCAGCGGCTTGTAAAAGGCGTGCGTGGGCCGGGTGGAGGCTACTATTTAGGACGTCCAGCAGGGGAAATTTCTATTGCTGATATTATATGTGCGGTAGATGAGTGGGTGGAATTTAACCATTCAAAAACTGATCAAGAGGGGGCGACTCGTTTGACGCACCTTCTATGGAATGAGTTAAGTAACGATATCTTTGATTTCCTTAAGCAGAAAACCCTGGGCGATCTCGTTGCCCGTGGATCTGCAAATCTGGAACTTCAGCCGGCAAAGGATGAAGCTATTGGTAAAGTAGCTAAATCGATTTGAATCTGCTGGGGCTTATTCCCCTTACGCACTTTATCTTAATACCCCGTTAGCTTGCTGCGGGGTATTTTTTTGAATGTTTATAAGTGCCAGGTTGAGCTTGGATTTAACCCCCATCCAGAAGCTGTTCTACTGCCTGAATGTCTGATTTGGATTTTTCAATAATTTTTAATGATTGTTGCGGGGTTAATTTTCCATTGCCCAGCTTATGAAAGGCTGGGACTAAATCGATACGGGGCAGTGTTTGCATGCGGGGCGTACCAATATAGGCGTGTAGCTGTCCCAAAATTACCAGATCAATATAGTCAAGTGTATTTCTCTCATCTCGGATCCAGTTTTCAGCCTGCAAAGCTACATCTGTAAGCTCATCCAACTTCCACTTGCTTAAAACCAAGGCACCTACCCGTGCCTGCAGGCGGCTTACTGTCTTATCCAAAAGCTCCGGGTTTTCTATAAGATTTGGATAATCTTTCGCTGCATTGAGAATGGGTACGGCACCGATATCATGGATGAGTCCAGCAAGCATTGCCCGATCGGGATCCAGGTTAGAACCGAGGCGTCCCAATACGTGGCACACAGCGGCAACCTTTCGGCTGTGAGTCCATAGTTCAGACATGCGGTTTCTTAGAATGGCATGTTTGGTGCGGAAAAGATTTTTTAGTATGAAACTTAATACGAGACTACGTGTTGTTGCGCGTCCCAATCGTGTAACGGCATCTGGGCAGTTATCAATACGGTGACGGCTTGCATAGAGTGGGCTGTTTACAACGTGGATGATACGAGCAGCCAGTGCCGGGTCCATCTGAATAATGCGGGCAATATCTACACTGGTGGTATCAGGGTTGTTAACTGCTTTGCTAATCTTGATGGCAATGTCTGGCATGCTGGGTATTTCAAACTCGCCATCTTGGAGCTTGTGAAAAAAGTCGACATAGAGCTGATCTTCCATTTCATCTTCTACAAGCTCAATACTTCCTTCAGCTTTGGTGGATAAATTTGAACCTAGCCGCTCAATATTTTGCATGATTTCACGGGGTATCTTAACCAGGATGGCTCTATTCAATGTGATGGCGCTATGTTCACAGGGTTGCTCGATGTTAAGTGGGAACCTCGCCTGGGTGCTGCCTGCGCTAATTGTATCTGTTCCGCCCTCTGTGCTGTTTAGTGCCACCTGGCCTTTTATGAGGTAAAAGACCTCCTTGGTGTGGTCATCAATATTGAACAGCTTTGTTTTGCCTGAAGCGTGTTCTATGGTGGCCAAGTTAGCTACATGGCGAAGTATCCGCTTGGGCAGATTACGCAGTGGAATAGTGTTGACTAGATCTTCTGGCTGTACTGTTTTCTGTTTTCCAAATAGCATCGTTTTAATCAGCTTTAGTGATAAGGCTGCCGTATCCAGTTGGCTTAATTAGTGAATAGTGATTATTTAGCTCTATCGGCCAGATGCATTACTTGCTTTAGAGATAGGCCAGAAATCAGCTATCATGCACCCTTTGATTTTTTGATAGTTGAATACCATTGGATACAGATTCACTAGAAACGCTACGAGATTTTATTCGCTGGGGTGCTAGCCGTTTTACCGAGGCTGGGCTGTTTTTTGGCCATGGAACGGATAATGCACTTGATGAATCACTGGCACTGGTGCTGCACGCCTTGCACCTTGATCATAATTTGCCTCCGGTCTATCTGGATGGCCGATTGACACCAACAGAACGAAATGAGGTGCTGTTGCTTCTGCAGCGTAGAATTGATGAGCGCCTGCCAGCCGCATATCTGACCCATGAAGCCCGGTTTGCTGATCTCACCTTCTATGTGAATGAGCATGTGCTGGTGCCTCGCTCTCCCATTGCAGAGCTCATTGAAGCAGGTTTTGCACCTTGGGCAGATCCTGATGAGGTGTGCCAGGTGCTTGATCTTTGTACTGGTAGTGGCTGTATTGCGATTGCTTGTGCATATCATTTTCCCGATGCGCAGGTGGATGCTGTTGACATCTCACCAGAGGCACTGGAAGTTGCTCGTACCAATGTAGCGAGACATGAGCTGGAAGAGCAGGTCAGGGTTATTCAATCAGATCTGTTTGCAGATGCTGAGAAGAAACAGTATGACATCATCGTCAGCAACCCTCCCTATGTCTCTCTGGAAGAGATGGCGGGCTTGCCAGAGGAGTATTGCCGTGAGCCGGCCTTGGGGCTTGAGGCGGGAGAGGATGGGTTGGATATAGTTGCACGAATTTTGCGCGACGCCTCCAGCTATTTGGCTCCGGGTGGTATCATAGTCGTAGAAGTGGGCAGCAGTGCTGAGGCGCTGGAGGCCCGTTACCCACAAATACCTTTCCTGTGGTTGGATTTTGAGCGTGGGGGCGACGGAGTATTTCTGTTGACCGCCGAACAGCTTGCTGATGCCTTCAGGGGACAATAAAGCCGCAATATTAGGGCAGTAATTGAGGAAGAATTTATGGACCAGTCACTGGTTTTCGATCTTGATCTGATCAAAAAATATGATCATGCGGGGCCGCGTTATACCTCCTACCCAACAGCACCCCAGTTTCATGATGGCTTCGGGCCAGATCAATATCGAGAGATTGCTCAGGCTACCAATGCCTTGGGGAACCCACTGTCGCTCTATTTTCATATCCCTTTCTGTGACACCGTCTGCTTCTATTGCGCCTGTAACAAGGTTGTTACCAAAGATCGTAGCAAGGGGGGTAATTACCTAACCCGCCTGCATAAAGAGATTGCGATGCAGGGGGCGTTGTTTGATAAAAGCCGTGTGGTTGAACAGCTGCACTGGGGTGGTGGCACACCGACCTTCATCAGTCACGATGAGATGCGTGAGTTGATGCGGGTTACCCGTGAGCACTTTACCCTACTGGATGATGATGCGGGTGAATACTCGATTGAGATTGATCCGCGTGAAGCCAGTGCGGAGACCATTGCCATACTGCGTGAAATTGGCTTGAACCGTATGAGCCTTGGGGTGCAGGACTTTGATATCCGAGTGCAGAAGGCGGTCAACCGTATACAGTCTGAAGCGCAAACCATGGAAGTTTTGAATGCAGCGCGCAAAGAGGGCTTTCGCTCTATTAGTGTTGATCTAATGTATGGCTTGCCGCACCAGTCAGTAGCGAGTTTTGAGAAAACCCTGGATCGCATTATCGGGGTTGATCCTGATCGCCTCTCTGTCTTCAACTATGCTCATCTGCCCGAGCGCTTCATGCCGCAACGCCGGATCAATATGGAAGATGTACCAACTCCAGCAGAGAAGCTGGATATCCTCCAACTGACCATTGAGAAGCTGGAAAAAGCGGGTTATGTCTCACTCGGAATGGATCACTTTGCCCGCCCAGATGATGAGCTGACGATTGCTCAACAGGACGGCACCCTCTACCGTAATTTCCAAGGCTACTCTACCCATGCCAACTGTGATTTGATTGGCTTGGGCGTTACCTCCATTGGCATGGTGGGTGAAACCTATAGCCAGAATATGCGTGAGCTGGATGAGTATTATGAGCGGATTGATGCGGGTGAATTGGCAGTATTCCGCGGTTTTGATCTGAGCCTGGATGACCAGATCCGGCGTGATGTCATCACTCGGCTGATCTGTCATCTGAAGCTGGATTTTGGCAGAGTGGAGTCAGAACGAGGTATCAACTTCAGAGAGTACTTCGAGAAAGAGCTGGGCCAGCTAAAGGGTATGATTGATGATGGTCTGCTTGAACTGAATGAGACGGGTATTCAGGTACTGCCACGTGGTCGTTTGCTGATTCGTAATATCTGTATGGTATTTGATTACTACCTTGCACAGAAAAGCGAAGTTAAGTTTTCACGGGTAATCTGATTTTGTCCAGGGCAGTCTTCGGACTGCCCTTTTTGCTTGCCCTGTTCTACCTTACAACTCCCTTTTATGGAGTGATCAACAATGGTTGATGCCAACGCTTCTATCCCCGCCGTATTTCGTGAGACTGCGCTACGTAATCCTGATGCTCCAGCAATCTGTTTTGCTGATCGTAAGGTCAGTTTTGCAGAGATTGATCAGGCCTCAGATGCTATTGCTGCATCGCTTGCTGAGCGTGGAATAAAGAGGGGTGACCGTGTTGCCCTCTACAGCATCAACTCTGATGATTTTGCTATCGTCTATACCGGGATCATAAAGGCTGGGGCTGCTGTTGTACCTGTCAATCTGCTGCTCAATCCAAAAGAGATTAGCTATATCCTGAGGGATGCCGGGGTTAAGACGCTCTTCTATCACCAGGCTTTTGCAGATTCTGTGGCAGCTTTTCGGAGTGAGATTGATAGCCTGGTGCTCTGTATCAGTATTGGTGTGGAGCAGGGGGATGATCCCTGCTTTGAAGATCTACGCCAAAACCAGGCTGAAGCGCCTCTATTAGATTTTGATCCAAAGCAGGATCTGGCTGCCATTCTCTACACTTCAGGCACCACAGGTCATCCCAAAGGGGCGATGCTGACCCATCGTAATCTGCTATCGAACACCTGCAGTGTAGCTGCAGCTATGCAGCTTAGGCCAAAAGAAGATGTAATCCTGGTGGTGTTGCCAATGTTCCATGCCTTTGCGGCAACAGTGGGTATGTTGACGCCGTTGCTGCATGGCTTGAGTTTTGCTCCCATACCCCGTTTTGATCCTGCTGGTGTCTCTGCTGCTATTGGTGCAGTTGGCGCTACAGTCTTTCTGGGGGTGCCGAGCATGTATAACGTGCTGTTGCGGCTGCCTGAAGAGCAGCTGGAACAGTGGTCCAGTGTGCGCTTTGGTGTCTCGGGTGGTGCTGCAATGCCGGTAGCAGTAATGCATCAGTTTGAAGCGCGTTTTGGTATTCCCATCTACGAAGGGGATGGGCCAACTGAGTGTTCGCCGGTGACCTGTGTGAACCCTATTGGTGGCTTGACCAAGCCTGCATCAGTGGGATTGCCGGTGCCCGAGGTGGAGATTGAGATCTTTGATGATAGCGGTGAGCAACTTCCCGTTGATGAGATTGGTGAGCTCTGTGTGCGGGGCCCCAATGTGATGAAAGGGTACTGGAATCTACCAGAGGCCACTGCGGAAGCCTTTTTTGAGGAGTGGCTGCGTACAGGGGATCTGGGCTACAAAGATAAAGATGGCTACCTCTTTATGGTAGACCGTAAGAAGGACATGATTATCGTCAATGGCATGAATGTCTACCCTCGTATGGTGGAGGAGCTGCTCTACCAGCACCCTGATATTGTTGAGGCAGCTGTGGTGGGGGAGCCTAACGATAGACATGGGGAGGTGCCGATTGCCCATGTTGTACTGCAAGAGGGGGCTGATGTTGCCGCCTCAGCGGTGCGGGCCTACTGCCTGGAGAACCTTGGCCGCCACCAGGTTCCCCGTAAGGTTGTACTCCGTTCATCCCTGCCCAAAAATGCAGCTGGAAAGATTCTAAAACGGGAGCTCCGCCGTGAAGGTGAATTGGAGCGTGGAGTGGATATTCAGTAAGCTCCATCTTTCATCCGGGCTGATTTAGCCTATTTGAGTGTCAATAATAAATAGAAGGTGACTGGATATGCCCTTTACTGACATTTTGCCTCGTAATCTCTATCGAGCTGCCCAGGTTCGTGAACTTGACCGAACTGCCATTGAGACCTTCTCCATACCGGGATTAACGCTCATGGAGCGGGCTGGTAGTGCTGCCTATGACCTGCTGTGTAAGTGTTGGCCCGAGGCACAGGTCATTACGGTTGTTTGTGGTGTTGGCAATAACGGCGGTGATGGCTATGTGTTGGCCCGCCTTGCTTTGCAGGCAGGCAAAACAGTTCATCTACTTCAGCTGGGAGATGTGGGAAAAATTAAGGGTGATGCGCTGACGAATTATGAGCACTTCATTGAAATCGCTGGTGAGGTTAAGCCATTTGAAACCATTGCTGAAGAGAGCGATATTATTGTGGATGGTATCTTTGGCACTGGTCTGGAGCGTGAGGTAGCGGGTAATTGGCGCCAGGCCATTGAGGCCATCAATGCCTCTGTGGCTCCAGTATTAGCATTGGATATAGCCTCTGGACTTCACTCTGATTCTGGCCAGGTGCTGGGGGCAGCGGTCAAGGCCGATGCCACCATCAGCTTCATAGGGCTGAAGCAAGGTGCATTTACCGGGGCAGGGCCAGAGCAGTGTGGTCAGCTGCTGTTTGATGATCTTGATGTTCCAGAAGCCGTATATATGGAAGAACAGCCTGTGGCTAAAAGGGTTGAGTGGCCCATGCTGACGGGGCTGCTTGGCCGCCGTGCAAGAGATGCACATAAGGGTGATTTTGGCCATGTCCTGATTGTGGGTGGCGAGCATGGTTTTAGTGGCGCTGCGCGGATGGCGGGTGAGGCTGCTTTGCGAACAGGTGCTGGGTTGGTCAGCATAGCTACCCGGCCAGAACATGCAGCGCTGCTGAATACGGTGCGTCCTGAGCTGATGTGCCATGGGGTTACTGATGCTAAAGCACTTGCACCCCTGCTGCAGCGTGCCACCGTTGTTGCGATTGGCCCTGGACTGGGGCAGACTTCATGGGGACGAGCGCTGTTAAATGCTGTATTGGAGACAAAACTACCCCTGGTTGTCGATGCTGATGCGCTAAATCTGCTTGCATCAGAACCTGTCCAGCGTGAAAACTGGATTCTGACTCCACACCCGGGCGAGGCAGCACGACTGCTAGAGAAAAGTGCTGTTGAGGTCCAGTCAGACCGCTTTCAAGCAATACAGATGCTTCAAGAGCAGTATGGTGGCGTAGCTGTTCTAAAAGGTGCTGGGACATTGATTACCGATGCAGAGCAATCGGTATCAATCTGTACCGCGGGCAATCCAGGCATGGCGACAGGCGGCATGGGTGATCTCCTAACGGGCATTATTGCAGCTATGGTTGCGCAAGGCTTGAGTCTGGCTGATGCGGCAGCAGCTGGCGTCTCTCTGCATGCAGCAGCTGCGGATAGAGCCGCCCAAGCGGGCGAGCGAGGATTGCTGGCGAATGATCTCCAGATTGAACTGCGTTTACTACTGAATTCAGATTGGCATCAATGCTGAAGCTGAAAGTTTCTGGTGAGCAGGCTCAGGAGGCGCTGGGTGCAGCCCTGGCGGCAGCTTCCCCTGTGAACTGTGTAATCTATCTAATCGGTGATTTAGGGGCGGGTAAAACGACACTGGTGCGGGGTTTCATTCGCTCACTTGGCCATAAAGGTGCAATAAAAAGTCCAACCTATGCCTTGCTGGAGCCCTATGAGTTGCCTGATCGAAGATGCTACCACTTTGATCTCTACCGATTGGCTGATCCTGGGGAGCTGGAGTACCTGGGGCTTCGGGATCTGCTGCAATCAGAGGCCGTTTTATTGGTGGAGTGGCCGGAAAAAGGAGAGGGCGAGCTTCCACCCGCTGATCTTGCGATTAAGATAAGCCATAATGTTGAGAGTCGTCAGTTGCAGATAAAATCCCACAGCAAAATAGGTGATAATTTGCTGCAAAACCTTGATCTCTCCGTTTGGAATAGCAGATATTCCTAATATTTTATTTAGGAAAGCAACCTATCCGGCAGAAAAATCTAGAAAATTTAGATTTGCTATGCTATTTTTTTAAGTATCTACTAAAGGAATGATTAGGCCGTTAATGCCATGAAAAAACTAGTCATCTTTTTGTGTCTGCTTATTAGTTTGCCGTTACAGGCAAAAAACATCTCCATAGATGGCCTACGGTTGTGGGCTGCTCCAGATCATACACGCTTGGTCTTTGATACCAGTGGGCCTGTCGATCACACCCTTATTAACCTCAGCAAGCCGGATCGGCTTGTCATTGATATCAGCAATACCCGCTTGAGTGCTGCAATCCCTGCTGCAAGCCAGAGTGATCTCTATGTACAAAATGTGCGCAGTGGTGTTCGCAATAAAGATGACCTGCGTGTGGTGCTGGATCTTAAACAAAATGTCCGGCCAAAGAGCTTTATGCTCAAACCAAACAAAAAGTATGGCTACCGTCTTGTTATTGACCTTTATGGGGCAAACGAAGGTAGAGAGAAAAAGCCAGAAGTTGTTAAAACTGTAAATAACAACGGGCTGCGAGACCTCATTATTGCTATTGATGCGGGGCACGGTGGTGAAGATGTGGGTGCCATTGGGTCAGGAGGAACCCATGAGAAAAATGTCTCAATGGCTATTGCTCAGAAGCTAAAGGCGTTGATTCAGGCTGAGCCTGGAATGCAGCCGGTTATGACGCGTGATGGCGACTATTATGTGGCGCTTCGTAAGCGCATGAAGATTGCTCGTCAGAAGAAGGCGGATCTATTTATCTCCATTCATGCTGATGCCTTTCGTGATCCACGAGTAAGAGGGGCTTCGGTCTATACTATTTCCAGCCGAGGTGCATCCAGCGAAGCAGCACGCTGGTTGGCCAAGAGTGAAAATGCCGCTGATTTGGTGGGTGGTGTCACCCTAGATGACAAAGATGATCTGCTGGCCTCTGTGCTATTGGATCTATCCCAAACAGCAACCCGCCAGGTCAGTACTGAGGCAGCGGCCAAGGTCTACCATCAGCTAAAGAAGCTGGGTAAAGTGCATGGAAAACGTGTGCAGCAGGCCGGTTTTGTGGTGCTGAAATCTCCAGATATTCCTTCAATCTTGGTGGAAACCTCCTTTATTTCCAATCCGGGTGAGGAGAGAAAGCTCAATGATCCTCGTCACCAGAGGAAATTGGCAAAGGCTATTTTGGGTGGTGTGCGTAGCTATTTCGAATCTGCGCCGCCGCCGGGTACATTGCTAGCCGTTAGAAAGCCAGCCGCGCCAGCCAAATATATTATCTCGCGTGGTGATACGCTATCGGGCATTGCTAGTCGCTATCGTGTGAGTCTGGCAGCGCTTCGCAATATTAACCGCATTGCAGGTGATCGCATACGGGTTGGACAGGTGTTGAGGATTCCGAAGGGCGGGTAACACCGGCCTGCCTGAATCGTCTGCTCTTTTTTATCGTTTCCTACAGCGTCTGCTGAGTAATATCCACGTAGAGTTTAATTTTCTGGCCCGGTTGCAGATACTTGCTTGGCAGGGTGTTCCATTTCTTAAGATCCGCTACGGTGACATTAAAGCGTGTGGCAATGCGTGAAAGTGAGTCGCCCTTACGCACGCGGTAATTGAGTGAATTACGTTTTGTTGTGGGACCCAGGTTG
>Ga0316187_10004845_pt1 | contig 11658 bp, 4 predicted proteins | sample CroRivburrow1_MG_FD_204927 | JGI IMG/M metagenome (GOLD analysis project Ga0316187, IMG submission 204927) | Coastal sediment microbial communities from Maine, United States - Cross River worm burrow 1 | ecosystem: Environmental > Aquatic > Marine > Coastal > Sediment | place: USA: Maine...
GGGCCGAGACCTTTGTCCGATCCAGGTCCAGCCGGGCCCCGGCCATCTGTGCGGCAAGACGATCCAGCTCCGCCGTCAGACGCCGGCGTTCCACCGGGTACAAGGCGATGGTGTTCTGCAACCCCTGTACGGTTTGGCGCTGACTCAGGACGGAGCGCTGTTCCCGTTCGAAATCCGAGCTGGAAATGGTGCCCCTCTCAACCAGGCGGCGTTTTCGTTCCATCTCCGCATTGGAGATTCTCAGAGAGTCCTGTTCGATCGCCAGCGAGGCGTTGCTGTTGGCTTCCTGAACGTCGATCTGCGCAAGCTCGGCGCGGGTCGCCTCGATGTTGGTCTCGATCTGGCGCACCGCCAGTTCGTAATCGCTTGGGTCGAGCTGCAGAAGGAACTGCCCCTCAGGCACCACCGCGCCTTTTTTGAACATGGGATCGATGGCAACAATCTTTCCCGAGACCTGGGCGATTCCGTTCCACACGTTGCTGGGTTCGACATTTCCGTTGCCCAGAAATCTGGGCTGGACCGTCAGCTTCGGAGCGGGGATGGTCCGCACCACCCGCGCGGTCTCCAGGTACTCGATCCGCTCCGGCTCGGCGCGATTCTTGGTCAGCAGAAACAAAATCCCGACCCCGGCGAGCACGGCGGGCAGGATCAGCCATCGGCGCTTGGATGCGACGCTCATTGCCGTCTCTCTCCGGTGCTGCGGCGTCGCTGCCTCTTTTGTGCGCGGATCGTCGATTCAGAACGCAATAGTTCATACCTGTCGGGCTGATCGGGACGAGTGGGGTCGATGTCCAAGGGTCCAATTGTGAGGCCAGTCCAGAGCAGACCTTAGCAATTCACCAACATCAGAACCATTGGCGCATTGACCGACCTGCCCAGGGGCCGTTGGTGTTGTGCTGCCCACCTGCATTTCAACGGTGGTTGCGTTGCAGGGATTCGCTCCCGCTGGAGTTTAAGCGCGTTTCGCCGTTCGCGTGGGATGGTGTTTTCGGCAAGTCTCTCGAGGCTGACCTATTCTCTGACCGGAGCGTTTGAAAACCAGCCAATGATGCGAGGACTCAAGTCATGAGCGTAGAACGGGCGCAGGATTCTGCCGAACACGAGCGATCGACTGCTCGTTCCGGTCGGAGCCGCAACGGGATGAACCGAAGATCGTTTCTCGCGGCCGCCGGCGCGATGGCGGCCAGCACAGCCATGGCGCCACAGGCGTTTGCCCGCAATTTCGGCCCGGGTGCGGAACCGGTCCGCTATCCGGATCCCGACATCGTGGCGCTGGATCCGCGTTTCAAATACAAGCTCGGCAATACCCCTATTCAGCGACTGTATACCGGAACGCTTTGGGCCGAGGGCTGTGCCTGGAACGGCAATGGGCGTTTCCTGGTCTGGAGCGACATTCCGAACAGCGAGAACCTGCGTTATCTTGAAGAGGCCGACCAGGTCACGCGCCGTTTTCGCTCCCCGTCCAATCACAGCAATGGCAATACCTTCGACTATCAGGGCCGGCAGATCAGTTTCTGCCACGAGCCCGCGCAGGTCATTCGCTATGAGTGGGACGGCACTGTAACCGTGCTGGCTGACAGTTTTGACGGCGCCCGATTCAACGCCTGTAACGATGGCATGGTCCATCCCAACGACGGCTCGATCTGGTTCACCGATCCGGGTTACGGCGCACTGATGAACTATGAAGGCAAGCGCTTCAATACGGATCCGCGTCCCTTCAGAAAGGAGGCGGTCTATCGAATTGACGGGCAAAGCGGTGATATCACCATGGTCACCGACGATCCGTACAAGCCGAACGGGATGTGCTTCAACCAGGACTATACCCAGGTGTACATCAGCGATACCGGCGCCTCGCATTATGGGGACAGCGGCGCCAAGCACATGATCTGGGTGTATGACCTGGACGGAAGCACACTCAAGAACGGGCGTGAGTTCGCCGCCTCGGAAATGGATGGCAAGGTCGGTGCGTACGATGGATTGCGCTGTGATGAGGACGGAAACGTCTGGGCCGCAGCCGGTTGGGTCGGCGACGGGTATGACGGCGTTCATGTGTTTGCCCCCGACGGCGACCGCATCGGGCTGATTCGTCTGCCGGAGATCTGCGGCAATATCTGTTTCGGCGGAACCAAGCGCAACCGGCTGTTCATGGCCGCAAGTCAGTCTCTGTATGCGGTGTATGTCGAGACCCGGGGGGCGCATATTACCTGATGGGACCCGCGCTCCGGAGCATCGCAAGCCGCGGGCGCCCGTTTGGCGCCCGCGGGTGGTTGATGATTTGGTTGCGGCGGCGGCTCAGCCGGCTTTGCCGGCCTCGATGGCCTCGGGTACCGCCATCAGTTGGCCGCTCTTGCAGTCGTAGATGTATCCGTACACGGGAATGTTTGCAGGCACCAGGGGATGCGCTTTGATGCGTTTTACGTCTTCTACAACGCTGGCTGCGTTGTCCGAGATGGTCAACCAGTTTATGTAGCTGCCCTCCGGAGAACCCGGGCCCTTCCCGGTGTCGTGCCAGCCGCTGGCGTCCACACTGGCGGTCTCCAGACTGTTTGCCAAGAGCCCCGCCATGATTTCGTTGGTGAACGTCTCCATGCCGCAGTCCGTATGATGGATGACGAGCCACTCCATAGTGCCGAGCAACTTATGGGATATCACCAGCGACCGTATGGCGTCGTCGCTGGCGCGGCCTCCCGCATTGCGAATCACGTGGGCATCGCCTTCGGTGAGGCCCGCGTATTTCGCCGGATCCAGTCTCGCATCCATACAGGTCAGAACGGCAAAGCGCCGCCCCGGCGGCATTGGCAGGTTGCCTTTGTCCCCAAAACTGCCCGCGTACTTCTCGTTGGCGACCATAACTTCATCGATGACTTTGCTCATGATCTCCCCACTTTTGGTAAAAAAAATCCGTTGTAACATCCGTCCCGTAAATCGGCACGCCCGTCCCAAACAATCTTAGTCATTGCCCAGGCTTTTGCCGTCAGGCCGCCACCATGTCCCCGGGTGACCATCAGCGCCTCAGGGTTGGCACACTCGCCGGGTACGACTCCGTCAGTAGTCGAAACCCCAGATGAAATCGATGGCGGTTTCGCCAAAATCGCTGCCGGTCCCCCGCACCCGGAATCTCGGCGTGATGTGGAACTCCAGCCCGAAGGTGCTGCCCCCGGTGTTGCCCCTCTTTGGATCTCTGAAGGTGCGGTCATAGGAGAGAAACAGATCATCGCTCAGATATTGACCGACCCCGAAGGTGGACTCATCGGGGTCGGTCAAGTCGACCGTCACCGTGTCTACACCCAGGGTCCGACCCAAGGTATTTTCGAGCAGTGTCGAGGCAACGCCGCTGGCGAGGGCCCCGGAAAGCGATCCCTGCTCCGAACTGGAAAGCTTCTCACTGGTTCTACCGAAGATCAGCAGGGACATGACGTCCGACTCATCCAGTTCCGGCTCGCTGCGGAAAGCGATGTCTGGCTCGGAACTCTCCCCGGTTACTTCCACGTACACGGTGTAGTCCGAAACCCGGTGCGCGGCCAGCACATTGAGCACTGGGTTGATATCCGGCGTTCCGGTGAAAATGACCTGGCCCGTGTCCACATTGAACCTTCGCCCAAGCAGCGTCGCAAAGCCGCGTGTGGTGTCGATCTTGCCCGATACGATGATGGGTTTTCTCAGGGCCTTGGTGACCGCCAGCTTTCCACTCAGTTCGATGGCAGTTCCGCTGCCCTGAACCCATATGTTTCGAGGCATGTCGATGGTGACGTCGGCCCGTAGAAACGGCAGTGGGGGCGGGGCCGACCGGTTGCCCGGAACCGGCGTGTCCGTGCCCCCATCCGCTGGGCTATCGATAGGCGGGCCGGATCCATAGACACCCTCCACCGTGAGTTCCCAGGGTTCCACCGTTGCGGGTCCCCCCGCAGGTAGAGCCTCGTAGCGAAAGTTGGCGCGGTTCACCACCACCTCACCGGTCACCTCCATGTCGTCCTGGTTCCCGCGAACATCGATTCGGGTGCTGAGCACGGCCCCGATCGCGGGAGTGCTCATGACGGTGAAGTTTTCACTGCGCAGGGCAAGGTCCACCTGACCAATCGCCAGGTCCTGAAGCCGGATCTCCCCGCTAACCTGTGCCGGTCCTGTCTGTGATTGCGCCTCGAGCTGTTCGATAACGATACGGGTGCCGTCAAACACCAGGCGGCTTTGAATCTGGGTAAAACGTTCGCCCAGCGGCGCGAGCTGCAGCTCGCCGTCGTCGATGTCGAGGTTCCCGAACAGTTCAGGTCGTTCCAGGCTCCCGTCGAGCCTGAGATCGAGATCCAAAGACCCACCGCTGGCGAGAATCTCATTTGAGAGTGGTTGCAGCCGGCCAAGGTCCAGGGAATCTGCGCGCAGTTGCAGGTTCAGGTCATCCGGGCGGGCGGCGTTCCAGCCACCGCTGGCGGTGAGCACCGGCTCCTGCTGGAACAGCCATCGCGCAACGCCCTGGATGGTTTCGCCTTCGGTGGAAACCTCGGCCCGCACATCGCCGAGATCATAGTCACCCTGGGCCAGTCCGGTGGCTTCCAAATCGCCGTCAACTCTGGGTTGCTTCACGGATCCGCCAAGCGTCAGGTCCGCCGAAACGATGCCTTTGATGGGTTCATCCTGGGGCGCGAAATGGTCCACTGCGCCGCCGACATCCAGTCGATCCATCCGCATCCGCCCTGACAGGGCGCCGTCGGCCGAGAGGGCGGCTGTGAGGCTCAGTTCCTGTGATCCGTTGATGAGCGCCAGGTCCCTGATCCAGGAGCCGGTGGCGTCCGAGCCCAGCGACGCTGCACCTTTGTTCTCCCAAACCCAGTTGCCATGCTGCAATCTGAGTACGTCCAGGGTTGCCTGCACACCTTGCTCAAGGTCAAAGCGGCCGTCGATCCGGGAGTCCGCGAACGGTCCCTGGTCCACGTTCAGCGAGAGCGTGCCGCCGTTCTGGGCATAGCCTGCCGCCAACGCCAGGGCGCTGGGTGGAAGACCTGGACCCTCTAAACCCGAAAGCGTCAAACTGAGTTCCGCCGTCGGACTTGCGCTGAGGTCCGTCAGGGCCAGCTGCCCCTGGACAGACCCGCCGCGCCACTCGCCGTAGCGCCAGTTCTCGAGCCTGATGTCGCTGGCGCTGCGCAACGCATCCGGGTCACCGCTCACCTGGCCCTCTATCCCACCCCGTGCCTCGATGGGCACCCCCAACATGGATTGCAGGGGGCTCAAGTCCTGCAAGGTGACGGTATAGCGCAGGTCGCTGGTGCTGTCCTGCGACAGCACGCCATTCGCACGCAGGGTGATCGGACTGCTGATGACATCGAGTCCATCCACGGTCAGTGCGGTGCCTGCCAGATTCGCCCGCAGCGCGGCTGTGAGGCCCGGCAGCGCGCTCAGATCCACCGTGTCCAGGTCCAGCAACAGGGCGGCAGCGCGTTCGGTCTCGCTGAATCCACTGCCGTCCAAACGCAGGGTCGCGTTGACCGTGCCCGTTGTGGGTGAGGGGAAACGGCTCAGATCCAGCCCCTCGATCCGCAGCTGACTGCTGTATCGCGGCGGCAGCTCCGCAAGTTGGGCATCGGCATCGGCGCCGATCCGGGCGTTCGCGTACTCAAGCTCTGCATTCATCACCGGATTGTCCGCCGACCCGGTGACATGGATGGCCCCGCTCAGCAGTGAGGGCAGGTCGGGGGGCAGATCCGCCAGCAGGTCACGCAGTTCCAGGGCGCCGATGTCCAGCGTCAGGTCCATGCTGCCGTCCGGCGGGGCGTAGCGGCCCTGTGCAGCCAAGGCGGATTCGGCGGTGCTTGCTTCGAGTTGTTCAATGAGCAGAAGCTGCGGTGTCAATGCCGCCGCCATGGACAATGCGGCCTGCGGATAGCCCGGCACTTTGGTCTGCAGACCAAAGTGGGTCACCGCGACGCGCCAGTCGTCGGTCCGCCAGTTGCCGTTTGCAGCCAGTTCCAGATCATGGATTTCGACCGGTTCCGGACCCGGAAACTCGGGTCGCATCAGGCTCAGTTCCGGTATCGTAAGTACCAACTCCGGCACCTCGGCGGAAACGCGATTGTCCCGTATGGCGTCCCGCAGCGCGTCGACCGAGTTCGCGGCCAGCAGACGAGCGGTCAGATTCAGCTCGGCATTGATCTGATCGCCGACGGCGGGGATTTGCCCTCCGCTGAGGGAGATATCCCCGTCCAACGCCAGCTGTGAGTAGTCCCCGGTCAGTGACAGCTTACCGCTGAGCATCCCGTCGGCGGCGGGTGTCATACTCTCGGTCAATTCCGACAGGTCCAGTCGTTGGATGGTCAGAGCCAGAGCCACGGGCTGATCGATCAGCCTTTGTTCCAGGGGCAGTTCCACCAGCGCCAGGTTCGCTGGCAGCGCCGCGTCCAGCTCGATGGCGCGATGTGCTCGTTGATCCATCTTGGCGCTCAGGGTCAGGCTTTGCTGTGCATACTCGGAGTTGAGTTGGATACGCTCCCAGGGCACCTCGCCCGGCGTGTCGGTTCGTTGGACGTCGATCCGGAGCTCGAAACGCGGCTGCGCCAGACTGCCCGCCGCGTTCAACGCCAGATCAGCCCTGCCGCCCAGTTGCGGCGGCAGAGCCAGCAGAGTGCGTAGAAAATCCAGGTCTAGAGACGTGATCTCCAGGTCCAGCCCGTCCAGGCGATCGCCCGCCAGTGCACCGGACAGGCCGATCTGCTCCTCGCCGTGTCGGAGTCGGAACGGCGCGATGACGTATTGGTTGGGGCTCAGGCTGACTTCCAGTGGTGTTTCGTTGATCCATTCATGGTCCTGGATCTGGACCTGGAGTGTGTCCAGTTCCAACCGCACTATTTGGCCTTGCCCGTTGAACCCTCCCTCCAGCAGCGCTGACAAGGTGTCTGATTGTGCGAGCTGGGCCTGGAAATGCGCGTCATGGGTGGCGCCGCTCCTGGTGTATTGGGCTTGCAGCTCCGCGCCGTCAAACAGGAGATCGCCGCTTTGGGCCTGGCCTATTTCCAATGCTGCGGTGACGAACGGCTCGGTGCCCAGATGTTCGGCGTCAAAACTGACGTTCGCGGTCTTAAGCGTCGTTTCCCCATAGGCCAGATCCCTGGCCTTCAAGGCACCGTCCGCCACCAGTTCGGGCCAGGTGCCCCGCACGGTCCCGGTCAAGCCAATATCACCGTCAAGTCGATCGAGTCCGAGCAGGGTCTGCAACTGATCCAGATCGGCATCGATCCGATAGTGCAGGTCTGAGTGGCCGGACAGGTGAATCCCACCGCCCCCGCTGGCCGTGAGCACCGAGCTGTTTAGATCGAGCTGGTCGATTTGAAACGATTCGGACTGGGCGGAAATCCTCGCCCGTGAGGGTTCCAGATCCACCTCACCCAGGCTCGAGGGCAGGATGTCGAGCTCAGCCGTCCCGCTCAGGTCCTGCAGCCGCGAAGCCGCCCCCTGGAAGCTGAATCGGGCGTTCAGATCGCCGGCCAGCGTATCCATGGCGAAGAGCTTCCGCGGGTTCAGATTCGCCAGGAGCACTTCGCCTTCGAAGGTCTTGCGCGCACTGGCCAGATCGAAGCGCCCGTCCAGGCTCAGTTCGCCACCTTCCAGATTCAGAGCGCCGTCCAGGTGCAGATCCGGGATATCGCCTGAGACCTGCAGCGCCCCGGTCACGTTTCCAATCAGTCTCTCGTCGCCCAGCAGCCGGCCGATTTCGGTGAAATCCAGGGGTTGCAGTTCCAGCCGCGGACCGTTGTCTACCGGGTCGCTTGGAAAAGCGCCCGACAGCGTCAGCCGGCTCGTATCGGTGGCGAGCACCCAGTCACTGAAGCGCACCTGGCCGTCGATCACGCTGATGCTTCCCTGTCCCTGGACCAGGTTGACCCCTGCGGGTTGGGTTCGCGCGGTCAGGGTCTCAAGGTCGAGCCGCAAGCCGGTGCGATCCAGCGCTGCGGCCAATGCGAGTTCCAGACCGTCGACGGTGTGCACCGTTGTAAGGGCCGGGAGATCCAGATCCAGGTGCCCCTCTGTCAGTTCAAGGTGTTCCAGCGCCAGTTGCAGGGCGAGGGGTGCATCGTCCGGGGGCGGCTCGCCGCTCATGAGGGGTGCGAATACCGCAGCCAGGTTGAGTTGTCCGTTCTCATCCTGTTTCAAGTCTGCCCGGGGACGGACCACCGCGATCTGGTCGATCTGCAAACGCCCCTTGATCAAGGCCGCCAGTTGGTACCCGAGTCGTATCTCGTCCACCTGTACCAGGGGTGTGCCGTCGGAATCGACAATGCGGAGACCACGAATGACCGGCGCGCTCAGCAGTGACCCGCTCAAATCGTCCACTTCGAGCCCGCCGTCCAGGGAATCCGATACGGTTTCGAGCAGGCCGTGCACCAGCATCATGCGCACCGGCTGAACAGCGGGCGCCAGCAGCGGCGGGGATATAAGCAGCAGCGCGAGCACAGCAATCATCGCCAGCACTGCGAGCGCCAGGTATTTGAACAGTTTTCGCCACACGCTCAAAACGCCCCGCAACGCTGTGCCGTGGTCGCCTTCAAAATGCGTGTCCGATGCCGAAGATCCAGGGCGTGGTGATGTCGTTGTTTTTGGGATCGATCGCCGCGGCTACTTCAAAACGCAACGGGCCGATGGGTGTCATGTAGTAGACGCCGGCGCCCACCGAGTATTTCAAGTCGGCCAGATCATAGGTCCAGGAGGGCAGGAAAACGTTCCCGAAATCGACAAAAACGCTACCGCCGACGGGACCCGCAAGCGGGAAGCGAAGCTCGGCGCTGCCTTCAATCAGGCTGTTGCCTCCGACCGGGTTGTCGTTTGAATCCAGTGGGCCAAGACGGTTGATCAAGTAACCTCGAACACTGCCGGGGCCGCCGGCGTAGAAACGCTCGTTGACTGGGATAACCTCGGTGCCGCCGTAAGGTTCTATCCCGCCGACCAATAGACGCATGGCCAGTGTTGTATCGTCGAATAGGGACAGGTAGTAACGCCCTTCGAGCTCAAGTTTTGCGTAGCTCGCATCGGACAGCAGCTTGTTGTTCGAGTGGTCCAGCTTTGCCCGCACAAGAACGCCTTTTCGGGGTATCAGGTCACTGTCGCGACCGTTCCATTCCAGTTCTACAAACTGTATGAACAGCTTGTTGTCCTCAACACCATCCAGCAACTCCTCATCCGCGGTAAAGTCGACGTTATAGAAATCGGTGCTGGTAAATTCGAGCCCGGCGACGCCTTCCAGTTCTTTGCTGAAATCGTGATGCACCTGCCACTCTGCGCCGGCGGTGAAAAAATCATAGGCGGGATAGGGATCTTCTATGTTGAAAATGGAGTCGACAATGCCAAAGGGGTCGGTGTCGATTTGTTTGAAATTGAGCAGGAACAGTTTGTATCTGGCGTAAGTGTCCCGGTTGAAAAAATAGGGCTCGACCAGGTCGGCCTCCAGTCCCTGGTTGATGCCTGTGACGCGGGCCAGCAAGTTCAGGGTCTCGCCCTCGCCGAACAGATTGCGGTGTGTCCAGTCGGCCTCGTAGCGCATGTTTTCCACCGAGCTCAGGCCGATGCCGAGTTCAAAGGAGCGGGGTTTACGCTCGCGAACGTCGAATCGGATGTCCAGGGGTTCTTCCGCTGCCGCGAGATTGAGCTTGCTTGGGGTCACGGCGCTGAACATGTTGAGTTCGAAAATTCGCCTCTGACTGTCCCGAATCTCCTTGGCGCTGTAAATGTCTCCTTCCTTGAACGAGATCTCGCGCCGAACGACATACTCGGGAATCTGCTCGGCGCCGGTCACTGTAATCGCACCAAATCGGGTCCTGTCCCGCGGAATCAGTTCGAACTGTACCTGGGCGTTTGAGGTGGCCCCGTCGACCTGTGTGTCGGGTGTGATGGAGGCCCTTGCATAGCCGGCATCCTCAAGATGTTCCTGCAGGGTCCCAACGCTCTCATCGAACTGCTCCTTGTTGAGAGGCTTACCCGCCCGTAGCGCTAGATCTTCGATCAGCGCATCTTCGGTCGGGATTTCAGGGGGCTGCTGGCCGGTGATGCCGACGGATTCCACTCGAGTCTGCCCCCCTTCGTCGATACCGATAAGTATGCTGACGGTCTCACTGTCGTCGCTTTCGGCAACGTCGTCCACCGATGCCTGAGTGTCGAGGAAACCACGGTCGAAATAGTATTTGCGCAGCCGAAGCAGGTCTTGCTCGAGCACATCGACTTCATAGGGGCTGCCCGGTTTCCAGAAGGTGAGTTTCGACCGCTGTTTGGTTTCCATTACGCCGCGCAGAGCAAATCCGGAGAAGGCCTCGTTGCCGGTGAAATGGATTCTTTCCACGGTGGGCTCCGCGGACTCGATGATGGCATCCGGTGGTTCGGTGCCGTTGGTGGCGCAGCCGAACAGTAACGCAGTTCCGATTGTCAGCAACCATCGCCAGAATTTTGCATGGCTAAGATGGCTACACCTGTTCCCGCAGCGTGTGTTTTCCCCGCAGCGTGCGTTTGGCTTAGTCAAGTGGGAAACCGACAACGCCTGCTGCCAGCCTCAGTCCGCGTGGGAGCGAATGGCTTGGGCGGGCAGTTTTCCGGAATACGCCAATTGAAGTTGTCTCATCGGGTTGGTCATTCAGTTCGAGTATAGTATCGGTGTAGTGTCTCACGGGAATCATCGCCGTCGACCGGACATTCGGCTGAAGACTGTTCTGTGTTGACGGATGGCGATGTTCGCTACCGCCCCTGGCCGCACCCCGGCGCGCCATGGCGATGGAAATCGAGACACCTGTGACACGGAGCAAGGGAATGGAGTGGCGATGATTTTGTGTTGCGGCGAAGCCCTGATCGACATGTTGCCCGTAGTGACCGCTGGCGGAGACAGTGCGTTCGCGCCGCATCCGGGTGGCGCGGTGTTCAATACGGCGATTGCCCTCGGCCGCCTCGACGCGCCGGTCGGTTTTCTGTCCGGAATTTCAACGGATTTTTTCGGCGACCAGCTGCGGGCGTCACTCGAATCGAGTGGGGTGGCTACCGATTATATCGTGTTCCGCGACAGGCCGACCACCCTGGCCTTTGTTCGACTTGTCCAAGGGCAGGCAAGCTATGCCTTTTATGACGAGAACACCGCTGGGCGGCTGCTCTCGCCAGGTGATCTGCCCCCGTTGGCGGATGCTGTCGCTGCGCTGTTTTTTGGCGGCATCAGTCTTATCGCTGAGCCCTGTGGATCCAGCTACGAGAGTTTGATGCGCCGTGAGGCGCCGCGGCGCCTCACCATGATCGACCCCAATATCCGGCCCGGCTTTGTGTCCGATGAGCAGGCATATCGTGAGCGCATTGCTCGTCTGCTGGCGATGTCCGACATCGTAAAGGTATCCGATGAAGACCTGTCCTGGTTGGAGGGTCCCGGAGAGGTAGACAGTCTGGCGGGCGGCCTGCTGACGTGCGGGCCCAAGCTGGTGATCGTCACCCACGGCGCGGATGGCGTTACCGGATATACCGCGGGCCATACCGTCTCCGTGGTGGCGAAACCGGCCACCGTGGTGGATACGGTGGGTGCAGGCGACACGTTCAACGCCGGGTTCATGGCGCTGTTGCAGTCTCGCGGGCTGCTGACTAAGGCGGCGCTGGCTTCGCTTTCCGAGCAGGATACGTGCGATGCCTTGGATCTGGGGGCCCGTGCGGCCGCCA
>Ga0316187_10004847_pt1 | contig 11656 bp, 10 predicted proteins | sample CroRivburrow1_MG_FD_204927 | JGI IMG/M metagenome (GOLD analysis project Ga0316187, IMG submission 204927) | Coastal sediment microbial communities from Maine, United States - Cross River worm burrow 1 | ecosystem: Environmental > Aquatic > Marine > Coastal > Sediment | place: USA: Maine...
TCTAAATCACCCAACGAAAATTCGAAGCTGGGGACGAAAGACATTCCTCGGCCCACGGGGATGACGTATGCTATCTGCGCCTCGTGCAACCAGCCATCACGCTCAAGGGTATCGAAACGCTCTCCGATCTCGTCGTCATTCACGTCCACATTGGCCAGGAAGTAAGAGACTTTCGCCGGCGTTCCGAGAATATCGCTGTATGCGAGCTTCGCGCCATAGGTCGTCTTGTCCGTATCTTCACGCCTGCCCCCTAGCAGATACGGATCCTGCCATACCTTCTCGAACGGTCTGCCGAAAACTGACATATCCAGCTTACCACCATCTTTAACCGGCACGACGGCGCCCAGCGATAAGCCGGGCCGTCCCCCCGACTCCATTGGGGTACCGAAGTAGAGCTGACGGCCAGATGCAAAGGTGTAACGCAGGTCGAGCAGGACGAGAGGTATACCGCGGTCGAACCGATCCGCGTTGGTGTTCAATCCATCAAGACGCTTGTCTGCATCCTTTTTGAGTTGATCCGTGCTGGTGACATAACCGGCACCCGCCTGGATTCGGCCCGAAAAGCCCTGGGATTCCTCTTTTGAGCCCCATGCACAGTTACCTGGCGGAGCAAAGGCGATAGCCATCGAGATAATCGTCATTTGCAGACTATTCTTCTCTATCGCTGCTTCCATACAATGTCTTGCCAGTGATGCTCTCGGTTGTTTGATCGGGATCGCAACACCTCTCGGATAACGCCCGCTTATTCAGGATTTATACAGAACGCGGGCCGCGATAAAAGCCAGCAGCACCAGCAAACCAAACGGGTAAGGAATCACACCGACAAAAAACAGCAGCAACAGTGTCGCGAGAACGCCCGCCAGCGCCAGCAGTATAGGGTCTTTGAGTAATCGCATGCGAGTCGGGTTCAGGTGCGCCCGGGCCCTCGGTAATTGTACAATAATGATACTTGACATAAGGAATAAACTATTCTAAGTTTAACTCGTAGCAATTGGAAAAGCACCACTGTAATTACACAGACCAGGAGACTATTATGGCCGTCGACGAAATGATAAAGGAAATTGAAGAGCAATATGAAGTGCTTAGCAGTGTTGTGCCGGGCAGCCGGCTGCATGAGATCATCAATAACCCGGTCGATGAAGGCATTGATGAGGGTTAACCGTTAGTTGTACATATTTTATACATCGAAGGGGCTTCTCGCCCCCTTCGATGTCATTGCTAGCGTAAATTTAGACCGACTCGGTGGTCACACACCCCTTGAAATCCTGCTCTCAGCCCCTGGCCCTGACGGGCGCTACTATTTCTGACGGTACTGGTGCGCCCGTCACGCAGGGCGTCATTCTGGTACGTGGGGAGCGGATTGCGGCGACAAGCTGACTGACATGGTGATACTGAACGCTGACCCGCTCGAGAATATTCGGCACACGCGCCGCATAACCGCTGTCGTGAAAGGCGGCGTCCTGTATCAGCCTGAACACCTGATGCGCGAATTCTAAGAAGCCAATCCCCATGCGCGCATGCTGGAGTCCGGAACCGGCCGTGATCGGCATTGTCATAAACAGCATTGCACCTGATGGTCGACCAATGCCACGTCTTATCGTCATTGCAGTGCTGACCCTGCTCTGCTCTGCCTGCAGCCGTACCGAACTCGCTTACCGCAATGCGGACTCGCTGCTGGAGTACTACGCCTGGAAGACGGTTCGTACCAGCGCGGCTCAGCGCGATCACTGGCAGCCGGTACTGCAAACCACGCTGCGCCACCACCGTCAACAGGAACTGCCACTTGTAATCGCCTACCTGGACCTGGCTGGGCGTATCATCAGGGTACCGGAAGGTTCCGTTGGTGCGGAGTGCCTGGTCGATGGGGCGCTGCTGCTCTACCAGCGACATGCGCGCCTCGCCGTCGACCTCGCAATTCCCTTGCTTGCGGAGCTTGATGCAGTCCAGGTCGAGCACCTCGCCGATTACACGACACGGCGACAGAAGAACGCCGCCAAACGTTACCACGACCCGGACCCACAGCGCAGAGAGGCAGCTCGGCTGGAACGCATCACGGACCGGATAGAGCGGTGGACAGGAAAATTGAATGAAAGCCAGCGAAAGCATATCAAGGATGCCCTGGAGCATATCCCTGATCTGAGCGCATCGTGGCTGGCCTATCGGGCACAACAAACCGACACACTGCTGGCTATGCTGGAGACCGGCGCAGAGGCAGAAACCCTGCGTGCTTACCTTAATGACTGGTGGGTACACCGTGATGGAACATCCAACGAAACCAGGCAACGCTGGCGCGTTGCCAGACATGAATTCGCCCAGCTCATGAACGACCTTGCCATGACGCTCTCCGACAAGCAGCGCAGAACACTGGAGACCCGGCTTGCCGACTTACGCAAGGAACTGGCAACTTTCCTGTCACGCACGTCTCAGCCCGTCAAGCTGCGGTCTGTGCCCGCATGTGCTTCCTCACCGGCCTGATTCTCTCCCGACAGCCATCCCCCGGACCTACCGGCACAACAGGACTAACCATCGCGGTGATTCCCCGGCGCGTTTACCAGGGTAACCGCTCACCATCAAAAGCGAGGAACTGCCCTGATTGCGCCGGCTTGAGGTTGTCGAGAACATCAAGCAGGTAGTTGACAGTTTGTAGCGGGGTAAACAACTGACCGGTCGGGACGTTGTGTTGAAAAGGTCGCGACAAGGCCGTATCCGTAGTGCCCGGATGCAGGGCAGCTACTGCAACATTGGGCAGGCTTCGGCGCCACTCAATGGCGAGAGTTTTAAGGCACATGTTGAGCGCTGCTTTTGAAGCACGGTAACTGAACCAGCCACCCAGGCGGTTATCCTCGATGCTGCCGACCTTTGCAGAGACCGTTGCGAAAACAGCCGGACGGCCGTGGCGGAATTTGCCATGCAGGTGTTTGGCCAACAACAAGCTGGGCACGGCATTGATGCTCATGCTTTCCAGAAAGAAGGCGGGGTCGATTTGGCGGATGGTTTTTTCCGGACCCTGTGCGGGGTTATGCAGCATACCCGCGGTATTGATCAACCAGTCGATTTCACCGATCTGTGCAGCCCACTGGCGGATAGCCGGTTCGTGAGTCAAGTCAAGCTGATGCCAGCTGACATTCGGACGCTCAACCACAGGCGGGTTGCTGCGATGGAAGGTTGCAATAATGGTCTCGACGTCCGGCCGGACGGCGAGTTTGTCAACGAAGGCTCCACCGATACCGCCGCAACCGCCCGCTATCACGATCTTCATTACGTTCTCCTTTCCATGCGTCGTTCAGGGACGCAGGCACAATCCGGCTTTACGACTGCCATGCCGCTGCATCGTGCAGGTTCAAAGCGAACTGCGTAAGTCATCGGCCTGCTGCCGAATGCCGGCGACCGTCTGCGCATCAAGTCTTTCCAGGTTCCGCCATTGAAGTGCCGTACGTGGGTGGTGCGCGAAGCGTTCACGGTGACGGGACAGGAAATCCCAATACAGCGTCGTGTATGGACAGGCATCATCACCGGTGGCGTGCGCTGGATTGTAGCGGCAGCCCTTGCAGTAATTGCTCATGCGGTCGATGTATTTTCCGCTCGCAACATACGGCTTGGAAGCCAGGAAACCGCCATCCGCATACTGCGACATGCCCAGTGTGTTGGGTAGTTCGACCCACTCCACCGCGTCCACATACACGGCCAGGTACCAGGCATGTACCTCCCGTGGTCGCACACCCAGCAGCAGACAGAACAGACCGGTAACCATCAGGCGCTGAATGTGATGGGCATACCCGTAGCGCAGGGTCTGTGCGAGGACTTCACGAAGACAGGCCATATCGGTATCAGCGGTCCAGAAAAATGCGGGTAGATCCTGCTCCGCATCCAGTGCGTTGAGTTCAGCATAGTCCGGCATTCGGGCCCAGTAGATCCCGCGCACGTACTCGCGCCAGCCGAGAACCTGCCGCACGAATCCCTCGACACAGGCCAGCGGTGCGGCATCTTCAGACAGGGAACTCTCGGCTGCATCCAGGACGTCACGCGGATTCAGTAATTTGAGATTCATCGCAGGCGAAAGCAGGGAGTGATACAGAAACGGCTCTCCGGTCCACATGGCGTCCTGGTAGGTACCGAACAGTGCCAGTCTTTGCTCAACGAAATCCTGCAGTGCAATCTGCGCATCGGCCGGAGTCACCGGCCAGTCGAAGTCATCGAGTATGCCGGGGTGTTCGGGAAACTCCCGGTTCACCAGCCTGATCACGTCGCGGGTAATGCTGTCCGGTGAGAACGCCGGTGGCGGTGGCAGCTGCGCGGGACCCTTACGACCAAAGCTCGCCCGGTTGGCCGCGTCGAAGTTCCAATGACCGCCGATGGGTTTCCCGTCCTGCATCAGGATACCGGTCTGTTTGCGCATGGCACGGTAAAAGTGATCGAGGCGTGGTTGCTTGCGTTGCCCCAGCCAGGCCTGGAATGTTTCCGGTTCGACCAGGAAATGCGGGTCTGCCAGGATCTGCAGCGGCAGTTTTGCACGCTGCACCGTCGCCTCGATAGACGCCTGGACCCGGGCATCACCTGCCTGAAGCATCACGACATGTTGCGGCCGCTGCGCCTTGAGTTCGGTCGCGAGCGCGTCTGCCAGCGATGCGTGGGAATGCTCATCAATAACTGAATAGCTCACTCGAATGCCGCGCGCCTGAAGATGATCGCGGAAGTGCCGCATTGCTGACAGAAACAGTGCAATGCGCGCTTTGTGGCTCCAGACATGCGTAGCTTCTTCACGCACCTCGGCCATGAACACCCGGTCATGCGAGGGATCGAGCGCAGCGACGATCGGGTTGTGGGGATCCAGCTGATCGCCCAGAATGACTACTAGTCGCCTTGCTGAAGACCTGGCATTGGTTTTCACGTTTGACGTCTAGCCGCGCGTTATCGACGGTGCAAACAACCCGGTCGGATGCAAACTGGTCGATTGGATCGTGATAGCTGTAGACACCTCAGGTATCCCTGCCGAGAGAAGGGGCACCGAATCGGACTGCAGGTGTTGCGCTCATTCCGACTCGCGCCCCTTCACTGGCTCAAACCAATCAGATTTGCGACACCATGTCGGGTGGCAGCAAGACTGTATCGATCACATGTATCACGCCGTTACTGGCCTCAATATCGGTCTTCAGCACCTTGGCATTGTTGATCATCACCGAGTCGACGATATGGATCTTCACAGCTTGTCCTTCAACGGTTGCCGCACTGGACAGTTTGACCACCTCCGCCGCTTCGACCCTTCCCGGCACCACATGATAGGTCAGCACCCTGGTCAGTGCTGTCTTGTCAGCCAGCAGGGCTTCCAATTGCGCACGAGGCAACTTGGCGAATGCAGCGTCGGTGGGCGCAAACACGGTGAACGGCCCGTCTCCCTTCAAGGTACTCACCAGATCAGCCGCCTTGACGGCGCTGACCAGCGTGTTGAAGCTGCCTGCTGCGCTTGCGGTATCCACGATGTCAGCCTGAGCCTTGCTCGTGGCGCTGTGTCCGTAGCCCATGCCCACCTGATAAGCGCGAGCTGCGCTACGATCACCGGGGGTAAGCTGATAAATCGCCGGTTGGTAACCTGTAGTATCGGCGGATGGGGTCATGCCGGATTGATTACAACCCGGGCCGGCGAACGCGGCCTGAGCAACGAGTACTGCACCAGCAGCAGTGGCTGTAAACGCAGCGAGTCGGTTGATTGCTTTCATGTGATTGTCTCCTTCCGAAAAATTATGTCTGCCACTTTGAGTGGCCAGACCGTTGAGCGGGTGTTCAGCCGATTCGGCTGATCAGCCCGCAATGCGGTATAAGATTCTCTTCACTTTCCGACTTGGAAACCCGGACAGGCCTAGAATCTGTCTTGTACAATAGCTATACAGATAAGGTTTGTCAATGTATTATATTGGACATTATTTAGACATATAAGGTCGGAATGACGATGGACAGAAGCAAAACCTCACCGGTGCCGCGCAACCGCCTGGCTCGCCTCGCACATCTTGGCAGCCTCGCCGGCAGTGTCGCTGGTGGCATGCTGGCCGAGGGTCTGCGACAGGTTGCCCGCGGCAACATGCCCCGGCCATCCGATCTTGTGCTGACGCCTTCAAATGCGCGGCGCGTTGCTGACAAGCTGTCGGAGCTGCGCGGTGCGGCGATGAAAGTAGGACAGTTGCTGTCCATGGATGCCGGCGACCTGCTACCGCCGGAGTTGGCGGCGATCCTGGCAAGATTGCGCGCGGATGCCAGGCCCATGCCCATGAGCCAGGTGGTCAAAACGATGGAGCAAACGTTCGGCCAGGGATGGGAAAAAACGTTCCACCGCTTCTCGTTTACACCCATGGCCGCGGCGTCAATCGGTCAAGTCCACGCTGCAATCACGCATGGCGATCGGCATCTGGCATTGAAAATTCAGTATCCCGGTATCAGGCAGAGTATTGACAGCGACGTAAACAATGTGGCCACCCTGCTGCGCATTTCACGTCTGGTTCCGGAGGAAATGGCACTCGAGCCGCTGCTGCAGGAAGCGAAGCGCCAGCTTCACGAAGAAGCTGACTACCTGCGGGAAGCCCGGCATCTGCAACGCTTCGCAATGCTGCTGGAAGATGCGCCAGAGTTCCGAGTACCTGGTGTTGATGAAAACCTCACGCGGGAAAACGTACTTGCCATGGACCTGCTGGTCGGAGAACCCATCGAATCCGTGACCGACGCCACTCAGACAACGCGTGATCGCGTCGTTGGCTTGCTGCTCGGCCTGCTGTTCCGCGAGCTGTTCGAGTTCGGGATGATTCAAACCGATCCCAACTTTGCGAACTTTCTCTACAACGCTCAAACCGGGCAGCTGGGATTACTCGACTTCGGCGCTACCCGGCGTTATTCAAGCACGGTCGCCGAAGCCTACCGTGGACTGCTTGCGGCGGCGTTGCGCGACGACCGCGCGGCCATGTCCGAGAACGCAGGGACGATCGGTTATTTCAAGGAACACATCCATGCGCGCCAGCGCGCGGCGGTGATGGAACTGTTCGTTTTGGCCACCGAGCCAGCCCGAACCCGTGGCCGTTTCGACTTTGGCGCGAGTGATCTGGCGGTGCGCATACGCGACGCCGGTATGGCGCTGAGCTTCGATCAGGGCTATTGGCACACGCCGCCTGCCGATGCGGTATTCCTGCACCGCAAGCTTGGCGGGCTGTACTTGCTGGCCGCACGCCTGCGGGCGAAGGTTGACGTCCGCGCCATCCTCGAACCTCATCTGACCGGGGACGTCGCAACAGCAACGCTGTGATGAACTGGCCACCGGATCCTTCGCCTGTTGGGTCTTGTACCGATTCAGGTGCGCTCGACGCCCAACTCGAGGTCGAACTCGGCCGCCCCAACGGTTACGATGCCTAAATGACCATCGACAGTCACCAGGTCACCGTTTTTCAGGCTCTCCACCGCGTTACGCACGCCATTGACACAGGGGATGCCGAGTTCCCGCGCGATGATCGCACCGTGGATCAACATCCCGCCCCGGCGTTCGATAATCGCGCTCGCCAGCGGCACCAGGTGTGTCATCGTCGGCTGAATCGCATCGCAGACCAGGACTTCGCCCTGCCGGAACTTGCCTAGGTCGCCGCGCCCGTGAATGCAGCGCACCGCACCGGTGGCGGCACCCGGTGAAGCCGGTTGTCCGATCAGCTGTCGAGGGGTCTCGCCCGGCGGCGCACAAGATGACTCCGCTGCAGTCACTTTAATGGCGGCTTTAAGCGTAATCTTACCGGTCGATGGTTCGCGCAGGGTTTTGACCAGTGTTTCGACGTGCGTGTCGTTGGGGCGTACGTCGCCAGTGAGTCTGCCAAGCGCGCTGAGACGTTGCGCGGCCTCATTCAGCGCGCGCAGGAGCTGGCTTTCCAGGCGGGCCACCAGCAGGTTGTCGTCGTCGCGAAGTTTCCAGCTCACGCGCCCGGTTTCAATAACGTCAAGCGCCTCTTCACGTCGTTCCGGGCCAACCGCGTCCAGCAAGCGTTGTTCCAGCGCTGCAACGGTCTCTTGCATTACCGGTTCATCGCTGCGTGACTGGCTCGGCGCTTGCGACAACTCGATAATGTTCCGCAGCATGGGTTCCGGCTGATCGTACAACCTCTCATGGTCGTAAGCGATGTCGAGAAACCGCTCATTCATCGCGTCGAAATCTCGGATGAAAGCCTCGGCACCGTCAGCATTCCTCATCAGCGCGTCACAGAATGACGGCCAATGCAGGGTTCCGGCACACTCTGCAAGCAAACGTTCAACGGCTGATCGCAACGTATCGTTAGTTGCCAGCTGTTGAGCCAGTTGGCCAATGGCCTCGTTACGCTGCGTAGCAACCAGTGGTTGATTGCGTAGCAGACCCACGAATTCATAGGGATCTTCCGCATGCACCGCGTCATTGTAATAGGTGGCCAGTCGGCGCACGCCATGCGCAAACGGGATAAAGTCGTCCCAGTAGATCTTCTTCCATTTGGCGATGGCTACGCTGCGCTGCTCGATCGCATCGGCCAGTTGCTGATCGTCGAGCAGATCCAGTTGCTCGGCCGTGAACGCCTGGCCGACCGATTCCAGTTCCGGTATGAGCCGTTCCGCGACACGCTCGCGCAACGTTCTCAAGCGAGCGTCGCCAGGTCGCAAGCTGAGAAACCAGGCTCGCTTTTCGTCCTCTTCAGGGGCCGCAGTGGAAATCGGCCGCGCCTGCAGGACGGTCAGCGAATCAGATTGTCCGGTCCATTCCATGTCGGGGGACCAGCCAAACAATTGCTCGACCGACAGCAATGTTTCCAGAATCTTCTCCAGATCACGCGGTTCAAGCAATGGAGCATCTTGTTGCGCATCGTCGCGCTGACCGGGGAACCAGGCAATAATGCCGTGGGTTTTGCGGTCGAGTTCCCAGCGATCGGGATCGACCAGGCCGTCAACGAGAAGACTGCACGGGCCGGGTACCGACTCTATGAGCGCACGTTCCTTGCGCATGTCGCGCGGGTCACGGGCAAAGGCAACTCCTGAACGATCCGCATCGACCATCTCCTGAACCAGTACGGCCATGCGGCTGTTTGCAGGATCGAGGCCCAGTTCCTTACGATAAAGCAAGGCTGCGTCGGACCAGAGCGACGCCCACACCAGCCGCACGGCGTCTTCCACGGCTTGCCTTCCGCGCACGCCGATGATCGATTCGTGCAACCCCGCAAAGCTGTGCCCGACGGCGTCTTCACCGATAGCCGACGAACGCACCGCGAGGGGTGTGGATGCATCGAAACCAGCCAGACCCTGCGCGATCGTTTCACGCAATACCCCGTCCAACGGTTGGGAGAGAAACGCTGCGCGAATCCGCAGAGCGGCATCCCAGATTTCCTCCCAGCGCATGTCGTCCATGGACTTGCGACCAAGTTCCATGCGAATGGTTGCGGTAATGCCCGTATTTCTCACAAACGCCTGGTAAGCCCGGGTCGTCAGACAGAATCCCCGTGGCACGGCGAAACCGGCGCGCGCGAGCTGTGCCAGCTTCGCCGCCTTGCCACCGACAAGCTGATCGCCCCATGTTCCGGACGCGTCAAGTGGGATCAGCAGTGGTTGTCCGGAATCCATTGGCTGACCTCCTGGAAGCGCGCGACATGCAGAAAACGCACAACATCCACGCGAAACAACGCGCACGTGGCAGCCTTCGCAAAGGATTTGAGATACGGATGACGGGTGACCAGCAACCCGGCCCACTGGTCAAACTCGCCGCCGCGCTCGATCAGTTGCGAACGACCGGTGACAGTAACAGCTTCAATTTCCATCAGTTCATCCGACTTGTTGGACCGATTGTCAATCACCAGTGCGACATGATCACACTCGCTGAGCAGGCGGTACTTGCGGGTTGCCACCGGCGTGACAAAGACCGCGTGCCGCAGGTCTTCCGAGAACGCAAAGGCAACCAGTGCACCGTACGGCTGGCCTTCGCCCTGGACACACAGCACCGCATAAGGCTGTTGATCGACTAACTGCCGGATGCGGTCACGAACAGCCGGGCTAGCTTCTGTGCCTGGACTATCCTCCATGTTGTTGTCATCTAAGAGCGGTTCGTCGCCATGTTTCATTGCGTTCTTGTCCATTCAGTTCCCTGTTCCGCAGTACGTTCCATGAAGAATCGTTCGCGTGCAGAAAGGGATTAGGTTACTGTTCCGTCACGGATTGCTGCAGTGTAGCAGTGTCGACTGCTATCAAGAACCCGGTTTTCTGTTCGAGATTGATGCACAGTCACGGCGGGCTGCGCAACCCCGACAACCGTCTCTTGTCAACCTTCCCGGTAACACGCTGCTGCTCTGCCTGCAATCCTGTTGCCGCCGATTCACCAAGTCTCCACCCACCACGTAATCGTGAACTGGAGAACCACACGTTGTCTGGGTGTTTTCATAGACACTCGCCTCCGGTGAACAGTAGCTGAGAATTCACCGCCGCTGTTACACCTGTATCCGCTGTATTCACCCCTTCACATGGATAAAACCGATTGATCATTTCATAAATATTTTTCTGGTTCTTGGTAATGAACTTTAATGCTCCAGGAGCATCCGAGATACATGCGAGGTGGTCCATGACTTACAGTCCGTTCATTGCGCCATACGAGCAGCTACCCGAAACGCTGCCGATATTTCCACTGCCCGGCGCGATCGTCATGCCGGGTAGTGAATTACCTTTGAATATCTTCGAGCCACGCTATCTCAACATGGTCAGCGACGCGCTCAGCACCCACCGCATGATCGGTATGATTCAACCGGACCCGGATGCCAGGGATACAGGCGCGCTCTGCCACACCGGTTGCGCCGGCCGCATCACCCAGTATCGTGAGGCCAGTGACGGCCGCATCGAGATGGTACTGAGCGGCGTGTGTCGTTACGATCTCGGTGAGGAACTGCCCACCACCCGCGGCTACCGCCTCATCGTACCGAACTGGTCACGCTTCAGCGACGATTACACCGACCAGGAGGGCCAGCTGCCTGATGAGCACGATCGCTTGATCCGGATGCTGAAGCGCTACTTCGAACTCAAGGGGCTGGAGGCTGACTGGAACATGCTCGAACGTCTCTCAACGGTGAGGCTAATGAACAGTCTGAGCATGGCACTACCGATCAGCGAACAGGACAAGCAGATGCTGCTGGAAACGGTCGAAGCCGTGCAGAGGTTACGCACCTTCACCTCTTTGCTGGGCAGCGGGTTCCAGGCACCCGGGTCGATCACCCGACATTAAGCGCATTCCGGACGTCGTGATCCAGACCTTGCGTCGAATCATCGTCTTTGCACTCTGTGCAGTGCTGGTCTCGGGCACAAGCCTTGCCCAGACACCGCACGCCACACATGGGGAATACACCCACGCCACCCCGACGCGGGACGGTACCGGCAAGTACTATTTCGGACGCGAGATCGCGCGAGTCATGGGGCAGCGGGGCGCACAATGGCTCGAGAGAAAATCCAGAATCGACGAAGAGGCACCCGACCAGCTTGTACAGGCGATGCACCTGCCACCCGACGCAGTGGTCGCTGACATTGGTGCGGGTAGCTCCCACGTGTGAATCGCACTTTCGATCACCCCGTTGACAGCACGGAGATCAAACGCGCTGGCCGGACGCAGATTCCAAGCGTCAGCAGTTGAACGGCATCATCATGC
>Ga0316187_10004848_pt1 | contig 11655 bp, 5 predicted proteins | sample CroRivburrow1_MG_FD_204927 | JGI IMG/M metagenome (GOLD analysis project Ga0316187, IMG submission 204927) | Coastal sediment microbial communities from Maine, United States - Cross River worm burrow 1 | ecosystem: Environmental > Aquatic > Marine > Coastal > Sediment | place: USA: Maine...
TAACGCGACTAGTACGGCTATTAGGCCAAGAATAATTGTGCTTCTCAAAGTGATGCTCCGGGGGAGGTGGTCCAAAAATCTGGTGTGTCTTTATCTAGTCACGGCGGATGACAAAGACTTCGTAGCGACCGTCCGGCCCAATGTACCAGGACGCAATTGTACTGGTGATGCTGACAACGATTGAGCCAAGAATGGCTGAGCCCAGGCCTGCGACCGAAAAGTTATCGAGCATGGCCGCAACGAGCCCAAACATCGCGGCGTTGAGGACAAACAGGAACAAACCAAGCGTCACGATGGTAAGCGGTAATGTCAGCAGAAATGCGACGGGTCGAACGAATGCGTTAACGAGACCCAATAAGACAGCGGCGATGATGAAACTGCCCATGCCAACTATCTGTACGCCTGGGATCATCGCTGATGCGAGGTAGAGGCCGAGTATGATGATGAGCGTGCGCAGGAATATTCCGTTCATTAAGCAATTATGCGACTACGCCCGACACTTTGCTAGAATCGCCAACGGTATGCGCCCGTAGCTCAGTCGGGTGAGCGACGGTTGCCGCGCAGCGGCAAGGCGAAGCACTGCTTCGCCAGGAGCGAACGCCGCGAGCCTATTGGCGAGTGGCCGGACTCGAGGAGCGAAGCGACGAGAGGAGCACCAGGCAGCGCGAAGCGCTGCTATATTCAGATGGCACGAGCTGTCTAACGAAAAAATCAACAATGCGCCCGTAGCTCAGTCGGATAGAGCACCAGATTCCTAATCTGGGGGCCACAGGTTCGAATCCTGTCGGGCGCGCCATAATTCAAGAGGCCCCTTGTGGGCCTTTTTGATTATGGCTTGTGTGCAAGTTTCGAACCGTACCGGCCGAAGGGCGGAGGTTCGCACCGAGGAGCGCGCAGCGCGACGACAGGCGCAGCCGCGTAGCGGCTCGCCCATCCTGTCGGGCGCGCCAAATTGCCAGATGTCGCGCAGATAAGCCGATTATTTCGGTCCTGGCTACCTGTCCTGGCGCATACAACTGCGACGCTTCCTAAAGGTACGGACGTGCAAGGCAAGAGCTGACTCAGGCTCACACCTGTAACGCGGATGTTTATACCTATTTACCTGCCCCAGACCCCATGCGATAAACGCCCCACAGCAAAAAGGTACAGTTCTTTTTACCACGGGTGCGGCGAGATAAGCAGCATGTCGAATTCACAGATTACAGGCGATACCAAGTACTTGTTCAGGCGGGACAAGATGTGGTGGGTGAAGATCGCCGTGCCGAAACCGTTGCGTGGTGCTCTTGGCCACGATCTGCGGAAATCGCTGCATACACATGATCTGGAAGAAGCCAGGGAGGCGCGGTGGGCAGTTGCAGACGAACTCCGCGCCATAATCGAGAACGCTCACAAAGAGCAAGTTAGCAAATCAGCAGATCAGGATTCCAAAATGGCCGAAATAGAGGTTGCGCCCCCCGTAAAAACGGCAGGCGCTCAGCAGGTTAGTGAGTACATCGTAGAGATTGTGAGCGATTCCGGCGAGGGCGCACAAAAGTGCGGCCAGGTCCTGGGACTGGTGAGCGGCAATATGGGCAACGGTGTCTGGACCGTGGAAATCATTCCGGCCGAAATCCAGCCGCCCGCGCGAGAACGCCAGGGCGCCAGCGGCATCCGCGTCCGTATGGGGTCGAAAGAAGTGACCAACATGGGCAACGAAGCCAATATGGCCGTCGCCTTTAACGAACAGGTGCTCTATTCCCGCATCGGCAATGGCGCTTATAAGAAAGGCACGGTCGTATTGCTGGAGAACATGTGGGCCGAAGACCCCGATGAGAAAATCCGCAATCAGTATAAGGATGCACTCGCCGATTTCAGCGCGCAGGGACTGATCGTGCATGAACTGCCGATCCAGAAAGAGTGCCTCAAGCTCGTACCCGACCCCCGTAAGGGTAAGAACATGTTCGTGCTCGGGATGCTATGCAGAATTTTCAGTCGCGATACCGACACGGCCAAAAATGAGATTGCGAAGATATTCAAAAAGAAAAGCGAGAAGGTCATCAAGATCAACCATGACCTGTTTGACGCCGGCTATGCTTTCGCGAGGGAAAATCTGGACTTCGCGTTCGAAATTCCCACGTCCGAGGAATATCGCATGGAATCAGCGGTCGTCATCAACGGCAACACCGCGGCGGGTCTTGGAGTCATGGCTGCCGGCATTGAACTTGTCGCGATGTATCCGATCACCCCGGCGACATCGGCATCTCATTATCTTGCTGAAGACTTTCATCTAACCGGCGGTTTCGTTCACCAGGCCGAGGATGAGATAGCAGCGATCGGTTTTGCCATCGGCGCATCCTATGCGGGTAAGACCGCATGCACGATCACCTCCGGCCCTGGGCTGGCGTTGAAAACCGAGATGATCGGTCTCGCTGTCATGGCCGAGGTCCCATTGGTAATTATCAACGTGCAGCGCGGCGGCCCGTCTACGGGTCTTCCGACCAAGGTCGAACAGGGAGACCTTCTCGCGAGTCTCTACGGCGCAGCGGGCGACGCGCCCAAGATCGTTATTGCTGCAACTACAATCTCGGAGTGCTTTCACTTCGTGGTCATGGCACGCAAGCTGGCCGAGTCGTTCCGTACACCGGTGATCATGCTAACGGACGCGAATCTCGCTACTGGTGTACAGCCGATTGCACGGCCCGAAGTTACCGACGAGTGGTTTGCGCCACCGCTGGACCAGTCGGCCTGGGACAAAGAGGTATCGCCGTACAACTGGGACGAAACCAGTGGTTTATCAGAAAGGCCCATCCCGGGCATGCGCGGCGGCGAGTACATCCTCACCGGCCTCGCGCACAACCGCAATAGCAAGATCGCCTACGACTCCGCATCGAACCAGGAAGGCATGAATATGCGCAGCCGCAAGCTTGCTGCGCTGGCCGCAACTTTGAAGCCTCCTGAGATCCATGGCGATCCAACCGGAGATCTATTAATAGTCGGCTGGGGCTCCACGCTGGGCGCCATCGAGGAAGCGGTCGATATGGCGCGAGCGCAAGGCCAAAAGGTGTCTTCGGTTCAGCTCAGATTCTTGTCGCCGCTCGAGCCCGGTTTGAAAAAGATTTTTTCGGGATTCAAGAAGGTCATGACTATCGAAATCAATTACAGCGACGATCTCGATTCGCCTTTGATCACCGAAGAAAACCGACGCTATTCACAACTCGCGCTCGTACTTCGCGCGCATACATTAATGGATATCGATTGCTGGTCCATGGTTCCAGGTCACCCATTGCAACCTGGCACCATCGGTAAGGTCATTGAAGCGAATCTCACGGAGACGGAAGGAGCAGCAGCATGTTCGGTTTAAAAGGTGACTGGTCCCTCGAGGTCAAGGATCGATATTTCACGTTAGAAGATTATTGCGGTGCAGAACCACGTTGGTGCACCGGTTGCGGCGATCACGGAATTCTGGCCGCGGTACACCGGGTTTGCCGGGAATCCCAGATCGCGCCCGAGAAAACGGTGGCCGTATCTGGCATCGGCTGCTCCAGCCGCCTGCCGCACTATATGAATACTTACGGCTTTCACGGCCTGCATGGACGCGCGTTGCCAGTCGCCTGCGGCGTTAAATCGAGACGCCCCGACCTGGATGTCTGGGTGGCGACCGGTGACGGTGACTGTTTCTCGATCGGTGCCGGCCACTGGATACACGCACTGCGTTACAACATGGATATCACGCTGCTGGTATTCGATAACGGCATCTATGGACTGACCAAGAAACAGACCTCCCCGACTACGCCCATGAATGTACCAACCAACACCCACCCGTCGGGCGCATTACTGCCACCGCTGAATCCGCTCACCGTGACGCTCGGTGTCACTAATATCTCTTTCGTCGCCCAAATCGTCGACTGGAATGCACCACTCCGGCACGAAGTGATCAAGAAGGCCCACGAGCACAAGGGAACCAGCTTCGTCCGAATTATCCAGCGCTGCCCGGTCTATGTAGAAGCTATCGGCAAGGCCCTGCAGGATGAACCCGCGAGGATGCAGTTGCTGACGCACGAGAAAGGTGTGCAGGTCGACGATAACGTCAAGCGGATGTTCCCGAACCAAGCCGAGCATGATCCATCGGATCTCGCCGCGGCCCGCGCGTTGGCGGAGGACAGCACTGTCCTGCCGTTGGGGATTCTCTATCACAATCCGGACGCGCCGCGATACGACATGATGTCTTCGGTAGGCCTGGAGATGGGCGTCGACGAGAAACTCGCCGGCATGAACAAGGCACTGGATAACTTCGCTATCTAGCCCGGAGCAACGATGAATTCCGTATCGGACAGAAAACACGACGCACTCGACACGGCCGGGTCGGAAGGTGACGCCGACGCAAGCGTGATCGACCTGCTGCGCCGGTTCCACTATGGCGAACCGGCTGCCGCAGCGCATACGACGCTACCTGCGAACGCGGTCTTGCCAGCCCTGCTCAACGCCTACCGTGATGCGTCTGCTATTCGCTATCAGTATCCGCTGTACCTGATTCCGCCCGACGGTACGACCATGTCCGCGCTCGCGAGACCTGCCGGCGAGTATCTGTCTGACGCGCTGGAGGCGCTCGCGCCCGATGCGGATGACGCCAGGATCCTGAAGGACAATCTCCCATGGATAGAACGCTATCTAAGGCAGACACTCGACGATTCTGATCCCGTTGACGCGCTCGAACTGCTTTCGACAGCGGCAGCAGCCATGCAGAAGCAACTCGACCTGGATGCAGCCAGCCGCGAAAAACTGGACGCAAACCTCGAAAGACTCAAAGACACGCTAGCCGAAGGCGGGCAATTCTTAGGTTACGGACCGCGCGTATCGCTGCACTTGATGTTGCATGCAATTCGGCACCGACATTGTCAAAGCCGCGAGCAACTTCGCCAGCAGATCGACAAGAACATTCACGGATTGCAGTCGCTACTTGATGTCGAAAAGGCCAAATCTGCCGATGCAAACGAGCCCGGGAGCGTTAAGACCAGTGTCGGCTCCGGCTCCCGCCATTTTGATGCCGGTGCCCTGTCCGGAATGCTCGAACATCGCGCGCACGGTTCGGTAGAGATGCCAGCTGAGCGACGGCTCAGAATCGAACGCGCGCTCAAAGAACTGCAGGCCTGGCAGGACTTCCCCGTGCTGGTCAGGTTTGTCGGTCAACTGCAGGATCCCTCGTTCCGCAAGCTGCCTGAGCTGGCATTGATCAACAGCGACGACCCGTGCACGACAGCGGCCGAGGTCTTCGCACGTGACGCCGCTGATTTCGCGAAGCTGTTTGCCGCGCTCAGGGTTGCGGCGCTGGACATCGACGGTAACTACAGTCCCGCCATACACGATTCCTGGTTCGCCAGTTTCGACTGGCAGGCCTTCTCGAATGAAGAGATGCAGCTCGTAACCCGTGTAGTGGCGCTGGTATCGGCAGACTATCTCGCCTGTGACGGTTTGCCCTCGTTCTCGCGCCTGCTGGGATCGCGCCTTCCGGTCCACGTAATGAGCTGGGTCCGTGCCTACGATAATCCAGCTGCGAAACCTGGCGAGGACCCCTTCGATTCGTATCGATTCGAGCTCGCCAACTTTGGTATCGGGCACCGACAGGTCGTGGTCGCGCAGACCTCGGCCGCACGCCACGAGGATCTGTTGTCCGGGTTCCTTTGTGCGCTCGACAGCAATCGCGCGAGCCTGCACCTTATCAATCGCGGCACCCAGACCAAGACAAAGAAACCGTTGCTCGACGCCTGGTTTGTCGCGAGTGCGGCACTGGAAAGCCGCGCCCACCCGTTCATATTGGTCAATCCTGATGGCGGCGATCACGCCGCGCAACGAATCAGCTTTGCTGGTAACCCACAGGCCGACAACGACTGGCCAGTCGAGAAGCTCGAGTACCGGAGCGCCGCTGGCGAGGTTACCGAAATGGACCTCGCGTTTACCTTCGCCGACTACGCGCTGTTAATGCCCGCGTTACATGAGCATTTTCGCATGGTACCCACCGGCTTCGAGTCCACCGACCTGCATCCCATCGATCAATACCTAAAGCTGGACGAGGAGCTTATCGATCACGCCGTACCGTTCATCTGGGCAATCGACGAACAGGATGTGCTCGTCCGACTCGTCGTATCCCGCGCCCTCGTATTCGCGTGCCGTGACCGGCTCAACTACTGGCGCTCGCTGCAGGAGCTGGCCGGGGTTCAGAACTTCTACGTGGAAGAGGCAATCGACCGAATAATCGAAGAACAACGTGCGGCGATCGAAGCTGAACGCGAGCAACTCTTGCAAGAGCACGAAGAGCAATTGGAAAGCGTTCGCTCGGAAGCAGCCGGCGAAGCCATGGGGCAACTTGTCGACGTGCTTATGGGCGCCGATCTCTCCGGCATGGTCGCTGGCGGCAGCCAGCTGGCAACGATGCCGGCCGCAGCGCCGGCGCAGACCGAAGCCCCGGCCGACGAAGCAGCGGCTGAAGCAGAGCCCGAGGTAGAAGAAGAAGCTGAGGAAGAACTCAGTTTCGACGAGGCCTGGCTGGACACGGCGATGTGCACAACCTGTGACGACTGCATGGGCATCAATAAGATGATGTTTGCATACAACGATGACAAGCAGGCGATCATCAAGGATGTAAAAGCCGGTCCGTATGCCGATCTCGTCGCGGCAGCCGAAATCTGCCCCGCCAAGTGCATCCACCCGGGCAAGCCCCTGGATCCGAATGAGCCAGGCCTCGATGACCTGATCGCCCGCGCTGCGCCGTTCAACTGATGAACAGCCTGCTCGTAGCGCCGGCCATAATGGTAGGAATCGGCCTGTTCTTCGGCACGATTCTCGCTATCGCGCAACGCTTCCTTAAGGTTGACGAAGATCCTCGTATTGAGGCCACGAACGAGTTGCTGCCGGGAACCAACTGTGGCGCGTGCGGACAGCCGGGCTGCCTGCCGTTTGCAGAAAAACTGGTGAAGGGCGAAGTAGAGCCGGGTCAATGCACCGTCAGTACTGACGAAAACATCGAGGAGATTGCCGAATATCTTCAAGTTGATGCGGGTCGTGCCGAGAAACTGGTCGCCCGCTTACGCTGTAACGGTGGCCACCTGCAGGCAAATCAGATAGCCGAATATCGAGGCTTCGAAGGCTGTCGTGGCGCGGCCGTGGTATCGGGTGGCGGCAAGGGATGCGCCTGGGGTTGCCTCGGGCTGGCCGATTGCGAGGCCGCCTGCACTTTCGACGCCATCCACATGAACGCCAACGGGCTTCCACAAGTGGATACCGAAAAATGCCGCGCCTGCCCCGATTGCGTCGCGGCCTGTCCACGCGACCTGTTCGAACTCATACCGCTCAACCAGAACCTGTACGTGCAATGCAATATCCCGCTGGCTGGCGAGGCTGCGACGCAACTCTGCGCCGTGGCCTGCGATGCCTGCGGCAAATGTGTTGCGGACGCAGCGCCGGGGCTGATCACGATGCAAGACAACCTCCCTGTTATCGACTACGCCGCCGGCGGTGAGCCCAGGCCTGACGCTGTTTTTCGCTGCGCTACACGATCAATCGTCTGGCTTAAGCGCGAACAGTTCCAGGATCAGGAATCCAGAAAGGCGGGGACGGCCTGATGCCTGCTCTGCGCAATATCGCTATCCGCTGGTACCGTGACGTGTTCGGCGCACCGGCGGGTTCTGACATCCGCGAGGAAGGACTGGATTGCGTGCTCGACGGCAACAGCGCTGTCGCATTGTCGGAGGCCGGCATTGCGACCCACGCTGTACTGGGCGGGTCTTTGCCGTGTGCAGAAGCCGATGCGGTCTGGCTGGGTGAACTCGAACACGGCGCAACAAATCTTTTCGGCGAGGCACTGTCGGTGCAAACGACCGAGGGTCCGCGGGGCATTATCGCCGCCGCTACGGGCATGGCACTGGCCGGCCGGCGCGCAACAGCATTTCTGTCCGGCACGGACATTGCCGCTGCACAGGATCTCCTGATCTCGGCAGCCGGTAAGCACGTCCCGCTGGTATTGCACGTCGGCACGCGTGCAGCCGTGGCGCACGGCGCAGCGCTCGGTAGCGGGCACGAGACCGTGCACCTTAGTGCGGACACGGGCTTCTTCATGTTATTTGCTAGCAATGTACAGGAAGCCATTGATTTTACTTATATTGCAAGGCGCGTCGCCGAAGAGGCACTCGTGCCAGGCATGGTGGTCATGGACGGCGAGCAAACTGCACTCGCAGTGCAGGACACGCGGCTTTTATCGCCTGCCCAGGTCAGCGATTTTATTGGCGCCGCACGCGAACAAATCGAAGCACCAACCGCAGCGCAGAAACTGTTGTTCGGCGAGATGCGGCGCCGCGTTCCCGCCTGGCACGACCTCGACGAACCTGTGTTGACCGGTGCGCTTTTCGAAAATGAAAGTTTTGCGCTCGGTGCCCTGGCACGCGGGCCGTTTTTCGATGCTTTCGTCGACGAGTCACTGAATACATCTTTCGCAACTTTCGCGCGCAAGACAGGCAGGCAGTACGAATCGGTTTCTCGCTACAAGCTCGACGATGCAAAAACCGTACTGGTGGCACAAGGTGCCGCCGTCGAAACGGCGAGAGTTGCAGCGGATTGCCTGCGTAAGCAACACAAGATCAAAGTCGGAGTACTCGGCATTCATGCGCTGCGGCCGTTCCCAGGCGCTGCGATCGTCAATGCACTCGAGGGGCGGGACAAGGTGTTCGTCCTCGAACGCACTGCTGCTCCGATGTCTGGCGAACCGCCGCTGAGCCGCGAAATTCGCGCCGGCATGGATGGCCTCGACGGCAAACGGCGAACACGCTGTTCCCCCGTGTTGTACGGCCTCGGTGGATTACCGCTGCGGGTTGCCGATCTCGTCGAACTCTGCACTACCGTTGACACGGATTCGGCCAAACCGCTGTTCCTTGGGCTGGCGTTCGACGACACGTCGGACGAGCAACCCAAACGCGAAGTTCTGCTTGATGCATTGCGACGTGCTTACCCTAACGCTGCCAAAGCCGGAATCCGGGCAGCACGCAACGCTTCGGTAACAAAACCGAAAGGCTCGCTCACGATAGCAATACACCGCAGTGACGACGGCAAGGAACTCCTGGGCGCAGCAGGCGCCCTGCTCCACGCACTTGAGGCCGGTCGGGTGCGTACCCGTCCCGCCGTTGCGTGGGAGCGCTGGTCAGGCACCAGCATCGACTGGCTTACACATGGCGATGATTCCCTGCACGACCCCGGTGACGATCTGGTCGCTGACGTCACGCTGGATATTCCGGGCGCAACAGTGACCATCAGCGAAACGGCCAAGGCCTTCCGCGTTCCACTCGAGGACGACGGCGCCGAGGCACTGGAGACACTGCTCGGAGGCCTGTTTGGCGTCCTGGTCAACGCCGGCCTGCTCGATCACAAATCACGTCGGATCATCGCCGCTCGCAAGGGCCTGCTCGACGGTGTCGACGCACGTCGCAGCGACGACATCCTGGCTGCATTCCAGGCTGGCCTCGAACAGCCTGTCGAATTTGAAGCCGACGACGGTGCCAACGTACCGGCTCGCTGGGAAGGCGAAGCACCGGCCGCGGTCCGTCATCTCGGCCGTAACGACGATAATTTCGCAAGCCTGCCACGCTTCTGGGATCAGACCGGCGTGCTCTACCGCGATGGCCAGGCAGACCGCCTGACCGCCGATCCATTTCTCGCCACGGGCACGATGCCGCCATTGAGCTCGACTTTTAACGACACGAGTTTGACGCGCGGCAGGATGCCGACTTTTGATCCGACACTTTGCACGGGCTGTGGCAAGTGCTGGACGCATTGCCCGGACAGCGCGATCGGCGTTGTCGCAGCCACACCGGCCGCGCTTATCGACGCAGGCATAAGCCTTACCGGCGCAGACGCCGTACGCCAGGTTGCGTCAAAACTCGCGTCACGCATCGTCTCGAGTAACAAGAAAGCCGATGAGGTCGCGCCGACATTCGGCCAACTGCTTGACGACGCCTATGCCTGGCTCAACGACAAGATGCCGCTTCCCGAAGAGCGCAAGCAGGCAATCCAGGACGGTATCAACGGCATCGGCACCGCACTCGGCACACTGCCCGTTGCGGTCACGAAACCCTTTTTCTTTGATGCCGAGGCGCAGAAGAAAGACAGCGCTGAACTGTTTTCACTCGTGATCAATCCCGAGGCCTGCAAGGCCTGCGGCATTTGTGTAAACAACTGCGAGCCTGAAGCGCTGCGTGCGAGCGAGCAGGATGCGGCTTCGCTGGAGAAGGCCCGCGATCTCTGGTCGGTATTTTCGGCCACGCCCGACACGCCGTCCGAGACGCTCGAACGCATTGCGAAGAATCCCGATATCGGCGCGATGGCGGCAATCCTGTTGTCACGCTATTGCCAGTTTGCACTGGCCGGTGGCGATCACGCGGAAGCTGGCTCCGGCGAAAAGATGGCGGTCAAGCTGGCTCTCTCCGCGACCGAGTTCCATCAGCAGCCTCTCGTGCAGCGCTTTGCGAAAACGCTCGCTGTGGCGGGCGAGTCCGTTTCTACGCTGATTAACGAGACGCTCTCGAGCACCTTCGCGGTAGAAGATCTCGATGCAGTGACCGAGAAACTGAAACGCACCACGAGCCCACGAGTCGATCTCACAGATCTGGCAGAAAGCGTCGGGGAAGCGTCGGGCGACCACTCCATCGACACCGACTCTCTCCTTCGCCTGATCGATCTTTCCAACAAACTCGCGGCGGCGCACCACCGCCTCGTTGAGGGCGCACATGGCCTCGGCCGCGCCCGCTATGGCCTGGCCGTCGCAGGCGGCAGCACCGCAGCCTGGGCAGGGGCATTTCCGCACAATCCGTTCCAGGTACCGACCCTTGTTGATATGACTGGCGACGCGGCACAGCTCGCCGCGGGATTGATCGAGGGGCACCTGAACGAGACTACCGACCTGGTTCGTCTTTTACGTTTGGCGCACATTGAAATCGACCAGCCCGACGGTGCTAACTGGAAGCGCAACGCACTCGCAGGACTGCACTGGCAGGATCTGAGCGACGAGGAACTGGCAGTCTGCCCGCCGCTCGTGTTGATCGGCAGTGACGAGATGCTGGCCGGACAGGGCCTGAGCCAGTTGATCTGGCTGCTGAATTCAGGGCTCCCGGTCAAGGTTCTGGTTCTCAGCGCGCTCGACCTCGGGATTTGCCACGGTCGCAGTAACAACCCACGAGGACATCTCGCTCTACTGGCGTTGGCGCAACGCAACGCCTATGTCGCACAGACCTCCATCGCCGACCCCGTTCACCTTGGCGAGAGCATGCTGCAGGCACTCGACTACAAGGGTCCCGCCCTGCTCCAGGTGTACGCCCCGAGCCCGACTCGACATGGCTTTATCAGCAAACAAACGCTTGCGCAGGCTCAACTCGCAGTTGCGAGCCGCACGCTGCCATTGTTCCGTTACGATCCCGGTGCCGAGGGCGTGTTCGGCTCGCGTATAAGCCTGGATGGCAACCCTGCACCCGAGCAGAGTCTGGCTCAGGACGACGACGAACGTCCTCTGACGCTCGCCGACTGGGCGCTGGGGCAAGAACGGTTCGCGTCGCAGTTCGAGCCGCTGGCCGCTGACGCGGCGTCACCTACCCCGCTGCACGACTGGCTGCAGCTGGACGCCAAGGGCCGCAAAGGCAAGAC
>Ga0316187_10004850_pt1 | contig 11650 bp, 6 predicted proteins | sample CroRivburrow1_MG_FD_204927 | JGI IMG/M metagenome (GOLD analysis project Ga0316187, IMG submission 204927) | Coastal sediment microbial communities from Maine, United States - Cross River worm burrow 1 | ecosystem: Environmental > Aquatic > Marine > Coastal > Sediment | place: USA: Maine...
GTCCCCCAGTAAATATCCTCTTCCGGCTCCCAAACGTCCTCACGTCCGCCGCCAAAGCCGAAGGTCTTGAATCCCATCGACTCAAGCGCGCAGTTGCCGGCGAGGATCATCAGGTCGGCCCAGGAGATCTTGTTGCCGTATTTCTGCTTGATCGGCCAGAGCAGACGGCGCGCCTTGTCAAGGTTCACGTTGTCGGGCCAGCTGTTGAGCGGCGCAAAGCGTTGGGTGCCGGACCCCGCGCCGCCGCGGCCATCGCCGGTGCGGTATGTGCCTGCGCTGTGCCATGCCATCCGGATGAAGAGCCCCCCGTAGTGACCGTAGTCGGCCGGCCACCAGTCCTGGGAGTCGGTCATCAGCGCATAGAGGTCCTTCTTCAGGGCCTCCAGGTCGAGTTTCTTGAATTCCTCAGCATAGTTGAACTCCTCACCCATCGGATTGCTCATGTGAGAGTTCTGATGAAGAATCTTGAGGTTCAACTGGTTCGGCCACCAGTCCCGGTTCGACGTGCCACCACCGGCGGTGGGTGTGTTAGCTCCGCCCGTTACCGGGCACTTGCTATCTTCATTCATAATGTTTCCTCCTTTCGTTGTCTGATTTTATTTAATGTGATGCTATGAATATAGTGCTTCAGTGCCCATCTGTCTAATTAATTTTTTTCGGACGTATCGATAGATTTTGGTAACAATGGGAGACTTGAAGGATCGTTAGAAGAACGTCGCACCATTCTTTGAGCGCAAAATCTGGGGCCGAAGCGGCCTCTGGCAAGGTCACTCTGTCTTTTAATGGAAAAGACGATGGAATTTGAGGTTTGACAATCTGATCAGTACCCGTCACGAAAGATGCTCATAACAATTAATTATAAAGATCTGTATAACGCCACAATTGTAATGTTATATGAAATTATTCCAAATTCCAGATACCGGCAATGTAAAAATGACCCTTATGTCTTTTTTCTCACGGCAAACACCTAAAGGATCTCGATCTCGCAGAAAACGCCGGAGGCGCGCTGCGTTTAGTTTTTTTGCGTAGTAGGTTTTGTTCATCGTTCCTTGTTGACGATCGCCGCTAACTGACAGGTCAGCAGCGGGATGATTTCAAACAAATCGCCAACTATGTAGTAATCACAATTTTTTACAATGTTCGCTTCCGGGTCTGTATTGACCGCAACAATAAGCCCTGAGGTCTTCATACCTGCGAAATGCTGCACGGATCCGGCAATACCACAGGCGATATAGACTTTGGGGCTGACGGTGGCACCGGTTTGTCCCACTTGCATGGAATGCGGAACCCAACCGGCATCCACTGCAACCCTGGACGCGCCGACGGCCGCTCCGATAAGGTCCGCACATTCGAAAAGAAGGCGAAAATTGTCTGAACCTTTCATGCCCCGTCCGCCGGATATGATGATATCGGCCTCGGTTAAATCAATACCTCTGGAGGCATCCTGCCGGATCTCTTTTACAACCAGGCCGCCACTTTCAGGGTCTGTTTGAAAAGCAATCACCTCTGCTTCATTGCGTGAAGATTTTGCCTCGAAAACATTCGGCCGGACGCCGTAAATGTAGTAAGGTCCGTTGACTTTTATGGCCGCGATGGTCTTGCCCGAAAACTGGGATTTTTTCACGGTGTGCTCGGACAGATTGATATCAATACAATCCATCACAAGGGGCGCATCCAGGGCCGCTGCAATTCGGGGCAGTAATTCCTTTCCCTGGGCGCTGGTGAGCCCTAAAAGGGTTTGGACGCCATAATGGTCCATGGCATGGATCAGCGCCGTAGACCAGGAAACCGGATTCCAATCAAGATGGCCTTCTGTGGACGTAATTTCGACAATTTTATGGATCCCATATCCCTCGAGCTCCGTCTTGTGATCGGCTCCGCTGCCATCGACTAAAAAGCCATAAAGCTCGTGGCCATCACCGCGGGCAGCTGTGATAACGCCGAAGTTCGTCCTTTTTAAGGCACCCTTTTTCGTTTCAAGTAATATTCCAATTTTTCGCATAATATAATATCTCGGCGTTTCTATAGCTTGTTAGGAATATAGTGTTTTTTGTGACCATCGACGTTGGTAAGCCATATGGAGTGATGGAGTAGTGGCGTGTTGGAATCTGATTGCGTTAGGTGTTCCGAGTTGCACGTTACGGGTTAAAGGCTTCGTGCTTAGTATCCAGTTTTTTTAAATCCGAAATCCCTCCGGGGCGTAGGCCCCTATTGCCCCTACGGGCCAGAGGCCGCAATCTAAAATCCAAAATCCCAGCCTATTCAGGGTAGTACTTTAGCTTCCTCACGCAGGATCCGAATGAGTTCTCCAACCGCCTCTTCCGTTGGCCCCTTCAGCTCTTTGGCCCCACGTGCTTCAACGGCCGATTTTAACTCGAGTATCTCCATACTGCTCACCGGTTTTTCAATGGCCAGACTTTTCAAATCGATTATTCTTACTTCTTTTTTCCTGGCCTTCATGATAGCCGGTAAGGTTGGATAAGTCGGCTTGTTCAAGCCTTTACCGGTGCCGATAATGCAGGGAAGCGGCATCTCCACAACTCCTGTTGCCCCTGCTTCCATCTCACATTCCACCACAACCCGGTCTTGTTCCAATGAAAAAGCCACCACACTGGATGCGACCGGCATATCCAGGCCGGCCGCAAGTCGGTACATCGTTTGGAATCCTTCACTGTCGATGGATTCTTTTCCGGTGAATATCAGACCCGGTTTACCATCCTGTTCAATGGCAGCTTTTAAGGCGCGAGCTGTCACAATACTGTCGGGGCGGTCATCGGTTAGGATTAAAATCGCACGATCCGCCCCCATGGCCAGAGCGGACCGCAGGGTGTTTTCGGCTTCTTTCTTTCCCACGCTGACGGCAATCACCTCGCAATCTCCAACCTGCTTTTTAACTCCAGCAGCCTCCTCCACCGCATGTTCATCATAGGGGTTTAGGATAAAGGTAATCGATTCATTGAACTGGTTTTTTCCCTGGATGGTTATTTTAGCCGCTGAGTCCGGGACGTGTTTGACACAAATAAAAATTTTCATGAAGTTTCCTTGTGACAGTTCAGCATACCGCAGAAAACGCAGAAGTCGCAGAGATTATATGAAATATTTTTTTCAATTATATAAGGACTTTCTCGGTGTACTCCGCGAATTCTGCGGTGAACTATTATGTTTCCTCTTCACTCAAACTGGCCACCTCGGCGGCTGGGGGCGGCGCTGACACCGGGCAACTGCACCCGAAACCTGGGGGTTGGTTCTACCTTCGGCCAATTTGCATTTTGTAGTTTGGGTTGAGCCTATCTCTGATTATGTTGGGTTTCGTTTCACTCAACCCAACCTACACTTTGTCAGTTCGATTGTGCAATGCGAAACCCAACAATGGCCGATTTTAGAACCTAGCCCGAAACCTGAAACCATTTCATCCCGTCAATACCAAAAACAGGACTTCACCAACCGGCGACAAAGTCCTGTTTTTAGCAGCACATCACTCCTCACATTTGCCCACGTTACTGGCTACCCGTTGACCGAAAAACTGCTGTCGTAGTTTATCTCCCGATTGCGTGAAAAAAACCCAACGTTGAGCACCCGTCCGATATGAGGCAGCTTGAACTGAAAGGGTTCTGTGTCATGATCCAGGCCCTTCTCGCAGGCGTCAATTAATTCCGCCATCATGGCGCCGACCACCGGCGCGTTTTTATACTGGTTGCCGCTGGTACCGATGGCCATATAAAAGCCCTTCATGTCGGATTTATCGTAGATCGGAATCCAATCATCGGAACAGTCATAAAGATCGCAGGTCCCCCGGGGCTGGTTGGGGATTTGCATCTTCGGCACACGCTTGGCGCACCGGTAGGTTTGGGCTTTCCATTGGGCTTCTGAAAGTTGATTGTCCCTCCCGGTTCCTCCCTTACCGGCATAAAACTCGTCCGGGTCAACCCATTCCTGGGGATCACACTCGGGGTCCTCGCTGCCGATGAGAAACGTGTTGCCGGCTTCCGGGCGGTAATAGCAGGCTATGTCCCCGTCGGAGGTATGGTAGCCGGCATTAAGATAATCGTATCCTTCCGGAGACGGAGCGTGCATCACCTCGTGGCGCAAGGCCTTGGTTTTGATGTTGCATCCCTCATAAACGCCTTCGGCCATTTGATTGATTTTGTATGAGTGCGGGCCGGCTGCGTTGACCAACACCGGTGCATCGAACTGGGTCCCGTCTTTAAGCGTTACCCCCAGCACCTGATTGTCTCGGCTGCGAATATCCACTACCTCGGCATTGAAGATGAACTCCCCGCCTTTGGCCTCGGCAGCCCGCATGATATTGTGGGCGGACAACTCCGGATCATTGACATAACCGCCTTCAGGGCAGAACAGCGCACCTTCGAGCTCTTTGGTCGGTTCGTCGAAAAACTTGGGGTCCTCGGGACGTCTCACCGGCCAGAACTCATGTAAATCATAGACCGGTACCATTTCATTGATTTTTTTATTGTCCCATTCTTCATAGGAAACGCCGACGGCATCGTAGTGCTTTTTGACCTTGCGCCAGTCGTGACCCTGGGATTTAATCAGAACGGAACCGGTATTCATGTACTTGGCCAAGCCCTTCTCATCATTGACATGATCCAGATAATTTTCCCAATCCAGCCAGTACTTGAATCCCTCATAAGCAAAGGCCACACCATCTTCGGTGGAATAGTGGGCCCGGACAATGGCACAGGATGCGGCGGTGGAACCCTGACCGGCGTCGGTCAACTTATCGATGCTCAGCGTCTTGTAACCCATTTTGCAAAGCTCATAAGCAATGGGCGCGCCAATGACCCCCGCACCGATGATAATGGCATCATACTTTTTGTTCATGGTAATACCTCCTGTTTGATTTCAGATTTGGCAATCAGGCCCTTAAGGGCTCTTTTTTAATAATATATTGTAAGGAGCGTTCGGTTTCAGGTGTCAGTGTTCAGGTTTCAGGATTTTGCGACTCGCCTTCCTGACACCCGAAACCTGACACCTGGAACCTATAAGTTGCAATCTTCAATATTCAATCGAAAATATTCAATTTCCTTCAGCCCCACAACTCACCCAGCCAACCGGTGAAAGCATTCTCTCCGGCAGGACGCAATCCGAACTCTTTCCCCGCTTCAAGAATCGCCGCAATCATCGAGGCGGCATATCCCCTGGAACAGGTCATGAGAATCCCGCATCTCTCAGGGGTTTTTTCCAGGGTGACAATTTGGCAGGGGACATGTGAAAACGGACCTTGTAGTAAAAAAGGCGTTTCTTTGAGCGGATCTAAAAAATCGAGCGCCGTTAATTTTTCTGCTATGGCAAAAACTTCTTGACCGAAAAGTGCTAAAAACACGGTCACATCGGTTGTCTCTGTAAAGGCAGGACCTTCGAGATCATCCGGTCTTTCACCCGTTAGGTGCCATATCGATGCCTGGGTGCGGTTCATGCGATTTATCAGAATGCCGTTATCCAATAAACATTGGCCGGGAGCATCAGGGATATGAATCCCCCAGGGTTGCACCTTGGCAATTTCCCCGTCCTGTAAATCCCATCGGGATCGGTGGCTTAAATCGACCACATAAGGCCCGGTTTCTTCAGCGTCATATTCCAGTACGACGGTCCAGTTATCCCGCATTTCCGTTTTCGCCGCTTGGGCGTCAAATGATACCGGGGAACGTCTGATGATATTTTCCATATTATCTACCTCAATTGACTATTGAAATATTCATTCCTTTAGCCGTTCGCCTTCCGGATCATAAAAAGGAAGCGGTGCGACCGTCGCATAAAGATGCCGGCCTTCGCATTCATCTTCATAGATCTGTAAACGCGTGCCTTCCTTGGCCATCGATGAATCCACCAACGCCAGCCCAATGCTCTCTTTCAGTCCAAAACTAGAACGTGCAATGCAGACATAGCCCTTGATGGTTCTGTCCACAATAATTGAGCCGTCTTTGGGCGTATTAGAGGCGTTTTCCATCTTAAATCCTACCAATTTAAAACGCCCCTCCTGTTTTTCGGTCTGCCTCAGTGCCGTCGCACCCACTGTTTTAGCTTCTGATTTGTTGCGGTCCCACAGGAAACCGAGACCCACATCGTGCAGTGTGGTTCGCTGCTCGGATTCCGAGCCGATGATGATGTGGCCTTTTTCCATGCGAAGCACGTTTTGCGCTTCCAGTCCGAAGTTTTGAATATCAAACTGCTTGCCGGCCTGTGCAACCAGCTCCCACAACGATTGCATATAGGATGCCGGCACATGCAGTTCGTAGGAAAGCTCACCCACGAATCCAAGGCGCATCATCCTGACGGCTATCGTCTCTTTAATTGTAAATTCACGATACCCGGCATACGGAAAGGCTTCATTGGAAATGTCCCCATCAACAAGTTGTTCAAGCACTTTGCGGGCATTGGGTCCGGCAAGGTTGATGACCCCCAAGGCATCGGTCAGGTTGACCATGTGATAATTCCAGCCGTCATAGCGGGTATGATAGCGAAACCACTCGACGGTGCTCCCGGCCCGGCCGGTGGAGGTGGTGAAATAATACTCATTTTCCCCGCGTTTCACGACCACACCGTCATCGATGATACAACCGTCTTCATTGCACATGGCCGCGTATTTGATCTTGCCGTCGGATATTTTAGACATGTCACCGGCATAGACCCGCTGCAGCGCCTTCAAGGCATCCGGCCCCCAGATCCTGAATTTACCCAAAGTGGATGAATCCAGCATACCCACGTTGCTGCGCACATTTTCGATTTCTTCACGGCAACTGAAATCCTGGGAAAAGTAGCGCGCTCGTTTCCAGACACCGATGCGACGCATGACGCCGCCGGCTTTCAGCTGGGAATCATGCAACGGCGTGCACTTATACATATCGTGGTTTGCCCCGGCGTAGGTTGCAATAAACGTCGGAACCATGGGTGCACGAACCGTCGTCGGTTTGGCCAGGCCACTGCCCCCTCCGTGAACCTGCGCCACAAACAATGGCAGGTTATGCCCGGGGATTCCGCCTTGGCCGGGCCCTGTTCCGGCAGCTGTAAAGCGCTTAATTAATTCCGTGGCATCAAAACCCATCTCCAGGGCTTGAGAGACATTTTTTAAGGTTGTGTCTTCATCGAAACAAATAAAGGTTTTGCGGCCTTTGACCGGGGCTTGAACCAGTTTGCATCCCCGAGCCGGACCGGGTAGGTCATTGAGCCGCTCACGGGCCGGTTTCAGATCTGCTTCAACGGCTGCATTACATTCAGCCGCCGCCATGAGTCCTGCCAGGTGACCCGATGCCTCGATGGACAGGGGATCGTCTAAACCCAGCAAACGGCCGGCAGCATGTGTTTTATCCGGCAGTTTTGAAGGCAAAAAGAAACCCGTGTGACTGTCATATGCAAGGGCTGCCTGGGCCAGGGAAAGCGGACCGGTCACCGGTGTCATCCCGGCCGACGCCACCAGCAGATCACAATCGACATCCCGCCGGTGGGTCCCCTGGATGGTGCTCAGGGTCACTTTGTTTAGGCGGGTGTCTCCATGGGCTGTATTGGCCACCCATCCGCGCGAAAACGGTATTTTCTTGGCAGCAAGTCCGGCCACCAGGGCGGGATCCTGCCCGTCTTCCCGAATATCGGCCACCTGTAATACCTTTAGACCTAAATCTGAAAGATCCAATGCCGCTTCTATTCCGAGATCATGGGCGATGCTGAAGACGGCATTTTCGCCGGGAAGCAAGCCATAGGTCCGCGCCAACCGGTGTGCGCAGCCAATCTGCATGACACCGGGACGCTCGTTATTTTCAAAGAGCAGGGGACGCTCGATACATCCCGTGGCGACCACAACGCTTTGCGCCCGAATTTCGATATAGCGTTCATCGAAGAAATCTGAATCACCCCCGACTTGAAAGGCAGTGATGAGGTTGTTGCTATAGGCACCGACCACGGGCGTGTGGGTAAAAACGCGAACAGTGGGGGCTTGCGCTACCAGTTCCGCCAATCCCCGGGCTCTTTCAAACAGGTGGATGCTGTTGTCATATTCTGCCGGGCGATAGTCAAAAGACCCTCCCAGCCAGGGGCGGGATTCGAGCAGGATGACGCGCAGCCCTCTCTCGCCCGCAGCCAGCGCCGCAGACATACCCGCAGGTCCGCCGCCGATCACACACACATCCGCTTTGGGATAGATTTCATCGTATTTCCCCTTCATCTGAAATTCAGGAGAAATTTTTCCAAGCCCGGCGGCCTTGCGCACCTGCTTCAGGGCAATCGGCCATATTTTGGCCGGCTTGTGCATCATTCGATAGTAAAATCCGGCAGGCATGGCCCAATCCAGCCTGTCCATGAATCCCATGAGATCTTTTTCAGGTGTTCCTTTTACATTTTGGGCTTTTACCGTCATCCCATCTTTGAGAAGCGTATTTTCAGTACGAACATTGGGGATGCCGTTTACCTGCATACAGGTATTGCTGCATTCGCCGTCCAGACTGTAAAGACCCCGCGGACGGTGATATTTAAGGCTGCGGGAAAATATACGGACACCACTGGCATATAAAGCGGTTGCGACCGTATCGCCGGTCACCCCCCGGCAGGTTTTGCCGTCATAATTCACAGATATTTTCTGCGCAGAATTAATTCGCAAGGTCGGCAGTTGGCTTAGCCTGTTCATCAATCTACCTCCGATTTTTCCACTTCAAGGTTGGCGGTTGTATCCCGGTGAATGGTAAACCAGGCACCGCACCCATCCCGGTGAAACCACCATTCCTTCTGGATACCGGCCACGCATTCATTCATGTGGACGTAATCACACCAATTTGCGGGGGTAAGCCCTTCTTCGTCGGGCCTTGGCCCTTTTTCCACTCCGCCATAGCGGAACTCATAGCCGTTGCGTTTGCCGCAAACGGGGCATGTAATGGTGAGTGCCATGGGCATCTCCTTATTGAATAATGAAGATTGAATATTTATGGACTTAGCAATTGAATGTGTAAACGGAAACTGGAAAATAAAATGATAGAATACCGCCAATCTTCAATTTTCAATTGCTTAGTTATCCGGGCTGTAGTTCATCAGTGCAGCCGTCTCACCCATCAACCGGTGCTGTTCATAACGCCGCAGATGAAAAGGTTTCAGCATGTCGGGGCAATTCCCGCTGGCCATAAATTGGGCCATATATTTCCCGGTGGCGGCACAGGATTTGAACCCGAAATACCCCCAGCCGCAGTTCATATAGTAGCCGTCAATCTGGTTGTTTCCGTCCATAATCGGCGCCATGTCGGGTGTCATGTCGGCCAGACCTGCCCAGTGACGCATGAATTTAACCCCTCTTAAGCACGGCAGCATCTCCGCCAAGGCTTGCGCCTGATGTTTGATGTAATAGGCCGTGGCTTGGGTCGTATAATTGGGCCAGGGATCCATGTGAGCGCCGGTGGCGATTTCACCTTTCAGGGTCTGGTTGGCATAGACGTGATAGGCACCGGATGAAATCACGTGATTTAAAATCGGTTTGAGCGGCTGTGTCACCATGGACTGGATGGTCAACACACTGATGGGCAGTTTGATGCCCAGCATTTCATAGGAAATAGCAGCCGAATAACCTCCGGCCGACAACAAAACCCGCGGGGTATGAATTTTCCCACGATCCGTATCTACAGAGACTATTTTACCGTTTTCAACCCCAACGCCTGTCACTGTGGTCTGCTGATGAATATCCACCCCACGCTTTGAAGCACCTTTGGCCAACCCCCAAACGACCGCATCATGGCGCAAAATTCCGCCCGGCGGATGAAACATGGCGCCGAAAATCGGATAGGTGATGTCCTCCGATATGTTCAGCGCGGGCATCATTTCCCGGCATTGCTTGGCATCGATCAAATGACTTTCAACCCCGTGAAACTGTGCCGTCGCGACGTTCATACGGGCCGCATTCATGGCCGCTTCGCTGTGCAACAGATTCAGGTTGCCGCAATTAAAAAACATCAGGTTATAATCCAGCTCTTTTGTCAGTATCGGCCATAGTTTAAGGCCTTCCCTGTATAGCGGAACATTTTCCTGGGTTCGCTGGTTGGCGCGCACGATGGCCGTGTTCCGGCCCGCGCCGCCGAAACCGATAAAACGTTTTTCGAGAACCGCCACATCGGTGATGCCTTGGTCCCGGGCCAGAAAATAAGCGGTCGCCAGACCATGCAGACCACCGCCGATGATCACCGCATCATAGCTGGACTTAAGTCGGGGTCTATTGCCCCACAAGGGTTTGTATTTGCCAAACATAACTCTCCCCTTTTATAGTCTTGTTGCAAAGAACGTGAGGTTTAAAGTGTTCCGCCGGAGGCGGATTCAGGTTTCAGCAATGAAAAATTTCAAATAACAAATCACAAAAATCAAACAAATCACAATGACCAAAACTCAAAATCCCAAACAATTGGTATTTGTAATTTGGTGCTTGTAATTTGTTATTTCAGGTTTATCCGGATTTAGGCCCTTAAGGGCCTTTTTCTGACAACATTTACAGTTACTTATCTATTCAACCCGTCAACAACCCACCCTCAAACGATATCAGTACTTATGACAGTGAAATAAATGATGTCAAGAAAAAAATTAAAAAATGAAAGGATTTCTTTCAAAATAGGTTGACAAACTGAAAATTATGATTGATATACCTATAAATTCAGTCAGTATTGAGGTGGCAAGACTTTGTGTCCGGTTTGAGATTTCGGCATGAATAGTACACTTCTGAGATGATTTAGCAGTGCTGTTTTGCCATGTTTTATTTCAATTGAGTAATATCCTTTCATTGTAAAAGTTCAGCCACTAAGACTCGAAGGCACAAAAAAAAGAATATCAAATTTAATGCGCCTTTTATTGAAAACGGCATCAATACAACTATATTATGCCCTTTGCGGCTTAGTGCCTTAGTGGCCTATGTATTACGTCCTTTGTAGGAAAAAATAATGATGAACGATCAACCATCGCATCCGGCAATGAAAGGAATCGTCGAGCAACGCCCATCCTTGACACCCAAAGCCCGAATCCTGGGAAACTACATTCTCAAAAACCCCCGTAAAGCGGTCTTCATGACCACAAAGGAATTGGCTGAGACCTGCCGCGTCAGTGAGGCCACCGTGGTACGTTTTGTCAGCCGGCTGGGCTACAAAGGCTATGGGGCCTTTCAACAGGCGTTAAGAGATTTTGTGGATACAGAACTGACGCTGCTGGATCGAACGGACTTGTCCGACATGCAAGGGCCGGGCACCGATCGTCTCAGGCGCGTGGTATTTGAAGAAATGGACAACCTTAAACATTTTTTTGAAACGATCGACCTGAATGTTCTGAATCGTGTCGTGGATTTTCTTGAGAAAAGTAATTCTATCTATGTCATCGGCTCCCGTCTGTCCTACACATTTGCATATTACCTGGGTTGGTCCCTGACCAAGATTCGTCCGGATGTTCGTATAATAAAGGGAAGCGACAGCACATCGATCGACTGGTTGACCATTGCAGCACATGAAAGCCTTGTGATCATCATCGCTACGACACGATATCCCAATGAACTCATCCGATTGGGTAAAATGGTTCGCCGGCTCGGTCTAACGCTCATCGTAATTGCAGACAGCTCTTTGTGTCCGTTAACCCATTTCGCCCATCTGTCGCTGATTGCACCTTCCAAAAACATTCCATTTATTGGAAA
>Ga0316187_10004855_pt1 | contig 11646 bp, 13 predicted proteins | sample CroRivburrow1_MG_FD_204927 | JGI IMG/M metagenome (GOLD analysis project Ga0316187, IMG submission 204927) | Coastal sediment microbial communities from Maine, United States - Cross River worm burrow 1 | ecosystem: Environmental > Aquatic > Marine > Coastal > Sediment | place: USA: Maine...
CGACAATCTCTGATACTAGGTTGGAGTTGATTGAGAGGATGCTAGCTGCTCACTTTGCCTCTGTAGCAAACCCTCAGATCAACAGGAAGAAGATTGAGGAAGCAGAGACATATTACAATAAACCTGTCGCCGGGGAGGGGCTAAGGGCTACCATCTTTGGACAACAGGCTCTTGTGCTAGATACCTCTGGCTGCTTAGATTCAATGAACACACCAAAGATTCAAGCATTCTATGTTGGCAATGTCGGCGTAGATACACCTACAGAGATCTAATCAATATGCTTAGTCAACTTCTTAATGGCACCTGTGTCTATTGGCCCAAAGGGGATATTGATAAATACGGTCAATATGCTAAGGGAACGGCTGTAGAGCTTATGTGCTACTGGCGTGACAAGAACGAGGAAGTGATTAGCTCCAATGGTGAAACATTGGTGACTAAGAGTACAGTCATCCTTAGCGTTGATATCGACAATGGTGGATGGCTATGGCAAGGAACATTAGCTACAGCACCTACAACTCCTCCTAGTCGTAATCAGATCATCGCTACACGTAAATCTAGTGATGTAGACAATACAGAGATCCTCTACAAGGCTTTCATCTAATGAAGTTAACAGCCGAACTACTGAATCTGAAAGTATTTGAGGGTAGTCTCACTAAGCAAGTAGAGGGCATCATTGAGGGTGCCAACGAGCGTGCTGTAGAGGCTATGGCTGAGGTGTACCATAAATCACAAGAACTGGTTCCAGAGGACACCCAGAGCCTCAAGAGAAGTGGTGTGATCTATGCCACGTCAGATACAGACAAATACACTGTAACAGTCTCATATGGACAGACAGGGGCTCCACACGACCGTCCTGAGTATAAGGAAGGGACTGGTGTTAGATCTACTAAGCTGCATGTGAACTACCATAGGTATGTTCACGAGAACCCCCACAATAAGAGATGGCGTAAAGTGTTTGCTGAGGACAAATTCCTAGAGAAGCCTTGGCGTAGTCTCAGGTCATTTATTATCAAGAAAGTATCTGGCAAATGATTCCAGTACAAGAAATAATTTACCAATACTTATCCGGCGTAAGTTCTGACTATGATCTGGGGGGAGATTGGCCAGCTTACGTCGGATATTTTCCAGATAATGCCTCTGATACGAATAGTGTAGCAGTCCTTGATAGAACAGGTATCAATCTAGTTAGATGCCTAGATAATACTGTTGTAGATCAATATGGTGTGCAAATCCTAGTGAGAGCCCCAAATGTAGAGGTATCAGGAGTCATAACCCTAGGATCGAAGATCGCTGGCACTAAGGCATTTGAAATCAAACTAGGGTTAGATGCCATTAACCGACTACCAGTCACTGTTGATGGTACAATATATGAAATCACGAGCGTTAGGACTCTAGGGCCCCCAGAAGGGCTTGGAATCACAGATGACGCTGACCGATGGACCTATTCACTCAATATGTTAGTACACACACATGCTCAATAAAGCACTAGAATCCCTAGGTTATGTAGAGTCTGATGGTTTGTATGTTAAGGGTGATATCACTGTTCGAGTGGATGGTGAAACCCTGACTGTTAAAAAAGCTACTAGGCGTGGCCCCAACTCCTCAGCAGCACAAAACCTAATCTATGCTCTAAGTCAGGGTGTATTAGAAGATGTAGACATTACTCTAGCAGCCCCTCCACTGCTAGACAAGTCAGACATGCTTTCCCAGATTGTCCAACTGATCGTAGTTGACAATACAGAAGATGTTACTCAACTACCCGAAGAAATTGGAGACGACACATGGCCTATGAATTAGGTAATGGAACAACTTTCGACCTCACTAACACAGCTTTGTGTGCAGTCACGATTGACTTGCCCGAAGTGAGCGTTGGCGATCAGATTGACACAACCTGCCTTGCTAACACGGCATACAAGACAGGCATTGCTCCAGTATTAAAGACTGTTGGGCAAATAACTGTCACTGGTAACCTGAAGCTGGCATCAGAAGCCACTATTGCCGATCTCGATGCAGAAGTTGGTGTTAACCAAGCTGCTGTGATCACTTATGGCGATGCTGACACTTCGACATATTATGGTTATGTTAAGTCATACAAGCTAGGAACTCAAGAAGCCGACACGCTCGTTAACACAGTGGTTGTCTTCGAAGTCACTAACCAAAATGCTGGTGTAGAGACTGGTCCTGCCCACGTTGACACGCCTTAATAGATTTTCAAACCCCCCTAAGAAAGGCCTAAGATGGCACACGTTAATTTTGATGACATTGCAGATGATTATAGTTTCGAATACAAAGGAGAGACATATCGTCTGCAAGCCACGGCTGGTAGTGTACGACAGTATCAGAACTTTCAGTCTAGTCAGGTAAAGACCAATGCTAGTGGTATTGCCACGAGCTTTGGTAATGTTGGCGACTACGTTCCCAAACTCGTTAGTCTATGTTATGTAGACGAGTCTAATAAGCGTGTGAAGGATGCTGTAGTAGATTCCTGGCCCCCTTCTATGGTCCAGACCCTCTTTGAGAAGGCCCAGGAGGCTACGGGTCTTAACAAGGCAGATGACTCTATCTCTGACCTGATCAAGAAAGCATTAGCTGAGGAAGGTTCGCCAATCTCGTATGATGCCTTTAGTGAATTCATTCTTGGATTAGACGAGAGCTATCAAGCATTGCAATTGATTGTTCGTTCAGGAGAAGACGAGCTAAAAAAGTAACAGAGCTTCTTTGGGATGATCTTGAGATATCCGAGGCGTATGGCTGGACTCTCGATGAGTTACGCAAAAGGATGCCTTATCGAGAGCTTTCCATGCGTAAGACTCAGAGACAGATGAGATGGAACAAACCGAGCAGGACAGATCACTATATCATGCAAGCCACCTTGTTTGGGGCCCAGAATCCAGACATGAGCATTAGTGATCTCACAATTCCTTTTGAATTCTCCAAACCTGAAACTCCCTTGCAGAAGAAGAAGCGTCTGCATGATCGGAGCATTGCTGACAAGAAGAAAATGAGACAAAGGTTTGGTTGATGAATCCTGAAAAGCTAATAGTACAGATCGTTGTTGATAACGCCAAAGCAAATAAGGGCGTACAAGAGACAACGAAAAACTTTATTAACCTCACTGTTCAGATAAAGAATCTGAACAAGGCTTCTAAAGAGTCTGTATCGTCCGGTGCTGGACTTGTCACATCCTTGAAGGCTAAGAACATGGCTCTCAAGGATGTAGGTGATAGGTTCAAGGTCACAGGGGACGATATAGCTATCTTTCGGGCACAGCTAAAAGGTGCCACTCCAGAGATTCTAGCTGAGGCTAGGGCTCTGAACATAGAGAATCGTGCTTTACAAGAGAGTTTGGATAAGCGTAAGAAGCTTAATTCCATGACTCCACGTAAGAGAACTGGATTCAGTACAGAGAGTGCTGCTGGTCTCAAAGTGTACGAGGACCGTCTACGTGCTGCTGCTTTAAAGGCCAATGAGCTAGCCGCCTCACAACGTAGACTAACAGCTATGCAGAGTGCTGCTAAACGTGTTGCAGCAGCTACAGGGGAGACTTACGAGAGGTCTTTCCGTAGAATGACTAAGCAAATGGCAATTGCTGAGTTAACTGCCAAGAAGTACAATGCCACACTGACTAGACAAGGTGAGCGACTTCGATCTGTAGCCCTACAATTCATGATCACAGGTGGCGTCATGGCTGCTGCTGGATCTAGAATTGTAAAGTCATTCTCATCGGCATCTTCTGAGATGGAGAAGGCATCTATCACATTGCGTGTCCTTATTGGTGATGCTGAGGTCGCTGCTAAGATCATGGGTGACTTGAAAGAGTTTGCTAAGGCGACCCCTTTCGATGTACCAGGAGTCGTTACAGCGGCTCGTGTGATGCTCAATGCTGGAGAGAGTACAGATACCTTAATTGACTCTCTTACTATCCTTGGCAATGCTTCTGCTGGTAGTGGAATTCAGATTGCTGATCTGACACGTATCTTTAACCAGATCCGTGGTGTTGGTAAGCTACTAGGTCAGGACTTTAGAGAATTGAGGTCTCGTGGTGTTCTATCGCTACAGGATCTAGCCGATCATTTGGGAAAAACCACGGATGAAGTCGCAAAGATGCAGACTGATGGCAAGATCAGTTTTGAGATCGTTAGAGATGCCTTAGCTGAGCTATCTGAAGAAGGTGGTCGCTATCACAACTTGATGGGTGAAATCGAAAGCACACAAGCTGGTCTATTCAATAAGTTCACAGAGTCTGTTAGAGAGGCTGCTGCGGCTATTGGTGATGAGATGGCTGGGTCCATCAAAATGTTCCTTTCGTTAGGAGCATCCTTTGCTGAGTGGGTTAGGGATCTTCCTAGCAGTATGAAGTTTACTATCGGTGCTATTGCTCTAGGTACAACAGTAGCAGGTGGAGCGGCATTCGCTCTATCAGCACTTGCTGCTATGTTGTCTGGTGTTGTGAAGGCTTATCTATTCCTGGCTGAGACTGTTGGGTTCAGTACATCTATGAAGACAGCCGAGAAGGCAGCTACAGAGGCTTCTAGTGCTTCTGTTGCTAAGTCTACTGCGGTTACAGCTCAAGACACTGTGATTAGAAACGCAAATACAATTGCAATTCAAAGACAGATGGGTGCTGTCAACTCTCTTAGTGCCAGCATTATCTCAAGCAATGCGATTAAGGCTCCTACGACTACTCAACTAGCATCTAAGGGAGGAACGACTTATGGCTCCACTGCACTAGGGTTGCCTGATGGCGGTCGCCGTAGAGTGACAAATAGCCTTAACCCCAACTTCGTAAAGATCACAGAGACTCAGAAGAAGATAGAAGCTAGTTCCTACCGTCTAGGGAAGTCGTTAGGGGCTAACACTGCGAAAGCGGGTAAGCTAACTGGAGCATTTAATCTGACCAAGAATGCGGTAGGCTCTGTAGCCTCCTCCATATTCAGTATGAAAGGTCTGATCATCGCTGCAACTGCTGCTGCGTCTGCGTTCTTTGTAAGATGGCTGAGCGGACAAGCTGATATTGAGGCACAGAACAAGAAGATGATTGAGCAGGAGGCTCAGAAATCCTCAAAGGTCTCAGAAAGGTTGGTAAAACAACTAGAAGGTATTAAGGAGATCGCTAATGAGGAACAGCGTCTGATTAAGCTTAGGGCTGTACAAGATGAGTCTATCCAAAGAGTCTCTGAGTCGCTGAAAAACGTTAATAAGATTGTAGAAGAAGCTCCTGCTACCTTTGGGTGGTTTACGGATGCTGCTCAATGGATGGGGATGAGAAAGGATCTAGACGAGTATGAGAGGAAGCTGGCTATAGCTAAACAGGAAGCTGAGGAGGCTGGTAACTCTAATGTAAAACTTGGCAAGAGCTTTGATGATGTGGCCAAGGGGGCTGCTAAAGCTGAGCAGGCTATCAAGGACACGGCTGATGCTTTGAAGAAGTCTAGAGAGGATTTCGCAGACACAGCCAAGTCCTTTAGTGACAAATTCAGTACAGACAAGTTCAAGAACCAGGACTTTGTTGCTATGAGGGATCGCTTGGCAGAGATTAACCAAGCACTACGAGATGGCACTATCACTGCTGGGGAGTATAGGACTGCCTACCGCCATGCTGCCAACACCTTCAAGGCCTTCAAAGATGCACAGAAGATTGATGACGCTAATAAGGCTGTTGAGGATCAAAAGAAGTCTATCGAGGAGACTACAAAGAGTCTTAATAGGGAGACCAGAGACCTTATCAGAAATGGCATGGCTAAGAGAGAGTTAACCTCAGCGGAGCAGGAACTATTTGAGGCCCGTAGAAGGAACATCCTCGATGCTAAAGCAGGAAAGCTTGTTGATCCTAAAATTGTACAGGCTACAAACCAGCTAGCAGAGGCAGTCAAGCGGAACAACAAAGAAGCAGCTAAGTTCAAGGATGAGTTCAAAGAGGCTTCTGATCATGTCAACCGGATGCAAGATGCTCTAGGACGTGATGGTAAGCTAATGAAAGGTACAGCTGGTCTATCCAGGCTATTCTCTGGGGAACCTGTTACACCTTTGAAGTCAGCTATTACAGCCAGAGCAGATGCTTCTGCTGCTATGCGGGATCGTGACAATAAGAAAAATATGTCTAAGGATGTTGAAGAGGGTGTTAAGAATGGTAATAAGGGTGTTGAAGATCACCTGAAAGACCTTGTAGACGCCACTAAACAACATGGCCCCCAAGTGAGAATCTCTAGATGACAATTGATGCAGCAAAGCTCTTTTCAACTAAACTAGGATTTGATGATGAGTTGAATAGAACATACACTAATGTGTACATTATTGTAGCCGATCGTAGTGAATCTCTCATAGATGTTAGTGGTGCATCTGGTCTACCAGCTTATGGTTCATCTTGGACAGATGGAACTAATAGTGATGCCTGGGCATTTGCTAGAACATTCGACTTTGATGCGATAAACCCAGATGTAAAGTCTGCGGGGGACCGGATCAAGTATACTGCTACAGTAGGTTACACTACGAAGCATGGCACCAGAGATCCTAATGACAACAAAGAGAATCCCCTAGACAATGCTCCTGTACTTAGTGGGTCATTCATTGGTGAACAACAGATAGTGTTGCAGGATGCGGATGGGGAGGATGTCGTATCTAGTACAGGAAGGCCTCTAGGAAGCACTCTAAAGAAGGCTACGGATGCTGACTCATTCTCCATCCAATTCAATTCGGCTACGCTAGACCTTAGCCAGAGAAGTAGGATGACTGGCAAAGTCAATTCAACACAGATCTGGGGGCTGCCAAGACGTAACCTGAAATTGATTCAGTGGGATTGGAAGAAGGAGTATGCAGGGACAGGATTCGCCTACATTTCTAACACACTAGAGTTCCAAGTAGATACTACCGTATGGACTACAGGAACCTACATACAATGTTCTAGAACAAGCCCCACAGGGTTCTTCACTCTAGTGTCAAATAACTCTTATGTCAGGCTTGAGATAGCAAATGATCTCACATCTTCTGTGGATGTAAACACTAAGGGTGAGGAAATCACAGATCCTATCAATGTCAAGTTTGATGGGACAGAGAATACAAGTAGCACTAAAGTCTACTACCTATTGATCCCGGTAGAGGAGGAGGTCGACTTCTCTCAGATTGCTTACCTACCCACTAATCTAGGAAGTACATTCGTATGAGCGATGGTGTAATATCCTCAGAGGAACACTGGAAAATCATTGAGAAACGTGTTCTCAAGAGAGGTGGTGATCAGGAAAGGAAAGGGCCTAGACGAGGTGGAGGGGGGGCCAAGCTATTTAGGTTCTCTCTTAATGAGGATATGGGAGCTACGACGGCAAACAAAGGGGATGCTGATATCCTAAAGATGGATGGTACGGACACCACCATAGATGCGGATGTGGAAGATCCAGAGGCTATTTTCGGGACACTGGCAGACACAGACACGGGGCTATGCCTGAAGCAGGGTGGTTCATATTACATCATACAAGCGGCGTGTCCATAATGGGTTGGTTTGGTCCTAGAGGTGATTGTGGGTGTTGTCAGACAAGCTCTTCATCCTCCAGCAGTAGCTCACGGTCATCATCTAGCAGTAGTTCATCCTCTAGTAGTAGCTCCTCTGGAATCAGAGATCCTTGTCAATGCTCAAAGCAGGCTAGTATTGCTGCTGTCATTGAGGTTGACATAACAGTAGATAGCTACAGCTATACCCCACCACCAGGCACACTTATAGATGATGGCAGTGGAAACGGTGTATGTAACCTAGAGAATATTGTGGCTGATACTACAACTCTTGAACACACTGATTTAATGTCAGCAAATGGAACTTATGTTGTAGTCCTTGAAAGGAACTGTGGTACTGTACCTATAAGTTGGAGGATGCCAGACAACGGGAATCTTGATAGACAAGTAACTTTCGATGAGGGTGCAGCCGAGGAGACCAGGAGCGCAACAGTATTTGGGACATACCTGGAATGCGTTTACTCACGTGATTTTCATATGCTATTTTATGAGCAAGGGAATCCTAGATACCAAGTATTTGAATTTTTTCATCCAGGTATAAACAGCGACCTGACTTTCGGACAACTCAAATTATTCCCAACATGTCCTCTAACAGAAACAGATGGAATCATAGATGAATCCTCTAGTGACATCACTGGGAACGACCCAGGTAGCACTGTACTGGGAACAGTCAAGTGGAGGTTTGAGATAGTCAATGTATAGAAAAACCACTTGCAAAGGTTGTGGTGTCTCTGTGTTATCTCCTTCGGGAGTGTTGGTTTGCTCTTGTGGGCACAAGACCTCTGGAACATTAAGGCCCCCCATTAAAACTGTGAAATTCGGGGACATTCTGCATCAGACCATTCCAGGTGTGTTTGGAAAAGAGAAGTGCCCAAGGTGCCAGAGATGGATAGAAAGACTGAATAGATGGTCTCTACCTAAATGTATTGAGCATAAGGACCAAGTAGTGAATGCAATGGTACAATCCGCTAAGGCACGACCATTCCTAAGACTCTTTGGCCCTATCAATAAACCAGTAGCCTCTTACTATTTCGACAAAGCTGTAAAAGTAGCAAAAGATGAACAATCTCCCCCAAAAAACATTTATCATCAACCTAGAAAGACGACAAGACAGGTTGGATACAATATTAGAGAATTATCCGACAACTTTAGACAAGCCTGAGATATTCTCTGCTGTCGACGGCAAGTTGGTCAAGCCTCCAGGTTGGTGGAAGGCCGGAGCGGGTGCTTGGGGGTGCTATGTGAGTCACCTCCTTATCTTACAGCACTGTCTTATGAACAGCATCGATTCGTGCCTCATTCTAGAGGATGATGCTAAGTTTGTTGATGATTTTGATGAGAGGTTCCCTTTGTTTATGGAGAGCCTCCCAGCTAAATGGAAATGGGCTTTCATCGGTGGACAATCTAGGTATAGCCGCAACAATCAAATTATCAATGACAATGTAGTTCGTTGCTATGACATCCATAGAACACATGGATACATGCTCAATGGCACAGAAACAATCCAAGGCGTTTACAAGTACATCTCCAACCAAAAGGACTGGGGAGCACATGAACATATCGACTGGAGGTATTCTAAATATCACAGTAGGCAGTTCTATTTGCCAAACAACTTAGCACCATTTGCCCCGACAAATTGGTTAATCATGCAGGGGGCTGGTTTCAGTAATATCAACGGGAGAGTGCATGAGGATAGAGAGTTTGTCCACCCAAACAAAAACGCAAAAAAGTATAAGCAAAAGTTTGTGGTTGTCGCAGGCCCTCATCGCAGTGGCTCCTCGTGCATGGCCATGGTATGTCAAAAGCTTGGGGTATCGATGGGAGAAGGTGTTCTAGGAGGTGCTGAGGGTAAACATGGCGGTGGTGGAGAGGATAAGAACCTTGCTGCTATGCTAGAGGGTTCCATGAGATTCCCCTCCACAGACCCAAAAGAATGTCCCGCTCTTGAGGGTTGGATCAAAGGACGGCTAGGAGAGTCTGGTATAACTGTTGGTGCCAAATACCCCCATCTGTGTATGTACCTGGATGAGCTATACAGGATTCTTGGGGATAAATTGGTGGTGGTGTCAATAGATCGACCACTAGAGGAAAGTATCGATTCACTGGATAGAAGGAGCAAGAAGGGGGGTTGGGCATCTTGTTCTCATGATGACGCCGTGACATTACAGACTACACTGCTAGAGGCCCGCAATAAATTCCTTAAAGATAATCCAGAAGTTCCTAGAATCCACATTGACTACAAAGAATTATGTGAGAATCCTCTAAGAGAGGTTTCAAGGCTAGCTTCTTGGTTGGGCATCCCCACGACATCAAAGTCACTAAAATATGCAGCAGATCACCCATCTAAAGAAGTGATGACAAAGGTCAAAGCGACCCCATTGTCTCCTAAACAGTCAAAAACAGATAGAGTGACAGTGGTGATAAAAACACTGTTGAGACCAGAATGTTGCGAGGAAGTGATTGATAGCTGTAGAAGGGTTATAGGAAATTGCCCTATACATGTTCTAGATGATTCACAAGACCCTTATAAATTCAATGTAGATAAGTACATCCACACAGAATTTGACATTGGCGTTTCCAAAGGGCGTAACAGGCTAATCAGTGAGATTGACACTGAGTTCGCATTACAATTAGACGACGACGATCTACTCCCCCCTTATTTTGACTTAGACAAGTATTTAGGATGGATGGATGACCACAACTTGGACATGCTAACGTTTGCTGTATTAAAAGGTCAGAAAAAACCTGGTGTATTTTCTGATGACACGTATTACAATGTCAAAGTGGGTTGCCATGAAGCGACAGAGGACTTTTGGGTATGCGACATTGTATCAAACAACGGCATTATACGAAAGTCCTCCTTCCTTGGCTACCAAGAGGACAAGAAGGTTGGGGAGCACCCATACTTCTGCATCGATAATGCGAAAGCGGGTAGACGGCTTGCGTTGGCCAAGAAAGTAAAGACCTTGCCCTGCAAATCAAATAGACGACCTGGACCTTACACGGATCTTCGCCATAGGGATGCTCAATTCAAAGATCCGAAGCTACTCCTGTGGAGGGATCTAGGGTAATGAGAGGGGTAGGTTCTGCACTATCGTCCCTGATACCCTCCTGGCTACGCTACCCCAACTGCTCTTGCACCGCATACGCTTCTCACCTCGACAGCCGTGGCCTAGAGTGGTGTAAAGCCAATCAGGACAAGATCATAGCCCACTTGCTCAAACAGGCTAAGAACACCCGTGTTGGCGACATGAGCGAGCGTGTCTCTAAGCTGGTCGCTACACACTGGGTGAAAAAAGCAATAAAAATGGCTGAAAAGGGTTGACATGCGTGTTTGATCGTGGTAGGATCTATCTGGATCAGGCACATTTCCCCCAGATTTAGGAGCTAGGATAGATTATGATCAACAAGACCATCACTCTTGGGCGTAACCCAACAGAAGTAGGTGTAAAAGACGCAATTCACGTAGCTATCGTTTCTGTACGAGCAGGTGAATTCCTACATCCAGGGCGTCGCGTCACGCTTAATGAGCATCGAGAAGCAGTTAATGACGCTAAGGGAATCGGGGTTGCCGATCCATTCCTAAAGGGCCGTATTGAGAAGGGCGAGAACCTCTGGATCTTGATGGACGCCTCACAGGTAGCCAATGTACAGCACACATGGGATCACGAGCTAGACTTCTCGCCTCCAGAGCGTGTTGTGGCTGAGAGCAAGCAATTGGCATGTCATGCTGACAAACTTGGTGTCACCTACACGCAGTTGATGGATGCTGCTCGTAAATTGGTAGACGATGGGACATCTAGCAAGTATGAAGGGATTTTATCCGAGGAGGACTTGGAGAATGTCCAGGAGGAAATGTGGGATTTCTGGTATGATTGGGCAGAGGAAACTGGTCATGAATTCGGTAATATGGGGACAGTATGTTGTCCTGAGCCGATGACTCCTGACGGGTATTTATTCACCTACTAGCATTTAGTAGGTACTGGGGAGTCTGGGTGGGTCAGGCTTGATACTTGCAATATCGATGAGAGGGTTCAACTCCCTCACTCTCCACTTGATGAGGAACACAGAAATGTGGGTCTAATTGTGGGATGGTATCGGTTAGCTGGCTGTAGACACCTGTCGCGAGACGAAGCAGAGCCAGAA
>Ga0316187_10004856_pt1 | contig 11644 bp, 9 predicted proteins | sample CroRivburrow1_MG_FD_204927 | JGI IMG/M metagenome (GOLD analysis project Ga0316187, IMG submission 204927) | Coastal sediment microbial communities from Maine, United States - Cross River worm burrow 1 | ecosystem: Environmental > Aquatic > Marine > Coastal > Sediment | place: USA: Maine...
AGCTCATCTAGAGTAATGCCACTTGGCAGTACCTCAACAAGACCAGATGCTCCACCAGAGATTAGAAAAAGAAGCGGCTGATCTTCAGGCTGTTGAGATATAAATTTAAGCAGTATTTGTCCTGCATCCAGGCTTTTTTCATTGGGTAGGGGGTGACCCGCTTCCACCCCCAACAGCCCCATCTCCTCAATGGTGGAATGCTCCAAGTGGCCTTTTTTTGTAATAACCAGCCCTTGCTCTATAGCCCCTGCCCCAAAGGCATCGCAGGCCCCTAACATCATTGCCTGCGCTGCTTTACCTATCGCCACAACAGAAGGCAGCAGGGCCCTTCTCTGGCTTTCTTTCAAATAGCAGGATACCGCACGCCTTCCATTCACTTGCTCTATCGCAGCAAGGAAAATTTGCAACAAATCTTTCCGTATTTTTTCAGTCACTATAGAACTCAATATATCCACCATTTACTGGAATACATTTCCTATTACCACTCAGCGGGCATTTTGCCCAGACAAGCGGTAAGTTCTTGCGTGAAATGCCAAATAGTGCCCTGTAGATGCTCGCATTAGGAAATTACTTCCTAATAATCACCTGTTTTTGGATGATTTTTGCGCCTCCTGCATTTCAGCAGCAGTAAACCCCCGCTACAACTGTGAACTCCGTTCAAGTTTTTGCCTCCACTACCGATTAGTCTACTACCAGAACCCAATATTAAGAGCACTTTTATGAAGTCTAAGCACATTGGTTTTACATTAATCGAGTTGATGATTGCCATTGCCATCATTGGCATCATAGTGGCGATTGCACTGCCCAGCTATAGGCAATTTATCATTGAGGCTAATCGCAGGGCCGCTCAGGCTGAGATGATGGATATAGCCAATATTGAAGAGCAATATCTCCTGGCCAACCGATCTTATGGCGATACCGCAGCCATTGGATATACTCTATCCACAGAAGTCACGGAAAACTACAGCCACGTTATCGCGGTAGGTACCGCCCCCCACACTTTCACTATCACCTTTACCGCCATCGGAAGCCAAGCCAGTGACGGCAACCTTACTTTGGATAACACGGGTGCTAAGACCCCCGCTGATAAATGGTAATTGGAATGACTAGGCAGCTTTCATTTTCAAACCCCCAATCAGGCACAAGCATGCTTGAGGTTCTAATCGCCATTTTGGTAATGGCAGTTGGCCTGCTTGGATTGGCTGCCTTACAGTCGCAGATGCAAAAATCTGAAATTGAATCCTATCAACGCGCCCAGGCCTTGATCTTGCTCAACGATATGGCCAGCAGCATAGCAGCCAACAGGTATGAAGCTGCAGACTACGTAACAGGTTCACCTTTGGGCACAGGTATGGGCTGCCCAGCCACCACATCAACCCAACAGCAGCGCGACACTGGCGAGTGGTGTAATGCCTTGCAGGGCGCTGCCGAACAGCTCGGAACAGGCAATGTTGGGGCAATGTCGGGGGCACGGGGTTGTGTAGAAGACATTGGTTCCAGCAGTTACATGGTTACTGTTGCCTGGGAAGGTTTATCAGCTATCTCAGCCCCACCCGCCAGTGTGGCCTGTGGCCTGAACCTCTACAACGGCACAGGCTGCCCGAATGATCGATGCCGCCGAGCCATTACCACTATTGTTAGGCTTCCCACACTATGATAAGCACCACACCTTATTTTGCACCTAGGGTTGTCCACCCCCATCAACCTCAACGGGGCTTTACCCTAATTGAACTCATGATCTCCATGATGGTTGGGTTGCTTGTCCTGCTTGCCCTACTGACACTATTTGTAAACGTCAATCGTAACAACAATGAATTTGCCAAGACCAATATACTGATTGAAAATGGCCGCTTCGCGGTACAGTTGCTTGAAAGCGATCTTATACATGCTGGTTTTTGGGGAGGGCATATCCCCGATTTTGACAACTTAGCAAAGACAGGAGCACCAGCAGATGTACCCACTGCCATACCTGATCCTTGTTTGGAATATAACTTTGCAAACTGGGATTCCGCATACCGTACTAATCTGCTTGGCATAGCCGTACAGACATATGATGCAGCTACTGTTTGCGCACCAATTCTTGCCGATAAACTCGCCAATACCGATGTTCTTGTTGTGCGACATGCAAATACCTGTGTGCCTGGCGAACCCAACTGTGAAGCTAATATTCCAGGCAACCTCTATTTTCAGAAATCAAACTGCACCACTGATCCCAGTGCATATGTCTTCGACACAGCCGGACATACGCGAAACAATCGTGACTGCGCAACAACAGCGGGTATGCGCAAATTTATTTCCAACATCTACTACATACGTGATTATGCCGTCACAGCAGGGGATGGTATACCCACCCTGATGCGCGCTGAATTTGACCTCGCGGGTGGTACTTTAGCCCACCAGACAGCAGTGCCGATGATCGAGGGAATCGAAGGTTTTCAGGTTGAGCTAGGCATTGATGACGTTAGTAAGACAGGGCGTTCACTGTATGAGCTCCCTTTCTATGATCCTGCTATCCCAACTAACGCATATGATGATGAAGTTGAGTGGGACGATGACAGTGATAAAACCACTCCGAAAAACCGTGGTGATGGGACTGCTGATGATTATGATGGAGATGGCAATACCTTTATTCACTGTACGACAGCTACGCCATGTACAGTAGATCAATTGATGAATGTTGTCACAGTCAAGCTGCATGTACTTGCTCGCGCATTGGAGCCAACACAAGGGCACACAGACGCCAAAACCTACACCCTTGGCAGCACCACTCTTGGCCCATTCAATGACAAGTTTAAGCGTCATATCTTCTCCACAACAGTGCGGATGCATAACATCTCAGGCCGGAGGGAAACGCCATGAAACTCTTTGCCTTGAATCAAAAAAGAGAGACTGGTGCCGTATTAGTGGTAAGCCTCATTATGCTAGCCATAATTACTCTCATGGTTACGAGTGCTTACAACATGAGCACACTCAATCTCCAGTCTGTCGGTAACATGCAGTTTCGCAATGAAGCCCTCACTTCAGCAAACCTTGCAATCAATCAGATTCTAAGCTCTCCATTTACTGATTCCCCCGCTGCTGAAGATATCAATATCGATATTGATAACAGTGGAACAATTGACTACACCGTAAATATTGCACTGCCAACCTGCGTGGAAGCGACAGTGGCCAGCACACCCTCACTCAGCAGTCTCTCACTACCTGCAATGTCTGGTTCCTCTTCTTGGGACAGCATCTGGGAAATTGAAGCCACCGTGACCGATGCGAACAGCGGCGTGACAGTGCAAGTTACTTCAGGCGTCAGAGTGCGTCTTACCCAGAGTGAAAAGGAAGCTGTATGTGCGTAGGCTCAGTTCCTATTGGAGATTTATTATGAGAAACAATTTTATTTACCATCTTCTACTAGGGATTACTCTATTCCTTTCTCATCTCTCTGCTATGGCAGAAGATATTGACCTGTTTGTTGGAGCACCACCAACAACACCAGACCCAGCCAACATCCTCTTTATCTTGGACAACACCGCAAACTGGAGCAGCACCAACGATGACGGCGATGCAATATTCATCAGTGAAAAGGATGTACTGGTAGATACCTTTAGCAACCTGGCCACTAATGCCGACGGCACTGCCAAATTTAATATAGGTCTCATGCTTAGCACCGAGACCGGCAGTGGAAACAGTGGGGATGATGGGGGCTATATCCGGGCTGCAATCCGCCCTATGAACACTGCCAACAAGGCGCTATATGCAACCATGCTAAACACCCTTGATCAAACCAAGGATAAGAGTAATGGTGGTAAGTCCGGACTGCAGATGGCTGAGGCCTACCGTTACTTCGATGGCGGTGTACCCTATGCGGGCAATTTCAAGGACAAAGCGGACTACACAGGAAACGATGGCAATTTTCATAGTAGCGCTTCCACGGCTGCAATGGAGACAGCTATGTCAGCAGTCTATGCCTTGACGGACAATGCGAAGGCCTCAAACAGTGCACCCAACTACATCAGCCCAATTACACCTGGCTCTTGTGGCAAGAATTACATCGTTTATATCAGTAACGGCGCCAACCAGCAAAATAACAGCGCCAACGCGACAACAAATAGCATGCTGGCCGCTGAAGGGGGAAGTACCACAGAGATACCTATTTCACCCACGGGTTCACAAAGTAACCCAGCTGATGAATGGGCCAGATTCATGAAGGCTAGCCCCCATGAGATAACCACATACGCCATTGATGTGGATAAGGTGGAGACTGGTCAGGGGCCTGGCTGGTCTGCATTACTGCAGAGCATGTCACAAGGTGTAGGTGGCGGAAAATATTTTGATGTTAGTTCGGAATCTGGCGGCGCTGCGATCAGCGATGCACTGAATACTATTTTATCTGAGATCCTCTCTGTAAACAGTGTTTTCGCCTCTGTCAGCCTGCCTGTAAGTGTCAACACCCAGGGCACCTACCTCAATCAGGTCTTTGTGGGACTATTTCGCCCCGATGCAAACGCCCTTCCGCGCTGGGACGGCAACCTGAAGCAGTATAAGCTTGGGATACTTGGTAATGAACTGAAGTTGCTGGATGCCGATGATTCCGCAGCAATCAATTCCCAGACCGGCTTCCTTACAGAGTGCGCCAGAAGCTACTGGACACCAACTATCGTAGATAACTATTGGTCGTTTAAGGAACAGGGTAATTGCCTGACGGTAGTGAACTCAAAGGGTTCAAACTATCCCGATGGTAATATTGTTGAAAAGGGTGCAGCTGCTTATGAATTGCGTAGCAGTACCAGCAGAATAGTCAAGACTTGCTCCACTACTTTTTCCTCCTGCACATCACTAGTTAACTTTTCCAGTAGCGTTGCTACTCAAGCCGCACTTGGAGCCGCAGATGCCACTGAGCAGGGTGAGTTGGTCCGTTGGCAATATGGACTGGATATGGATGATGAAAATGCAAATACAATCACTACCGGAGAAATGCGGCCCTCTGCACACGGTGATGTAGTGCATTCACGCCCGGTGGCAATCAACTACGGCACTAATGCCGATCCAGAAGTTGTTGTTTATTATGGCGCTAACGATGGCATGCTGCATGCTATCAACGGCAACCGTAGCGATGCAATCGGCACCGTAGATGCAGGCGGAGAACTTTGGTCATTCATACCACCCGAATTCTTCAGTCAGATAAAGCGTCTTCGTGATAACTCTACTCAGATCGATTACTTAGGCAACAATACGCTCGCACCTGTACCCTTACCCAAGCCCTATGGTATGGATGGCTCTGTAACAGGATATAAAAACGGATCAGACTACTATATTTATGCCGCCATGCGCCGTGGTGGGCGCGTGCTCTACGCCTTTGATGCCACTACGCCTACTAACCCAACCCTGAAGTGGAAAAAAGGGTGTCCCAACAACTTCCCAACCAGTGGTGCTGTGAGTGATGCAGATTGCACAGCGGGCTTTAGTGGCATGGGACAGACCTGGTCTTCACCACAGATTTTTACAGCATCCGGTTATACTTCAGGCGGCTCACCAGCTCCAATACTGATTATGGGGGGAGGTTATGACACCTGTGAGGATTATGATGCCCTAAGCGCAGGTGGCGCAAATCATAGCTGCGGTGCTGGCACCAAGGGGAATAAAGTCTACCTGATGAATGCAAATACAGGGGGGCTGCTGAAGGTGTTTAATACTGATCGGAGTGTAGTGGGTGATGTTTTTGTTGTCCGAAACTTCGATGAGGGCACTAATAGCTGGGACCCAGCTCAATACGCCTATGTAGCAGATATGGGGGGGAATATCTATCGTATCTCTGGTGTAGATGCAAATACCCCTTTTAGCACCACTCATCCAACGAATTGGACAATCACCAAAATTGCCTCCCTAGGCTGTTCGGGGATAGCACCCTGCGCAGCAAACCGTAAGTTTATGTTCACCCCAGATGTAGTGTGGGATGGAAGCTCCTACTTCATATTGCTCGGCTCTGGTGATCGCGAGAAGCCACTTACAGGTTATGCTGCAGCTGGCGCAGTCGACAACCGGTTTTTCATGATTCAAGACCGGCCTGCAGATACAACCTGGCTATCATCAGAAAATGCAACCTGCGGCAGCGATGTACTGTGTAACAGCTCCCTGCTTCCGATAACCACTGATTCAGACCCAACTGCCGCTGCGCTAGCTGCAAAGAAAGGCTGGTATCTGGCTATGCAATCCACAGAGCAGGTTGTGACCTCAGGGATTACCGTCTTTGATACGCTGACCTTCAGCACCCATGAGCCTGCTGTGGCAATGGCTGGATCCTGTGAATCCAACCTGGGAGCAGCCCGGGTTTACAACATCAACTACACCGATGCATCCAGTGCTAATGGAACCAGTGTCCGCTATCAGGACATCACCGGTGGTGGTCTACCACCTTCCCCAATAGCGGGCATGGTGACCCTGGATGATGGAAACACTGTGCCATTCCTGATTGGGGGAGATCCAGACTCACCCATTGAAGGCGGAGAACCCACGGCAGCAAGTGCCGGGGATCAATCTAAAGGGCGCGCATACTGGTACATCAAGCAGTAAATTGTAACAAGTGCATAAGAGCTAGAGAGAGATCATATTATCAATATCATTATGATTTATTGAGGAAGGAAAGATTGTGAAAAACACTGAAGAAGGTTTTACCTTGGTTGAGCTAATGGTCACGCTGGCTGTGGTGGTGATCCTGATGGCTGTTGCAATTCCATCTTTCAACGAAGCCATGTTGGGCAGCAAGTTGACTTCCAATGCGAATGACTTTGTTGCAAGTTTGAATAAGGCTCGCAGCGAAGCAATCACACGCAACAGCATGGTTACACTTTGTGCATCAACCTGCCCAACAAGCAACCCCACATGTACATGTGCCGCAGGGGGCGGATGGGAGCAGGGATGGATTGTTTTGGCAGGTGCAGAGACATTGCTTCGTCATGCTGAGCTCGATACCGGCCTGAAAATGTCGGAGGCAGGCGGCAAGGTAGAGATAGACCTCCAGCCTACGGGAGTGGGGGCCGACCAAGCAACCATAACGCTTTGCCAAAACACCCCATACGCGGGAAGCCAGGAAAGGGTAATTAATGTCAGCGCTACAGGACGTGCATCTCTCATATCCACCCAAAATGGTGCTTGCCCTTAAAGGTAGTGTTCATTCGTGAAGGTTTAAAAATTCCAGTTACAAAATGGATGCTTAACCAAGCAGACATTAAAGTACTTGGGATCATCTGACACTTCCTCTCCTGTCCAATCAGGCACCTGGAAGCTTTCATCTTCTGAGCCAAGCTCCACCTCTGCCACAATCAGCCCTTCATTTTCACCATGAAAAAGATCAACTTCCCATAGGTGCTCACCACACTTCAATGTGTAGCGTGTCTTATCGATAAAGGGACGGATGGCTACCTGCTCCAGCATCTCTTCTGCATCATCAACAGGCACCTCATATTCAAACTCAGATCGACGGATACCCAGGGTTGCGCTTTTTATATTTAGATAGGCCTTATCACCACCTATACGCACACGCACAGAGGCCCGTTCCTGATTAGCCAGATAGCCCTGTTTTAAACGTGTCTCAGAGAGCACATCCTTACGCCAGGCATCATTGATGACCAGGAATTTACGCTCAATCTCGATGCCCATTCATCACTCCTTCTCAAACAGCGCGATAGACTCAACGTGAGCTGTATGAGGAAACATATCCATCACCCCAGCGGCCATTAATTTATAACCATGTTTGTTGACCAGCTCACCCGCATCCCTTGCCAGGGTGCCTGGATAGCATGAGATATAGAGGATCTGCTGTACACCCAACTTAGGTAGATGTTCTAAAACCTCAATGGCACCCGTACGCGGTGGGTCAAGCAGCGCCTTATTAAACGACTGTTTTAACCAAGGCTCTTGAGTCAACTCATCAAAAAGGTTGGCGGTATAAAAGGTGGCATTCTCAATACCATTACACTTTGCATTTTCCCGCGCCCGTGCAACCAGACCTGCATCGCCTTCAACTGCTACCACCTCTGCAACATTCTGAGCCAGAGGCAATGTAAAATTGCCTAAACCACAAAACAACTCCAATACCCGATCATCTGGCTTTAACGCCAACATCTCGACTGAACGATGCACCATCAGCCTATTGATGCCACTATTAACCTGGGTAAAGTCTGTAGGTAGAAAATGAAGTTCTACACCAAACTCAGGCAGGGCATAGGTAAGATCCGCAACCTCTCCTGATAGCGGACGAACAGTATCCGGGCCACCCTCCTGTAGATAGATATGGATATCATGCTGTTCACCAAAGCATACAAGCTTGGCTCGGTCATCCTCACTCAGCTGTTCCAATATTCGGAAGATAAGCACACAGGTTTCATCACCCATGGCCATCTCAATCTGTGGCACCTTTTCACGGATTGAAAAACCTTCAATCAATTCAGAGAGTGGTGTAATTAGCTCCCCTACTTTTGGATGAAGCACCTTGCAACTGGAGAGATCTGCAACAAAGCTGGAGCCACGCTCACGAAACCCGACCAGCACCCTCTCTTTCTTGGCAACATACTTGGCTCCAATCCGGGCCTTACGCCGGTAGCCCCAATGATCATCCAGCACAAGCGGAGAGAGCATTTCAGCTGGTTTCACCTTGCCAATATGCTTAAAGGCATCCATCAGAATTTGTTGTTTATGCTGCAGTTGAGCAGTGGCTCCCTGATGCTGAAGACTGCAGCCACCACAGATGCCAAAGTAAGGGCACTCTGGTTCAACACGCTCAGGCGATGGCTTGATGACCTCTACCACCTGCCCTTCATCAAACTTACGGGTCTTCTTGGTATAGGTAAACATCACCTCCTCTTCAGGCAGTGCACCATGGATAAATACAGCTTTGCCATCGATATGGGTAACACCTCGACCATCATGACTGAGTGACTCAATAGTTGCTGCTACCGGTTCGGTAGGCAGCTTTTTTCTGCGCCGTGATCGGCTCATACATCAAACTCCAATAATAAAATCAATAAATGCAAATATACCAAACAAAAACCCCCACATTCATCGTGGGGGTTTTTATTTCACAAATAAAACAAAATTATCGCTGTTTCCACTGGCCCTTGGCATTTTGGTACCACCAGCCTCTGCCTGCCTCTTCAATCCAGATGCCCGCATAGGTATTCCGTACATCGGGCAGCCACTCAGGGTGCCCATTAGCATCAGCTATTGCTCGATAAAGGGCATTGCGATCTGCATTCTCAGCTGCCACCGTTTTTTTGATTTTACTACGCTGCTTTAATGGGATTGCAGAGGCATTGCGAATCTTGACCAGGGCATCGCGGGTAAATCCAATTGCACCCTTTGCATAAAAGGGTTTGAGTGATGCATTGCGCTTTTTCATCCGCGCCTGGATCTTTCGAATCTTTGGTGTGTTGACCTTAAAATCAGGCGCTGCAGCATGGGCGGAAGGGATGAGAAAATTGAGCACACCCTCACCCATACGCACATAGAGTGGCGGCGATTGCTGTAGTGCAGACTCTTTGTTTTCATCTACCTGAGTATCACCATCCTTACCCAGGATATCCTGCACCATCTCCCGCGCTGCCTCTTCCGCTTGTGCAGACGGGAAATAGATATTGATAGTGACGCAAGCCGTTAGCAGAAGCAGTGCTCCAAAAAGGCTGCCTATTCTTAGTGGGTTCATTGGATGTACTCCTCAGTAAACATCATCTCTGTTAGTTGACTCAACTACTCCAATATTAGTTCACTGACTCAACTTTATTACTCAAATTCAGCATTACCCACACCGGTTTCTGCAATCTCTGTCAGCTTGCCAATCAGCAGCTCCCAGTCAACCTGATGGTTATATCCAACAATATCAATACGCGGCAGGCCACTCCCTTTTACCAGATAGCTACCTTGCTCTGCAGCTTCAACACCATCCATTTCACAGACCCCATTTTCCAGTCGGCAACTGACACCCAGTTTGGCATAGCGAAACTCTTCAAAGAAGCTCAGAAAACTGCGGGAGAGGGCACCAGACATTCCACTGCCACCTAGATTAGAGATGTTATCGATCGCACGTTGGCTGATCCTGTGGCGGCTCTCATCCTCTTCTGGTGTGGCAAATCTGGCATCAAAGGAGACCGGCTTCCAATTCTCCAGATAGAGATTGCCAATCTTCCCCTCCAGCTTGCCGGTGATCTTACCAAAGGAGAAGGTGCTGGTCAGTGCCTCCAGATCCAGACCCTTGAGTTCAAAGTTGGCACTCAGGGTTGGCCAGACACCAAATGGATCCTCCACCCTTAGATCACGAATGATGGTCTGCCCATCAAACAGATTGGCCATCATGGCTCCATCCAGCGCCAATACACCATCCTGATAGGTTGCTTTTGGGATGCCACCTGAAAGCTTGCCAGATAACGGCAACCAACCCATGGCCTGGCTAAATGCCTCCATGGAGATAGGCGTCAGAGCACCTCCAAACACAACACTGGGGTCACCATCACCCAAGGTCAGGCCCAAGGTTGATATAGTCAGACCACCATCCAACACAGGAATTGATGCACTCTTCAGAAGAGTGATATTTTTTTCATACAGCAGCAGATCAAGCTGTGCAGTTCCAAGCGTGATGCCCTCCAGAAGATGTCCACTTTCCCATCTGATAATTGAATCTGCTGGTTTTTGCCCACTTGCCCAGCTCAACACCCCATTGACGCCATACAGGCCAAAGCTACGTCGCTGCTGCAGTTCATCCAGTGCGTCATCTACCTCGTCGAGTTCTCCAGCCTCTTCTCCTGCATCAACCGACACAGCCTCCACATGCACATCATCCAGTTTTAACTCCATCTGCTGCTGACCATCCAGCTGGTATGAAACACCCAGCGTAGCCTCTCCCGCCAGTTCCAGATTGGCAAAGGTAGACTCTGCCAATGTTGGCAAAAGATAGTGTGTATAGAGATCTTGGATAGCAAATGGTGCAGTCTGCAGTTGAAATGCCTTCAACTGCAATGGTTGTTGCTGCAACAGGGTTGCTGATGACTCAAATGCCAAAACCCCAGGATGATCATAAAAGAGCTTCGTAACCTGCAGCTGTTGTTGATTGGCACTGAGATGGGCTTTTATTGAAAGCGGCTGCCCCTCTACCCCGATATAGGCATTTGGCGTCAGAAGTTCTCCCTGATGTAGCATTAGCGCTGTTTCGCCCGACCAGGCTTCTACTTCTGAAGTTACATGTCCTTGCCAGCTGCCAGACAATGCTTCCCCCAGATATTCTCCACTGACATCCGCAAAAGCTGCATTATGAAAACTGACACGCCACTGATATCTGGAGGGCAATTCACCACTACCTGATACAGATGCGGTTAAATCAACCTTTCCCGACAGATCCGCATCCAACGACACAGGAAGATAGGTTGCCAGCTGATGATGAACCGCGGTGATATCCAAGCCATCAGCAGCAATATCCAGCGTCCATTCCTCTGGGCGCGAGTGAAGCGTGATTTTTGCTGATCCTGATGCAAAATTGAGATTGCTTAATTCAAGTTCAAGCCTCTGCTGGGTCAGATCGTACTCAAAGCGGATAGGGACTTGAGGGTCATCTAATATTGGATGCTGCAGATACAGTTTTCCTTCTTGGCAGGCAAGTTTCTGATCCGAG
>Ga0316187_10004857_pt1 | contig 11643 bp, 9 predicted proteins | sample CroRivburrow1_MG_FD_204927 | JGI IMG/M metagenome (GOLD analysis project Ga0316187, IMG submission 204927) | Coastal sediment microbial communities from Maine, United States - Cross River worm burrow 1 | ecosystem: Environmental > Aquatic > Marine > Coastal > Sediment | place: USA: Maine...
TGATCAGCGCCTACGCCCACCTCAGCCGCATCGACGTGGCGATCGGCGAGCGGGTGCGCCGCGGGCAGAAAATCGGCGAGGTCGGCGCCACCGGCCGCGTCACCGGCCCGCACCTGCACTGGTCGGTGGCACTCAACCGCAGCTGGGTGGAACCCAAACTGTTCGTGGAATAAAACTGAGCGAAAACAATTGCACGCGCTGCGTATCGGGCATACTGCAGCCGTCAAGCAGCAGTCGGCGCCTGCGGGCGCAGGAGTCCCCGTGGAGAAAAGGAAATCACTCGACCGCAAGGACCGCCAGCTCCTCGCCATCCTGCAGCGCGAAGGGCGCCTGCCCAACGCCGAACTGGCGCGCCGCGTGCATCTCTCGCCCAGCCCCTGCCTGGAGCGGGTGCGCCGCCTCGAACAGCTGGGCTACATCCACGATTACGTGGCGCGCCTCGACGCCGGCCTGCTGGACATGGCGCAGATCGTCTTCATCCAAGTGCGCCTGGACCAGAAAAACCTCGCCGTCTTCAATGAGTTCCGCAGCCACATCCGCGACATGCCGGAAGTCCAGGAATGCCACATGATGGCCGGTGAATTCGACTACCTGCTGAAAGTCCGCGTGCCCGACGTCGGCGCCTACCGCGAACTGCTCGGCACCCGCCTCGACACCCTGCCCGGGGTGGTACACACGGTCAGCCACGTGGTCATCGACGAGGTCAAGAGCAGCACCGCACTGCCCCTGCCGGAGACGGACGAACAGCGCGACTGATCATCGCGGCGGTGCGCTGAGACGCCGGAGCCGCGAACTAATCCGCGCCGCGCGCGGCCAGTCCCCGGCCGCCCAGCCCCCAGCCCAGCAGCCCCCAGCCGACCAATCCCGCAGCCAGCAGCGCCGCCAGCGCCGCCGCCCAAAAGCCCGCCTGCGGCGACACCGACTCCCAGAGCCGTCCCGCCAGGTAACTGCCGGCGGCGACCCCGCCGCCGAAGCCGAGGCTGGCGTACAGGGCCTGGCCACGGGCGCGCAACGGGCCGGGAAAGTGGCGGCAGATCAGCGAGATGGCCACCGCATGATAGATGCCGAAGGTCGCCGCGTGCAGTGCCTGCGCCGGCAGCAGCAGCCACAGGTGATCGGCGAAGGCGGCCAGCAGCAGCCAGCGCAGTGCGGCCAGCAACAGGCTGGCGAGCAGCAATCGCGGCAGACCGATACGCGGCACCAAGCGCGGCAGGAGCAGAAATACACCCACCTCGGCGACCACCCCGGCGGTCCACAGCAGGCCGGTGGCGGTCTTGCTGTAGCCCAGATCCTGCAGATACAGGCTGAAGAAGCTGTAGTAGGGGCCGTGGGAGAGCTGCATCAGAAACACCGCCGCCAGCAGCACCCGCACTTCGCGTCGCGCCAACACCGCCCACAGGCCGGGCGCGGCCGGGTCGTGCGCCGCCGCGGCGGGCGGCTCGGGCACCCACAGGCTTTCCAGCCAGAGCAGCAGCAACAGGGCGAACATGGCCAGCGGCAGGATCTGCGCACCGCGCGCGTCGAGCAGGGCACCCAGCGCGGTCACCGTGGCGATGAAGCCCAGCGAGCCCCACAGGCGGATGCGGCTGTAGCGGTGCTCGGCGCCGCCGAGATGGGCGAAGGTAACCGCTTCGAACTGCGGCAGGGCGGCGTTCCAGAAGAAGCTGAAGGCGGCCATCGCCAGCGCCATGCCGACGTAGCCCTCGGCGAAAAACACGCCGACAAAGCCCAGCGCACCGAGCAGGCAGCCGAGGCGCGCCATGCCCAGGTGGCGGCCGCTGCGATCCGCCAGCCAGCCCCACAGATAGGGTGCGATCAGGCGCGTCGCCGCGACCAGCCCCAGCAGCTCGCCGATCTGCGCCGCGGAAAAACCCTGCCCGGCGAGATACGGCCCCCAGTAGGGCAGCAGCACGCCGATGCTGGCGAAGTACAGCAGGTAGAAGCCGGACAGCCGCCAGTAGGGCAGCGCGCCACTGGCGGCGCTCACGCCGGGATCACCGCTGGCTCAGTCGGTCGGATGGGCGGCCGGGTCGGCGGCCTGGGCGGGGATGCGCGGCGCCGGGCTGTCGACATCGCCGCACTGGCCGCGCTGGCGCAGGGCGTGGTCGATCAGCACCAGCGCCAGCATGGCCTCGGCGATGGGTGTGGCGCGGATGCCGACGCAGGGGTCGTGGCGGCCCTTGGTGACCACCGCCGCCGGATGGCCGTCGATGTCCACGCTGCGCCCGGGGATCAGCAGGCTGGAGGTCGGCTTGAGGGCCATGCGTGCGACGATCCGCTGGCCGGAGGAGATGCCGCCGAGCACGCCGCCGGCGTGGTTGGAGAGGAAGCCTTCCGGGGTGATCTCGTCGCGGTGCTCGCTGCCGCGCTGGGCCACCGCGGCGAAGCCATCGCCGATCTCCACGCCCTTGGCGGCGTTGATGCCCATCAGCGCGCTGGCGATGTCCGCGTCGAGCCGGTCGAACACCGGCTCGCCCCAGCCCGGCGGCACGCCGTCGGCGACCACCGTGAGCATGGCGCCCACCGAGTCGCCGGCCTTGCGTATGCCCATCAAATAGGCGTCGAGTTCATCGAGCTGTTCCGGGTTCGGCCAGAAGAAGGCGTTGCGCTCGACCTCGTCCCAGTCGAACTGGCCTGCGGCCAGCGCCAGGCTGCCGATCTGCGAAAGATGGCCGCGCACGCGCACGCCGTAGCGCTCGGCCAGCCATTTCTTGGCGATCGCGCCGGCGGCGACGCGCACCGCCGTTTCGCGCGCAGAACTGCGCCCGCCGCCGCGGTAGTCGCGAATGCCGTACTTGTGTGCGTAGCTGTAGTCGGCGTGCGCCGGGCGAAATTGTCGGGCGATCTCGCCGTAGTCTTTCGAGCGCTGATCTGTGTTGCGGATCAGCAGTGCGATGGGCGTGCCGGTGGTGCGGCCCTCGAAGACACCGGAGAGGATCTCGACCTCATCCGCCTCGCGGCGCTGGGTGACGTAGCGCGAGGTGCCCGGCTTGCGCCGGTCGAGATCGCGCTGCAGATCCTCGCTATCCAGTTCGAGGCCGGGCGGGCAGCCGTCGACCACGCAGCCGATGGCCGGGCCGTGGCTCTCGCCGAAACTGGTGACGGTGAACAGTTTGCCGAAGGTGTTTCCAGACATAGGGCGCGCATTCTACACCGCTTTGTCGCCGCGCAGGCGCCGCTTGCGGCGCCCGCTCAGGCCTTGCGCGTGACCACCGGCTTGCGCCGCCGCGGATAGCAGTGGCGGCAGATTTCGCACACCGTGCCATCGCAGCCCCGCGCGCTGCAGTGCTCGCGACCGTAGTAGATGATCTGCAGGTGCAGGCGGTTCCAACTGTCGCGCGGGAAGAGCTTTTTCAGATCGGTCTCGGTCTGCACCACGCTCTTGCCGCAGCTCAAACCCCAGCGCTGGGCGAGGCGGTGGATGTGCGTATCCACCGGAAAGGCCGGGTGGCCGAAGGCCTGGCTCATCACCACCGAGGCGGTCTTGTGACCGACGCCGGGCAGCGCCTCCAGCGCGGCCATGTCCTCGGGTACCTGGCCGCCGTGGTGTTCGACGAGGATCTGCGACAGCTCGCTGATGGCGCGCGCCTTGCGCGGCGCCAGGCCGCAGCTCTTGATCGCCTCCTGGATCCGCTCGACGGGGATCGCCAGCATGCCGCGCGGCTCTTCGGCCAGGGCGAACAGCCCGGGGGTGACCAGATTCACGCGCGCATCGGTGCACTGCGCTGAGAGCAGCACGGCGACCAGCAGGGTGTAGGGGTCGCGGTGCTGCAGCGGGATCGGCGTCTGCGGGTAGAGTTCGTCGAGGCGCCGACGGATGTAGTCGGCGCGTTCCTGCTTGCGCATGCCATGCCCTTGAATTGAAGAAAACACTGCCCGCCGGGCATCAGCTGTCGCCGCCGCGGCGCTCGACCTCCATCACATTGCTCAGCTGGCGCAGCCTTTCCATCATCCGCGCCAACTGCTCGACGCTCTCGATCTCCACCGTCAGGCGCATGTCCACCAGCTGCTCGCTGGCATCGGTCTCGGTGTGCAGGCGGACCACGTTGAGATCCTCGTTGACCATCACCTGGGAGACGTCGCGGATCAGCCCGTGGCGGTCGTAGGCCAGCAGGCGCAGATCCACCGGGTAGGCGCCGTGCTCCTCGCCCCACTCCACCTCGATCAGGCGCTCGCGACGCCCTTCGTCGAGGCTGAGGATGTTGGGGCAATCGCGGCGGTGCACGCTGACCCCCTTGCCGCGGGTGATGAAGCCGATGATGGCGTCATAGGGCACCGGCTGGCAGCAGCAGGCGATGCTGGTCAACAGGCTGCCGACGCCGCGCACGCTGACTTCCTCGCCGCTCGCACCGCGCGCCCGGGCACGCTTGCGCCGCGGCGCGATGTCGAGTTCAACCGTCGGCCGCTCCAGGCGATAGATGGCCGCGGCGATCTGCGCGGTGTTGACATCGTTGCGGCCGATAGCGGCGAACAGCTCTGCGCCGCGCTCGTAGCCGAGCTGGCGAACCAGCCTTTCCAGCGGCGTCGATTCGGCGTGCAGGCGCTTGAGTTCGCGTTCGAGGATCTGCTTGCCATCCTCGATGTGCTGCTCGTGGTCGCGGATGTTGAACCAGTGGCGCACCTTGGCCCGCGAGCGACTGCTCACCAGATAGCCCAGATCGCGGTTCAACCAGTCGCGGCTCGGCTTGGGCTCGCGCGCGGTGAGAATCTCCACCTGGTCGCCATTGCTCAGCGGCTGGTTGAGCGATGCGATGGCACCGTTGATCTTGGCGCCGCGACAGCGGTGGCCGATCTCGGTGTGTACCTGGTAGGCGAAATCCAGCGGCGTGGCGCCCAGCGGCAGATCGAGGATGCGCCCCTTCGGGGTCAGCGCGAAGACCCGGTCGGCGAACAGCTCGCCGCGGAAGTTCTCCATCAGATCGGCATCGCCGCCGCCATCGCCATCGCCGTCGAGCAGATTGCGCAGCGAGTTGATCGAGCCTTGCAGGCGGTTGTCGTGGCTGCCGCCCTCTTTGTAGCGCCAGTGCGCGGCGATACCCAGCTCGGCATCCTGGTTCATCTGCCGGGTGCGAATCTGCACCTCCACCGGCTTGCCCTCCGGGCCGACCACCGCGGTGTGCAGCGACTGGTAACCGTTGGGCTTGGGGCTGGCGATGTAGTCGTCGAACTCCTGCGGAATGTGCTGCCACTCGGCGTGTACCATGCCCAGCGCGGCGTAGCACTGCGGCACGCTGTCCACCAGCACGCGCACCGCGCGCACATCGAACAGGTCGGAGAGCTGCGCGCGCTTGCGCTGCATCTTCTTCCAGATCGAGTAGATGTGCTTGGGTCGGCCGAACACCTCGATGCCGCTGAAGCCAGCCTCCTCCAGCTTGCAGCGCAGTGCGGTGACGAACTTGCGCACGTAGCGCTCGCGGTCCTCGCGGCGCTCCTCCAGCGAACGCGCGATGCGCTTGTAGGCCACCGGCTCCAGACAGCGGAAGGCGAGGTCTTCCATCTCCCACTTGAGCTGGGCAATGCCGAGTCGATTGGCCAGCGGCACGTACAGATCGCGCGTCTCGCGGGCCAGCGCGCGGCGGCGCGCGAACTCGTGCTTGTCGAGCATGTGCAGGCGCTGGGTGCGGTAGGCCAGCTTGATCAGCACCGCGCGCACGTCGTCGACCATCGCCAGCACCATGCGCCGCAGGCGCTCGGCCTGCTCGCCGCGCTGGTCGCCGATGTCTTCGATGTCCTCCGCCTCGCGGAAGCCGTTCAGCCAGCGCACGTTCTTGACCAGCGCGGCGACCCCTTCGCCGAACTCCCCGGCCACCTTCTCCAGCGGCAGGGTCTGCTCGCAGGCCGGCGAGCCGAGCAGCGCGGCGACCACCGTGTCGCAATCCGTACCCAGGGTTTTCAGCCGCTCGGCGACGACAAAGGCGCTGGGCAATCGCGGCAGCGTGGCGCGCACCGGCCAGGCGTAGCCGGCGGCGCGCATCAGGCGATCACGCTGCGCGGCGTCGTAGCCGTCGCCGAGGCGCTCGATGGCGCGCGGCAGTTCGGCGAATTCGTCCTCCTGAACGGACTGGGTGTGCTTCATCTTCCCTCCTTAACCGCGGCGCCTGGCATTGCTCGGCGATAGCCTGGGCAATATGTGCGGACTGCACGGGGCGCGGATTATACGCCCTCACGCAGCCCTTGCAGCGGCGGTCGCGCGAGCACCCCGCGGGTTGCCGCCAGTCCCACCGCGGCGATACCCAGCGCACCACCGCCGGCGCCGACCAGCCACAACCAGGGGTTGAAAGCGTAATCGACCTGAAAAATGTGCGCCGCAACCGCCCAGCCGAGCAGGCTGGCAGCGGCCGAGGCCAGCGCCCCGGCGAGCAGGCCGAGAGCGGCGAACTCGGCGGCCACGCCACCCAACACCTGGCCGCGGCTGGCGCCGAGGGCGCGCAGCAGGGCCGACTCGCGGGCGCGCTCGGCGCGGCTGGATTGCACCGCGGCGATCAGCACCACCACCCCGGCGAGCAGGGTGAAGGCGAACACGAACTCCACCGCCGCGGCGGCGCGGTCGACGATCTGGCGCACCCGCTGCATCAGGCCATCCACGTCGATCAAAGTGATGCCGGGGAACTCGCGCAGCAGCGCCGGCACCAGCGCCGCATCGGCCGGCGGCAGGTGGAAACTGGTGATATAGGTGGCCGGAGACGCGGCCAGCGTGGCCGGGCTGCCGATGACGAAAAAATTCACCTGAAAGCTGTCCCAGCTCACTTCGCGCAGATTGGCCACCCTGGCCAGCACCTCGCTGCCGGCCACGCGGTAGCGCAGCCGATCACCCACTTCGATGCCGAGGGTCTTGGCGATGCCATCCTCCACCGACCACAGCAACTCGTCGCTATCCGGCGCCCACCACTGGCCGGCGAGCAGCGGATTATCGTCGCGCGGCACAGCGGCGAAGCTCAGATTGAAATCGCGCGTCGCCAGGCGCTGGGCGCGCTCATCGTCCGCGTAGTCGCCCTCGCTGACCGGCTCGCCGTTGATGCTCAGCAGGCGCCCGCGGACCATCGGGAACAGCCCGCGCACCTCGACGCCGGCGCCGGCGATGCGCTCGCGCAGCGCCTCGACCTCAGCCGGTTGGACGTTGATTACAAAATGGTTAGGTGCGTCCGGCGGCAGCTCGGCACGCCAGGCTTCGAGCAGATCCACGCGCACCAGAGTGAGCAGCAGCAAGGCCATGATGCCGACGCCGAAAGCCACCAGCGCGAGGCTGTTGGCGCGCGCCCGGCGCGCCAGGTTGGCGATGCCGAAGCGCCAGCCGATCAGCGCCCCGCCCTGCGCGCGACGCAGCGCGGCGAGGCTCAGCCAAGCCGCCGCGCCGAGCAGGCCGAGGGTGCCCAGGCAGCCGGCGATAACCAGCGCGGCGAGCTTGAGATTGCCGGCCTGCCAGACCATCAGCGCGCCGACCGCGAGCAGCGCCGCCACCGCCACGCCGAGCACCGAGGCATCCGGCAGGCCCAGATCGCGGCGCAGCACGCGCAGCACCGACAGGCGCCGCAGGCGTAGCACCGGCGGCAGGGCGAAGCCGAGCAGCGCCACCAGTCCGGTGGCCACCCCGGCCAGCGCCGGCGCCATCCCGGCGACCGGCAGCGCGCCGCCGAACCACTGCGCCAGCAACGCCGCCAGCACGCCCTGCGCGATGAAGCCGGCGAGCACGCCGACCAGGCTCGCCGCCAGCCCCACCAGCAGCAGGCGCAGCAACAGCACGCGCAGCACGAAGCGCTGCTCCGCGCCGAGGCAGCGCATCACCGCCACCGCGTCGGCCTGGCGCTCGGCGAAACCGTTGGCGGCCACGGCGATGGCCGCGCCGGAGAGGATCACCGCCACCAGCGCGGCGAGGCCGAGGTAGCTTTCGGCGCGCTCCAGCGCGCTGGCCAGCTCGGGCCGCGCATTGCCCAGACCGCGCACGCGGATCTCGCCGGGGTACTCCGCCTCGATCTGCGCCTGCAGGGTTTCGATGGCCGCCACATCGCCGGCCAGCAGCAGGTGGTGGCGCACCCGGCTGGCCTCGTTGATCAGCTCGGTGCCAGGCAGATCATCGTGGCGCATGATCACCCGCGGGGCGAGCTGGAACAGGCTGGCGCCGCGATCCGGCTCGTGGGCGATGAGCGCGGCGACGGCGAACTCGCGCGCGCCGAGCAGCACCCGTCCGCCGAGCCGCAGCCCCATGCGCGTGAACAGCCGCGGATCGACCCAGATTTCGCCCGCCGCGGGCAGGCCATCGGCCGGGCGGCCGGCGGCGAAGGGCTGCTCGCCGATCAGCAACTCGCCGCGCAGCGGATAGCCCTCGCCGACCGCCTTCAGCGAGATCAGCTGGCTGTCGTCGTCCTCGTCCAGCAGTACAGAGGGAAAGGTCAGCATGCGGTGGTGGCGCAGGCCGAGGGCGTCGGCGCGCGCGGTGATCGCCGGGTCGATCTCGCGCGAGGATTCCAGCAGCAGGTCGGCGGCGATCAGCGCCGCGCCCTGGCGCAGCATGGCGCGCTCGACGCGGTCGGTGAAAAACCCCACCGCGGTGACCGCGGCCACGGCGACGATCAGCGCCAGTGCCAGCACCCGCAGCTCGCCGGCGCGCCAGTCGCGCAGTTGCGCGCGCCAGGCGGCACGCAGGGCCTCGCGCCAGGCGTTCACGACATCTCCCGCAGGCGCCCGGCGTGCATCTCCAGGCGCCGGTCGCAGCGCGTCGCCAGAGCCGGATCGTGGGTCACCAGCACCAGCGTCGCGCCCTGCGCCTCGCGCAGCGCGAACAGCTGCTCGATGACGCTGGCGCCGGTGGCCTCGTCGAGGTTGCCGGTGGGTTCGTCGGCGAACAGCACCTGCGGGTCGGTGGCGAAGGCGCGCGCCAGGGCGACGCGCTGCTGCTCGCCGCCGGAGAGCTGTGCCGGGTAGTGTGCGGCGCGCTCGGCGAGGCCCACCGCGTCGAGCATCTGCGCGGCGCGCGGGCGCAGCTCGCCACGCCAGTGTCCTTCGGCGGCGGCCAGCTCCAGCGGCAGCAGCACGTTCTCCAGCGCGGTCAACCCGGGCAACAATTGAAATGATTGAAAGACGAAGCCGACGCGCCCGGCGCGCAGCCGCGCGCGGCCGTCCTCATCGAGATCGCCGAGCGATTGGCCGAGCAGTTCGACGCCGCCGCTGCTGGCCTCGTCGAGCCCGGCGAGCAGGCCCAGCAGGGTCGATTTGCCGGAGCCGGAGCGGCCGACGATGGCCACCGCCTCGCCGCTGGCGATGCGCAGATCGACATCGCAGAGGATCTCCAGCGCGCCGCCGGGGCCGGCCACCGTCTTGCCCAGCCCGCGGGCCAGCAGCGCGGCGCCGGCCGCGGCCGATCCGCGTTCGTCGACGGCCTCGCCGGCGGATGTGCCCTCGGGCTTGGCTTCGGCGGCTGCGCTCGGGGACAATGCGGCCATGCGAAAACTCCTCTGCTTGTTATTCCTCGTCTGCCTCGCCGGCGCTCCCGCCGCTGCTGAAAGCCGCGCTGGCGCGGCCGCGACACAGACGATTCTGGTGGTCGGCGACAGCCTCAGTGCCGCCTACGGCATCCGCGAAGATGTGGGCTGGGTGGCACTGTTGCAAGAGCGTTTGCGCGACACCGGCCATCCGCACCGCGTGGTCAATGCCAGCGTCACCGGCGATACCACCGCCGGCGCCCGCGCGCGCCTGCCGGCGGCGCTGGACGAGCACCGTCCGGCGCTGGTGGTGCTGGAGCTGGGTGGCAACGATGGCCTGCGCGGCCTGTCCCTGCGGGCGATGCGCGAGAACCTGATCGAGATGGTGCGCCTGTCGCGCCAGGCCGGGGCGCGCGTGCTGCTGCTGGGCATGCGCCTGCCGCCCAATTACGGCCTGGCCTACACCGCGGCCTTCGAGCGCGTCTACCGGCGCGTCGCCGAGAGCGAGGAACTGGCGCTGGTGCCGTTCTTCCTCGCCGGCGTGGCGGAGACCCTGGAGCTGATGCAGGCCGACGGCATCCACCCGGGCGCAGCGGCCCAGCCGCTGATGCTGGCGCAGGTATGGCCGGAACTCGAAGCGCTGCTCTGAGCCGGTCGCGACCCCGGCTGTACCGGCGCTTGGCGACGCCAACTGTGGCTTGTCGGCGCGGCGGACCGGGCACACACTAACGCGTCATGCTCACCCTGCGCATCCTCGAAATCGTCTTCCCCATCTTCGCCATCGTCGCCGTCGGCCTGTTCTATGGGCGTCGCCACCGGCCGGAGATGGGCGTGGTCAATACCGTCAACATGGACGTCTTCGTGCCCATGCTGATGTTCACCGTGCTGGTCGAGCAGTCGGCGGATTTCGCCAGCTACCAGCCACTGCTACTGGGTGCGGTCTGCGTGGTGCTCGGTTCGGGGCTGCTGGCGATACCGGCGGCGGCGTTGCTCGGCGTGGACAAAAAAACCTTCGTGCCACCGATGATGTTCTCCAACGCCGGCAACCTCGGCCTGCCGCTGATGGTGCTGGCCTTCGGCGAGGCGGCACTGCCGGCGGCGGTGCTGGTGTTTCTGGTGGAGAGCGGCCTGCACTTCTCGCTGGGGATGTGGTTCCTCTCTGGGCAGAGCAGCCTGCTGGCGCTGCTGCGCACACCGCTGATCGTGGCGGTGATCGCCGCCTTTGCGGTCAACACGCTGCAGCTGAGCATCCCGCCCGCGGTGATGCTGCCGATCGGCATGATGAGCAAGGTCTGCGTCCCGCTGATGCTGTTCTCGCTGGGCACGCGGCTGGCTTTCGCCGATTTGCGCGAGTGGCGCGTCGGCCTCTCTGCCGGCATCTTCGCACCGCTCTGCGGCGTGGCCATCGCCTTCGCCATCAGCCCGCTGCTGGACCTGCAGCCCATGCAGCAGGGCGTGCTGTTCCTCTTCGCCACCCTGCCCCCGGCGGTGCTCAACTACATCTTCGCCGAGCGCTACCGCATCGAGCCGGCCAAGGTGGCGGCAATCGTGGTGATCGGCAATGCGCTGACCGTGATCAGCCTGCCGCTGGCGCTGGGCTACGTGCTGCCGCGCTTCGGCTGAGGCGCGGCGGCCCGCTCAGGCTTCGCCGCGCAGTGCCTCCAGCCGGCGCAGCAGGCCGGAGGTGTCCCAGCGGCCGCCGCCCATGGCCTGCAGATCGGCGTAGAACTGGTCGACCAGCGCGGTCACCGGCAGGCTGGCGCCGTTGCCGCGCGCCTCCTCCAGCACGATGGCGAAATCCTTGCGCATCCAGTCGACGGCGAAACCGTGTTCGTAGTGGTCGTCGAGCATCGTCCGGTGGCGGTTGTCCATCTGCCAGCTGCCGGCGGCGCCCTGGCTGATCACCTCCATCGCCGCCTGGGCGTCCAGGCCGGCCTTTTTGGCGAAGTGCAGACCTTCGGACAGCGCCTGCACCAGCCCGCCGATGCAGATCTGGTTGACCATCTTGGTCAGCTGGCCACTGCCCACCGGCCCCATCAGCCGCTGCATGCGCGCGTAGGCGTCGATCACCGGCGCGACGCGCTCGTAGCTCGCCGCCTCACCGCCGAGCATGATCGTCAGCACGCCGTTTTCCGCGCCGGCCTGACCACCGGAGACCGGCGCATCGAGGAAGCCGACGCCGCGTTCGGCGGCGGCCGCGGCCAGCTCGCGGGCGACGTTGGCCGAG
>Ga0316187_10004858_pt1 | contig 11642 bp, 14 predicted proteins | sample CroRivburrow1_MG_FD_204927 | JGI IMG/M metagenome (GOLD analysis project Ga0316187, IMG submission 204927) | Coastal sediment microbial communities from Maine, United States - Cross River worm burrow 1 | ecosystem: Environmental > Aquatic > Marine > Coastal > Sediment | place: USA: Maine...
CTTGGGCGGGCGACCGCGGCTGACCGTCTGGAAGACCGATATCGGTGCATATGAGCGCTGTGGCCTTTAAGCCGACGCGACGCGATTCAGTCTGAACCCTGTCGGGACACCTGCTGGGCCGCGGCCTCAGCCACCACCGCATCAATCCATTCGCCGAAACGCGGATGCTCCATCAGGCCCTTGCTGCTGAAGGTCGCCACACCTTCCACATCTTTGCGCATGCGCCCCACCACGCCGCTTTCCGTCAGGGCGGTGGTCACGGCGAGTACCTGGTGTCCCTGATCGATAGCCGACTGGGCGTAGCCACGAATCGTCGCGACATTGGCTGCGCGCACGGCGGTGGGTGCATCGTCCTGCACATTGGCAAACTTCACATCCATGAAGCCGCCGACCTCTTTCAGGTAGGCCGCGTGCTGGGCCATCAGGGCCAGCTCCTTGGCATTATCCTCGTCGCTCTGCGGACCATGTCCCATGATGATGACCAGCTCGTTGGCGGGGTCGCTGCTCATGGCGCGTGCGTAGTCCAGCAGAATAGTCGCCATGATGGGATGGGCCGTGGGCGTGTCCGTCCAGATCACCCGGGCCTTGGTCTGCACGCGGGGCACGTCCAGGTAGGCAGATTCCTCTTCCAGGCCAAAAATATAGTCCCACTGCCGGATCAGGGTGGAGTGATCGGCCGTGGTGGTCGGGATCACCACGATGGTGTCGGCGCCCGCATCTTCCAGGGCCGTGATGGCTGATTGAATATGGTCCGAGGTCATCATGGCCATGCCGAAAGCATAGGTGGTGGGATAAGTTTCACTGGCGTCGGCGAAAGCTTCGGTGAACTGCCGATTACCTTTCTCCTTGAAGCCATGGGCCAGGGCCAGCACACCCACTCGGCCGCTTTGCTCAGTTTCCTGCACCCAGCCCCAGGAATTCTTCATGCGCGACATGCCCGCCATGATCTCTTCGTCCGAGTACTGCTGATACAGGGGAATCTTGCTCCGCAGCTCGGCCATTTGCTCAGCCGTCATCTGATGATGGGCATGGCTGCCGCTGCTGGCTCCGCCACCCGTGTGGCCGCCGGCCAGTAAAACGTTGCTCGACAGCAGGCTCAGGCACGTCAGCAGGAAGACAGAAATCTTAGGCATGTTTTTCTCCGGTTGGTTTGGTCAGTAAAGCGAGCATGGAGTTGCGGTAGTGTTTTTCCATCTCGGGGTGTTCGTGATAGGCGCGCAGCAGCGGCACGGCGGTTCTGCCGAGCACGCGGAAGCTGTAGTCGGCCGAGCCGCTGCGCAACAGTCCGGCAGCCGCGGGCTTATCCATCAGGGATCGCAGGGTCTGTACGTAATCGTTGTGCGCGTCGGCGATATAGGGAAAAACAGATTCGTCCAGCGCGCCGATTAAGCGCAGGGCGTTGGCGTTGTCTGCCCACAGCTGCAGGTACAAATCGATGATGCCGGGAATCACGGCCTCGGCCGGCATGGATTGCAGTTCGTGCATGCGGCTGGCGGCGGTCTCGAAGACGGGGCCAAGGGCCGCAGCGATCAATTCAGCTTTGTTGGCAAAGAAACCATAGAAGGTGGCTCGGGAAGTTCCGGCGGCAGCGATGATGTCCTCAACGCTGACGTTGGCGACGCTTTTCTCAATAAACAGCCGGGCGGCCACTTCCAGCAGGGCTGAGTACAGGCGGCTGCGCTTTTCCGCCACCCGTGAGCTGCGAATGACGCGGCCAGTGCGCGGCTGGCTGATGGCATTGGTCATGTAAAAAAAGATACAGAATTGTATAAAAAAAGACAAGCCTGTATGATTTGTTTGGCCAAAGCTCAAGCTCGCCGGGTCGCGTGTGTTTATGCGTATTTACCCGGCAGCCGCTACTAATAAAATGAAGCCGAGCGGGGGATTCCCCCTCACCGGGAAGGCAGGAGACGGGTATGAAAACAGCACGAATTTTTGGCGGCTGGCTGGCGCTGGCCTTTATTTCGGCCGCGGCGCAGGCGGCTGCTCCGGTCGATTTTTCGGGTACCTGGATCCTGAATACGGATAAGGGCCAGAACCTGGGCATGGTCTCGGCCATCCAGGAAACCCTTTTGTTGACCCAGACCGACACGACGCTCGATCAGGCATTCACTGATACCTTTAACGGCAATACCACCACCCGCTCGGTCAATTACGACCTGGGGGGAGGGCCTGTCACCAACTTCGCTGCCATGGGTGAACAAAGCGAAACCATTTCCACCTGGGAGGGCGCGCGCCTGATTACCACCTGGACCAGTGAAGGTGCCATCGCCGGTACTTCCGTGGTCAAGACCGAAACGCGCTGGTTGTCAGACGACGGCAAGACGCTGAGCGTGGAAAGCTCACGCGGTGATCGTCCCTCCATGATCATGGTGTACGACCGACAGGAATGAGAACCGGCCTCGTCATTGCTGTCCTTGTTGTTGCCGGGCTGGCCGCCGGTGGTTTGTACTGGACTCAGAATGGCGGGGCAGCTGACCAGGCCGCCGCCGCCCAGCAGACCTTCGTTTCTCCCCAGCGCCGCACCATCGCCTCCACCGTTTTGTCCACGGGCATCATTCGCCTGCTGACCGGGGCCGAAGTTCGGGTCGGTTCGCAACTGTCCGGTATTGTGGAAGAGCTCAATGTTGCAGTGGGTTCGCAGATCGAACGAGGTGACGTGATTGCGCGGATTGATTCGCGTGGCCTGCAGGCCCGGCTGGCTCAGTCCCAGGCCCAGATCGATGTGCTGGAACGTGAAGTCAGCCGCGCTGAAGTCGAGCAGGAGCGGGCGCGCAAACTGGATCTGGAAAAGCTCGTTGCGCGCACGGAGCTCGAGGATCGCACCCTGGACCTGGTGGACGCCAAAGCACGGCTGGAAAAGGCCCGGCGCGATGCCGCCGTGGTGGAAACTGACCTGCGTTATGCGGTTATCAAGGCGCCTATTTCGGGCACTGTCTCCTCAGTCGCCACCCAGGAAGGCGAGACCGTGGCCGCCTCCTTCACCACGCCTACTTTCGTCACCATCATTGATGGCACGGCCCTGGAGCTGGTCGCCATGGTGGATGAAACGGATATCGGCACCGTGGCACCCGGCAATAAAGTTATCTTCAGTGTCGAAGCTTTTCCTGCCGAAGAGTTCACCGGTACGGTGAAGCAGGTAGCCCCGAAGGGCAGTATTATTTCCGGCGTGGTGAACTATGAAGTCATGATTGCCCTGGAGTCGCCGGCTGCCGCCCTGCGCCCGGATATGACCGCTAACGTGTCTATTCGCACCACTGAGCGGGAAGCCCTGGTTCTGCCCACGGCGGCGATTCAGCGCGAAGGTTTCGACCGCTATGTCTATGTGGATGACGGCGGTGAATTGCAGCGGCGCTCCGTCACCCTGGGTACGCGCGAGGCCGGCTTTACGGAAATTCGCCAGGGCCTCACGCTGCGTGATCAGGTTCTGCTTGAGCCCCTGCCGGTGCCAGCCGAACAGGCGGGCTAAGGATTTTCTATGATCGAAATTGAACATCTGCAAAAAACCTATCAGCGCGGCGATGGTACGCCCGTCATGGCTTTGCAGGATGTGTCCTGTGTTATCGCCGACGGCGAATTCGTGACCATCCGCGGGGCCTCGGGCACCGGTAAATCCACCCTGATGAACATCATCGGTTGCCTGGATACGCCCACGGCCGGCGCCTACCGGTTGTCCGGAGAAGACGTTTCCGGTTACTCGGATCAGCAACGTTCCCGGGTACGCAATCAGCGTATCGGCTTTATTTTTCAGTCTTTCAATTTGCTGGCGCGGACCACGGCAACGGAGAACGTGGAGTTGCCCTCGCTGTACCGGGGCGAATCAGTCGATCGCGACAAGGCGCGGGCGTTGCTGGCGCGCGTGGGTCTGGCGGATCGTTCCGAACACTTCATTGCCGAGCTGTCCGGTGGCGAGCAGCAGCGGGTTGCTATCGCTCGTGCGCTGATGAATGACCCGCCGTTGCTGCTGGCCGACGAACCTACCGGCAACCTGGATTCGGCCTCCGGTGAGCAAATCATGGCGCTGCTTACGGAACTGCACGCCGAAGGCCGGACCATCGTGCTGGTGACCCACGATGAAGAGGTGGCGGCCTATGCCCAGCGGGAGCTGCTGATTCGCGACGGCATGATCGCCACAGATCGCGCCCAGCCGGCTCTGCATGCCGTGCGCAACGCGGGCTGATTGACCATGCCGACCTTTGCCACCATTCGCCTCGCCCTGCGTACCCTGTGGCGCAATCCGTTGCGCACGGTTTTGATGATGCTGGGTGTCGCCATTGGCGTCGCGTCCCTGACTACCCTGACTTCCGTGGGTGAGGCGACCAAGCGCCAGACCCTGGCCGAGTTCAAGAACATGGTGGGCACTTTCGACGTGGTGAATATCTCACCCGGCGGAGGCCGTACCCGGGGCATGCCGTCCCTGACCACGGTGGAACCCACCCTGAAGTTCACCGACGCCACGGCTATTGCGCAGCAGGTGCCCGGTGTCGCCCAGGTGGCCGAGGTACAGAACGCTTTTGATATCGATGTGAAGTACCGCGAGAACACCACCGCCAGTGCCATGTACGGTATTTCTGCCAACTGGCTGCAGATGCACAGCTATTTTGTTGCCGCCGGAAATCTCATCAGCCCCGATGACATTCAGTCCCTGGCGCGGATTGCCGTGATCGGCCCGGATGTGCAGCGCGACCTGTTTCCCAACGAAGACCCTGTCGGCAAACAGATTCGTATCGGCAACGTCCCTTTCCAGGTAAAGGGCGTACTGGAATCCCGCGGTGCCGGCCCGGGCGGCAGCAGTCTGGATAACATTGTGTTTATCCCGGTGACCACGGCTTCCAAGCGGCTCTTCAATCGTGACTATTTGACTACCATCACGGCGCAGCTCAAAGATCCCGATGATCCTCAGCCCGTCATCGAAGCCATCACGTCTTTATTGCGCGAACGCCATGGCATCGTGCCGCCGGGTGAAGATGATTTCACTCTCTCCAATCCCCGCGCCGCGGCCATGCAGGTGTCGGATGTGCGCTCCACCCTGACCACCATCCTGGCCGGTACCGCCGCCATTGCGACCCTGATCGGCGGCACCGTGATCATGGGGCTGATGCTGGTGGCCGTCTCGGAGCGGCGCCGCGAAATTGGTGTGCGCCGGGCCGTGGGCGCCACCCGCGGCGATGTGCTGCGCCAGTTCCTGGTGGAAGCTGCCCTGGTGTCGGCCCTCGGTGGGCTGGTGGGCGTCAGTCTCGGGGTCGGGATGGCCGTGTTGCTGGCGGTGCAGCGGGCCCTGGTGCCGGTCATTGTCTGGCCCACCGTCGGCGCGGCCTTGTTGCTGTCCATCGCGATTGGCCTGGTCTTCGGCCTGCAGCCGGCGTGGAAGGCGGCCCGTATCGACCCCATCGACGCGCTGCGCAGTTAGCCGTGACCGGCACCTACGGGTTGCTGGTCCGCACCTCCCTGCGCCAGATCTGGCGCTACCCCCTGCGTTCGTTTCTGGTAATGGCCTGTGCGGCCCTCGGTGTGGCCAGTGCCATCACGGCGGTGAACTATGCCTCCGGTGGCCAGGCCCAGGTCATGGAACAGATCCGGCGCCTGGGGACCAACCTGGTGATTGTCTCGGCCAAACAGTCGCGTTCTGTGGCCGGCCGTGAACGCACCGGCAGTGTCGTGACCACCCTGAATGCGGCCGACTATCGCGCGCTGCGCGAGGAAGTGGTCGGGCCGGTACCGGCATCGGCCCTGGTCTCTGCCAGCCTGCGACTCAAAGCGGGTTTTTTATCCAAGGTCACCACGGTGGTGGGGGTGGAACCCGATTACTTCGCGATGAAAGCCTGGCAACTGACCGACGGTAACTTTTTCGATGCCGAAGCCATTCGGCGTTCGCAGCGCGTTGCGCTGGTGGGGCATACGGTGGCAGAAGACTTGTTCGAAGGCGTGTCTCCCGTGGGCGAGCGCCTGTTCATCAATCGTGTGCCCTTTGAAATTATTGGCGTACTCGCTGAGCGCGGCCCGGGGCTGGATCAGACCAATGAAGACGCCCGCGTGTATGTGCCCCTGACAGCAGCCATGCGGCGTTTGCTGAATATCGATTACTACAATGCGCTGCTGTTCGAACTACCCGATGTCAGCCGCATGCAAGTCGCTGCCCGTGACATCGGTACCCTGATGGCTGTGCGCCATCGCAGTTCGGCTTTCAAGCCTGATGATTTCCAGGTGCAGACCCAGCAGGAACTCATCGAGACGCAAGTCGCCTCCGCCGATCGCCTGGGCTTTCTGGTGATCTGGATCAGTCTGAGTATTTTGAGTGTGTCGGGTCTGGGCATTCTGGCCATTGCCTGGATTGCCGTGCGCGATCGCACCACGGAAATCGGCACCCGCCGGGCCCTGGGCGCCACGGCCCCCCACGTGTTCTTCCAGTTCGCCTTCGAAGCCGGCTTGCTGGCTGGCCTGGGCGTCCTGCTGGGCCTGCTATTGGGCACGGCCGCTTCGCAGTTCCTGGCTGCCCAGGTCAATCTGCCCTTCGTGTTTGACCGGGCCAACGCCTGGCTGGCCGCCACCGTGGCCCTGTTCCTGAACCTGGCTTTCGCCAGCTGGCCCGCGCTGCGCGCCGCCCGGCTGGATCCTATCAAGGCTCTGCAGCACGAATAGTGGTGCCTCTGGCCGGGGTCAATTGCCTTTGGGCGGTGAATGCGCTGGGATAGGGGCTGTCCTGATCCAGGGGAGCGCGTGAAGATGCCCGGAAAACTACCTTTAATAATGAGTGCTGTGCTGGCACTGGTTTCCGTATCGGCCTTTTCCCAGCGCGTGATGGAAGGTGATCTGGAAGTTATCCCGGTCCGCGACAACATCTATCTCATGGTGATGGAGCCGGCCGGCAACGTGGCCGTATCTGTTGGCCAAGACGGCGTTCTGATGGTGGATGACCAGTTTGCGCCCATGACGGACCGCCTGCTCAAGGCCGTGAGTGACCTGACGGACCGGCCCCTGCGTTACCTGTTGAATACCCACTGGCACGGCGATCACACCGGTGGCAATGCCAACTTTGGCAAACGGGGTTATGCCATCGTCGCCCATGATAATGTCCACGAACGACTGAGCAGCGTGCAGTACCACCTGCTGTTTCGCACCGGCACACGACCCCAGCCGCCGGAAGCACTGCCGGTGATTACCTATCGCGACCGCATGAGCTTCCACCTCAATGGCGAACGGGTGGACCTGATTCATTTGCCGGTAGCGCACACCGACGGCGATTCCGCCGTCTACTTCCGGGAATCCGATGTGCTGCATACTGGTGATGCTTTCATCAATCGGGGCTATCCCCTCATCGACATCGCCAGCGGCGGCACCATCAAGGGCCAGATCGAGGCCACCAACAAACTGCTTGAGCTGATCACCAGCAACACCATCATCATTCCCGGCCATGGACCCATTGCCGACAAGCGGCGCATGATCCAGGTGCGCAATATGCTGATGGCGGCCCGCGAAAGCGTGGTCGAGCTGATCGACCAGGGCCTGGATGTACGCGCCATCAAGGCGGCTGATCCCCTGAAGGACCTGAACCCCGAATGGGAAGTGGGCTTTCTCAAGAGCCGGGCCTTCGTGAATATCATTTACCAGAGCGAGACCGGTGACTTCAGCGTGCCGACCGAGGCCGAGATTACTCGCTGGGATGAGTGAGCAGGCCTCCGCTTCGCGGCATGAGTGTTCGAGCCGCTCAGGCGTGCGCCTGTCTGGGCCCGATGCACGAACGCATCACCATTGAGCCTTTCGATGGCAAAAACCAGAAAGACCATACCCATACGCTGCAACTCCTCAGCAAAAAGTCCTGACGGACACGGATTAAGCGACTATGGATAAGACCACCAGATTCTGGGACCGGGTTGCCGATAGCTACGCAAAACGCCCGATTAGCGATGAAGGCGCTTATCTAAGAAAACTGGAGTTGACCCGGGAGTACTTTCGGCCGGACATGCAGGTGATGGAGTTCGGTTGTGGCACCGGGTCCACCGCCATCAGTCATGCGCCTTTTGTGCAGCATATTCACGCCATCGACGTCTCGCCGAGAATGCTGGCAATTGCCCAGGGCAAAGCGACAGCGGCGGGTATTGAAAACATCAGCTTTGAGTGCAGCAGCATTGATGCCTATACGCCGCCTGATGCAGGGCTGGATGCCATCCTGGGGCTGAGCATTCTGCATTTGCTGGATAACTGGCAGGCTGTCATTGGCCGCGTGCATGGCATGCTGAAGCCTGGCGGCATCTTCGTTACCAGCACGATGTGCATTGGCGGTGTCCTGAGATTGCTGCAGCCGGTCATGGCTGTCGGCAGTTACTTTGGCAAGTTGCCATCCATCCGCTTCCTGAAGGAAAAGGACCTGCTGGCTGCATTCACCGAGGCCGGCTTCCTGATTGACCACCAGTGGCAGCCCAAACCAAAGCAGGCCATTTTTTTAGTGGCGAGAAAAGCCGACGCGACCGGTGCTGTGAGCAGCTCCGCGCGTAGCACTGATCATCAATAGAGCCGTGGCTAATCCATGCCCGCTGAGCGGGAAAACCAGCCCCGGATGTTCAGTGGGCCAGGCCGTCCAAGCCATTGAAAGTAAAAGACTTCAGACGCCATTCTTCTGCCTTATGTCTAATTGTGGCGCATTCCGGTAGCTGCTACAGTGACTTTTGTAAACGCATAAGGGCCGGCTGACTTAGCCTGACAAATAACGAAAAAGGGGTGGGGCCATGGGTGATTTTCGGTTTCTTCTTGCGGCTGTTGCGATTGCGCTGAGTGCGCCATCGGCCAATGCTGCCCTGGCGGTGCCAGCCGGCCTGAATCCGGGCGACACCTATCATGTGATCTTTGTGTCATCCACCATGCGGGATGCAACGTCGACCAACATTCTGGATTACGACGCCCACGTCACTGCGGCAGCAAACGCCGCCGGTATCGGCTCCGGTATCGGGCTTGAGTGGCGCGCCCTGGGCAGCACGACGTCCGTGAGTGCCTATGATCATCTTGCGCCCTTGTTTCCGGATACGGATAACACACCGATCTATAACCAGAATGGCGATCTGGTGGCCACCGATCTGAATGGCTTGTTCGCTGGTGGCGCACTCGATGGGCCGATTCTTTACGACGAGAACGGTGTCTCGCTGACTACGCTGGCGTGGACCGGGACTTTTAGTAACGGGGCCGCGTATACATCGTTCACTCTTGGGGCCGCTAACGGCTTCTCTATTTACGGCAACTCCAACATACAGTTCAGCAGTACCTGGGTGACGAATGCGAGTGGGGACGCCACGCTCAGCCAAAGCATCTACGGCGTAAGCGGCTTGATCACGGTGGTTCCATTGCCGGCTGCTGCCTGGTTGTTCGGCTCCAGCCTGGGTCTGCTGGCGTGGTTAAGACGGCGACCGATCTCATAGTTGCAGCTCGTGCCAACGCAGAAGAACCCGGCCTCGTGTCGGGTTTTTTCTGGCTGGTATCATTCGTCCATAGTCAGGCGTCCAGCCAATGAAAGACTGCAACCAGTGCGGCAAATGCTGCATTAACTATGGCAACGGTGGTTTGTCCGCCACGGCGGCTGAGATCGACGGGTGGGAGAATGACCGGCCGGACATCTTCGCCTATGTGCGCGACAGCAAAATCTGGATGGATCCGGCTACGGGTGAGCAGCTCACCCGCTGTCCCTGGCTGGAACAGCTCCCGGGCCAGCAAAAATATGTCTGTGGGATTTATTACGATCGGCCGGAGGATTGTCGGCATTACCCGGTCACCATCGAGCAGATGATTAAAGATGGCTGCGAGATGCTGGAGCCCCGGGATGTGGCCGACAGAAAGCGGGCGCAAAGACGGCTGGATGAACTGATGGCAGACAGCCGGCCCCCGGTGAGTCGCTAGCCGAACAAGCTCCGCCGCCAGTGCTGGCCGGGTGGTGACGGCGAGAATTGGTCCTGCCTATCCCGGATAGTCGTATAAGTCACTATTTGCCATCGTCCCGGCCCGTTGTAAATTGCCGGCTGTTAATCATTCCTTATAAGAGTGTGGCTATCGCCTATGTCGACTATTAATCGAGCCAGCCTGGTGCAGGTGCATCTGTTACTGGCAGCTTTCGTCTTTCCCGTGGCCGTGATGTTTTTCATCACCGGCGCTTTTTATACCTGGGGTATCAAGGGCGACTACGTGTCGACAGTGGACATGATCCCGCTGGACGCGCCTTTAACAGATAGTCAGCCGGAGCTGGTTGCTCTGATGGAGCGAGAGCTCGGGCAGCGATCGGTCTCTCTGCCCAGCGGCAGTCCGAAAGTGAAGAAAAGCGGCACCTCCTTTCAGCTGGAGTGGACCGGCTCCAAACGCGATGTGGTCCTTGAGCCAACGGCTGATGATCAAGTCGCCCGGCTGACGATCAAGGAAACCAGCTGGTACCGAAACTTCGTGCAGTTGCACAAGGCCAAGGGCGGGGTCCTGTTTAAAGTCTACGCCGCAGTCCTGGCCGTGGCCTTGCTCACCATTCTGAGCAGCGGCTTTCTGATTGCCTGGCAAATTCCCAAGTACCGTAGCCTGGCGCTCCGTGTGTTCGTTGCCGGGCTGGTGGTGTTTATGGCGGTGTTCGCCCTGAGTTAGGGCATGGGGCGAAAGCCGGCGGTCCAGATGGCTTGATCAGGGTTATTGCCATTAGCCAGTTAAGCCGGCGGGCTCAAGCAACAGGCACGCGAGCAGAAAGCAGACGGTCGAGCCCGCTGCAGCGGCGCTGCGCAGGTGATTCCATTGCGTCCATCGATTGGCGTACCAGGCCCAGAAAGTGGCACTTGCGCCCGCGCGGGCACTCATTCGGTCCAGCCGTTTGTTCATCGGCACGTTACAAATCATCGTGACCAGTAATACCCCGAGCAGATAGCTCAAACCGCCTGCCATGATCCATTTCCCCGCCGCTCCCAAGGGCAGCAGTACGGCACCGATCATCAGTCCAAGGCAGAGCGCACCGGCGCCCATCAGCAGGGACAGGAAAACCGAGCCATAGACCCGGCGATTAATCAGCTGCATGGCTTCGATACCGCTGGCGGTCTGCGCGCTTGCCAGGGCTTTCATTACAAAGTCTGAGAAGCTCAGAAATACACCGGCCACCAGCCCGCTGCCAACAACCGCCGCGGCGCACAGGCAGATCATCAGGTCGGCGCTCATCCGGTTTCTCCTGCGGTCCGGAACGCCCGCAGACCAGCGGCTGCCGTCAGGCCCATGCGTTCTGAGCGTGTCAGCCAGCCGTTCAGCGTCTTCTCGCTTGCTGTTTTCACCGATCCGAACTGCACAATCTTTCTGCTCTTGATGCCACAGAAATCGAGTACCTGGTTTTTCAGGACACGCCGCCCCGGCTTCCGGTACAGCAAGGTGTCGAGTAGCGGAGGGGTATCAGAGGTAATGATCCCATCAGCGGTCTTGCCACTGAGTAACTTGTCCCAGGCCACCCCTTTGCGGTGGTACTTGAACGCGAAGCCCGGGGTCAGTGCCCGGTCCAGCACGGCTTTTGCCTTGGCCGGCATGCCGCCCCACCAGTAGGGGTGCACGACAAGCAGGTGATCCGCCCAGTTGATGTTGTCCTGCCATTGCCGCAGACACGGCTCCAGGGGCTGCATGGGTTCGTCGTAGCCGGAACAATCCGGGTC
>Ga0316187_10004861_pt1 | contig 11639 bp, 8 predicted proteins | sample CroRivburrow1_MG_FD_204927 | JGI IMG/M metagenome (GOLD analysis project Ga0316187, IMG submission 204927) | Coastal sediment microbial communities from Maine, United States - Cross River worm burrow 1 | ecosystem: Environmental > Aquatic > Marine > Coastal > Sediment | place: USA: Maine...
TTCGCTTCGGTTGATGATTTCAGGGCCTCCTTTGATTTCAAGGAAGCGCTGGAAAAGGTCACCATCGATGTCAGTCATGCCCATATCTGGGATATTTCCAGCGTAGCGGCGATCGACCTGGTGGTGGTTAAATTCCGTAGAGAAGGTGCAGAAGTCGAGATTATCGGGCTTAATGAGGCCAGTGAAACGATTGTTGATCAACTCGCAATTCATGATAAACCAGGCGCTCTTGAGCGTCTGCTCGGACACTAGTGCTCTGAGCCCGGTAATATCACCTTGAAAGAACAGCAGGTAGAAAACAATGATTAATCTATTGGCGCTTATCGACGGTTCAGGATATTCAAAGAGTGTATGTGACCATGCAGCCTGGTTTGCCAGCCGACTGGGCGGGAGCGTGGAAATTGTGCATGTGCTTGGTCGCCAGGACCTGTCGAGCCACTCCGAGGATTTCAGTGGCAATATCGGTATCGGAGCAAGAACCGCCCTGCTAGAAGAGCTGGCCGAGCTCGATGCTCAGAAAGCCCGGCTATCGCAGAAGCGCGGCAGGGCAATTCTGGATGACGCCAGGAAGTCCGTGGTCGCATCCGGAGTTGCTAAGGTAACGACAAAATTGCGTTTGGGCGAAATCGTCGAAACCTTACAGGACCTGGAAGCGGAGGCCGACATGATCGTCATCGGAAAGCGGGGTGAGGGTGCCGGTTTCAATCAACTGCACCTCGGTTCGAACCTGGAGCGGGTGGTGCGCTCAAGTCATAAACCGGTGCTGTTGGCATCCAGGGCATTTAAACCGGTTCGGCGTTTCCTGGTTGCCTACGATGGGGGGCAAAGCGCCATCAAGGCGATTGACGAAATCGCGCGCAACAAGGTGTTTGCTGATCTCGATTGCGAATTGTTATGTGTTGGTACAGAGACTGCAAAGGCGGAAGCTCAAATGGAAGCGTCAGCCAATCAGCTGCGTACCGCGGGCTACCGGGTAAAAACAAAGTTCATGCCGGGCAGACCTGAAACCGTGATTGCCGGTGAAATCGAAACCGATGCCTATGACCTGATGGTTATGGGGGCGTTCGGGCATTCGGTGATCCGCAATCTGATCATCGGCTCAACCACCACCGAAATGATTCGCAGCTGCAAGATACCCTTGCTGCTGTTTCGTTGAACCCCGGAAAATAGAAAGAACGCGATAACAGAAATAACGGCACCGATACGGGTTCTTCTTTAGTCGTGTTGTCCGCTCCCCGCTCAACCTGTCGCCCCGGGACAGGTCGATTTCACGCTGGTTTCAATCCGTTGGATAATGCGAGTGCCCGGGATAAGCCTCTGGATTGCAAACATCATCACTATTTTACTGATGTGCAGGCGGCCACTGACGATTGTCTTCTCAGTGGGAAAGAGTCCGGCTAACCGGAGTTGTAACTATGCTTTAGTTGCGACTGGCGAGGCGTCCCTGAATAAATGCTAATCGCTACTATAATCAATCCTGTTTCCAGGTCTCGAAATAGGAGTCCGTGCTGTGAGTTTTCACCGGCGGTTTCCTTTGTTGGACAGGCCAATCCAGATTCCAGGGCGTGACAATATCGCAACTATCTGCAGGGCTACATACCGGTTAGGTGTCTAGATGGCGAGCTTTATTATGATCCCCAGGTGCGCCTGACCGATGGTCGCCCACGCAAATTTTAAGACATGATTCTACTTCCCTACAGCACAGCCCTGCGGCTATCCAGGCCGCCTTACGTAACCTGCGCGACGGTTTCGATATGTGTGCTGGTTTTTCTGTTGCAGATCAATTCAAATATCACCGCAAGCCTGATTTATTATCCCCAGAGCTGGAATCCCTTCAGGATGATTACATCATCCCTGGCGCATGCTGACTGGTTTCACCTGATCGGCAACATGTTTTTCTACATCGCCTTTGCACCCGCGCTCGAAATCCTGCTGGGCAATAAACTGCGATACCTGTGGATCATGTTGTTTATCGCGTTTACGGTCGGCCTGTGTGATTCCATGGCATCACTGATCAGTTTTGAAAAGCCTTCACCAACGCTTGGGTTCTCGGGCGTGGTCATGGGTATGATCGGGCTCTCGGCCTACCTGATGCCCAAAGCCAGAATCAGAGTTTTCTGGTGGTACATTGTCATGTGGAAAATCCTCTACGTGCCTGCCTGGGTACTGGCGATTATTTACATTGGTCTCGATGTCTGGACGATGTTCAACGCATCCGATTACGGAAATGTTAATGTGCTCGCGCATGTGTCGGGAGGGTTTGCCGGCTACCTCTACGGTTACCTCTGGTTGGGTGAGCGCCGCGCGGAGATACAGGCCGAACTGGCCCAGGAAGTCGATACCATGCGCGTCCGGCAAAAAGAGGGCAAGACCCGCTCCGAGGCGTTCAACTACAGGCAGAGGATGGAGCAACAGGAATCTGAGAAGCAGGAGACCCGGGCGGCCGAAAAGTTTATGCGGCGAATCTATCAAATGGTTACCACGCATCGTGATAGTGAAGCGCTGCTGTTGCTGCTGGAAAAATATGACCTGACGACCCCCACCCATGAACTGGAGCAGTTGTTTGATCACATGGTGACCTGGGGCCCGTCTCGAGCCGCGCTGTGTATCGGCAGACTTATCATTCAGCAACTGGATGCACAAGGGCGCGAGGGCAAGGTGATTGTCTACATTGAGAAATGCCAGAAAATGAGTCCGTCGTGTGTTTTGCCTGATCTATCCAGGGTGTTGCATTACGCTGAAATGGCGTTGCAGACGGGCAGGAACGAGGTTGCCAGAAACCTGACTAAAGACGCTGGCAAACGCTATGGCGAACTGGTAAACCCGGCTCACTGCCAGCACTTGTTCGAAAAGGCCAGGGCCTGAATTTGAGCATAAAGCCGGCGGTTAACGGCTCTACGGATTTCTCTCGATCGCCACCTGTCGTTCTTCGATAAACGATTGGCTTGCCCGGATTATCGATAGATCAGTTGCGTGCTGTATCACGTGCTCCTGATTCAGCGATGTTGCATGGGTAGCCACGCTGCAGTTAAACCCACAGGCACATTGAAGGCCACCCGGAGCTAAAAAGAGCTCATTTCTGATTACCGGGGAATGGTTCGCTATGCAGGTTTTGTTTACCGTTTGCCTGGGAATCAGATTTGGCGAAACCAGTTCACAGCCAACCTATTGGCGGGCCTGCAGACTGGTTCACGGTTTTTGATTATTTCGCCGATTTCTTGCTTAGCGTGAGCCGATTCACACCAATTCCCGAGCGCGCGAGCCAGAATTATGTCAAGTCAACTTCAGGAGAAATTCCATGTATGACTATGAAAGCGTTGATCAGGAAGAGCTGGATGACATGGTCGAGGGCCACCCACTGGTGCTTGATGGTACGGTTAATCTGGATTACACGGATTATGAGCAGGCCCCGCGAGTCAGGGGTTTGATTGAACTGGTCAGCGGATACGCGGGCTGGGCTGCAGACCGGGAAAATTGAGCCGGCAGGCACAGTGACGGTTGCACAAGGGGTTGTTTGTTATTGCAACCCGGGGCTGCGACCCTCGTCGGGGAAGGGCGTTCTCTGCTGTTCGTATGACGCCCAAAATGCTGCTCAAATCAAGCTTCCGCGATTCGCTCCAGGCGTTGCTGCTCTTCCAGCATAGCCTGTTTGATTTCCTCGATGACTGCGTCGACGTCGGGATCCGACTCGATCGCCTCAAACTCTCCCGTCAGCGCGATTTCTGGAGTTAAATCACCGGCCTCGTAAATTGCCCATATTTCTTCGGCGTATCGAGTAGTGAGTAATTCGGGCGCATAAACGCCGTAGTAGGCGGTGATTTTATTCACATCACGCACGAGGAAACTTTCGGCGTGATTGTTGGCGGCCGCATTGACGACCTGCGGCAGATCGATAATCACCGGGCCTTCAGCGTCTACCAGTACATTGAATTCCGATAGATCCCCGTGCACCAGCCCGGCGCACAGCATGCGTACCACGTAACGCATCATCTGCTGATGATCTTCAATGGCCTGGTCAGGCGACATGGCGACATCGTTCAGGCGCGGCGCTTCCATTCCCTGTTCGTCACAGATCAATTCCATCAGCAACACGCCGTCGAAGCATCCGTAAGCTTTCGGCACGCGCACATCCGCGCGCGCGAGTCGATAGAGTGCATCCACTTCGGTGTTCTGCCAGGCGTTCTCCTGCTCCTTGCGACCGAAGCGTGAACCCTTTTCCATCGCCCGGGCGCGCCGGCTGTTACGTACCTTGCGACCTTCCTGGTATAGCGTTGCCTGTTTGAAGCCGCGTTTATCCGCTTCCTTGTATATCTTGGCGCAACGGATCTCGTTGCCACAGCGCACGATAAACACGTCGGCTTCCTTTCCGCTCATCAGTGGACGGATAACTTCGTCGACCAGGCCGTCCTCGACCAGGGGTTTAATGCGTTTGGGGATTTTCATGGCGGCCTTATACCTTAGTCGGGCCCGGTTTGATAGTAAATGTCGATGAAACCTGTCTGTGGAATTCCAATATGCTGGCCGGCAGCTTGCTTGAGGCGACAGCGGGGAATGTCTGCTCCCTGGCGGTCAGGTGATGAGCGGGCACACTGGCACGCGAAACGGAATCATTTGTGATTGGTGGCATCCATTTTCCAGTTACCGCTGTCGCCATCGTTTATAATCGGCCTGTCGCGACCGCCGCCGGATAAAAGAAATGCCCTCCATAGAAGATTTAAGTGATGCAGCAAAAATTGCCCACCAGGCTTTTGTCGATATGAGCCATAGCAAGGCGGCACATTTCGATCGTCTTGCAGCGATCGATGCGCTCTACGAATCCGGGGGCGCGCCCAGTCTCGCGGAAAAGCTGGAGCTGGAGAAATTGCTCGACCTGCACGATAAAAACGTAATGGCGTTTAAGACGGCCTTTGCTGCAGTAAGTGATGAAGGTGAAAAGCAGGTACTGATCCAGCTCATGTCTTAGAGGTTAATCTGAAACGCGGAATTTCCTTTTTGTGTTTTGCTCGTTGTCAGGCGCGATGATTTTGACTTCATAACCGGCCCTTTAAATCACAGTAGTTTGGAGATATACATATGCCCTGGCTAGTCGTCAGTAACGATAGTGAAAATAGTGCCGCCATCCGGGCCGATGAAACGATCATGGACGCGCATTGGCAATACGAATTGTCGATCAAAGATCGGATCATTGCTGCCGGCAGTTTGCGCACCGACGATGGTACAACTCCCACCGGCAGCCTGTTGATTCTTGATGTGAACAGTCGTAAAGAAGCACAGGCGCTGATCGATACCGATCCAGCGACACGTGCTGTTTTACGCGGCGAAATCAGCATCCGTTACTGGAATCAGGGCATCATGAATCATGAGGAAGTCGGTTGATTCGCCGACGACCTGTAGCCTGAAAATCAGGCTTTTGAATGAGAAAAGAGGGGGATGACAAATACGCTTCTCTCTTGAAGCTGAACTCGTTGTTGATTTGCCAGGCTGCTCTGTCTCCGTGTCAGAATACCTGCGTTTATGGCAGCGTCGGCGTTGGCTCGCATGGTTTTAACCATCATCACAGTGGTTCGCGCAAGTGCGGTAGTATTTCTGTTGGTGGGCGCATCAGATAGCTTTCTGGATTCAAAGCAGGCTCGACAATGGAGTTACATTGCACCGCTTCGGCCGCTTTGAACGGACCCCGGGTAGCAAATATAGATCTCGCGGAGCCGGGATATTTCAACTATTAAACAAGCCATGCGCAGACTCCTCATCATCCCCGGCCTGCTGTTCGGCCTGGTGTTTTCCGCAGGCGGTTTTTTCATCCTGTCGGAAACGGCCTTACCCATGTGGGAGAACTGGCAGCGAGTGCAGGACTGGCAACCTGCCAGTGCTCGCCTGTTATCCTTCTCGGCTGCCGACAACGAAACCAGGGCCCTCTACAGTTACGATTTTGACGGCGGGACTTATCAAGGCACTGGCGTAGGCATCAGCGACTTCAAGGATAACATCGGCTCCTACCACCGCGAGATGCAGGCTTATCTTCGTCAAATCCAGCGCGATGGTGGGATTTTGCCGATTTGGGTGAATCCTTTGGATCCATCAGAAGCGATCATCGACCGCTCTATGCGCTGGGGTCTGTTTGCGATGACCAGTGGGTTCTGTTCGATTTTCCTGTTGATCGGTCTCGGGGTCATTTACGCCAGCCTGCGCGGCTCTGACACGACGCCAGATCGCCGACGTCCATCACTAATGAAAATGCGCAAGACCTGGCAGCAGGCGCAACAGAGCGGTACCACAGATCTCGGGTTTGTTGAATTCACTCAACAGCAGTTTGCAGAATCAGAGGCAGCGGGCAAGAGCAAAGCTGACCCCGTTACCCCCGCCCAATGGCAAAGTCGAAAAGGCTGGGAAAGTGCACAAATAAAATCCAACGCTGGTAAAGGAGTTATTTTTTTCTGGTTTTTTGCCGTTGTCTGGAACGCGATCAGTACTCCGGTCGCGTTTATTGTGCCCGCGGAAATAAGCGCAGACAATTACGTAGCGTTGATCGCATTATTGTTCCCGCTAGTTGGCCTGTTTCTTTTGTTCAAGGCGATCAGGCTGACGCTCGAGTATCGTCATTTCGGTAAAGTCACTTACAGTATGGATCCTTACCCGGGCGCGATAGGTGGGCATATCGGTGGCCACCTGCAGGTAAAAAACCTGGATTTCAAGCGGGCCAGCGAAGCACGAAGCTTGGCGGTCAAGGTGGAATGCGTATACAGCTACATGTCCGGTAGCGGTAAAAACCGATCGCGCCGTGAAACCATTAAGTGGGCAGAACAGGGGCAACCGAGGGTCGACAAAGCACCCGAGGGCACTAGCCTGGCATTTCGTTTCGATGTTCCCGAAGGATTGCCAGCGGCAGATGTCGAGCAAAGCGGTGCCTATCACTTCTGGCGCCTGAGTGTTGACGCCGACATCCCCGGCATCGATTTGAGTCGTAGTTACAATATCCCGGTATTCGCTACCGGTGAGACCACGAGCACTGTCACCCACGATATCAGCGCCCAGGCGGCGGCGCTACGCAAGCAGGAGTCCGATGCCAGTAAGTTGGCTATTGCCAGCGGTCAGTTTGATATCGAGGGTCTGTCGCGTGCTCTGCAGTTTCGCAATGAGGGCAATCGCATTCAGCTGAATTTCCCCATGTTCCGCAACAGGTTACTGACCCTGTTCGCCGCGATATTTGCCGGTGGCTTCGGTTTCGCCAGTTTTTCCATGGCGAACATGGCCAGTGGCGGGGGGTTGTTTGGCATCTTTATCCTGATCTTCGGGATTCCGTTTTTCCTGGTCGCATTGGTGGCGGTGATTGCAACGGTATATCTGTTGTTCAACAACCTGTCGGTTGAAATCAGCCCCGGAGAGGTCTCTGTATTACGTCGGCTACTGTTTATTCCGGTCTATAGGCGGTTGTTAAAACGTAATGATATTTTACATCTGTCCATCAAGCGCTCGGGCAGCACCGGACAGGGTGTCGATAAAATCGAGCATTTCAAGATCAGGGCCCAGGACAAACAGGGGAAGCACATAACGCTCGCCGAAGACATTGACGGCGAAGACGTGGCGACTCACTTTCGTGATTACCTGGCGCAGCGCATCGTGGTGGCTGTGAAATGAAAAGCAGCGAATGTCTTAAATGCCGATGACCGGACTCACTCCGGCTTGCTGCCGAGCGTTACAGCCATCTTGATCGGTGCTCCGGGTTCACCGGTAACGGCCAGGTTATCCGCGATCGACACTCGCTCCTGCAGGGATTCATCGATTGCGACCAGAGCTTTTTTGAGCGCCATGGAGCGGGCACTGGCCAACTTGGTGAGATCCTCTTCGGTGATGGGTAGCAATGCGATGAGCTGTGCGCGTAACTCGTTTGCATAGGCCAGCTCGTCCAGGCTGGCGACAGCTTCGGTCTGACCATCGACTTCTGTCGATGCCGTAAACTGCAGCTGCAACGCATCCAGTTTTTGTTCGGCGGTACCCTCGGGCTGTTGTTCACTGAACAATTTTTCGAGTGTCAATCTGCGTAACTGCGGATACTGAACTTCGGGATCGCTGCTGCTGGCCAGTTCGCTGATCTGCAATTCCAGGGTTTCATCAAATCGCGCAGTACGCATCGCGAGGCCATCTGCATCAGCATCATAGACACCGGCAACCATCAATTGCAGCCCGGGCCTTAGTGCCAGTGCCTCGGCCAGTTTGACTGCTCTTTGCATTTCGGGTGGAGTCAGATCAGATCTGCCATCGAGAAAGTTGACGTGCTCGAGTTCGCTGGCTTCGATGCCGAGCAAATTACCGAGAAAGGCAAAAGGCGAGGTGACGATCTTGACCAGTAATTTGCCGAGTGCACCCCAGATCACGCTGCCATAGCTGAATTCGGGATCGTCGACATTACCGCGCACCGGCAGGTCAAGGTCGATCTTGCCATTCGCATCCTTCAACAATGCTATTGCAAGATCCAGGGGAAGGTTCATTGCGTCCGGGTAGGGGACCTCGGGTCCAAGTTCGAAGTCACGCAGGATGATGCTGTTATCCCCGACCAGTTGACCGTCTTTAACCTGGTAGCCGAGTTGCAGGTCGAGATTGCCACTGGCGACTTCACGGCCGGCAAGGGGAATGCTGTAGGGAGTGAATTTCGGAACGTCGATGTTTTCAAACGACACCACAAGGTCGGTGTTGCGGGTAGGCTCCAGCGGCGTGACGTTGCCGTTGATGCGGGCCACGCCAAATTCATCGACCTTGCCTTCAAATGTTACTTCGGAGGGCTCGTTGCTGTCGGTGGAGATGGTGGTTATTTTTCCGTTCAGCGAACTCACTTTTACCGCGAAAGGCAAGGGCAGGGATAAGTCTTCAAAATCGGCCGAAGCGTCTGCGATAACTATTCTGCCAATGTTGACCTTAAATTCGCTATCCCCGCCGTCAACTGTAACTTCTGCTTCTGCTTCTGCTTCTGCTTCTGCTTCAGGTTCTACAGGTTCCGTTGGGCCAGATTCCTCCGCGGCTGAGTCCACCTTTGCGATTTGACCAATGTTGAGGCTGCGGTCCTCGGCGATAAGGATGTCACCATAGAGCTGGTCAAAATAGAAGGTGGAGATATCAAGCTGGCGCTTGGCAATGCTCAAATCGATCTTGTCAGCGCGGAAACTTTTCCAGCTGGCGAGCGGCTCGTTGTGAATGGATTCGGCGATGTCCAGATCGATGATCTCGAGATCACCCTTGAATGCAAAAGGCTCTTCGCTGGAGCCGCGAATGTGTCCATCCAGGTTGATCGCGCCTGAATTCATTTCCAGGTTTGCCTGCTGTTTGATATAGGGCTGGGTGCCGGCGAGTTGCAATGCGTCGATATTTACCTCGAACTCGAACTGGGGTTCGGGTAGCACGACCAAATCACCTTCAAGTGACAGCGTTCCGCCGCTTAGCAATTGCAGGCTGAGACTAGTGGGGAAACTGCTGCCCGGCTGATTGTTGATGTCGCTGATATTCAGATCAAACCCGGTGATGCCGAGCTGTGCCGCAGGGTTGACAGATTGATCCTGAAGATTCAACAGCAGATCATTGACGGCCAGATTACCGATAGACAGCTGCCATTCATTCTCCGTTTCGCTTTCATCATTGTCTTTGACCGCTGCACCCTCTGCTGCGACATTTTGCTGGCGGGGTTCGATATTGAACACGCCATCTTCGGCACGAGATAAATCAATTTGCGGATTATTGAACGAGATCGAGCCCAGGGACACGGTTTGTTGCGGCCAGTGGAACTGGCCACCGGTCAGTCGTGCTTCAGGCAGTTTCAGAATTTGCTGGTCCGGGCCAGCCAGGTCAATACCGGTGCCGTCGGCATAGCTGTTGACTATGATGTCCTTGAACGTCAGGTCGAGATTTTCGATGCTGGCTTCAATCTGGCCACTATCGGTCCTGTAGACTTCGTAATCCAGTTCGACATCCGCCGAGCCATTGACAATTTCGATGCCGGTTTGATGACGGATATATGCCGAGAGCACCGGAAAGTGCGAATTGTCAATCCGGGCGCGACCCGAAGAGCGCAGTGGATTCAGTTGCAAATCTCCACTCCAGCTCAAGGTTCCACTTTTCTCCGTGGCGAATACAACGGTTTGCTGGCCCGCCTTGTTGGGTAGTGTATTCAACTCCTCGATAACGATATTGACAGGTCCAAAACGGCTTTTCAGCGGTTCTGCCTGAAACTCATCGGACCAGTTGATAAACCAGTCCTCGATGGTAAAGGTGAAAACCAGTGCCTGTATCAATGACGATCCTTCTTCATCCACAACATCGCCATCGATTTGATCCCGCGGGACCGGCAGCAGGTAAGCAAAGTCCATGGCGCCGGTTTTGTCGCGTGTGACAAACAGTTCAGGTGCGGTGAATCGCACCTCGTCGAAGGTCAGGGCCAGCCTGAATAGCGAGCTGAGCTGAAAATTGGTGAAAATTTCCTGAACCCGGATAGTCGGCGCGCCTTCAGGGTTGTCGAGCTCCAGCCCGGAGATTCGCAGGCTCAGGACAAACGGATTGATGTCGATTTTTTCAATGCGCAGCTCGGCATCAAAATCCTGCTGCATCGTTCCTGTCAGGCTTCTTTCGAGGAGATAGGGGGCGAGGAAGAAACCCAGCAGGGCATAAATCGCGACTGCAGCGACGACTGATGCATAGCGCGGGTGTTGCTTGCTATAGATGACGAGTGCTTTTATGGTCCTGCTTCCTTAGTCGAGCTGTGAAAATGTGTATTCTCGCCTGTCTTCTGGTCACCTCTGCATACACAGATGGCAATGGGGACAAAATCAGTTGCGTCGACGGACTTTACTATTGCCATTCCCTGATCACAAGGCATTGGCTCCCCTGTGTTGCGGGAACAGTATCTTCAGCCTGTCGAAGCGGCTGCTCATCGGCAGCAAAGTGGTGGATCGCCTGGGCTCAGGGGGTAGGGCTGGTCGGCGGTTCATTCCCGTTGAATGCAGTCAGGTGCATGAGTCTGCGATCCTCTTGCGACAATTTACCAGTGGCTGAATGCCAGACGGAACGATTGTGCCAGATCACCAGGTCGCCGGGTTGCCAGGCATGAACGTAGACGAGTTCCGGGGCGATCGCAGGACGCATCCAGGCTTCGACCAGGTGTCTTGATTCAATGACACCCAGGAAGCGATTACCCGACTCGCTATGCTGTTCGAGTGCGTGCATACAGCGAGGTTGGGGCATCAGTGCCCGTTGATGGGTAACCGGGCAGGTCCATACCAGCGGGTATATCTGGGCCGCTGGATCATCGATCGCCGCTCCTTGAACATCGTCGCCCAGCGCATAGCGTTGCTCCGCAGCCGGATCGATGAGCCTCAGGCCATTGGCGCTGTTCCCGAGTTCATAACTTGCCTCGAACGGGTGACTGGCATAATGCACCTGCATCTGCAGGCTCAGCTGCTGGACGGACGCCGGCAGTCTGTCGAATGCCAGTCGGCCACTGGCAAAGGCGGTGGAACCGGCGGCGCACCATAATCGGTCTTCGCTGTGATCCTCGTAGGCCAGCCAGTGGCCACTGCCAAGCGGGGCTTCAATACAACGCATCTGCGTATATTGGCAGGGGGCCTGCGCATAGAAAGTTCCGTCGATGTGCCACTGCA
>Ga0316187_10004862_pt1 | contig 11639 bp, 11 predicted proteins | sample CroRivburrow1_MG_FD_204927 | JGI IMG/M metagenome (GOLD analysis project Ga0316187, IMG submission 204927) | Coastal sediment microbial communities from Maine, United States - Cross River worm burrow 1 | ecosystem: Environmental > Aquatic > Marine > Coastal > Sediment | place: USA: Maine...
GGGTATTGGCATAGCTGAGACCGAGCATGGCGAGGCCGACAGCAAGCAGACAGGAGACACGAAAGAGGCTGCGGCCCGTCGGCCATCCAGAAACGATACGCGGACGCAGGCCCGCAGCGAGGGCGCACTGGGTCAGTGCTGCGGCCAGGAGGTTGATGCCCACGTCCCGGATCCCCCAGAAGCGGCCAGGGACCATCCACTGGACCCATTCGTCCAGGATGCCGACAATACCGGCGAGTAGTGCGCTAGAGACGTATACGCTGCAGTCGCTGATGCCGTGCACCAACGCCCGGTAGACCAACAGCGAAAGGATGCCGTACTGGACTACGTGAAAGGCCTCTACCGGATTGCCGCGGAGACGCCAGGCGAGCCAGAGCAATGCCCCACCGAAGCACACCAGCCAGAGATAGGCCGCTAGAGGCAGGCTTCTGTTCAGCAGTTTCCGCAGCGCCAACATGAGCGCCGTAAGAATCAGGCCGGCAGTCAGCCAAAGGAATGACTGGACTCCCAGAGACTCCGAGATGTAGTCAGCGATCAGTCTGGCGAGCGGGACGGTCACCAGGATCAGCCCTGACCACAGAAGCGCATACAGCCATGACAGCCAGGGCAGCTCCTTGGGATGCTGGTCGAGCATCAGATTCTTCGCCCCTCCAGGACACGGCTCGTGAGATCCCCGGGGCACAGCCCGGCCGTTGCTACGGCCCATTATCAGACGACCGGCGAGCCACCGCCAACATGGCAAGCCAGGCTACACGGTGTACTGTCATGGTTCTGTTTGCTGCGGTGACGGACTCCAGATCCTGAATCCGTGCGCGCGGCCGGGTCGTACTCATTGACCGGTGGCGCTTGATCAATCCAGGCGCCCGAGGCAGGGAGATGTAATAAAACTCCCACAAAAGCGGTCGACTAATATGACAGTCGCTCCCGAAGGCAGCCGGAGTTGTTGATGATTATCAAGCGTCCTAATGACATCAAGCCGTCAGAGATCACGGCGGAGTCTATCTACCTGAATCGCCGTCAGTTTCTGCGCGCGGCCGGGTTCGCCGCCCTGGGCGCGGCGGCGGCCGTATCCGGCCGGACGTGGGCTGCACGGGAGCGATCGCTGGCCGAGTTCACTGAACTGAAGAACAGCCCTTTCAGTACCGATGAAGAGCCGAATTCATGGGAAGACATAACAACGTATAACAATTTCTACGAGTTCGGCACCGGCAAGGACGAGCCGCATCGTCGCGCCCGGGACTTCCAGCCAAAACCCTGGGAGGTTGAGGTCGTCGGAGAGTGCGACAAACCCGGAACCTATGGCTATGAAGACTTCGTTGGCCCGCATGCCCCCGAGGAGCGCATCTATCGGCTCCGATGCGTGGAGGCCTGGTCGATGGTGGTGCCGTGGGTCGGTATCCCCATGGGCGACGTGCTGAAGCGATTTGCGCCCAATTCGAGCGCCAAGTATGTGAAGTTCACGACTCTGCTGGATCCGGAGCAGATGCCCGGGCAACGCTGGCGCGTGCTGGACTGGCCGTATGTGGAGGGCCTGCGGATCGACGAAGCGATGCATCCCCTGACCCTACTCGCCATCGGGCTGTATGGACGGGAACTCCCCAATCAGAATGGTGCACCGCTGCGGCTGATCGTCCCCTGGAAGTATGGCTTCAAGAGCATCAAGTCGATCGTCCGGATCGAATTCACAAGTCGGCAGCCGGTCAGCAGCTGGGAGGGGGCGTTGCCCACGGAGTATGGTTTTTATGCCAACGTGAACCCGCAGGTTGATCATCCACGCTGGAGTCAGGCGAGCGAACGGCGTATCGGAGCCAACGTGTTTGCGGCCAGACAGCCGACCTTGATGTTCAACGGTTACGGCGAGCAGGTGGCGGGTCTCTACAAGAACCTGGACCTGCGCAAGAACTACTGAACCGTGACTTTCCCTGGCACGATCAGTCGGGCGCGCCTCAACGGCCTGAAAACAGCTGTGTTCTGCGCGTGCCTGTCGCCGTTCATAGTGATCCTGCTGTCCTTATTCGGAATCGCGGGCCTCGGCCTGGGCGCCAATCCAGTCGAGGCGCTGATCCATCAGACCGGCCTATGGGGCCTGCGTTTTCTCCTGATCACACTTGCGGTGACGCCCGCACGGCGCCTGACCGGATGGCACTGGCTGGTGAAATTTCGTCGCATGCTGGGACTGTTCGCTTTTTTCTACCTGGTCCTGCATTTCCTGTCATATGCCGTTGTCGACAAGCGTTTTGATCTACCGACTATCCTTGAAGACATCCTGGAGCGCCCGTTCATCACGCTGGGCGTCACGGGTCTGCTGCTGCTGGTGCCGCTGGCGATCACCTCGACCAACGGCATGATGCGCCGGCTCGGCCGCCGCTGGCAGCAGTTGCACAGACTCGTCTACATCGTGGCGATTCTCGGGGTTTGGCACTTCTGGTGGCAGGTCAAACAGGACATTCGGGAGCCGCTGGTCTACGCTGCCATCCTTGCTCTGCTTTTGGCGTTCCGGTTGTGGCGCCGATACAGAAAGCCGCGGCTACTTCCGGAGCCGGTCGGCAGGCCCGGCTGAGCGCGAGACCGGGCCGGGCGCGCCGGCTGTCCATAAGCGGGCGTCGTTAGCTGAACGCTCGGGGGCCACTGACGAGACAGCTATGCGTAACCTGATCATGCTGGCAGCGACGACCCTGATTTTCGGCTGCGCGGTCGTTGAGCCCACCTATGTCTACGTCGACTCCGTGGCCTCCGGTTCTGCGGCAGACCTGAAGAAGTACTATCTGCTCGCTGAACCTCGCCCCTACTACGGGGTGATCGATTCGGGTAACGACACAGCCTATGGCCGCCGGCGACACCAGAAATTCGTCGTCCAGACGGATCAGATCCTGCAGGCGCAGGGCTTCGAGAAAGTCGATTCGCCCGAGCAGGCCGAACTGATCGTCGTGCTTGAGTATGGTGTCGAGGTGATGCGCGTCGGAGCCCACACCGAACGGACCTCTACAGTCCAGATCAACGCGTTTGACTGGGAGGCCGTGCGCGACACCGATCGCCGCAACGCTCTGTGGCGGACGCACGCTTACATGGACGGCAGCTCCGGCGGTCTGAGTCGCGTCATCCCGACACTGCTGGAGGCGGCCCAGCCCTATGTCGGAACCTCGACCGACGGGGTGGCGGAAGTGCTAGTGGAGTAATCGCCGGGGCGGGTGGTTCAGCCCGTGTCCTGTCTCCCGGTAACGCAGATCTCGATGTTGGCGTGAACGATCTGCAAGTCACCCGGAATCCTCGAACGGTAGTCTTCTGTAGGGCGCGGCTCGTCCGTCGCTACCGCGATCACGAGGCTGTAAATGCCCGGGCCGATGCACCACAGGTGGAGATCGGTGACACGGGTGACGCCGTCGGCCTCGAGGCTTTCCCTGATCCTTTCGCGCGCGGCTCGTGGACCCTGCCGATCGAGCAGGATCTCGGAAGTGCTGCGTAAAAGGCCCACAGACCAGCGGGCCACCAGTACCGCGCCGACGATCCCCATCAGGGGGTCCATCCAGACCTGCCCAAGGTACCGCGCCACCAGCAGCGCGAAGATGGCCAGCAGCGATGTGAGGGCATCGGCGAGCACGTGGAGATATGCCGCACGGAGATTGTGATCATGTCCATGAGTGTGATGGTGATCATGCTCGTGATGATCATGATCATGATGGCCCAGGATGAACATGGAGGCGCCGTTAACTGCCAGACCGACGATGGCCACCAGGATTGCGCGGTCGAAAACGATCGGCACCGGGAACATGAGCCGGGCGACGCTCTCCCAGGCCATCATCACAGAGAACAGCGCCAGCAGGATCGCGCCGCTGAAGCCTCCCAATGCATTGACCTTACCGGTTCCGAAGCTGAACTCCTCGTCGTGCGCGCGGCGGCGCGCGTAGACATAGGCGAAGGCGTTGATGCTCAACGCGACGGCGTGAGAAGCCATGTGGAGGCCGTCGGCCAGCAGCGCCATCGATCCGTAGACGATGCCAGCCGTGACTTCGACCACCATCATGGCCGCGGTGATCGCGATGACCACCAGCGTGCGCCGTTCTCCCGGTCGCGCCCGATCCTGCCCGAAGACATGCGAGTGCCGTCCGCTATGGCGGTTCATTTCGCCGACCTCTGACTCGGATGGCCGTTGCGCTGGCGACCCGGCGAGCAGGTGATCCGGGAGCGTGGCGGACACATGGCAATCTGGCTCATCGACACTCAGTCCGCCATGCCCGGTTGGGCTGCGAAGAATTCGGCAAGCAGACGCGCAACCGACTCGGACTCCTCCATTGGGAACCAATGGCCGGATTGCGCGAAAGTATGTGTCTTGCGAGCGCCGAAGCGGTCGGCGTAGGCAGGATCTACGTAAGGATCTCGCCCGCCCCAAAGGATCATCGTCGGCACCTGTCGAACCAGTTGCTGCAGGCCGGTTTGCCAGTCGCCGAAGTTGCAGGGATCTGTCGCCCGGTAAAGCTTGAGAATCGTCTTCTTCATGGCGAGGGAGAGTCGTGCAAAGCTGTCACTGATGTGAGACCGGGAGAGTCCCGGACCACCCCGCCGCATCTCCCGCGAGAACAGCCATCTGTTCATACACCGCATGCTCAACTCACCCAGCACAGGAGTCCTCCAGACCCTGCCCCAGAAGTGCCAATGGTAGTCGGGGAAGAACGGGAACCCACCGGCTGCTATGCGGCGGACTCGATGTGGATTGCGGATCCCCCACGCCAGCCCGAAGATGGCGCCGAAATCGTGGGCGGCAAGCGAAACGGGTCCATCGATACCGGCCGCCGACAGCAGTTCGCCGGTCCAGGCTGCCATTGCCTCGAGAGAGCAATCAAAGGTCTCAACTGCCTCGGACTGGCCGAAACCGGGAAGATCGGGTGCCAGGCAGCGGTATTGCGATGACAAACGCTCCATCACGGGTCGCCACAATGCCGACGAGTCCGGATTGCCGTGCAGCAGGAGTACTTCGGGGCCCTGTCCGCACTCGCTCAGATGCACGCGTCCGCCGTTTACCGTGATGTTCATGGCAAGGATTCTATGTCCCGGTGACCCTGCCCTGAGAGTAACGAACGCGCCCGTTTCCTCAAAGCGCGATCGTTCTGGCGAGCAGCCCGGGGACCGTCGTGTAACCAAAGTCTCGTCCGCGGATTCTGCCGTTGGCGTCGACAATGTAGTACAGCGGATATCCGGGAACGCGAAACTTCCTGGCCATGACGGCATCGCCCAGCAGGATAGGGGCCTTGAGATCGTGTCGATCGCGGTACGCCCGCAGATCATCGAGGGTGTCCCACTCCATTGCTACCAGGACAAGCTTGACGCTGTTGCCGAACCAGGAGTCAAACCAGCGGAGCTGATGTGCGCTGGCGTTGCAGACGTGACACCAAGGGGCGAAGAAGTAGATGACGTTGGCGTTACCGGCGAGCTCGGCCTGTGACCAGACCGGGCCGTCCAGCGTCTGCAGCTCGAAGCGCGGCACATCGATTGCTTGCCCGGTGGGCAGTAGGTCCCGGGTTCGCCACCAGTAGACGCTGTACAGAATCGCCGCAGCCAGCACGATCTCAAGGACGATCAATAACCAGCGCGGCTTGGTCTTGGTCCGACTTTCCATCACGCCCGCCATGGTACCGGATAGTGGTTATATATCGGCGGCGGCAGGCAACGCTGCGGGACCGGCCTGTCTCAGGGGCCCTGGATGCTCGGGCAGCGCTTCTCGGTCGCCCATGTCATGGTTGGGATCGGCGGCGGCGTTCATGCGGATGTTCGACCTGTTGCCCGACTCTGCGGTGATCGGCAGCTACGTGGATCGCTGTCTTGCGCGACCCGGCTGTCCGCGGGAGCCGGCCATGGATTCGGTTGCCTGAATCTGCCTGCCGCGCTCAGTCACTGATCCGCGATCGCGACCGGGGAGACGAGAGCCCGTCCGCGACAAAATGCCGCCACCCGTCGGGACGGGCGGCGGCGTACATCCTGCAGAGGGCTAGAAGTTGAACTGGCCGCTGAAGATAATCTGATTGGCGTCGGGCTCTTCGCCATTCTTCACTTCGCTCTCGAAGTGGGCAATCTCTACACCGAAGCGCACCGGCGCGCCGCCGAGCAGCTTGCTCTTCAGCTTCCTGTGCACACCGGCAAATACCATCCAGGTATCTTCCGTGGTGCCGGAGGCGATCTCGTCGAGGCTCTCGAACGCGCCGCCGGCCCACCAGTCGTAGTCGTTGCCGGTGTACACGAGTTCGGCCCAGCCCGCTACGGTTTCTTCCTCGTCTTGAGTGTCCGTGTTGACCTTGGAACGGCTCAGGAAAACGGACAGGTTTTCACCGGTGGCGATCTCTCCCTTCAGCGTGTAGTTGGAGTTGATAGGCCAGATGGCCTCAGCGCTGAGGCCCCAGATGTCGGCGTCGTCACTGGGCAGGGACTCGTCGTCCTGGCCGTAGGCGCCGGAGACGCTGAGGTTCACATCGGCCAGCTTGAACCCGACCTTGCCCTCGAATATCGGCGAGTCGGTCTCGGCCGATTCGCCGCTCATGCTCGGATCGTTGATGCTGCCGGAGTAGGTGAAGAAATCGCCCTTGTAGGTATAGCGGGCCTGGGCGCGTCGGAAGCCGAGATTACCGGTCTGCCAGAGGAAACCGTTGGTCATCAGCGTCGTGGGGTTGACGGAAGAGAAGATGTCCCAGTGCTGGCCGACCAGGACACTTTGACGGTCCTTGGAGAGAGTGAATGCGGCCAGCCGGTTGCGGAATTTCATCTGGTTGTTCGAACTCGAGTCGAACAGGTCGAACTCGAACACGGCGTTGGCATTCCAGCCGTTGTCCAGCTTGGGTCCCGCCCACTTCAGGCCGAAGCGGCTGTGCATGGCAGTCAGGTTGGTGCCGTTGTCGCCGTCGCTCACCGCGAACCGTGGCGCCACCTTGCTGTTCATGTCGTCGTCCTGGTAGGTGGCGTCGCCCTTGATCCAGCCGTACAGGCTGAGTTTGTTGACGTCGGTGTCTACCAGCTTGATATCGGCCAGTGCCGGACCGTTCAGGCTGGTTAGCAAAACCGCCGTCAGCAAGGTCCCAAAATGTCTTTTCTTCACTACATCGCCCTCCGCAATAGTGATCTGTCGTTAGAAGTTTGAATCTTTAAATATTGATTTGCAATAACTTCTTTTGCCTCATGGCCACATATTCTTGCGGAATGCTTGTTGTAATCATGCAACGAGACACGGATTCTCGGCCGCAGCCGGGGGCCGGTGACTTGGGCTGGGGCGGACAGATCGTCCGGCCGGTGGCCTAATCGTCGATCCGGCGTCGCAGGGACTTGGTCTTGCTTCGGCGGCTCTTCTGTTCCAATCGCCGCTGCTCCGCGGCTCGACCCGGTCGAGTGGCGAGGCGACGTTTCCTGGTCCGGGCGGCGTTGTCGATCAGTTCCCGGAGCCGGATGAGCGCCGACTCCCGATTACGGGCCTGGCTGCGGTGTTCCTGGGCCTTGATGATGACGACGCCGCTCCCGGTAATGCGGTGGTCACCGAGTTTCAACAGTCGCTGTTTCAGTTCTTCGGGCAGGGAAGAGGCGCCAATGTCGAAGCGAAGCTGGACGGCGGATGAAACCTTGTTGACGTTCTGACCGCCGGCGCCTTGTGCCCGTACCGCCGTGAACTCTAACTCGCTGGCCGGGACAACAATGTCCGCGGTGACCTGGATACTCTTAGGTCGCTCCGGAATTCCGCTCATCGGTCATGTCCGCTGTGATTGGGTGCCGCCCGGCAAATGGCCGTGCCATCAGAGTCGCACTGATTACCGACGGATGCCACCACAGAATCACGATCCGGGCCGATGCGGTTACCCTGGCTCCCGCCCATCTGCTTTTGTGCTTTATTTAGAGTGATAGTTGTTATCTTGGATACGGGGCGATGAGCAACAGCCAGAACAGTGGCGCCAGGGTCCTTGAGATTACTCGGGACGGCGAGAATCGAATCGAATCACTGCGGTTTCGAGGCAAGGCAATCGAACTCGAAACGGTGTCTTGCGACAACGATCTGGACCGGGCTCGTGAATTGATTCGGTGCCACCAGGGCGCGGTGCAGGCAGTCGCGCTGAACCGGATGCCTGTCACCCTGCGGCTACTTGGCGCTCAAGCTTCTCATCGTCTGACGGAGTCGTTGCGGTCGGCGTCGAAGCGCACTCCGGTTGTTGACGGGCTTGGCATCCGCGACGCGCTGGAGCGTTGGGGTGTCACACTGGCTGATCGGGCACAGCCTGGCATCTTTGCCGACAAACGCGTCCTCATGGTGCCCGGCTTGAACCACTCCGGGTTGGCAGCGGCGTTCGTGAGCCACGGTTGCGAAGTTCGCTACGCTGACCCACTGGTGTTCTTCGGGCTGACGCGATTCCCGGGCATGGCCAGCCGGACGACGCTGGAACAGGCAGCGACGTCCATACTCGAGACGCTCCGTTGCGATCCCCTTGCGCGGCTCTGCCCGGCACCGGAGCCACGCGAGACTCATGGTCAGGCCCGGCTGTTCCGTTGGGCCGACGTGCTGGCGGGTGACATCGCGACGATACGTCGGTTTGCGCCACCGGAGCTAAGGCATAAGACCATCGTGGTGGAGTCCGTTACCCAGGAGGACCTGGACGATCTTGCGGGTCGCGGTGCCTCTATCGTGGTTACTGTGATGCCGTCCCTGTCCGCCGTGGGCGCCCTGGCAGGACACACATCGGCAGTCGTCGAGGCCGTGCTGGTGGCACTGCGGCCCGATCCGGAGCTGTCCCTGGACGAGGACACCTATCTGGACCTCATCGCTGATCTGGACTGGATACCGGGGATCCGCTACCTGCAAGCGGAGGAAGCCGACGTCAATCGGTTCGCTTTCGTGATCCACCCGCTTTCAGTGCGGATGATCAAAGCCCATCCGCATTTCCGGTGGGCAAGAGTGCTACCGGACGGGCTGGTCGAGTGGGCGGCCTCCTTAATGCCGCCGTTGTACGTCTCCACAGTGACAGGCGCCGTGTCTCCGACAACGGGGCAGAAGGTGGAAGGTTTCCTCTACACGCTCGGAGCCACACCGCGCAGGATGATGCGCCAGGGGGTCAGGTCGACCTATGACAAGCTGCTCGACGTCGCCCATCGCGCCCAGCGGCGCGGAGCCCGCATCATGGGGCTGGGTGCGTTTACATCGGTCGTGGGAGATGCTGGCAGGACGGTTGCGCACGAGGCGGATATCGCGATAACCAGCGGCAACAGCCTGACCGTGGCTGCCACGCTGGAGGCAGCCAAGCAGGCCGTTATCAAGATGGGTGCTACTGACCTGACCCAGGGCCGGGCCATGATCGTCGGGGCCACAGGCTCGATCGGAGCGGTCTGTGCCCGCCTGATCGCCCAGGCGATACGGGACGTGGTGCTGATCTCTATCGAGCCCGAGCGCCTCATTGAACTCAAGCGCCGCATTCTTGCCGAGACGCCCGGTGCCCGTGTCGTGATTGGTACCCGCAGTGGCGATCTGCTGCCGGAGTGCGACCTGGTGGTGACCTCGACCAGCGCCTTCGGGCAACGGGTGGTGGATGTATCCCAGTGCAAGCCCGGGGCTGTGGTCTGCGACGTGGCCCGCCCACACGACATCAGCCCGGCAGAGGCGGCGATCCGGCCCGACGTACTGGTGATCGACTCCGGGGAGGTGCTGATTCCCGGTGATGTGAACTTCGGCTACGACATCGGACTGCCTCCAGGCGTGTCCTACGCCTGTCTGGCAGAGACCTGCCTGTTGGCGATGGCCGGTCGGTTCGAGGATTACACCATTGGCCGGGAACTCAGCACGAGCCGGGTCAAGGAGATCTACCGGCTATTCCTGGCGCACGGCTTCCGGGTGGCCGGCCTTCACTCGTTCGACGAGAGCGTCACCGAAGATCAACTGGCGGAGAAAAGACGGCTGGCGGAATCGCTGCGAAACGATCCGGAACTCCTGCGACGTTGGATGGAGGAGGGTGCTGAACGCATCGCCCGCCTGCCCGTCGCGGCCAAGGGCGTCAGGGCCGGTCGACGAAACAGATGGGTGCCGCGCTCATGGCTCGATCACTGGTTCGCGCACCTGGACCGGAAACTGGCGCCTCACGGCTGACGCCGGTTCAGCGGCAAAGGGCCAGGCGTCCGTATCGATCGACGGTTGATCGCCCTGTCTAACGCGGCGGATAGTCGTCGAACTTGGGCAGCTCATCCGGGCTCCTGAGCCAGGGTGCGTGGTCGCCCCAGAAGATGTTCCTGGCGGGACACAATCCCGGATCGTCGTCCAGAGTGCCCGCGGTAACGATCATCCATTTACCGTCCCTGGATCGCCATGGCAGCTTCGAGCCGCAGATCGAGCAGAAGGCATTGCAGTAGCGCGTGGCATTGCTGTGCTCGTACTGACAGACGTGCTGTTCGCCCTCTACCCAATTGAATTGCCCGGCCGGCACGATCAGATTGGCGGCATGGGCTGCGCCACCCGTCTTGCGGCAGCGGGAACAATGGCAGTACTGGAAATTTCCGCCGGCAGGATCGACGGCATAGACTGCGCTGCCGCAAAGGCAGGACCCTCGGGCTCGTGTTTCAGGCATCGGTCGCTCCTCAGGGAAATGGCAGGCTGTGGACGATTATAGGACCCGTCTGACGGTCCTTGAGCCATCGCCGCGCTTAATCCCGTACCGGCGCCGACGACTGGCGCCCGTGACATCACGACCGTCCGGGCGTGCATGAAAGAAGGTTTCAGCCTATGCAGAACACGTTGAGCTTGTTGCCGTCCGGGTCCCGAAAGTAGCCGGCGTAGAAGCCGCTATCACCCCGTGGGCCGGGTACGCCTTCGTCACTGCCCCCCAGCGACAGCGCTTTCTGGTGCATCGAGTCGACCTTGTCACGGGAGTCCACCATCAGTGCCACCATGACGCCGTTGCCGACGGTCGCGGGCTGGCCGTCGAAAGGCTTGGTGAGCGCCAATCCGGGCTTGTCCGGGCCCGCGCTCCAGGCGATGAAGGTCTCAAACTCCATGAAGCGAACGGCACCCAGATCGGCCAGCAGTGCATCGTAGAATTGTGCGGCCCGATCGATGTCAGTGGTTCCAAGCGTCACGTATCCGATCATCGTAGTCCTCCTCCGTTTTCGGTTCTCAGCCAGGCAATATGCAAGCGGGCCATTCAGGGTAGATGAGCTCTCGCCAGGTAGTCGCGGGACTGCATCTCCTCCAGCCGACTGTGAGTCCGGCGGAACTCGAAACTGAGTCGCTTGCCGACGTAGAGATCTTCAAGTGGGACGGCCGCTGAGAGTATCAGCGTAACGTGCCGATCATAGAACTCATCCACCAGCGCAATGAAGCGCCTGGCCTGATTCTCCAGCGTCTCATCGAGTTGGGGGACACCCGACACCAGGACGCTGTGAAAACTCCTGGCGATTTCGATGTAATCGGCCTGGCTGCGCGGGCCGTCACAGATGTCCGCGAACTCGAACCAGGCCACACCATCCGCCCGCCGCACGGACGGGATCATGCGACCCTTGATCACCAGCTCCTCCTTGCGCCAGCAGGCCTGGGGAGCGATGCCCTCGAAGCTGCGTGTCAGCCCGTCGCGGGCAGCCTTGTCCAACGGGCTGTGGTAGATCTCCGCGCGTTCCAGTGTCCGCAGTCGATAATCTTC
>Ga0316187_10004864_pt1 | contig 11635 bp, 7 predicted proteins | sample CroRivburrow1_MG_FD_204927 | JGI IMG/M metagenome (GOLD analysis project Ga0316187, IMG submission 204927) | Coastal sediment microbial communities from Maine, United States - Cross River worm burrow 1 | ecosystem: Environmental > Aquatic > Marine > Coastal > Sediment | place: USA: Maine...
GTGGTGCCGCATAATTTTCGATTTTCAGGCTGATGGTTTCGGTGACGCCAAGATCTCCCAGTGACATGGATTCCAGGGGCTTCTTTTTCGCTTTCATGATGTCCGGTAACTTCACGTAACGTGGTTCATTCAGCCGCAGATCCGTGGTGATAACGGCAGGCAGGTCCACTTCAATCTGCTCCAGACCCGCATCCACTTCCCGGGTGATCGTGGCTTTATCACCCGCAAGTTGCAGTTCCGATGCGAAGGTAGCCTGGGGACGATCCCATAAGGCGGCGAGCATCTGACCCGTCTGATTGCAGTCGTCATCGATGGCCTGTTTGCCCAGGATGACCAGGCCGGGTTCTTCGCGCCTGATGATTTCCAGAATTGCACGGGCCGCCGTCAGAGGTTCGATCGCTGTATCGGTGCTAACCAGAATAGCCCGGTCGGCGCCCATGGCCAGGCCGGTTCGCAGCTGCTGTTGGCAATCATCATCACCAATAGACAGGACGATGACTTCCTGGGCATCGCCGGCCTCGCGAATGCGCAGGGCTTCTTCCAGGGCAATCTCATCGAAGGGATTGATGCTCATTTTTACGCCGTCGGTCACCACGCCCGAGGCGTCCGGTTTGACGCGAATGCGTACGTTGTAGTCCACGACCCGTTTCAGGCACACAAGTATTTTCATCAGGATCTCTCCGCGAGGGACGCGGCTAAAACATGCTATTTTCCGCCATGCTTTCAATCGCTGACAAGCGCCTTTGCCGAGCTGCCCATTGCCAAGCCGATACCGCCATGACCCTGATCAGTCCCGCCGAACTTGCCCGCCACTATCAGGACACCGACTGGGTGGTCCTGGATTGCCGCTTCGACCTGCTTGAGCCGGCCGCCGGGCGGGCCGCCTGGGCTGAAAGCCATATTCCGCGGGCCCACTATGCGGACCTGGATCAGGACCTTGCCCAGGTGCCCGGCCTAGGCACCGGGCGTCATCCCTTGCCTGACATTGAGCAGCTGGCTGCCAGCCTGGCCCGCTGGGGTATCGGTCCACGGACCCGGGTGGTGGCCTATGACGATGCCGGCGCCAGCATCGCCGGCCGACTGTGGTGGCTGTTGCGGTGGGCCGGTCATGAGCAGGTGGCCGTGTTAGATGGGGGCTGGTCTGCCTGGCTTGCTGCCGGCCTGCCTGCGGACGACAGCAAACCGGCCCCGACCGCGGAGCTGTCTGCGCCGCTAATCCTGACACCTGGCCGGTTGCCCGTCTGCAGCGTCGAAGACCTTCAGGCGGGGCTCATGGACGGCTCACTGACGCTGCTGGACGTGCGCACGCCGGAGCGCTTTGCCGGCAAGGCGGAGCCAATTGATCCCGTCGCCGGCCATATACCCGGCGCCATAAATCTGCCCCTGGGCGAGAATCTGGATTCCAGCGGGGGCTTTTTGCCAGCTGAAGAGCTGGCCAATCGCTTCAGCGCGGCTTTGGCGGGCCGATCTCCGGCGAGCGCTGTGGTGATGTGCGGTTCTGGGGTATCCGCTTGCCAGAGTTTGCTGGCCATGGAGCATGCGGGGCTTGGGGGCGCGGCTTTGTATACCGGTTCCTGGTCTGGCTGGATCAGCGATCCTGCCCGGCCCGTGGGTCGCCTGTAGCTTGCCCGGACGCCGGGCATATTTTCCCGCCGCAGCGGCCTTGGCCCTGAGTTGCCTGATCACGGCCTGTGCCTCGCAACCAGCGAGTCGGGCGTCAGGCAGCGCCGCCGATGACAACACGCCTGTTGGGACCCAGGCCTGCTTTTCTCGCCGCCAGGCGCAGGATTTCGTGGTGCTGGATCGGTCGACCCTGATCGTTTACGCGCCGACGAAACGCCAGGCTTACCTGGTACAGATCAGCCCGCCGGCCAGCCGATTGCCCTTCGCCGATGGGTTGGCCTTCCAGTCACGCGGCAGCCAGATCTGCGGCCGCGCCGGCGAGAGTGTGACCTTGGCCGCCGACTCCATGCGCCGCTACGCGATCATGGACGTGCGGCGGCTGCCTGCGCCTGAACTGGATGAGATCCTGAGTAACAAGGACCGGGCAGAGACCGGCCAGGGTCTGGAGCCCGCGACTGGCGAGGCGGCTGAAATTGAGCCTATCGAAACGGCGCCGGATGAGTAGAATTCCCGTTCCCTTCGATTCGGAAATTCAGTCATGAGCGACATTCTCCAGCGCGACCACCGCTCCATCCGCGGCACCATTGCCTATACCAGCAAGAAACCTGGCCGCGAGGGTCAGGAACGCGGCCGCGAGTACTTCATGATTAATGTGCACAGTGACGGCAAACGGTCCTGTCAGGCTCATTGCGAGATCGATGACCGTCCCAGCGTGATGCGGGATATTCACTACAGCATCGACGAGAACTGGTTGCCGATGGATTGTTTCGTGCGCCTGGCTGTGAACGATCGCTTCATGGGCACGGGCCTGTTCCGCTTCGGCGAGGACTTCGCCGAATGCGAAAGCTATACGTCCCTGGAAGGTCGGGTGAGTCAGCGCATGGAGACGCGCGGGCGCCTGCAGACTTTTCAGAACCACTCCATTGTCTGCGACGCCTGGCATATGCGTCTGTTTGAACGCAGCACTGCCGCCGGCACACAAAGCCTGGACCAGATGCTGCTGTCTTCACCGGATCATCGCGGCGCCACCGGTCCCATGCTGTTCAGCATCGGCATGCACTGTGAGTACGTGGGTGAAGAGTCCATCGAAGTCGCCGCCGGTCGCTTCGATGCGCTGCACTTTCGCATGGTCTCGGCACCGGGCTTACCCGAAGCTCACCCGCCCTATGACATCTGGTGCACGGCCGATGATGATTTCATCTTCCTGCGCGGCGACATCGGTGGCTACATGCAGACCTTCTATGAACTCGTGGAACTCGTCCACGATGATCACCCGGGCGCTGCGGACTGAGTAACGGCTTCAGTCGGCTTCGGCCGGCTCCACAAATTCCAGCCACTCACCCGCCGGGCCGACGGCCACAGCCACCGTGGCGCCCGCGTAGGGCGCTTCGGGCAGGCTGGCCGGTGCGCCCCGAAAGTCCAGGCCCAGGGCGTCCAGGTCCGCGACTGTAAAACTCACCATGGCGACGCCCGGCGGCAATTCGCCCGCGCGCCGCTCACGCGGCTGGGTGGCACCCCGGGGATACTCGTCCAGTTCCAGCAGGAAGGGGCCATTGAGGCTGGCGATGGCCAGGGGGTATTGGGTATCCGCGGGTAACTGCTGCGCCCGCGACAGGACGCCGATGGAGAAGGGCGTGGGCGGGCTGACTTTCAGGCCGAGGCGGTCGCCGTAAAAATCCCGGAACGCATCCATGGACGGCCCGCCGAGCACCATGATGAAAACCCGGTCGACAAGCGTGTTCATGACAAAATCGTTGTTTCGCGTCAGGTAAAGCAATTCATTACCAGGACCAATTGCCTGCATGGCGCGCGGCGCATTGGGCGCTTCCCACAAATCAGCCGGGGGACCCACTATTCTGAAGGGAGAGTCGGCCAGTCGCTCGGCGATGGCGTCGGGATCTGTGCTCAGCAATTCCGTGGCGTTCCAGCCGTCCGTGAGCATGGGGGCATAGGAAGCTGGCGGTTGCGCTTCGATAAATCGAATCAGGGTCGGATGGCCGCTCTCGGCCTGCATCAACACATAGGCCTGTCCGGCTGCCGCCGGTGCGCCCCAGACGTCGGCCGTGGCCGTGCTGACCACGCCATTGCCCACTGATGCATAGTCCAGGTGCTCCTGGTAGGCCTTCTCCACGGTGTTCAACTGCGCCACGGCGATGGTGACGATAACAATGGATTTGAGCATTCAGTATCTCCGGTGTGCTGGGCTGATTCGGAGACCCATTCTAGCTGTCACTAAAGACCTTGGGTCAACTGGGCCTTTCCGGTATCGTCAGCCGCCACGCACAGGGGAGCCGGGGAAAAATCGTGACGCAAGCCAAGGGCTTTTATTACGGCTGGGTCATCGCCGTCAGCACCCTGGTGATCATGTGGATCACCAACGGCATTACCCTGGCCGGCCTGACGATTTTCGACAAAGAGATTCTCAACTTTCTCGGTGGCGATAACGGCGGGGACGGCCTGCGCGGGGCACTGAAGTTCCGTGACACCATCACGCTGCTTGGCAGTGGTTTGCTCGCGCCCATCGCCGGGGCCCTGGCGGATCGCATCGGGGTACGCCCCCTGATGGTGGTCGGGCTGGTGCTCCTGTCCGCCGGTAATTTCCTCTACGCCGGCATCGAGACCATGAATGACATTTATCGCATTCATGTCTTGCTGGCCATGGCACTTGCCGGTGCCGGCCTGGTAGTCAACGTGATGATCGTGTCGCGCTGGTTCGTCAAGAATCGGGGTCTGGCCGTTGGCATCACCGTAGCCGGCACGAGCCTGGGTAACGCAGCCCTGCCGCAGTTGAATGCCTGGCTGTTGGGGGAATTCGGCTGGCGCACAGCCTTGATGTATACCTCGGCTATTCCCCTGTTGCTGATTCCGCTGGTGATTTTTGTCTTGCGGGAGAAACCCGCCGACATGGGCCTGGTGGCTCCGGGTGCGGAAGAAGTCCCGGCGGGGCAACGGGCCGTGCTTCAGGGCATGACTTACCGCGAGGCGATTGGCACGACGAACTTCTGGATTCTTGCCACTGTCGCCATGCTGACCTTTTATTCCATTCTTACCTATGTGACCCACTTGTTCCTGCACATGCTCGGGCAGGGATTTGAGGTGCCGGTCGCCGCCACGGGTCTGACTGTGCTGTTTTCCCTGGGGCTGGTTGGCAAAATCGGCAGTGGTTTCCTGGCGGATCGTTTCGGCCGCAAGCGAGTCTTTGTCAGCACCCTGTCGGTGATGGCGGTGGGTACCTGGCTGATGATCAGCACCAACAGCACAACCTTCTGGCCGGCTATTGTGCTGGTCGGGATCGGTTGGGGCGGCTTGTATACGCTGCTGCAGTTGCTCTGCGCCGAGACTTTCGGCCTGCGTGACCTGGGCAAGATCCTCGGCACAATCACGGTGCTGGATACCCTCGGGGGCGGCATGGGGCCGTTCCTGACAGGGTTGATGTATGACGCCTGGGGCTCATACACGCGTCCCTTTACGATTGTCGCCGTGATGGTCACTGTGGCGCTGTTGCTGGCCACGCGCTTTCGCGACCCGGGCCGCTGAATACCGGCTCGTAATCGCCTAGGATCAAGCTTCTACCCTGAGGAATGCCGGTGTGACGGACGCCTTTCGACCCAGCAAAGCCCTGAATGATGTGCGCTACGAGATTCGTGGGCGACTGGCTGCGCGCGCGCAGGAAATGGAGCGCCGCGGTTATGAAATCGTGCAGCTGAATATCGGCAATCCCGGACCTTTCGGTTTTCGTACGCCCGAAACCATGCGCCTGGCGATGATTGAAAATCTGCGCAGCGCCGAGGGCTACTGTCATCAGAAGGGGATTTTTCCCGCCCGCGAAGCCGTGGTCATGCAACAGCAGGATCGGGGCATCAAAGGCGTGACCGCCGAGCATGTATTCATGGGCAACGGGGTCAGCGAGCTGATTGACCTGACCCTGCGCGCCTTGCTGGATCCAGGCGATGAGGTACTGATTCCCAGCCCGGACTACCCCCTGTGGACGGCCACCGTGACCCTTAACGAAGGCAAACCGGCGCACTACCAGTGTCGACCCGAGAACGCTTTCCAGCCGGACCTGAAGGATATCGAGAGCCGTATCACCGAGCGCACACGTGCCATCGTGATCATTAACCCAAACAATCCCACCGGCGCGGTGTACTCGCGTGAATTACTGCAAGGCATTGTGAAACTGGCCGAGGCCCACAAGCTGGTGATCTTCAGCGATGAGATCTATGACCAGATGGTCTACGACGATGCCCAGTTCATCCCCATGGCGACGCTGGTAAAGGACACCCTGTGTGCGACCTTTAGCGGACTGTCGAAGGTTTACCGGGCCTGCGGTTACCGGGTGGGCTGGGTGGTCTTCAGCGGCGATCTGAGTCATGCGCAGGATTACCTGGAGGCCATGGATCTGCTCGCCTCCCTGCGTCTGTGCAGCAACGTACCGGGACAATGGGCCGTGCAAACGGCCCTGGGCGGCTTTCAGAGTATTCACGAACTCACCGATCCCGGCGGGCGGCTATATGAGGCGCGACAGACTGTCCTGGAGGCGGTCGCGGCGAGCGAGTTCCTGCACGTGATACCGCCGGCCGGTTCCATGTACTGCTTTATCGGGGTGGACCAGACCCGCTTGCCCGACTTTGATGACAATCAATTCGCCATGGACCTGCTGGAAAAGCATCATGTGCTGGTTGCGCCGGGTACGAGCTTTAATACGAACTACAACAACTTCTTCCGCATTACGACCTTGCCGGATCCTGCCGTGCTGGCCGATGTCTTTCAGCGTATCGACAGTCTGCTGAACGAGTACGCCGAAACGTAGAAACCACTTGATTATAATCTCTTAATCCATTGTTTAAATGGAAGAAATAGTCAGGCGCCTAGGCGAGGGCAGCACGGCGCTGACGGCCACCCTGCGCCAGGCGCACCATCTGCGCTGGCAATTCGACCGCCATCAGCGAGGCCAGGGCCGCCGCGCCTGGCGCGCCCCGCGCATCGAGCCCCTGTCAGCCTGGGTCGCAGCGGCCTGGGAGCATTCGCTGGTCAGTGAGGGGACGGCAGGCCGGCTGCAGCTACTGTCGCCCACCCAGTCGCGACAGCTTTGGCAGTCGCTGCCGGCCGGCGACGCCCCGCTGACGCCGGCTCTGACGGGTCTGATTGAGTCGGCGTGGCGCCTGAGTCATGACTGGCAAATCAGCCCGACCCGGATTCGCGAAGTGGGTCGGGGTTCGGATGCGGAGCAATTCGGGGAGCTGGCCGAGCAATATGCCCAGGCCTGCCGCGAGCAAGGCTGGCTGGACCGGGTCAGTGCCATGTCAGCCTTGTTACCAGAGATTGCTGCCGGTCCGGCGTGGCTGGACCCATCACTGTTATTTGTGGGCTTCGATGTCTGGACGCCGGGGCTGGCGGGCCTGGCCGCGGCTCTGGAGACCGGCGGCTGCCCGACGACCGTTAGCCAGGCCACGCGGCGGGACGTCAGCGTTTTCCAGGCAAGCTTTAGCGACCAGAGTCAGGAACAAGAGGCCTTGGTGGCCTGGGCGGCTGAACGGATCCGCGCACATCCGGATAGCAGCGTCGGGGTGGTTGTGCCCGATTTGCCTGAGTCGGGCCAGCTGCTGCGTCGGCGCCTGCAAGATGCCGTGGATCCCCATTGGCGCCAGCGTGCGCGGCCCCAGGTGCCGGTGACCGGCGGCACGAACCGCCAGCTTGCGCAGTTGGGGGTGATTCATGCGGCCTTGCTGGGCCTGGAGCTACCCGCCGCCCGGCTTGACTATCAGCGCCTGGGCCAGCTATTGCGCTCCCCGTACCTGGGTCGGGACGAGGCCGCCGGGCGAGCGCGCCTGGATCGCTGGTTGCGGGAGCGGGGCCAGCGCCAGGCTGAACTGGCGACCGTCGTGGCTCAGGCCCGGGAATTTTGTCCGGGGCTGGCGGTGCGCCTTGAGAGCGTTATGGCCCAGACACCGCCGCGACGTCTGGAGGCTGCGGACTGGTCTCGCTGGATTCGCAGCCATCTCGAGCAGCTGGGCTGGCCGGGCAAAGAATCCCTCGACCGGGATGAACAGTCTGCCTTGCGAGCCTGGCAGACTTTGCTGGACAGCTTTGTCAGCTGCGGGCTCATTCACGGCACCATGAGTTGGGGGGAAGCCCGGCGCCTGCTCGTCGCCCTGGCCCGGGCCGAACCGGTCAGTGAACCGGCCCAGGCTCGGGGTCTGCAGGTTCTGAATCCTAAAGAGGCCCTGGGCCAGAGTTTTGATGCGGTGTGGATCGGTCGCTTGCATGGCGATGCCTGGCCACCGCCGGCCCGACCCAATCCCTTTATCCCCGTGAGCCTGCAACGCACGGCCGGAGTCCCGGCCGCCAGCCCGCAGGCGTATGCGCGACACGCACAGCTTGTGCTGAACAGACTCTGGGCAGCCAGTGGCCGGGTTATCTGCAGTCAGGCCGCCAAACGTGGCGAAGAGCGCCTCACGCCGAGTCCCGCCCTGCGCGATCTGTCGACCGTGCCGGCGGACGAGCTTGTGCATACGGCGACCCGGCGGGAGCAGATTGCGTGGCAGCAGGAAACGGAAATTGTCGCCGACCCGGCGCCACCCCTGGTCGCAACAGAACGGCCCCGCGGCGGTTCCCGCATTCTGCAACTGCAGGCGGCTTGTCCGGCGCGAGCCTTTTTCGAGGTCCGGCTGCATGCCACCGAACTGAGAATTCCTCCCGTCGGCATAGATGGCGCCCTGCGCGGACAGATACTTCACCAGGCGCTGGAAGAACTGCACCAGGGTCTGGCGGAAGCCGACCTGGCACCTGGCGATCCTCGCGCCGCTGAGCTGTTGCCGGCCATCAGCCAACGCAGCCTGCACCAGCGGCTGACACCCACACCCTTTAACCGCGTGTTAAGCCAGCTGGAAGAGGCGCGCGTGCTAGCGCTGCTTCGTGTGCTGCTGAATTTCGAGGCAGGTCGCAGCGGCTACAAAACGGTAGCGGCAGAACGCGCCCTGCGCCTGGAGCTGGGTTCCCTGCCATTGCGCCTGCGAGCCGATCGCGTGGATGAGTTCGCTGATGGTGCGCGCCTGATCATCGATTACAAAAGCGGTGCCGCACCTCGGCCTGCTGATTGGACCGGCTCGCGGCCCGCCGAGCCCCAGTTACCCCTGTATGCCCTGGCCGGCCAGGCCCAGGCCGTGGCAATTTTTCGCCTGACAGAGGAGGGCCTGACGGTAGACGGCGTCGCCGCGATGGAGACGGACCTGCGACGTATTCGGTCAGTCAGCAAACTGACCGATGGTCGGCTCACTGGCTGGGATGAATTACTGGCGGACTGGCGACAGGTTTTAACGGCCCTGGCCGACGAGTTTGTAGCCGGACATGTTGGCATCGATCCTCACAACCGCGACCTGGCGGCCGGTGTGTATGCGCCGCTGACGCGAGTCTTCGAGCAGGACCCGGGCAATTGAACGCAAGCCGCCAACCCGCCGATGCAGCCGAGCGCGCGGCTGCCTTGCAGGCTGATCAGTCTTTCATCGTGCAGGCGCCCGCCGGCTCGGGCAAAACCGAACTGCTGATTCAGCGTTACCTGCGCATGCTCAGCGTGGTGGCAGAACCTGAACAGATCCTGGCCATTACTTTTACCCGCAAAGCCGCTGCCGAGATGCGCGAACGCATTGTGGAAGCCCTGGAACGGGCACGCCGGGGCGAGGTGCCTGCTGCCCCCCATCTGCAACTGGGTTATGAATTGGCCCGGGCAGCCATGGCGAGGGATGCCGAGCGCGACTGGGGCCTGGCTGAACAGCCCGGCCGCCTGCGTATCGGCACCATTGATGCGGTGAATACCTGGCTGGCGGGTCGTTCGCCGTGGTCGGCCGGCCGGCAGGCTCTGAATCGCGTGAGCGATGACCCCATGGCACTGTATCGCGAAGCGGCCCGGGAAACCCTGGCGCTGCTGGGTGAGGGTGGTGAGGAAAGTGACGCCCTGCGAGCCTTGCTTGAGCACTGCGACAATCGTGCCGAGCGGGTCATCGGCTTGCTAACCAACCTGCTGTCGCGCCGTGATCAATGGCTGCGCCACCTGGGCACCGGACAGTTAGCCGATACCCAGCGTGCGCCGCTTCAAGCGGTGTTGGCCGGGTTTATTGAAAGCTACCTGAGCCCGGTTGCGGCGGCACTGAGCGAATCGTTGCAAGCTGCGCTGACGCCACTGCTAGCTTTTGCAGCGACCAACCTGGCCAAGAAAGACAGTGATAAAGATGTGCTGTCGTGGCAGAAGGCTGAAGCTTTCCCGGCGCCGGTGAGTCAGGAGCTGACGCGCTGGCGCGGCCTGGCGCAAAGCTTGTTGACGCAGTCCGGTGAGTGGCGAAAAACAGTCACCGTGCGGGAGGGTTTCCCGGCTAAAACAACTGAAAAAGATCAGTTCATGCAGGTGCTGGCGGAACTGGCCGAGGACGCAGAGCTGGCCACGGTTCTGCACCGTCTGCAGAGCTTGCCAGAGGCCGCCTATAACGATCAGCAATGGCGCATCCTCAAGGATGTGGTGCGCGTATTACCGGTGGCTGCCGCCATGCTCTACCAAGTCTTCAGTGCACGAGGTGAAACAGACTTCAGTCAAATTGCAGCGGACGCACTGGGCTCCCTGTCGAGTGAGGATGAAATTTCCGAACTTAGCCTGGCGCTGGATTATTCCCTGCAGCACATTCTTCTTGACGAATTTCAGGATACTTCCCTGTCACAGATGGACTTGCTGCGAGGTCTCACAGCAGGCTGGCAACCCGGCGATGGCCGCAGCCTGTTCCTGGTCGGGGATCCGATGCAATCCATTTACCGCTTCCGGGAAGCCGAGGTCGGTATTTTTCTTGGCATCCAGGCCAACGGGATTCCAGGGCTACCCCTTAAGCCCCTGCGACTGAAAACCAACTTCCGTTCTGATCCGGTAATCGTTGACTGGGTGAATGAGACCTTCGGTAGCCTGTTACCGCGCATCGATGATCCAGGCACCGGCGCTGTTTCCTTTGCCCCCAGCGAATCTTTCAGCAGCCAGGGGGAGGCCAGTGTGCAGTGGCAATTGTTCGCCCACGGCGATCGGCAGGGAGAGGCGCGCGCAATTGCCGAAACGGTGGTGAGGTGCTCCACGCAGTGGCCCGAGGCCACTATCGGAATCCTGGTGCGCAGTCGTGCGCATGCCGCCGGAATAGGCACATTGCTGCGGGCCGCGGGTATCGGTTATTCGGCCCCGGACCTGGAATTGCTGGCAGAGGAACCCGTTGCACAGGACCTGCTGGCGCTGACGCGCGCGCTGTTGCATCGCGCTGATCGCATTGCCTGGCTCGCTTTGTTACGCGCGCCCTGGTGTGGTCTGACTCTGGCCGACCTGCACGCCCTGGCATCTGCTGAGCCTGACGGCGACATCTGGGAACTGGCACGGTCGGCAGACGAGTCGACGGGCCTGAGCGAGGAAGGCCGGCAGCGCCTGGCGGCTGTTTGCTACACCCTTGAACCCTGGCTGGCCCGGCGGGGCGCCTGTGCACTGCGAGAACTGATTGAAGGCGCCTGGCTGGCCCTCGGCGGCCCTGCGTGTATGGCGGCGGACACAGACTTTACTGTGGCTGATGAATTTTTCGATTATCTGGATGAAGTCGAGGTCGGTGGTGATTGCGGCGATGTCGTCGAACTGCTAGCCGGCATTGAAAAGCGGCCGGTCATCTGGCCTGACGCGCGTGACACCCGTGTGCAATTGATGACCATTCACAAGGCCAAGGGCCTGGAGTTCGACACGGTCCTGCTTGCCGGTCTGGGATACAGCACTCGCAACAGCGATAAACCCTTGTTGCTGTGGCATGAAATAACCACGCGCGATGGTCGGTCAGAATTACTACTGGCGCCGTTGAACGCGCGCGGCGATGACAAGGACAAGCTGTTTGAGATGTTGTGGGCGCTGGATCGGGAAAGGGATGCCCATGAGCATCAGCGCCTGCTTTATGTGGCCGCCACGCGCGCGCGGCAGCGCCTGTGCCTGTTCGCCGCCCTGGCTATTCCCGAG
>Ga0316187_10004865_pt1 | contig 11634 bp, 12 predicted proteins | sample CroRivburrow1_MG_FD_204927 | JGI IMG/M metagenome (GOLD analysis project Ga0316187, IMG submission 204927) | Coastal sediment microbial communities from Maine, United States - Cross River worm burrow 1 | ecosystem: Environmental > Aquatic > Marine > Coastal > Sediment | place: USA: Maine...
TTGCGGCTGTCATAACAGTATCGATTCGCTGCCGCATCTGCTGGCACCGCATAACATTACTACAGCAAGTTTCAATGTAGAGAACGGCTCTGATGTCGTCGCTCTTCAATCTGAGTCTGCGCTGGTTTTCAGTGTTGCCCGGGTTCCTTTACCTCCTCCACAAAGTATCTCCTGATTTTCTAAATTCCGGATGCTGTCCTTAAGGATGGCCCGTTTGCGTGTGCTTTTGGGTGCCACATGCCCGTTTGCATGCGCCTTAAAATTATTGAATGTTTTTTTGGAGAGAAAAATGAAATTCGTAAAATCTTTGGCCGTCGCGAGCGCACTGGCCTTATCAACCATTTCTATGGTTCAACAGGCTTCTGCCAGTGAATGCGGCCTCTCATGCTGTATCGCCGCAGGAGTAGACGGTATCGGTTCTGCAACAGGGCTTACCGTTTCACTACAGTACGACGCGATGTATATGAAAACCAATAAGACAGGCACCAGCAAGATTGCACCGAAACAGATCATCGATAACCACCTGGCAAATCAGATGATGGGGATGTATGCAGTATCCAATAATATGACCATGCAGAAGATTGCTGCCAACTTCGCCTATCGTATGGATGAGGACAACGCATTTGTACTGACTGTTCCTTATCTCATTAACGACATGGAAATGATGATGGGCAGGAAAATGGGAGGAATGACCACCTATTCATATAATAATATGGAGACCATTGAGGGGCTTGGTGATATTTCGCTGCTATATATGCGTGATGTTTACAAGGATGCAGATATTCGGACGCGTCAGCGTTTCTCCGTTGGTGTTGGTGTAAAAGCCGCAACTGGCGCCTACAAGGCGCGCACCGCAGCTCCTGGAAATTACCTTGTGCACATGATGATGCAGGCCGGTACCGGCTCGTGGGACGGTCTTTTGCTGGCCAGTGGCGTACTCGCTTTTGGCGAACATGAAGATGGCGGAGCACAGTGGATGCTCGCACCCTCCGCGACCTATCACATGACCACCCGCAACTCGCTTGGATACAAGGTGGGTGACCGTTTGAACTACGACCTCTCTGCCCGTTATCGTGTTAGCTCCGCGTTTAATGTTAAGCTGGATATGAACGGTGTCTGGTCACAGAAGGATAGTACGGATGGTACCCAAGACCCTATGCACCTTAATAACGCCATGGTGCCTGCAGCCTATCAGAGAACTGTAAATGTGCTTGATAACGTTGCCAATACCGGTCTGCACTCCATCTTTATCTCTCCTGGTTTTCAGTGGATCGTAGCTGATGGTGTGACTCTCAGCGGTGAATACCGCATACCTGTTTACCAGAATGTGAATGGCATTCAGCAAGTTACCGATAACTGGTTCTTCCTGCGCGCCACCACGTTCTTCTGATTGAAAGGAGTCGATATGAAAGCAGATCACGATCAAGTTTCCGAGGAGCGTCGCAGTATGCTGAAAAGCGCGGGCCTTCTTGGCGCCGGTGCGTTGGCGGCAACTGCACTTGGAGGTGCTGCTATTGCGGCAGGCATGGAAGGTCACCATCACCATGCAGCAACCTCTGCGAAAAACAGTGCGCTGGCCAAATCACTGCACAACTGTGTGGCAACGGCAGAGGCCTGTATTGATCACTGCCTCGACATGTTCAAGGCAGGGGATACCTCCCTTGCTGACTGTGCGATAAGTGTGCAGGAGACGATGGCTTTTTGTGCGGCACATGCCAAGCTCGCGTCCTACAACTCTAAATACCTGAAGGCAATGTCTGAACTTGGCATCAGGGTCTGCGAGGATTGTCGTCAGCAGTGCCTGAAGCATGATAAACATGTCCAGTGTAAAGAGTGTGCAGATGCGTGTGCAGAGTGCATCAAGGCGTGTAAAGCTTTCACTGCCTGAGTATGGATGGGCGGGGCAGCGTTACTGCTGTCCCGCAATTCAATTTTATTGAAGAGGAAAAAGCCATGAAAATTATAATAATGATGTTTGCCGCGCTGATGTTGATGCCTTCACTGGCCGCTGCCGAAATTACGGTTGAAGATGCATGGGTGCGTATGCCACCTCCGGTTGCCGATACGGCTGCAGGTTATCTCACGCTTCACAATAGTGGAGACACGGATGTCGAGGTTGTCGCAGTTGAATCTGCTGCAGCAACTAGGCCTGAGTTTCATAGCATGTCGATGCATGATGGCATGATGCATATGATGAAAATGGAGAAGGTTGTTGTTCCAGCTCATGGCGAACTGCGTTTTGAGTCCGGTGGCAACCACCTGATGCTGACAGGTCTCACGAATGCGCTGAATGCTGGTGATCACGTGATGCTTACGATTAAAACCGCAGACGGGGCTTCTGTGATGGTCCATGCCGAGGTGCGTGATGTGCGCATGCAAAAGGCTGGCGGGCATGAAGGCCATGGTGGAGGCGATGAGCATGGTGGTCACCACGGCCACTGATTCATTCAGCTTCAACGCGTATGCCTTTGAGGCACGGATAGATGGCGGAGATTACGATTTGATGTAATCTCCGCCATATCTGTTTTTACACATCTTTTTTGAACATGGAGGGGCAATATGAGACTGTTTTTTCGGCTGATAGTATGTCTCTTTCTGCTCGGCTTGAGTGCCTGCGAATTGGATCGCCATGAGATGCATGAGGCGCGTCATAACATCTCTTCCACCCTGAAAATGCACCACCTGCATATGCTGATTAACCATGCCCTGCAGATGGCCACACAGGGTGCAGATATGAACCTTCAGGGTATCGAGCATGGTCCTGGCATGTTGGCGAAATCTTCAGGCCTGATTGAGCGCGCCATGACTGGGCCTGAGATGGCACGCATGCATAAGATTGGTGCGGCCAATAAACCGCTGATGAAGATGACGCATGATTTGTCTGATAAGGCTTCACTGTTGATCGAGGCGATGAAAAAGCTCTCGATCAGGAGCCCGGAGAAGGATGCGATTCGCATGCTTAACCATGCTGTGGAAGTGGCCGCAACTGGCAGTAGCCTGATCATGCTAGGCCAGCAGGGTATGGCAGGCGATATCGATGCGGTGATGGTGAATCACGGGCAGATGATGCTGGGTGAGGCCTCAGGATTATTGCACGATACAACTGGAGCCGAGGATTACCGCATTCTGGTCAGTGACGTAGTTGATATGTTGATCGGTATTCCGGATATGCCAGCCGATAGCGATGAGCAAGCAGGTTAGAGTAGCAGCTATTGCTCTGCTGGCGTCAGTAAAAATGGTGAGGTGCCGCAATATGATGGTACTGCCACGAAAAATTAGTGCTATCAGGCCCTAGTTAATATGTTCAGGGAGTAAATCATGACCTCGTTTTTTTCCAGATTGAAAAACGGTCTTTCACGCAGCCGCGATGCCCTCTCCCAAATGGTTCCGGGAGGATCTGTTGATGCGCTCTCCGAAGAGGAGTGGATCGATATCGAGGATGGTTTAATTATGGCCGATTGCGGTGCTGAGCTATCCGGTGAGTTGGTGCACAAGGCGAGGAAACGCCGTGGTGGTTCGATTGCTGCACTGAAGGAGTCGATGATATCGATGTTGCCCGAGGTTTCTCCGGTGAACGAATCTGCCGGCGGTCCATTCGTGCTGCTAGTGGTCGGCGTGAACGGCACAGGTAAAACAACCACGATAGGCAAGATAGCAACGATGTATCGCCAGCAGGGTAAATCAGTACTGGTTGGAGCGGCTGACACCTTCCGTGCTGCAGCGGTGGAGCAGCTGGCAGTCTGGGTGGAACGTGCGGGTGCCGAGATGGTGCGCCAGCATGAAGGTGCCGATCCGGCTGCTGTTGCATTTGATACGATTAAACGCGGCGTGGCGCGTAACTACGATGTAGTGATTGTGGATACCGCTGGGCGTGTGCAGACCGACCGTGGCCTGATGGATGAGTTGGCCAAAGTGCGCCGTGTGATCACGAAGGCTTATCCCGAGGCACCACACGAGGTGTGGCAGGTGGTGGATGGCGGAACCGGCCAGAATGCAGTGATGCAGGTGGATAAATTCCGAGAGGTGGCTGGTACTTCTGGCCTGATTGTCACCAAGCTCGATGGCTCGGGAAAGGGCGGCATCGTTTTGCAGTTATCACACAAGTTTGGTCTTCCGATTCGCTATGTAGGCGTCGGCGAAACACTTGAGGATTTGATGGCGTTCAATGCCGAGGAGTTCATCAGCAGCCTGCTCCCCGATCAGTCTGCTGATTAGTCTTCGTTCACCTGCATAAGGGAACCACCTTGCTCAGCAAGGCTTCTGACTCTCCGCTTTCAGACATTTACATACCTAGTGCCCTGCCTTGGGTTTTACCCAATATGGCGATGGAACATTAACTTGTTTCGGTACTCTTCCGGATCTTTGGTCTGGGTCATTGCGCCGCCGCGCGGGAACAGCGCATCGTAGAGTCGCGACACCCAGAAACGCAGTGCGCCGAGCCTGAGCAGCAGTGGTAGTGCTTTCTGCTCCTCTTCATCCAATGAGCGTAGTGACTGGTAGCCGTTCAGAAATGCTTCAGTACGCGCGTCGTCACCTTCAGAGAGCAGAACAGCCTGCGCATTGAGGGTGATGGCGATGTCCATCGCGTATGGTGCACTGTGAGCGTAATAGAAGTCGATAATGCCGGAGGCTTTATCACCTTCGAAGAGGATGTTGTCGACAAACAGGTCACCGTGGATCACGCCATCGGGTAGCGACTCCCAGTTGCAGGAGCGCTGGAATGTCAACTCGTCCTTCAAAAGCTGCGCTGCATCGTTGCCATAACGAGTGCCCGTCTTATCTATAACTGCTTCGACATTCTCTTCCAGCCATGCCATTCCGGTCGGGTTGTTGCGATGCTCATCGAAATCGGCTCCGGCCAAATGCAGCTGTGCCAGTGCGCGCCCTGAAGAGAAGAGTTGTGCCTCATTCAATTCGTCTAGTGTTTTTCCCGAGAGGCATGAAACAATACAACCCTTTTTGCCGTGGACCTCGAACAGCAGAGAGCCGTTCTTGCGTTGCATGACATCAGGGCATGCCAGCCCGTTATGTGCCAGATGGCGCATCAGGCGCATGAAGTAGGGAAGCTCAGTCTCGTCCATGCGCTCAAAGATGGTCAGTACAAATCGCGCGGAGTTTTCATGCCCCTTTGTGTTAATAAAGAAATTGCTGTTTTCGATGCCGGCGGCAATGCCTTCGAATGAGGTCAGTACGCCGAGATTGTAATCGGCGAGAATGGTGGAGATATCGGATTCGGAGAGTTCGGTATAGACGGACATGCGCGGAATCATAGCTGCTATCGAGACAGTGTCAGCCATTGGATGCATCAAACGTTATTTAGGGGTGTGACAACCATTGTTCCCCCAGCGTCCAGCCGCTAGCGTTGAGCCCTCTTAGGTTGCAGGTATTATATGGATAAAATCATCATTCAGGGCGGCAATGTGCTGTCTGGAACTATCGAAGCCAGTGGCGCAAAAAATGCGGCGCTGCCGCTTCTCGCCGCCTCGATTCTTGTTGACGGCCCGGTCATCTATCACCGTATTCCTCATTTGAAGGATATCTCGACGATGATGACACTGCTGGCCTGGCAGGGTGCGGACGTCACTTATGACGATCAGTACTGCCTGCATGTCGACACCCGGCCCGCAACCAAATCCGAGGCACCGTATGAGCTGGTGAAGACCATGCGTGCCTCCTCCCTTGTGCTCGGCCCTCTGCTGGCCCGTTTTGGAGAGGCTAAGGTGAGTCTGCCCGGCGGCTGTGCTATCGGCGCTCGTCCTATCGATATGCATTTGAAGGGGTTGGAGGCGATGGGGGCCGTGATCGAGGTGGAGCAGGGTGACATTATAGCCCGTGCACCCAATGGCCTGAGTGGTGCGCACATTGTATTTGATCAGGTAACGGTTACAGGTACTGAGAACCTTATGATGGCCGCTGTGCTGGCGAAGGGTGTAACCATTCTCGATAACGCTGCGAGGGAACCGGAGATCGTTAACCTAGCGGAATCTCTGCGTGGCCTTGGTGCGAAAATAGAGGGTGACGGCAGTAACCGTATTACGGTTGAAGGCGTGGAGCGGCTTGAAGGTGGTGAGATGATCACGGTTGCCGACCGAATCGAAGCTGCAACCTATCTGGCCGCAGGCCTGATTACCGGTGGTGATGTGACGGTTACCGATGTTGAGCCTTTAATGCTTGAGGCATTTCTGGCCCGGGTTCGCGAGACAGGAGCCCTTGTCGAGACAGGCGAGGACTGGATTCGTTGCAAGGCACAAGGGCGCATGAAGGCGGTGGATATCCACACGTTGCCACATCCGGGCTTTCCGACTGACCTGCAGGCGCAGTTTCTGGCGCTGATGACACTGGCTGAAGGTACCAGCGTGATCCGCGAAACGATCTTTGAAAATCGTTTCATGCATGTGCAGGAGCTGGCCCGTATGGGGGCGAAGATCAGGCTCGATGGCAACACAGCTGTCGTGACCGGTTGCGAAAAAATTTCCGGAGCACCGGTGATGGCAACTGACTTGCGCGCTTCGGCTTCACTGGTGCTGGCAGGATTGGCAGCCGAAGGCGAAACCACCATCTCCCGTGTTTACCACATTGACCGCGGATATGAACGAATTGAAGAGAAATTGAGCAAGCTCGGAGCCCGAATCGAGCGACACAGTGCCAGTGAAAACTGGATGCAGGGAGCACGACTGGATGCCTGATACACGACCGTTAACGATTGCCTTGTCCAAGGGGCGGATTTTGGAGCAGACGCTGCCGCTACTTGAGACGGCAGGCCTGACGCCTTATGAGGATGTGCAAAAAACCCGTAAGCTTATGGTTGACGGTGATGTTGATGGCAGGGCTGTCCGTTTCCTGATTATCCGTGCTGCAGATGTCTGCACCTATGTTGAGCAGGGTGCCGCCGATATCGGCGTGGCCGGACGTGATTCTCTGCTGGAGTATCAGCCACATGTATTTGAGCCGCTAGACCTGGGGATTGGACGTTGCCGCCTCTGTGTTTGCGGACCAAAAGAGCTGGTGGAAGCTGGACCTCCTGAGCGTGGAAGCCGTATCCGCGTAGCGACTAAATACGATCATCTGGCAGCCGACTACTTTCTTTCGCAGGGTGTGCAGGCTGAAATTATTCATCTTTACGGTTCGATGGAGCTGGCACCGCTGGTTGGTATGGCTGAGCGCATTGTCGATCTGGTTGAGACTGGAAGCACACTCAAGGCCAATGGTCTGGTGGAAGAGCTGACGCTATGTGATATCTCCAGCCGCCTGATCGTCAATCCGGCAAGTTTTGCTACGCGCAAGGCACAGATTCAACCAATTATCGAGAAGCTGCGTTTGGCAGTGGAAGAGAGAGATAAGGGATAAGGGAACAGATATGAGTAACATTCTTCGACTTGATTCGCAGCAGGAAGGTTTTGCAGAAAAACTGGATGCACTGCTTTGTCGTGAGGCCGATACCGGCGCTGACGTACAGGATCTTGTGGCAGGCATTCTCGCCGACGTTAAAAAGCGCGGTAATGCTGCACTGTGTGACTACACCGAACGCTTTGATGGCTGGGCCTGTACGGGTGAAACCATTGAGATCAGCCGCGAGCGCATGCAAGAGGCGTGGAACAGTGTCTCCGATATGGATCGTGAATCACTGCAGCTGGCAACCGACCGTATCCGTGCTTACCACGAGCGTCAGAAGCAGGATGACTGGGAGTATACCGACGAAGTCGGCATGACACTTGGCCAGCGCATTACCCCACTGGATCGTGTTGGTCTCTACGTGCCCGGTGGCAAGGCTGCTTACCCATCGTCGGTATTGATGAATGCCGTGCCTGCAGTGGTCGCGGGTGTGAAAGAGATTGTCATGGTGGTTCCAACACCGGGTGGCGAGATCAATGAATTGGTGCTGGCAGCAGCATATGTCTCCGGTGTACAGCGTGGTTTTGCCGTGGGGGGCGCTCAGGCGGTAGCCGCATTGGCCTACGGCACAGAAACAATTCCTGCAGTCGATAAAATCGTCGGTCCAGGAAACAAGTTTGTGGCAGCAGCCAAGCGACAGGTGTTCGGCACCTGTGGTATCGATATGATTGCCGGTCCATCCGAGATTGTAGTTGTGGCCGATGGTGGTAACCCGGCATGGATTGCGGCTGATTTCCTGTCTCAGGCAGAGCATGACGAGGCGGCTCAAAGCATTTTGGTCTCCACCGATGCACACCTGCTGACTCAGGTAGCCAGCGCAATTGAGGCACACCTGCAGGTGTTGCCACGTGCCAAGATTGCACGTGCTTCTGTTGAGACGCACGGTGCCCTGATCCTTGTGAAGAACTGGGATGAGGCTGCTGACGTGGTCAATACGATTGCACCTGAGCATCTTGAACTGGCACTGGAAAATCCGGATGAGATCCTTCCAAGTATCAGGCATGCCGGTGCAATTTTTATCGGCCACTTTGTGCCTGAAGCGCTGGGCGATTATATCGCAGGGCCGAACCATGTGCTGCCAACTAACCGTACGGCACGTTTCTCTTCTCCGCTGGGGCTCTACGATTTCCAGAAGCGCAGTAGTGTTATTCGCGCTACCCGTGCAGCTGTGCAGGCGATTGGCCCTGCCGCCGCACACCTTGCCCACCGCGAAGGGCTGCAGGCGCACGCACTGACACTTGAACTGCGCCTGAAAGAGAAAGGGTAATTATGCTGCTAATCAAACAACGGAGCGCGACCTCCGCACACGTACGTGCGGCGGGCAATCGCAGTGCGCCCGTAAGCGCAGCAGGACCGTGTTCCTGCGCAGCGGTTTCGAGCGCGAGGCAAGGACGCTCTCGCGCGGGTGATTCAAATTGATAAGAGGCGATATTAAATCGCTGTCGGCATATCACGTGCCTGATAGCTCAGGCATGATCAAACTCGATGCCATGGAAAACCCGTTTTCCATGCCGGACAGTCTGCGTGAAGACTGGGCGAAACGACTGGCTGAAGTGAATGTTAACCGTTATCCGGATGCCGAGATGCTCAATCTGCGCAAAAAGATTGCAAAACATGAGGGTGTAGAGCCTGAGCAGGTGCTGCTCGGCAACGGTTCGGATGAAATCATTCAGATGATCCTGATTGCTACTGTGCCTGGAACCTGCGTGGTGCCGGGACCTACGTTCGTGATGTATAATCTGGTGTCGCAGTGGTTGAAGCGCCCTGTAGCAACCGTGCCTCTGGCAGAAGACTTCACTATGAAAGAGGAACATTTTCTGCAGGTGTGTGCGCGTGAAAAGGCTGAAGTGGCTTTTCTGGCATGCCCGAACAATCCGACCGGCAATCTGTGGCGGCAAGAGAGAGTTGAGAAAATCGCCAGAGGCATGAGTGGCATGCTGGTGATTGATGAGGCTTATGGCCCGTTCTCTGAGCGCACGCATAACTACCTGATTGCCCCGAATGTGCTGGTTCTGAAAACCTTCTCCAAGGTGGGCTGGGCGGGTCTGCGTATGGGTTATGTGCTCGGTGATGCTGAGGTGATTGCGCAGCTGAATAAGGTGCGCATGCCCTATAATATCAACTCCCTGACGCAAGCTTCAGCTGAATTTCTTCTTGAGCACTTTGAGGTGTTTGAGGCTCAGGTTGCAGAACTGCGTGATGAGCGTGAACGTATGGCTGCAGCGCTGGCCGAGTTTGATGGTATTCAGGTCTTTCCATCGCAGGCTAATTTTCTTCTGGTCAGGGTGGCTGATGCGAACCATGTGTTCGAAGCGCTCAAGAAGGCAGGGGTTTTAATTAAGAACATGCATGGTTCTGATAGGCTTCTGGTCAATTGCCTGCGTATTACCATTGGCAGCAAAGATGAAAACAGTGCGCTACTGGCCGCACTTCGGGAGATTCAGTTATGAGTCGAAATGCATCGATTGAACGTGCAACCAAAGAGACATCGATCAAGCTGAGTCTTGATCTGGATGGAACAGGCAGTGCGGAACTTAACTCTTCAATTCCATTTCTTGATCACATGCTTGAGCAGATCGCTCGTCACGGCCTTGTTGATCTGATCGTGGATGCCAAAGGTGATCGAGAGATTGATGATCACCACACGGTGGAGGATATCGGTATCTGTCTGGGTGAAGCGCTGCGGGAAGCTATTGGCGATAAAGCCGGTATTGTGCGTTACGGCCACGCTTATGTGCCGCTGGATGAGGCCCTTTCCCGGGTTGTGCTCGATTTCTCCGGTCGCCCTGGTCTTGAATACAATATCGACTTTCCAAAAGAGACTGTTGGTGGCTTTGATATCGACCTGTTCAAGGAATTTTTCCAGGCGGTGAGTAATCACGGTCGTATTACGCTGCACATTGATGCGATTCGTGGTGACAATAACCACCATATTATTGAGACAGTATTCAAGGCATTCGGCCGTGCTCTGCGCATGGCGGTTGAGCCTGATTCTCGCCAGTCAGGAATCCCTAGCACCAAGGGCGCCCTGTAACGGCATGTCCATAAAACAAATCCTCTCCACCCATGGAGGGGTGGCGGGCGAATGCAATGAGCCCGTGAACGAAGCAAAACCGCGCTTTTGCGAAGTGTCAAAAGGCGGAAGGCAGGAGCCTGCAGCCGCATGAAAAAAACAGGTTTAGTAAATTATGGCATGGGCAACCTGCATTCGGTGGCCAAAGCGCTAGAGAAGGCTGGCGGTGACGTCGAACTGGTTTCTGATGCTGAATCACTTAAAAACTATGATCGTATCGTACTGCCCGGTGTAGGCGCATTCCGCGACTGTGTCGGGGCGCTCAAAGAGGGCGGCATGGACGCTGCAATCAAGGATGAAATTGCAGATGGCAAGCCGTTTCTTGGAATCTGCCTTGGTATGCAGGTGTTGATGGATGCTTCACTTGAGTTCGGGCGCCATAAGGGGCTTGGCTTGATTCCCGGAGCCGTTAGCCCTTTTCCAGAAGACCATGCTGAACGTGGTTATAAAATCCCGCACATGGGGTGGAACGATGTGATCTTCTCATCTGAGAAACCGCAGCACCCAGTGCTGGCACCGCTGGTTGGAAAGCAGGTCTATTATGTTCACTCCTACTGTTGCATGCCTGAAAACCCGGATCATCTGCTGGCCGCCTGTTCCTATGGTGACTACCCGTTTGCAGCAGCAGTCGGTTGCGACAATATTGTGGCCGTGCAGTTTCACCCAGAAAAAAGCCAGAGCGCAGGCCTGGCACTGATGGAGGCATTCCTGCAATGGAATCCGTAAATACTAAAATAGAAGCCAATCAATTTGAATTAATTCCCGCCATAGACCTGAAAGGGGGGCACTGTGTTCGCCTGAAGCAGGGGCGTATGGATGATGCAACCGTCTACGGTGATGATCCAGGCGCAATGGCTGCTCACTGGCAGTCACTCGGAGCCAAGCGCTTGCATGTGGTTGATCTTGATGGTGCTTTTGCCGGCAAACCTGCCAATCGTGAAGCGATCCGTGCCATCTGTTCCGAGATGCACATTCCTGTACAGCTCGGCGGTGGTTTGCGTGACCTTGCCATGATTGAGGGCACGTTGAATCTCGGCGTGAACCGTGTGATTCTCGGCTCTATTGCTGTGGCAAATCCGTCACTGGTAGAAGAGGCGTGCAAGGCATTTCCCGGTCAGATTTGTGTTGGTATTGATGCCAAGGCTGGCATGGTGGCTGTACACGGTTGG
>Ga0316187_10004867_pt1 | contig 11631 bp, 10 predicted proteins | sample CroRivburrow1_MG_FD_204927 | JGI IMG/M metagenome (GOLD analysis project Ga0316187, IMG submission 204927) | Coastal sediment microbial communities from Maine, United States - Cross River worm burrow 1 | ecosystem: Environmental > Aquatic > Marine > Coastal > Sediment | place: USA: Maine...
ACCCTAATTGCCTGGGTCATGTGTAATTCGTTACGTTTGTGATATCGCCAACGGGCCTGGTAGATCCAGAGACTGCGCGTAATGCACAGGACGCCAAGTCCCATGTAGGCCGGAAAGAATTTGTAGCTGGCGCCTACGAACAGGCCAAACAACAAGAACAGGCTGCCAATCAACATCCAGTACTTGGGAATTCGCCGGTAGACACCATCGGATAAGAGCATGGAACCAAGTATGGGTGGGATGACGGGGGCTGTCTGTTAGCTGATTCACATGTCCGGCCGTACTTCCGCATATGCGCATAATGTATATTATGTTAAATAACGGATCAGGTTGGTAGAGAACTCCCTGAGAAAGCGACCTGCTCCTTGTCCGTCCCCGCCAAATCAGGCGCATATCGTGCGAGAAACTAGGCCCCTCGTCCATAAAAGTATGCGCATGGCAGAATAACGGGTACTAAAGGTGTGTGCCGAGCGATCGCCCACGCACAAGACACCCTTCATTAAGATCGTGAGTTGCTGCGGGAACTTAACCGCGAAGCACGTTTCGTCGCGCCAAACATCAGCTCCTCGCCGAAACGGCCGCACCAAATTTGCGCTCCTGGCCGTGGTCAAGACTCTAATTCACCAGAAGTATCGAGTTTTGATGAATCACTTGTTCGCGGTGAACTCCACACTTTCCGATTATTCTTGTTACACAAAAGTATGTAACGGAGATATATGGAACATTCCTCTATGGAATCTGCCGGCCACGAGAGTGCCTTGAAATCGTTTCGCGAGTGTCTGGATACGAACTAGGCCACGATTGAGAAACGGCTCAATCCTCCCGAACCATGTTCACGACCAAAAACTACGAAGGATCGGCTTAAGGCAATAGCTTGTCGTATTGGACCGCTAACTACTAGCTAAGCTCTTGGTTGTGCTGGGATTTGCTTTGTTGACCCACGTTTGGATCGATTGCAAAAAGTTCGCGGTGGGCTTACCGTGCGCCGGCTACCCTGGGTCAAGGAACGATTTGCTCCGGGCGCTCACCGTCCGTCGGTACTACGGCACGGCTCTCAGCTAAGAAAGACACGCGAGCAACATTAGATACGTTTCACAACTTATGCTTCACAAGTTATGAAACGCAGGTCACTAGTCACATCAATCTTACCGATCTTATAGAGACCTTATAAAATCATGACTCCCCAACTATTACACAAAAGTTAAGAATAGTTGGGGAGTTCTAACATACTGTTATTATTGACTAATTAGGCACCTTAGGAGTACTGTAGGTATCTCTGCCGAAATAATTTCCCTTAAGTTTTAGTAGAAATGGCCTAAAAGTTAATGAAATGCTGATTTCTGAGATTCCGCCCCCGATCCCTAACCCAAATCACCCCAAGCTCGGTGACACGATCAAGGTCGAGCCAATTCGCACGGTCAATGCAATCAACAAGATCAAGAAGGCACTAGCGCCCTCCAGTCGCCTCGCGAGCTCGATGGAGCCCGCAGATGAAGGGACTGACGGACGCACTACGCAGACACGTCAGCCTGATCCCGGCCTGGCTCATGCCCGTGACGGCACTGTTGTGCCTGAGCGGGATGGCCAGTGCCCAGTCTGATGTCCATGCAGCAGATCACGCCCATCACAAGAACGAGATCGCCGGTTTCGTGGGCCTCACCCATGAAGGTCGTGACGACGGGTTTTCACTCGGCATAGAGTACGAGAGGCGCCTGAATGCGACGCTCGGTCTTGGCGTCCTTGCCGAGCATACCTGGGGTGACTTCGATTTCTGGGTGGTCGCGGTGCCTCTGGCTGTCCACGTTGATCGCTGGAAGTTCGCGATCGCACCTGGTGTTGAGATGAGCGATGAGCACGAGCACGAACTGGCACGTCTCGCGGTGAGTTATGAGTTTGAACTGGGCGAAGCGAAAGCGATTCCGTCTCTTAGCGTCGACTTTGTCGACGGCGAGGAAGTCTACGTTTTGGGCGTTTCGTTCGGCTTCGGTTTCTGAATGTCACGCTCGCGAACGGCGAAAACACATTTTGGATTTGGAGTAGATATGATTAATCAAAAACTTACCCTGGCCATTCTTTCAGTGATGCTGACCGTCTCCTTCGGGGTCCAGGCGCAAACCAAGACGCTTGCCTCGACAATGGAAGTCTATGTATTTCCCAAGGAAGGCCAGAATGCCGAGCAACAGTCGAAGGACGAAGCGGCATGCTACGAATGGGCCGTCAGCAACACGGGTTCGGATCCTTTCAAGGTGGCCGATCAGCAGGCTGCCGATCAGCAGCAGGCACAGGCTGAGCAACAGGCGGCCAAGCAGACTGGGCAGGGGTCCGGGGCGCGTGGCGCGGTTCGCGGTGCTGCAGCTGGCGCCCTGATTGGCGAGATCGCCAACGACGACGCGAGCGAAGGCGCGGCATGGGGCGCGGCTGCCGGAGCGATTCGCGGCCGCCGCATGGGCGCTCAGGCGAACGCACAGGCGCAACAGCAGGCCGCTTCCCAGGCTGAACAGCGAGAACAGGCGACGGCGCAACAGCTGGAGAATTTCAAGAAAGCGTTCGGCGTGTGTCTCGAGGCCAAGGACTACATGGTCAAGTAGGCGACGACCGGGGAACCCATACCGACGAATCGCGAGCAACAATCGATGATATTCCAGCGTTCTCTCCGCCCACTCCTGGCACTCCTGGTTTTATTCGGGGTGCCCTGCGCCACTTTGGCACAGCTGACTGATGACGCTGAACTGACCAGAACCGAACAGCAAGACCCGGTTCGGTTCGATCAGCGCACTCCCCTCTCCACGGTCCAGGGATTCATGCGGGCAGCGGAACTGGGTGACTACGAGCTGGCGTCTACGTACCTGGATCTTCGCTACCTGCCCGAGGAGCTTGCAGGTTCTGACGGCGCCAAGCTGGCGGAGCAGCTGTACATTGTCGTTGCCCGTAAGTTGCGCGTCGACTTTAGCGCGTTAAGCAACCAGGCTGATGGGCTCGCTGACGATGATCTGCCCAGCTATCGGGACGAACTCGGCACGATCGCGACCCCGCGAGGTGCGATGGCTCTTTACCTGCAGCGAATTCCGGGGGCAAACGAGAATCGCGTCTGGCGGATTTCGAACGCGACGGTTGCGCAGATACCAGAGCTTTATGAGCAGTTCGGTTACGGCCCTGTCGTCGAGAAGTTCAGACAATTAATACCAGCAGGATCGTTTCTCGGTGCCGAACTCTTTAAATGGGTGTTCGCAGTTATTGCCGCGACGGTGGCGTCGCTGGCCTGGCTTGCGTTTGCATGGCCGGCGAGCCGGGCCATCACGCGGCATCAGATCGCCAACCGGGCACGCGTCAAGCATTACCTGACGCGCCCTATTCCCTGGGTGATTTTCGTCCTGGTGGGTTACTGGACGTTGCGTGATCTTGGTCTCGGCGTGACAGCAGGTCGTCTTGCGCAAGGCGGGACACTCGTCACCTTTGTCACCGTCTGGCTGCTATTCGCAACCGTCAACCTGTTGCGCGACCTGTATTCGACCTACCTGGAGGCACGCGGTCGAGAAAGCGGCCTCATGCTGATGCGGCCGGTGACCAGCACGATCAAGGTCGTCGTAGCGCTGCTGGCAGTCACGATCTGGCTGGACAATATCGGCGTGAACGTCACGGCGCTCGTCGCCGGTCTCGGTGTCGGCGGGCTTGCGGTCGCGCTCGTCTTGCAGAAACCCCTCGAGGACATCCTCGGGGCCATCACGCTGTATACGCAGCAGCCCGTCACGATTGGGCAATTTTGCACGGCTGGCAATGTTAGCGGGACAATCGAGGAGATCAGTCTCCGCTCGACGCGTATTCGCAAGCTCGATAACAACGTCGTCATTGTTCCGAATGCAATTTTTGCGACGGCGAGTATCGAGAATGTCTCCGAGCGTCGCCGTATCCTGCACCGGCAGGTACTACGCCTGGCGCAAGATACGACCCAGACCGAGATCGGGCGGCTGCTCGATGAACTGCGGGAGTCGGTCGGCCAGCATGCCAGGGTCGTCGCCGATGCGTGGCGCGTCCATTTTATCGCGTTCGGCGAGTATTCGAAGGACATCGAGGTCTTCGCCCATATCGATACAACGGACTGGCAGGAATTCCTTTCGATTTCCGAGGAAATCAACCTTGCCGTGCTGGGCGTTCTGGAGGCTAACGAGGCCCGGCTGGCCGTTCCGCCCCGGTAGCAACAAGCGATAATTAAGGTGATCAACGTGAAAAATATTCTGGAAAAAAAACTCTTCGGTGGAATGTTACTTGCGGTATTGACTGTCGGATGTGCAACAACGGAGTCCAATGAAACTTCGTCCGACCGCAGTGACGACTGTTTCTATGTTCGCCAAATCAATAATTGGGACGCGATAGACCGAGATCACATCTACGTTGAAGGAGTGGGTGACAACAAGTTTCTTCTGACTATGTTCAGTTCTTGCCCGGGTATCACATTTACCCGTGCAATCGCTTTGCAGGACAGCATGGGGCGAATGTGCCCAAATGACTTTGGCCGTATCGTGTATCGGGATGGTGGCATGCGCCAACAGTGTAGTATCGAAAACGTCGAGCGAGTGGCCAGCAAGGAAGCGGCAAAAGCCCTTGTCGATGCTCGATCTGAAGAAGAGTAGAGAATGAATATGGCAATGCGTTGGTTCCCAAAAATGACGTCTGTGGTTTGCACCGCTACTGTCGCGATTGCGGCGACTCTTTTACTCGGTAGCCCGACTACCACAATGGCAGATGATGAGAATTTCAGTGTGAGTCTTGGCGTCTTCCTGACCAACCGGGATAGCGAAACGCGAGTCGATGGCACCATCCCGGACAGCGGCACTCCTGTTGATCTGGAGAATGATCTCGGCTTCGATAAATCCGACACTGTATTTCGTCTCGACGGTTATTACCGATTCAATGAAAAACATCGTATCGATTTCAGCGTATTTGATTTATCCCGCTCGGCCTCAAAACAAATCCAGACGGAAATCGACTGGAATGACACGATCTATCCGATTGACGCCGTGGTCGACTCCAGCCTCGACCTTGCAATCTACAAGCTCGCGTATACGTGGGCATTCATGCGGCGAGACAGCGGCTACCTGGGTCTGACCGCAGGCCTGTATACCGCCGATATCGATACATCGATTGCCGCCGAGTCAATCGGCCGTTCCTCGAGCGGCGGTGTCACCGCCCCCCTGCCCGTGCTCGGCCTGAGGGGGCAGTATGATATTTCGGAGAAATGGTCTCTGCGTGGCAGTGCCGAGATTTTTGCGCTCGAATATGGCGATTTCTCTGGCTCGCTGTATGACGTTTATGCGAGTGTGGATTATCAAATCACCGATCACGTGGCCCTCGGTGCCGGCATCAACCTGGTGAATATCAATGTCGGAGTAACTAAACCCAACCTTGATGGTGATCTCGACTGGCGTTACGACGGTGGTCTTCTCTACCTGAAGTTTGATTTTTGAGATGGCGCGAGCCGTTGACTGGAGTTTTACAATGAAAAAATTAGCGATGCTTCTTGCAGGAGCAACGATTGGCAGCACGGCGTCGGCTGACAGTGTTGTTGATGTTGATGAAATGGTTTGCGCTGCGGGACAGGTTCAAATTTGTCTGGAGAGCGACACCTGCTACGCGGCCTCTGCGATGGAACTTGCGATTCCGGATTTCGTTATCATCGACACCAAGGCAAAGAAGATCTCTACGACCAAGAATAGTGGCGAAAACCGCTCGACGCCGTTTACGAGCTTCTCACGCGCAGACGGAGTCGTCTTTCTCCAGGGCATGGAAAGCGGTCGTGCATTCAGCTTTGTGATTGACGAGGCAACCGGTCGCATGACCGTAGCGGTTTCTCGCGATGGCATAACAGTGACGGTCTTCGGTGCGTGCACTAGTACAAATCTTTAAGTCGGCTCTGGGAGTTGCGATACTGCTTGGCGCAGTATCGGGGCCTCGTTTCGCGGTAGCGCAGGAGTTAACGCCGCGGGCCTACTGGCCACTGCCGTCGGGAACTAATGTCATGGTGCTGGCGTACCAGCACTCCAGCGGCGATATCGTAACGGATGCGTCGTTGCCAATCACCGGCGTGGACTCCAGCATCCACTTCCTGCAGGCCGCCTATCAGCGGTCATTTGGCTTGTTCGGTCGGTCCGCCAACATACAGCTGAGCCTGCCTTACTCGGATGGTAAGACTGAGGGGTTGGTCGAGAACGAGTTTCTCACAAGGGAAACGTCCGGCTTTGCCGATACCAGGGTACGCTTTTCAATCAACCTGAAAGGCGCGCCCGAAATGGATGGGGCCGGCCTTAGAGCCCTGCGCAATGACCCGCGGCCCATCGTCGGTGCAAGCCTGCTGATACAGGCGCCGACCGGTGAGTATGAGTCGGACAAGGTCATCAACCTTGGCACTAATCGTTGGTCTGCCAAGCCAGCGATCGGCGTCATCTGGCCAATCAAGCCGACCTGGCTATTCGAGTTTGAGATCGGAGCCTGGTTATTTGGCGACAACGACGATTTCCTGGGCCAGACTCGGGCGCAGGATCCATTGCTCTCCACAGAATTCCACCTTGTGAAGCGTATCCGTCCGGGCTTCTGGGCGTCGCTCGATGCGAACTTCTATGTCGGGGGTCGTACGAGTGTTGACAACGAAGATCGCGGCGACTTTCAAAGGAACTCTCGTGTTGGCGCAACGCTGGTATTCCCGATAAAAGGCCGGCACGCGCTTCGCAGCAGCTATAGCACCGGGGCCGTCACCGAGTCCGGCGGCGACTTCGAGATCTTTACAATGAGCTACCTCTATGCGTGGTAAGTCCGAAGAAAAGCGCGAACCCATCCTGGCCAGCGCGCTTATTTGAGCCGCAAACTGACCAGGCAAACGCCTTTTTCGAACAATTGTCCGGAATTGTACTCACTCATTTTGTCAAAACTTGTGTATCCGTTGACGCAGAATGTGCATCGTGCTCGCGTCGAAGATGGTCGACTCCTACCTAGTACTAAGCGCCGCGCCACGGCGTGATCTTTCAGAGGATGTCACCATGTTCAAGCTGCGTAGAAATTGCCTCTTAGATGTGATTTTGTTTCTACTTTGTTGCACCAACACCATATCCCTTGCGCAGGAAAGTTCAGCAACTGGTGACGCTATGGCCCAGGCGAATAATCCGCTTGCGAATTTCACCGCACTGAACTTTCACGATTACTACATCGGCGAACTGACCGATACCGACGAGGATGCCAACCAGGTGTGGGCGCGCTTCGCGAAGCCCTTCACCTTGGGGAAAACAAATTGGATAATGCGCGCCTCCCTGCCGCTCAATACTTACCCGGTTCCACCCGAGTTCAACCATGAGACCGGAATCGGCGATTTGAACATGTTCGCTGCGTACCTGATCGACACCGGCAACCCAACCCTGGCTTTCGGCGTTGGTCCGCAGATCACAGTACCCACAGCAAGCAAGGACGCATTGGGCAGCGAGAAGTGGTCAGCTGGATTGGTCAATACACTATTCAGTTTTGCCTCACCGGTTTTCCAGTACGGCTATTTGCTTAGTTGGCAAGCAAGCTTTGCCGGCGAGGACGACCGTGACGATGTGAACATCGGGGGGTTCCAGCCATTTCTCTTCTACCAACTGGGTGGCGGAACCTACCTGCGTTCATCGGCAGTCATGACTTACAACTTCGAGAACGACACATACAGTGTCCCGATCGGACTGGGCATCGGGAAGGTACTTCAGTCTGAAAAGGTTGTTTTCAACGTGTTCGTAGAGCCACAGGTATCCATTGCAGACAAAGGTGCTGGCTGGCCGGACTGGCAGATATTCATTGGCCTGAACAGCCAGTTCAAGTAAGTCCTTTGAAATCCACAGCGCTATTTATGACAAGGACACTTAGAGACTTGCGTGAACCCGTTGAACCCTCCCCTCTCAACAAAGGACGGTATCGCAATGACACATGAGCAGGAATCAAGGTTAATTACACGGCGCAGCATGGCCGCTGGCTCGGCTGCGCTACTCGCGAGCGGCGCCGTGGCGGGCTATGCCGCTGTCGCGAAAAACGAAACGGAAGCGCCCGGGGATACACCCCCGTTGCCATGGAAATGGGTGGAACTCGACCCGCTGGAGGCTGGGCGACGCTCGTATCGTTTCTACAAGGAAAAAGGTGGCTGCGGTACGGCGTCATTCCTCGGGATGCTGAGCCTGCTAAAGGAGCAGGTTGGCTATCCGTGGACGTCCTTGCCCGACATGATGATGGCACACGCCGCATCCGGATTCGGCGGGCACGGCACGCTTTGCGGCTCATTGGCCGGGACATCAACAATCATCAACATGGTCACTTTCGGCGAAAAGCGCGATGAGTATTTGCAGAATAATCAGATCGTAGACCGGTTGTTCTGGTGGTACGCAGAGCAAAACTTCCCGACTGACCGCTTCGACGATCTGTCGCCGATTCCAAACCAGGTCCGGGCACTCGCAATGTCGCCGCTCTGCCATACTTCTGTGTCGAGGTGGGTTATGGCTGCAGGAGAGCAAATCGATACACCGGCGAAGATCGAGCGTTGCGCGAAAGTTTGCGGCGAGGTCGTGTATACGGCAACGAGCGCGCTGAATGCATTCTTCAAGGGCGAGTGGTCGCCACCGGTATGGCACCCGTCAGAAGAGATCGAGCACTGCATAGGCTGTCACGGCCCGAAGAGTACGGCCTACCGCGCGCGGCGGTGGAACCAGCAGGGACACATGGAATGCACAATGTGCCATGACGATCACGGCTGATCGCCTGGCCGGTCGTATCCCGCATTGATGAACGTGACGCTGCCCTGCCCCGTCTGACGACCCGCTGGGGCTACCCAAGCGTTTTCGCGGCGGTTTCGTAGCCAAGGCGTATCATCTCTTCCGCGCGGTCGAATTCCAGGGTGCCACAGGCATCCCGCGCAATGACGATCGTGCGATCCGGCGGGTAAGCAGCCAACTTCTGCCTGGCTATCGCACTCTGCATCGCGTCGAAGGTCTGATTGGCGATACCGAGCATTTTCCAGCTACCCGTCCCTTCCAGCGGATTCCTGCTCTTGAGATCTTCCAGGAAACTGGTGATCTTGCGGTGCACCTTGTTTTCGGGGGCTTCACGACCCTCCTCCGGCTTATCCTGCTGCTCCGAATGATCGTCTCCGGCCGGCGGACCGCCCAGGTTAACGGCTATGGTTAGGTCGTTGTGGTCCTCAAAGGTCGGGGCGATGGGCACCGGGTTCAGGATGCCGCCGTCAAGCAGACTCATACCTTTCAGCTGGGCTGGTACAAAGAACAATGGCAATGAGATCGACGCGCGTATCGCATCGAATAGAGAGCCTGATTTCAACCAGATTTCCTTCTCGTGGCTAATGTCGGCAGCGACCGCCGTGTACTCGATCTCGAGGTCTTCGATCATGCGATCACCAACGAGGTCCTTTAGCGCTGCCATAATGCGTTCCCCTTCAACGAGGCCTTGTTTACCCCACGACATATCGAGCAGTTTGACAATGTCGAGTTTTGAGACCGACCGCATCCACTGCTCAAAGACATCAAGCTTGTCGCAAGCGTACACGCCACCGACCAACGCCCCCATCGAGCAGCCGCTAATCGAACGGATGTCGTAGTCATGTTCCTTGAGCCAACGAATGATGCCGATGTGTGCCAGCCCGCGTGCACCACCGCTACCAAGAACCAGTGAGATCGTCTTCATATTTGTATCGAAACCTGTTTCATTACGCGATCACGATCGCTCAATCCCGATTGCCGCGCACTACCAGAACGTTTCCACGTGGATTTGCCCGTGCTCGGACTCCGTATTGACCTTGAAGCCTTCACCACCCAGCAGCTCGATCATGGAGTCAGCCATCCTCGGACACCCGCATAGAAAGACATGCGTATTTCCTGCTGTCGGCCGGAACGCCCAGGCTTGCTCAATTGCGCCCCTCTTCCATACGTCCCGGACACCACCCAGCTCACCCAGCCACGGGACGAACTCGTCTTCCGGCTGGCTAACAGCCGGCAGGTAGGTGAAGTTCGGCCGCAGATCCTGCATGGCCATCAGGAGAGAGCGATAACCAAGGTCCAATGAGTGTCGCACGCCATGAATGAGTACCACGCGCAGGTCTGGCGTTAGTTTCAAATAGGTCAAGAGCATGCTAATGAGGGGTGCGAGCCCGCCGCCGCTTGTGCAGAGGACCAAATTGGCACCCCCTGTCGCCAATGAGTCGTCATACGTAAAATTGCCGGCCGGTTGTTTCGAAAGCCAGATGCGGTCACCGATCTTGAGTTCGAATAAACGCGGTGTGAGGACGCCATCTGGGACCAGGGTCACGTAAAATTCTAGATATTCACGATGCAGCGGTGATGAAGCGATGCAGTAGGTACGTTTGGTCAACTCGTCCGGGTCAGGGTCATCCTGTTCCGATTCCGCAGCGGCGCAACGCGTGGCCGAACCCGGTAACCCCAGAAAAACAAATTGGCCCGGGTGATACTCGGGAAAATCCCAGCCGTATGGCACGACCCGAAGGATTCTGCGTCCAGGAGACACTTCGTTGAGCAAGGTCACTACTGCATTCAGGGGTTGCTTTATTGTCACCCTGTTATCCACCCATCAACGCAAACAAATTAGATACCGCTGCCAACTCCTGCGATACGTAAGTAAAACAGCTGCAGTGTTATTTGGATGCACAACTACCGCCATCGACTACACTTTTTATGCCATAATTACTGAGTGATTCCCGCAGTCAAAGCTTCCAGCAAAGAGCAGGCATGATTGCCACTCAGGCCAAACAGAAACTTACGCAATCAACCTTACGCGTTGGCAGTCTCTTGCCGATACTGGCCATCCTGGATGAGTTCGGTAGCGATTCGGAAGAGGTTCTCGGCGCCGCCGGCATTAATTCAAGTCTAATCGACGACCCCGACATGCTGATCCCCTACGCGGCCAGGGGTACCCTGATCGCGCGAAGTGTCGAAGCAACCGGCTGCCAACATTTCGGGCTGTTGATTGGCCAACGTATGGATCTCCCCTCACTGGGTCTTCCCGGTCTGTTGGCCAGAAGCTTGCCAAACGTCAAGGCAGCACTGCAAACACTCCAAAAATACTTCGCCGCTCATACAACCGGCGCCGCGCTGGAACTCGAGATCGAAGGGGATATAGCGACGCTGACTTATGCCTTCCTGGCACCCAATGTTGAAGCAACCGATCAGCTTGGGGGAGGCGCCATTGCTGGGTTGTTCAATGTGATGAATTCCTTGTGCGGGCCAGGGTTTCAAGCGCTCGAAGCGTCATTCGCCCATCGCAAGCCAGAAGATATTCGACCGTTTCGCGAGTTTTTCCGGATTCCTCTGTACTTCAATGCGCCCCGATACTCTCTGATCGTCTCACGTAAATGGCTGGATGTTCGTCCCCCTACTGCTGACGAGGAACTGCAGCGCATTCTGCAGAAACAGGTCGACGCGCTCGAAGCCAAGCGCATAGAGAACTTTCCCGAGCACGTAAAGCTCCTGATACGTTCGGCGCTCGCAACCGGCGAATGTAGCGAGACCGGCATCGCCGTACTTCTCGGCTTGCGTCCCCGAACCTTTATTCGGCGGCTTGAATCGGCCGGCACAAGTTTCCACGACCTTCTCGACGAAA
>Ga0316187_10004869_pt1 | contig 11630 bp, 12 predicted proteins | sample CroRivburrow1_MG_FD_204927 | JGI IMG/M metagenome (GOLD analysis project Ga0316187, IMG submission 204927) | Coastal sediment microbial communities from Maine, United States - Cross River worm burrow 1 | ecosystem: Environmental > Aquatic > Marine > Coastal > Sediment | place: USA: Maine...
CGCCAAAGTAATCGCCCTTGCCGTAGCGATAGAAACGCAGCCGCGCGTTCAGGCCCACGGCGCGCTTGCCGGCGAAGTCGTCGGCGCTGTCGATATGCCCGGCCAGGCGCTTCCACAGCAGGTCCATGGTAGCGTCGTCGGCGACCCAGGTGGCGCTGTGATTGTGGCGCACCGATCGTGGCAGCGACACCGCGGCGTCTTCAAGATACCCCAGTTGTTCGGTCAGCGCGATGAAGCGAGCGCATTCGTCGGCAGACAGCAGGTTCAGTAGCTGGAATGCTCCCGGTACACCCTCGACCTTGTGTCGAGTGAGCGGCAGTGCCGGCGATTCGTCGAGTTCCACCGGGTTGTCCACGCGACTGGCCCAGGTGGGTATCGCCGGGTTTTCGGCGCCCGGTTGGCGCGCGATGATGTAGAAAGTTTCGTTGCCAGCGTTCAATTTGGACTCATCGGTTCAGGCTTGAAGCGCGATTAAATCAGATCGTTAGACTGCGCGCCATGCCCGGGTGTGGCCATTTATTCCTGCAGGATCATAGCGGCCGCGCGTTCCGCGATCATCATGACGGTATTACAGATGTTGACGCTGACCATGCTCGGGAACACCGAGGCGTCGGCTACGCGCAGCCCGGCCATGCCGCGCACGCGTAAATCCGGTGTTACCACGGCAAGCCGGTCGGTTGCGGCACCCATGCGGCAGGTGCCGCTCGGGTGATACACGGTTTCCGCGCTGGCGCGAATGTAGTCGAGCCAGTCGTCGTCGCCGACGTCGGGTCCGGGCAGGACTTCACGTCGTATGAACGCGGCCAGCGCCGGTGTCGCCACCAGTGCGCGCGCATAACGCAGGCCGGCGATCAGTATGCGCTGGTCATAGCCTTCGGCGTCGGAGAAATAGTTCAGGTCGATCAAAGGGTGATCGTGATAATCCGAGCTGGCAAGGCGCAGGCTACCGCGACTGCGCGGGCGTGCCACGTTCGGCGACAGTTTGACGCCATGCTCGATGGCGCTGAAATGATCGACGTTGCTGTACTTGTCGCGCAGCATCAATACGTAGTGAAACAGCACGTCCGGTGCCGGCGCATCCGCGTCGATACGGATCAGCGCAGTCGACTCGCAGGGCGTAAGTTGCCAGGGCGGCGATGCTGCGTGCAACTCACAGGCGAGGTTAGCGGCGACGTGATCGAGCAGGTTGTTGCCGACGCCCGGCAAGTCGCACTGCACCGATATCCCGAGGTTGTGCAGGTCAGGGCCGCGGCCGATGCCCGACAGCATCAGCAGTTGTGGCGTGTTGATACTGCCGCCACACAGTATGACTTCCGCGTTGCTTCGAATCGGCCCGGACTCGGTGTCGGCACCGACCACGCGTCCCTGTTCCAGCAACAAACGCGTCGCCAGGGTCTCGCAACGTACCTCGAGGTTGGCCGGCAGGCTGGCGAGCGGATGCAGATAAGCAATCGATGATGACTGTCGCAGCGCGCCCTTCACGTTCAGGGGAAACCAGCCGGTGCCCGCAGCCACGGTTTCGCGCAGGTTGAGCTCGCGCAGGCCCAGTGCCTGGCAGGCGTCGATAAAGGCGCGGCTCAACGAGTTGCCGGGCGGGCTCGCCTCGATGTGCAGGCGCTGCTCAATACGGTCGAAGGCGCCGCGGTTGCTGGCGTAGTCCCAGCCGACGGCGCCGAGCCTGACCCATTCATCAAAATCACTGGCGGGAGGCACCAGAAAAGCGCAGTCGTTGTGATTGGCGCAGCCGCCGAGCATGCGCGCGCGATTGTAGAAGATCTGTTGCGCGGAACTGGCAACCGGTCGGGCCTGGTAGCCCCAGTCGTAGCTTTCATCCTGTTCTTCGAGGCGCGACAGATCGGTGGCCAGCGGGTCGCCTTCGTCCGACTTGCCCGCTTCCAGCAGGATGACATGGTTTTCCGGGCGTTCGGCCAGTCGGCGCGCCACGATGCAGCCTGCGGCGCCGCCGCCGATGACCAGGTAATCACAGTGAACGGTATCAGCCAAATGCCATGTTTCCGTGTTTGTTTAATGATAAAGTACTCGCGCAATCCAACGCGCAGGAGTGAATTATGAGCCAGCCAGCCAGCAAAGCAATCGTTGACGACGATCGGGTCGAGACGAAACTGATCGAGCACTTGCCTTTTGAAACCGATGGCGGTATTGCCAGCCGCGCGGCGATCGGTTTGATCGTACTTTCCACCGACTACACCATCGAGCATGAGTGGCGTCAGCTGTTTGCCGGGGTTGACGGTGTGGCGCTGTACCAGAGCCGCATTCACAACGAAAACAAGATTACCCCGGAGACACTGCGCGCGATGGAACCGCGCATTGTCGAGTGCACGCGCGTGATCACGCCGGACACGCCGGTCGATGTCATGGCCTATGGCTGTACCTCGGCGTCGATGGCAATTGGCGAGGAACAGGTGTTTGCACGAATTCGTGAAGCCAAACCGGAGGTTGCTTGCACCACGCCGATCACCGCCGCGTTCGCCGCCTTCGATGCCTTCAAGGCACGGCGTATCGGGGTGTTAACCCCATATCCAGCTGCGGTCAATCGAATCGTCGCCGATTACATCGCGGCCCGCGGTTACCAGGTGCCGGTATTTGGTTCCTTCAATTCCGACCGTGACACCACCGTCGCGCGCATCACGCCGCAGTCGATCGAAACAGCGGTGCGCGAGATTATCCGACACGCCGAAGTCGATGCGATCTTCGTCTCCTGCACTTCCGTGCGGTTGATGCTGGCCTGCGCGGAACTGGAAAAGAGCCTCGGTATTCCACTGACCTCGTCGAACCACGCGATGGGTTGGCACGCGCTCAGGCTCGCCGGTATCGATGACAATCTCGGCCACTTCGGTTCACTGTATGAGCTGCCGCTGGCCTAGCCCCGGTTCCATGGGACGCGCGTTGTCGATACTCGCCGGCGCCCTCGCGGTGTGCTCGGCCGCAGCCGGTGATCTGTCCGTGGATTACCTCGCTGCCAGCACTGTGGCGCTTGAGAATCCCCACGATCTGAAACTGTCGCCCGATGGCCGCTATTTGTACGTCGCCGATGTCGGCAACAACCGCGTGGCAATACTCGATGCGGATACGCTTGAACTGCGCGGCGAGTTCGGTGCCGATCATCAGTCCGGTACCCACGATGTGGACTTCGATGCGCGCGGCAGGGCCTATGTCGCCGACACGCACAACAACCGGGTGTTGATCTACACCGTCGATGGCCTCGAGGCTCGCCGAATCGGCCAGCTCGAAGCCCGCATTCGCGGACCGGAAGGCGTGCTGGCCCACCCCAACGGGCGCATTTACGTGGCCGGCGCCTGGTCGGGTAACGTCGTTGCCTACGACGATGGTCGTGTTGTCGCGGAGCTGAAAGGGCTATCGGCACCGCACGACCTGGAGCTCGCGCGCGGCGGCGATATCTGGTTAGCCGACGCCGGTAACGACCGCCTGTTGTTACTGTCACCGGATCTCGAAATCAAGCGCGAACTGGGTGGCGCTGACTATGACTTCGATGGCGTGCGTTACCTTGATCTGACGGTGCAGGGAACCATCATTGCCGCCGATAAAAACAACCACGTGGTCAAGTTCATCGATGCCGGTGGCAGGCTGCTGCGGGTACTCGGCGACGGACGGCCGGGGAAAGGGCCGAACCGTTTCCGCACGCCGGAAGGTGTCGAAATCAGCGGGTCGTGGTTGTGGCTGGCAGATTCCGGCAACGATCGAATCGTCAAGTATAGAATCGAGGAATGATCACCGGCTGGAGCTTGTCGCTACGGGCTTTCGGTCTGCCCGCGGCGGGATTTCGAAAGTGTTTTAACCTGCTCTGTGGCAGTGGGCATAGTTATGGTTCGCAGACTTCCTGTTTTCTGACCACACCCACCTGAAACAGTAGCCCCACCGATGCGAGGCCATGTACTTCTGCAATCGCCACCAGGCGGACACCGAGATATTCAAGCTGAGCGGATGCTATTCACCGCTTTACAGCTGGATGATGCCTGTCGCTGGATGCGTCAACAGCGCAGGCACTTGCCGTTTGAAGGGAATATCTGGCACCCGGAATCTTCGTAGCAAAAGCGCTGTCACGCATCTCACTGAAACGCCATAATAGCTCGATGCAGATGCAATTAATAAGAGATATCGGGAACCCAAAGGAACTAGTGCGATTTCTGGTAACAGCCAACATCGTGCTGTACATCACCTCGTTATTTATTGCGCCTGGGGCAGTGAACTACGACCTGAATCCCATGGTTTTTCTCTCACCGGGTACTGGCGTACTCTTTAAACTTGGCGCATCTGGTACGTTGCCCGTCTTCGCAGAAGATCGCTGGTGGACACTGATTACGGCCAACTATCTGCATGGCAGCTTGCTGCATTTACTGTTTAATATTTCTGCCTTACGTACGGTTGGAAAAATTAATATCGAGATCTATGCGTCCAGTCGATTTTTTCTGATCTATTTTCTTGGCGGCTTATTCAGCATGGCTGTTTCCAGCCTGGTTGGCATATCGCTTACGCTCGGTGCTTCAGGTGCGATCTGCGCGCTGATCGGCAGTATGTCGTACGATGACTGGCGCGCCAGCAAGGGCAACCTGAAAATGCGGATAGCATCCGTTGGTACCTGGGTCGCATTGATTGCCATTACCGGGTTAGTGTTGCCAAATGTGAATAACTGGGCGCATGCGGTCGGCTTTGTCAGCGGCTTTCTGTTGGGCTTCCTGTTCTGGCCGCAAACCTCCAAAGGTGAAAGTAAAACCTTAGGTGTTGTGGCCACTAGCTGCATGCTGCTCACAATCGGCGCACTGATTTATGGATTGCTGTTCAGCTAGCGACCGGGCTTGCAGCCGGGCCGGCCGGGTTACTTTTTTGTGAAGTGCGCGTTTTGCGGAATGCGCGGTGACATCTGGCCAGCGGCGAATAGACGCTGACCCGAGGTGCGGGTCAGCCGTTCGCGGACCACAGCATCGAAGCGGCCCGGTCGACCTTGCGTCCGAATTTCAGGTAACGCAGGCCCGCGGGGATGTGGGTGAACACGGGGAAAACGGCCCAGGAGAAAAGCAGGCCCAATAAAATATAGCGATAGCCATCCAGCAACCCCGGGTCACTTTTGCCAAAGATTTGCCTGGTATCGTTGCGGTAGGCGTAGCCGTTGAATTTACCCGAGCGACCATCGTCCTCACCGGCAACCGCGACGTGGTCACCGTTTTTCAATATCCAGGGCTGATCGACGTTAAGCACGATAATTTTTTTGGCGCCCTGAATTTCAAACTGGACATTGCGGACGTCGATCGCCCGGTAAGTTTGTACTGTGCCCTCGATTTTGCGCAACATTCCAGTCATTCCAGATAAAAAAGTGTCCCTACAGGCCCTGAAAAAACGACCGTATCCAGGGGGCATCGGCTTGTGTCGTCGCTTGTCGATACCCTTTGCCGCAGTACCCAACCGCAAAGCGCTTCAGGCTTCTCGCAATCAAGTCTTTAGGATTGACGATCGATAGCCCCACAATTCGCGGGCAGGCATTATCGACAATAGTAGTGTGATTTCAATCGGTTTTTGGAGAATAATCCGCTCATTGATAAATTAGTCACAGTTCGCGCTCTTACAGCTGAAAAACGGGGTTCTCATCAGCGGGGTTTACCCTGCAGCTTGCATCGGGAGCAGTGGATGTTTATACGACTCTACCGCCTGATCGGATCTGGCCTGCTGGTTTATTCGGCGGTGGTCTGCTCCGCGGATACGACCGCCGCCCACATCATCAATGAAGATTCGCATCCTCATCCGGTGGCGGCCGGGGAGACCGCCCGTTTCTCGGTCGAACCGACGAGGATCGTAGCGCGGGTGGATGTCAAATGCTCCCTCGAAGGTGATGGTGGCATGCCATTGACGGCGGTGACTCTGCGAACCCGGGGCTTGACCGAAGTCGAGTGGCCGTTCCCGACACTGACGATCCGGGTGGGGCGGAAGATCGATTTTGATATCACCGCGCTGACGAAAGCGGGATTTGACGGGCTGCCTTACTTTGAATTCGTCAACGAAGATCGAGCGCAAGTGCTCTGGCACCAATGCTACAACAACTAATCAGTGCCGGGGGGGTGGGTTATTCTAACTGGATCGTGTCCGGCTTATTGTTGAATTTGCTTTTCCAGGGCTTGTCGCTGCTGGATTGCAACATCCTCAATCAATTGATTGACGTCTTCAGCCTTCTCGAGTGAGGTTTTCAGTTGGCTATCGGTATCGCCATTTTCATTCATTCCATTTGCATATCCATCGAGGACCAAATAGGAAATGACCAGAAGCGAGACCATCATGAGTATTATGCGCATTTGATGATGAGTATAGTCTGCAATCGGACTCGATGATGAGGTGGGACGATTTACTGCAAATATAGGGTGCAAATCCCTGATGCATCGGGTATTTCACGAATCTGGAAGTCGCAGACCCCGGGGATATACAGCGGGTTGAGCACTTTTCTGCTCACGCTGTTAATGCCTTGAATGGGAAAAACGCGCGATTGCAATGAAATAGGGTTGCGGTGTAGAGTTCACCGGCCGACACAGGCTTATCATCAATGGTGCTGATCGCGTGTTGTCAGTTTCCCGATCAATCCAGCAGGAGGTAGCGTATGCGGCTGCTCAGAAAGTTCACCAGAATCACCTTGTTCCGCGGTTTGAATGTCGTCTGAAAGTCCCACTGATAAGCTTGATCGCATTGTTTCCGCGGCGCGTACCGCCAGTGATCAGCGCGAACGAGGCTACCGCAGCCGGGCGCTGAAAATGTATCCCTGGGTCTGCGGTCGCTGCGCGCGCGAGTTTGACGCCAGGAATCTGCAGGAGTTGACGGTGCACCATCGCGACCACGATCACGACAATAACCCGGAAGATGGCAGCAATTGGGAACTGTTGTGTGTCTATTGCCATGACAACGAGCACTCTCGGTATACCGACGCCGGCTTCGGCGATCTCGGCAGCGAAACGCAAAAGGCCGATGCGACCCATAATCCGTTTGCTGACCTGGCCGCAATGCTTAATAAAAAAAAGTAGTGAGCCGTTCCCGCAATTGAGGCCCCAAAATACTTCCGCTAATGACTAGACGATCTGTGCGCCGCCTTCTGCACTGCGTCGATCGATAAACGCCTGTAACGCTTCGGCGCGTGCGCTGTCCAGTGCCGGCGCCTCAAAATCCTGCAGAATCTGCTTCCAGATACCGTTGGCGCGTTGCGTTGCGGTCAGGCTGCCGTTGTCGGTCCATTGGCCGAAGTTGCTCCAGTCCGAGACCAGGGGTTCGTAGAAAGCGGTCTGATACCTTTCCATGGTGTGCTCGCAGCCAAAGAAATGACTGCCCGGTTCGACCGCCGCGATCGCGTCATAAGCCAGCTCCGCATCGTCACTGGCGAGTGGTTCAAAGATTTCGGCGAAGGTTTGCAGCATTTCGATATCGAGGATGAATTTTTCCATCGACCCGGTGAGGCCGCCTTCGAGCCAGCCGGCGGCGTGCACCATCATGTTTACCCCACCTAGGATACTACCCCAGGCGGACATCAGGTATTCGTACACCGCTTGCTCATCCGGGGCATTGGATGCGGTGGCCGCCGAGCCTCGCCACGGTAGTCCGATGTGACGCGCCAGCTGCCCGGCGCCGAAAGCCGCCTGCACGAATTCGGGGGTGCCGAAGGCGGGAGACCCCGATTTCATGTCGACGTTGGACGTGAACGAGCCGTAAACCACCGGTGCTCCGGGCCGCACGCACTGGGACAAGGTGATGCCGGCCAGCGCCTCGGCGTGCTGCAGCACCAGTGCACCGGGCATGGTGACCGGCGCCATCGCGCCGGCGAGGGTGAAGGGGGTGATAACCGAAGCCTGCCCGGCGCGGGCAAAATCGATAATGCCCTGGCACATCGGAATGTCGAGCTGGCGCGGTGAATTGGTATTGATGATGGTGTAACACCAGGGCCTGGCCTCGAATTCCTGCTGGTTGAGTCCATAGGCGAGGCGCGTCATCGCAAAGGCATCCTCGACCTGCGCCGTACCGCGCGAATAGATAAAAAATGGCTTGCGGCTAAGCGTCAACTGGCTCTGGGTCACCCGGTAATGGCGCAGGTGCACGGGGATATCCTGTGATTCGACATTGGGTGACTGCAGGTGAATCACATCGAAGTGTTCGCTCAGGCGGATGAGGTTGCGCGTATCCTCGAGCGTCGCCGGTCGCTTGCCGCGATCGAGATCGGAGATGTGCGGCGCACCACCCACACAGACGAAGGCGACGTGATCGCCACCGAGGCTAACATCACAGTCTGTTGTGCGCCCGTGCAGGATGAATTCGCTCGGCGCCGATTCGAGTGCGCCGGCGACCAGCTCTCGGTCGATCCTGACCAGCAGGGTGTCCTCATCGACTTGCGCGCCGGCGGCAGCAAATATTGTGCGCGCCTCGTCATTCAGCACCTTGATACCAAGCTCTTCGATCACTCGCAGCGCGGTGTCATGTATCGCCTCGAGTCGATCCTGGCTAAAGGCGGGTTGCCGGATCAGGGTATTGCGCAGCCTGCTGTAATCGACTTTGCGTTGATGCGAGGTGTCGGCGACACCGTGATGTCGGCCGCGGCGGGATCGTCTGCTCACGTTAGTTCTCTCCATATTTGTCGAGGATGTAGTGGCGGAAGTTTGCTGACTCCTGCCGCGTCAACTGTTGCCCGGTGAATGCTTCGAAGTAGGCATCGGTGTATTGCAGCCGGGTCTGCAGGGATTCGCTCGTGCCAAGCGCGTAAAATCCGATCTGCGAGTAGTACAGCACGCGCGCGCGGATCAGGGCCTGCGGCATCGAGTAGTCGAAGCGCAGGTAGAACTGTCGCAGCGCCTCGATGCGAGCGGCATCTTCGGCGTCGACCAGGGCATGAATCGCGGGCGAGCGTCGCGCCCATTCGCGCAGCGCCAGGTCAAGTCGCGGATCGAACAACACCGCATCGATGCAGGTTTCGAAGAAACGGAAAATACCGTTTGCGAGGCTCGATGCCTGCGCCATCGATTCCGTAATAGCGGCAGTGTTCTTGTCTTTCCAGTAACTCACCAGGCTGTCAAGCAAATCCTCGCGATTCTGGAAGTGCCAGTAAAAGCTGCCGCGGGTTACGCCCAGGTCGTCAGCCAGGCGGGTAATGCGGATCGCATCGATACCTTCGTCGACAAAGATTTCGAGCGCTTTTTGCAGCCAGTCGAAGCGCTGCAATTGACTGCGCTCCGGAGCCGTTGTGCCGCGTTCGGCGACGCTCCTGAGTAGCCTGATATCGGCCATTGTTGTCACCATACAGTTGTGTATGGTTAAATATACAGGTCTGTATATGTTATGCAACCGGTGAATGTGATGAGCACTGAAAAGTCAGCTGTTCGAGTCGTAAGATTTGACGACATTGAATTTGCAGCGCGCTTCGAATACGGCGAAATGGCCGAAGTGGCCGGGGTGTGCGGTGCCGATGACGGCAGTGAACTGGGCGTTGGTTGGGGTCGTCTGCGCAATGCGCACATTCCGTGGACGATTCGCTATGATGAAGTGCTGACCGTATTCGAGGGTGAACTGCGCCTGCACACGGGCGGCGAGGTGCACGTGTTACAGCCGCGGGATTGCATCTGGCTGCCCGCGGGCACCGAGCTGGTCTACGAGACACAATCCGCACTGGTACATTTCGCCATCCATCCCGCCAACTGGCAGGAAAGCTCATGAGCGCGAAACAGATAGAACATTTCCCGATCAATGACAGCAGCAACGGCTGGAGTCGTATTCTGCCGCCACGTAGCCCAAAACCGGCTCTGTCAGGACCGCAACGGGTCAACTGGGTGGTAATTGGCGCCGGCTACGTGGGTCTCGCCGCGGCACGGCGGCTTGCGGAAAATCGGCCGCAGGACAGCATTTTACTGATGGAATCCGGCGAGGTTGGCGAAAATGCCTCCGGGCGTAACTCGGGCTTTGCGATCGATCTGCCGCATGTGATCGGCAGTAACCAGGAAGAACTCGAGGGGTCGCATCGCTATATGGCCCTGGCACGCTCGGCCATCGCCTATCACGAAACCCAGATCGAGCGTTATGCGATTGACTGCGACTGGACTCAGCCCGGCAAATACCAGACTGCGAGCTCGGATGAGGGGGTACAGGAGTTCCTGGAGCCCTTTATGCGCGAACTCGATGCCTTGAACGAGCCCTACACCTGGATCGACAGGGATGATCTGGCCGCGCGGCTCGGTACCTCGCATTTCAAGGGCGCCGTTTATACACCGGGTTGCCGCCTGCTGAACCCTGCGGCGTTGGTGCGCGGTCTCGCGGATAGCCTGCCGGAAAACGTCACCCTGTGTGAAAACACTCCTGTCACCAGCCTGGATACGGGCTCGACTATTCGACTGACGACTCCGCTTGGCGAGGTAGTCGCCGACCAGCTGATTCTCGGGGTTAACGCCTTCGCCGAGAAATTCGGTTACTACCAGCGCCGGCTGTTGCCTTTCGCCGCCAATGCCAGTCTGAGCCGGCAACTCACCGAAGCCGAACGCGCCGCTATCGGTTGCGAGGAAAACTGGGGTGTAACCCCGGCCAACGCCTTTTCGTCGATCACCATGCGCTATACCAATGATCACCGCATCCTGATCCGCAACAATATCTACTACAACCCGGATATGCGCGAAAGCGAATCCTACCAGGCCGATATCGGGCGCCGTCACAAGCGTCTGTTCGACGAACGCTTTCCGATGCTAGCGGCGGTCGATATGGAGTACACCTGGACCGGGTTCATCTGCCTGTCACAAAATGGAGCGCCCGGCTTCGGTCGCCTGGCGGACAACATCTATAGTTCGGTCTGTCAGAACGCGATCGGCGTTACCAAGGGCACGGCCGGTGGCATGCTCGCGGCGGACATGGCCTGCGGGGTCGACAACGAGTTGATCGGCTTCATGCAGAGCCTTGGTAACCCCAGCAAATTACCGATCGAGCCGCTGCTCGGTATCGGCGTGCGCGCGCGCCTCGCCTGGGAACTGTGGTGCGGGCGCAAGGAAGTATAAGCTGAATATATTCCCGGGTCGCCAGTTCGCCAGGTTCTATCGCTGCCACAACACGGGAAACCAGTCCTCGCGCATGCGCTCGCCGTGGCGCATCCGGTGATTGCTGTAGGGTGGGGAAGTTTCTCCGGGACGTTCGCAATAGGTCACATCGTCGCCCAGCCAGCGCGTTGAAAAGGCTCGCCGCAGCGTTTTGACCATCGCGTTCCCGGTGCCGTGCAGGGTACGAAAATCGAAAATTATGGTGTCGCCCGGTTCGAGCGCCCAGGCCGCAATGTCGTAGTTTTGCCGATCGGCATCGATGTCGGGCACGGGCTCGAGATCGCTCGCTGCCTGATCGTCATTGAAGCTGCTGCCATCTGCGAAGACGCGCGGATAGAACAGCCGCCCCCAGCGATGTGAGCCTCGGACGAACTGTACCGCGACTTCCGCAGCGGCCTGATCCAGTGACACGTAGACGCTGGCAGTCTTCATGCCATCAACGCAGTAGTAGGGCAGGTCCTGGTGCCACGGCGTCGCGCGCTGCGTACCGGGTGCCTTGAGAAAGGCGTGTTCGTGGAAGAACTGTGCCTGGTCGCTGCCCATGAACTGGCCTGCCAGTGAGGC
>Ga0316187_10004870_pt1 | contig 11629 bp, 11 predicted proteins | sample CroRivburrow1_MG_FD_204927 | JGI IMG/M metagenome (GOLD analysis project Ga0316187, IMG submission 204927) | Coastal sediment microbial communities from Maine, United States - Cross River worm burrow 1 | ecosystem: Environmental > Aquatic > Marine > Coastal > Sediment | place: USA: Maine...
GACTGACTTTGCGCAGGTGTGATTTCATTCGACATGCATTACTCCTCAAACCTGCATGCGCATAACTTCACGGTAGGCATCCACGAGTTTGTTGCGCACACTCATCATAAGTTGAAAAGACAGGTCTGCCTTTTGAACAGCCAGCAGGGTTTCAGATACATTGCTGGTTTTACCAAGGGAGAGATCCACTGCCGCTTCGTTGGCAGCCTTGGTATCCATATTGGTCTGCTGTACATATTGCTGGATCAGTGAAGAAAAATTACCCGGCTTTTGGGTTGTGGGTAGCTTGGGCGAGATTTGCTGGCCAATACTACCTATTGAATCAACGTTCATATCTAACCCCTTGTTTAACATACAGATTCATGATGTTTCGATTGATGTGTTGTTGTTCCATATAATGTATCAACGCAGCAGTTCCAGTGATTTCAGAAACATGCGTTTGGATGCTTCCAAGGCCGTGACGTTTGCCTCAAAACTGCGTGCTGCCGAGTTTAGATTCACCATCTCTTCCACGGCGTTCACATTGGGTAGTTTGACCATGCCATTGGCGTCGGCATCAGGGTGCGATGGGTCATGCACCTCCTGAAACGGGCGGCGATCCTGAATGACGTCAGCCACTTTTACGGTCTGGGCTTGTTTACTGCCAAGGGAAGAGGAAAAGATCTCCGTAAAACGTTTTTCGGGCGCAACGCTTTGGAATACAACCTGGCGGCGGCGATAAGGCCCCCCCTCCTCGGTGCGTGTCGATTCAGCATTGGCAATATTCTCTGATACGATGTCCATGCGGGAGCGTTGAGCAGACATCCCGGAAGCACTAATGTGCATAGAGGAAAAAAGTGAGTCAGACATTAACGACCTTCCTTGATGGCGTTAGCCAAACCACTCATCTTTCCCTTGATCATGCGCATGGTAAGTTCATGCATCAGCTGATTTTCGGCCATGTTCGCCATCTCTTTTTGAGGATCTACAGTATTGCCATCCAGGCGCTGACTGCCGTGGGCTTTATCGCGCCCTTCGAGAAGGCTGTAATTGCTTGAGGTGAATGAACTGTTCTGGCTGGCAGAGTCAGCCTGCCTGCTTTTCTCTGCCTGGAAGAAATCTGTAAATGTTCGGCTATCTGCGCGGTAGTGGGGGGTGTCTGCATTGGCGATGTTCGCAGCATGCGTGGATTGCAGTCGTTCGCGCGCTGTGAGGGCGGCTTCCAGCGACTGAAGTCCTGTAGTAAATAATCCACTCATCCGATTCCCCCTGTGTTGGCTACTGCGGTTTGTTGGGCTACATGACTTTCAGCAAAAGACGTGCCAGATCCCATGTCATGCAATTTATTGCGTAATGTGCGAATGCTGATGCCGAGTAATTTTGCTGCTTCGGTGCGGTTTCCATTCACATGTTTGATGGTTTGTTTGATCAGAGCCTGTTCCATATCCCGGATACTCAGACCAGCCTGGATTGAGGAGTGATCTTCGCTACGCTGGCTCATTTCACTTTCCAGCCCCAGATGCTCATCTTGCAGCGTGTTGTCCACGCACATCAGGAAAGCACGGTGCATACAATTCTCCAATTCACGGGCGTTGCCCGGCCAGTCGTGCTGTCGTAGTTGAGACAGGCATGCGTCATCGATGCTGGGGGAGGGCTTTCCGTACATTTCAGAGAAACGGTCAAGAAAATGAATGGCCAAGGGCTTAATATCCTCAGGACGAGAACGCAAAGGTGGAAGCTGCACCGAAACAACGTTCAAACGGTAGTAGAGATCCTGACGAAATTTACCTTCATGCACAGCATCTGCCATGTTGCGATTACTCGTGGCGATGATGCGCACGTCTATTTTTACGGGGTTTTTTCCACCTATCCGGTCTACTTCGCCCTCCTGCAACACACGCAGCAATGTTGCCTGAAGATGCATTGGCATTTCAGTAATCTCATCGAGCAATAGCGTGCCTTCATGGGCCAGTTCAAATTTACCCGGTCTTGAGTGCGTTGCCCCCGTGAATGCTCCTTTTTCATGACCGAACAGTTCAGCCTCGAGCACGCCTTCAGGTATGGCTGCACAGTTGATGGCGACAAATGCATTGTCTTTCCTGTTAGAACATTGACGGATGAAGTGAGCAAGGCGCTCTTTGCCTGTGCCTGATTCGCCAAGGATTAGCACGGATGCATTACTAGGCGCAATCAGTGCCACCTTATCCAGAAGGCGTCTTGTTTCGATATCCTGGGTTACAAATTCATCACTGCCATGACGTTGTTCGCTGGCCTGTGTGGACAGCTGAGCCTGATGCTCCGCCTTGCGAAGATAAATTTCGAGGACTTCATCGGGGCAAGGCAATACCCGGTAGTCCATCGCTCCGGCTTGCATAAGTTGTGAAGCATGTTCGGCCTCCGCATATTGGGCGAGGATGACAAGGTTGCTTGCTGGCACATGCTGGAACAGACGCATGGTCTGGCCGATAGCTACATTGGAGTCGAAAAGGAATACAAGACTTTCAGAATCCACCTCAAGCGATTCGGGATCGAACTCTTGCCGTGACTCAACAGGCATGCCGGGCGCAATTCGCCCGAGTTGAACGCATAGGGCTGCAGCGTTGTCTTCAGGAAAACCTAAGAGCCATACCCGATTCATTGCTGTTTCCTTATGAACTGTTCCGAACTCTTTTCAGCCAGCATCAGACGCGCGCGCATGGTGTAATTGTCGGCCGCATCTCCCATGCTTAGTGGAATAAGATGCTCTTCTGCCTTCTTCCATCGGCCCGTATTTCGCGCACAAAGAGCCAGCGAGTAATGCCAGGCACCATTTCGCTCTGCTTCGGGGATGAGCAGCAGAATATTTTCAGCTTTCAGGAAATCCTTGCTTTGGATTTCCGCGTTTGCCTGAGCATATACATGAGCCCATTTTTCACTGCCCTGGCTCAATTCAGCCAATCGTCTCCAGGACTCGGCAGCAGTATGCCATCGTTGCAATGCTTGATTGATTTTGGCGCGTGTGTGCCAGTATGTGCGTCGCAGTTCAGGTGTCAGGTCTTCAGGAACTACGCCTGTAAGGGTTTGCCGGGCAGCTGAGGCCTTTCCCTGTTCGTTCTGGGCTGTGGCCACGATAAGTAGCATGTCTTGCCGGTAGAGGGTGTGTTCCTGGCTGGTAAGCCAGCGCATGATTCTTGTGACGCTGTCGGCATCCTCGCGTTCCGTCCAGATGCGGGCCAATTCAAGCATGATACGTTGACCCCAGACCGTGTCCTTGGCCTTTTTATACAATCCATCCAGGATTTGCTCAGCTTGGGAGTAATCCATGAGTTGGATATAGGCTTGTGCAATACCGAAAGACAGCTTATCTGCTTTCGCCGGACGAAGCTGCGGGTAGCGTTTCCACAGCAACACCGCCTGCAACCACTGTTCCTGTTCAAGTAAAGTATGCAGGCGTTCGCCCAGTAGTATGGGACCTTCCTTGAGTGCCGAGTCAACAAAGCTGGGGTTTTCTGAGGCAGCCACAAGGGCATAAAAGTAGATAGCACGGTCTAAATATTTTGCATCAGCATGGCTCAAACGAACCAGCAACTCTGCCTGATACAACTGCGCTTCGGCCTCTATTTCGGTGAGCTGGTGGGTTGAGGCCAAGTTTGAAAGTGTGGTCAATGCCTGGCTCAATGTCGCCTCATCCTGCGTGTCTTTGATTTTGAGCATCAATTTGCGCATCAGGGCCTTTTTTCCGATAGCAAAGTTGGCATGGTGGTCAGCAAGGATGCCGTAAACCATTTCTGCTTCTTTTATCTTTCCCTGAGCCGTTAGTGCGTTGGCTTGTAATAGGCGAATATCCGGGGCCTCAGGTGAGGCAATATGCTCTTTGATGAAATGATCGATATGTGAAAGCAATTCTTCGCGATTGGAATACACATTAAGCAAGCGGATATAAGCGCTGTAAATCATTGAATTACTTTCAATCACAGCTGGATGTTTGCCATAGGCTCTGTGCATCGATTTATATGCCTGTTCTGTTCTGTTTTCTGCCTCGTCAATGACTGCTAGCCAGACAAGGCCCTGAGTTTCTTCACGGGCATTGATGTTGGGGTTGAGTCCGAAATGGATCAGTAAAACACTACGTGCGGCTTGAAACCTTTTTTCCTTGATCAGATGGCGCGCGTGCATCAGGGCGGCTTTTTTGGCTTCGGGTTTTTTTGCGTGGTTCTGCAAGATAAGCTGTGCCGCGGTATCTGCCCGGTTAAAGTCACCATGTTCCCAGTTTAACAGGGCGATTTTCCACTGCAGTTTGTCAGGACCGAACTTTTCGGGGAACTCTTTGTTCAGATCTTCATATGCTCGTAAGGCGATCTCTATCTGGCTGTAATGGCCCATCTCTGCGAATTTTTCTTCCGCTTCAGCCAGAACATGCAGTAACTCGTATCGTTCCTGTTCTTCCAGGTCCGGTTGGGAAAGGATTGTATGGGCCGCTTTGATGGCCAGGTTATATTCGCCTTGCTGTAAAAAAGCGCGTATGCCATCGGGTCTGCTTGACTCAGAAGCAGGGGATGGCTGAGCGAAAAGGAGTAGCGTGAAAATACACGCAAGTAGCCGGGCATGTGAGTACATGTATGTCTGGAAGCAAAACCCATGCCGCTTTGTCCAGGTCTATATTCGGGGTCATGTATTCTGGCTTTGGGGATGCAGGCAGCGCTGGCCAATGTGGCCTTTGGCTGCAAGGACAAACATTGTTGTCCTATGTTTCGTCTGGGTGAAGTCCTTTTTTCTTGATTTTCTCAACCAATGTTGTGCGATTTAACGACAAAAAATTGGCAGTGCGATTTTTATTCCAGTCGAAGCGGTTCAAGGCAGATGCAATCAGGTTGTTTTCAAATTCATCCACCATCCCTTTCAAATCAATGCTGTCTTCATCACTGACATCAAGCTCCAGATCCTGTTTGGCGCGCTGTGACTGATCTAGCATTTTGGAGGGGAGGTCTTGCACATCAATAATGCCGCTGCGTTTCAATGTAGCAATGCGCTCCATGACATTTTGCAGCTCACGCACATTTCCCGGCCATTGGTAGTTAAGCATAAGCTGCTTGGCTTCTTGCGTAATGCCACTGAGTTCGGCCTGTTTGCTTGCATTGAAGTGCTGCATAAAATGTTCGGCCAGCAATAATATATCCTCTCCGCGTTCGCGCAGGGGAGCGAGGTGAATAGGTATAACATTGAGACGGTAGTACAGGTCCTCTCTGAAACGCCCGGCTTTGATTTCATCTTCAAGGGTTCGATGCGTTGCAGCGACCACCCGAACGTCAATTTCAGTGGTCTTTTCGCTACCCACCGGCTCAAAGCAGCGCTCCTGCAAAACGCGTAGCAGTTTCACTTGCAGATTCGGGCTCATGTCACCAATTTCATCGAGGAATAGAACGCCGCCGTTAGCCAGTTCGAAGCGACCAGGTCTGGCTCGGACCGCACCGGTAAAGGCGCCTTTGACATGGCCAAACAGCTCGGATTCGAGCAGTTCTTCAGGAATAGCACCGCAGTTGATTGAAACGAAGGGCTTGTTGGAGCGTGTTCCTACCGAATGCAGTTGCCTGGCAATCACTTCTTTTCCGGATCCTGATTCGCCAGTAATGAGAACGGTGCTATCGGAATCACCCAGTACGTCAATCATATGACGAACTTTGTTCATGGCTTCACTTTGACCGACCAGCGAGTTCTCACCCCGCAAGGCATGAACCTCTTTGTTTAAGGCTTTGTTGTCGCGTAACAAATCTCTTTTCTTAAGTATTTCATCGATGCGGATCAGAAGCTCATCCATGTCGAAGGGCTTTTTGATAAAATCGTCAGCGCCCAAGCGCATGGCATCGACAGCCAGATCAACGTCGGCATATGCGGTCATCATGATGACCGCATTATCTGCGTCTGTCTGGCGTACTTTCCTTAACAAATCGATGCCATTACCATCGGGTAAGCGCACATCCAGAATGGAGAGGTCAAATTTATTTCTTTCTATGGCTTGATTGGCTTGGACAACATTGGAAACAGCTTCAACATGATATTGCGCATGGTTCAAAACCTCTTTCAAGGTTAAACGCAGCTCTTCTTCATCTTCAACCAACAGGATAAAAGCAGATTGGCGCATAAGCTCCTCTCTTCACTCGACATGAAGTCAAAATAATGACATGCAATGCCATTCTTGCAAGTGCTAAATAGAATGATGGGTGTCAATGTAAACGTTTTGACCCAAATCAGTGCCATGCGCGAGCATAGTGAGTATGCCTATATTACCCATAGACTCCTGTGCAGGCAGAGGGCACCACATTCAGCTATCTCCTCTCCATACAGCCAGTCTAAGGGTGTTCATCCCGACTGTTCATAAGTGCTGGCTGGAAGATTGTATCCCGAAATAAATCTGCAAACTAAAAACTAAAGTCCGAAAGGACGCTGCCGATAGATACTCACATGAGAGAATTCATTGTGTCCGGCAGGAGGTGAGAAATGAGTATAAGCGTACATCCCGTGGATGGGTTGATTAACCGATTACTGGAACAACATAGCAGCAGCGCCGTGAAACACAGCGTGAAGGCTCAACAGACGCACTCTAATGCCGCTGAGAAGATTAATATATCCGAGCATGCCAAACATGTTGTCGCTGACCAATCAGTTTCCAAGCTTGAGTCGCATCTTCTGCAACTGTATTCCCCGCGTAGCATTTAACTGCCATGAAACAGAAAAAATGCAGCCTGCTGATTATCGAGGATGACACCGCCTTAGCTGAGCTGCTTGAGGAATATTTATCCGAGGCCGATTATGAGGTTCGATTGTGTTATCGCGGTGATACTGCGCTAGAAATCCTGAATCAAGAAACCTTCGATTTGATATTGTCTGACATCATGTTGCCTGGTGCCAATGGTCTGACCATTCTAAAGGAAGCGAGCGGGGATCCTTGTCGTACTCTGGTGATTCTGATGACTGGATTTTCAGGCATCGAGGCCGTTCTGGATGCGGTGGACCAAGGCGCATATGATTTTGTCAGCAAGCCTTTCCAATTACCCGAAATCCGCATTCGTCTGGATAATGCTGCCCGTTATCAGCAATTGATGCGACAGCTTCTGGATAAGGATGTTGAACCATACGCCCAGCATGCAAGCCTATCCGAATACGCGGCGGTTCGCGTGTATGGCTCGCAGAGAAAGGCGGGCTGAACCCATGCTGAATATTTGTCTTCTGGAAGATCAACCAGCTGTGCGCAGTGTCATGCTTGAGGTTATCAATGTGTTCTGCCATCCGGTCAATGTGGGTTGTGCCACAAGCCTGAAGGAAGCACGAGAGATGTTCAGGGACAACAACTGGCATGCCATGGTTTCCGATCTAAGCCTTGGAGACGGTCAGTCTCTTGAGCTGATAGCTGAACTCCGCGAGCAAGGGAATAATATTCCAGTTATTCTGGTTAGTGGATTCCTAACACCTGACAAGATGCGCGAGGCGAAGGCATTGGGTATTGTCGAGGTGTTGCACAAACCATTTCACCCCAAGGCCTTGCAGGTAGGGCTGGAAAGACTCCTCAAAACAGTAAACCGCGAAACAATAAGTCATGAAACAAAGCCAAGCCGTGAAGTTCCTGCAAGCAGTCTGCCTAGCCAGTTGTTGCCTGAAATGTTTGAAATGGACAGGCATTTGGGCCTGTTATATCGCATGTTTAATGAGATTCCTCAACATGATGATGTCGTTCAGATTTGTGGAAGCGCTTTGTCGCTTGCTATGGATATGGTTCATACAGAGCGCGGTTTCATGGCATTGTTCGAGAGGGGTCAACAGCAATTTATCATGGTGACGCATCAGGAAACCGATGAGTCAGGATTAGCTGAGACGGTTATTCCGAATTGTTCGGTGGCCGATACACCCTTCGGTTCGCTACTGGATAAGAGTGAGGACTTGATCCATTTTCTCCCCGAACATGGTCATGCCCAGGATTGCTGGCCAGGTCTGTCGGCAAGTGATTACGTGGCTGTACCACTTCGTCTGCAAGGCGTCCCGATGGGCGTGCTTTGTTTAATGGACTGTCAGAGCAAGGGTGAGTTAAGCGATCGGCTTAAGCACATGCTCAGATTACTGATGACCCATCTTGATACCTTGTTGGATAATTGTGCGGTACATGCCGCGCTTGATAAGAGCATGAAGGAAACCTTGATCGCACTGGTCCGATCTTTGGAAGCCAGAGATAAATACACCAAGGATCACTCTGCCAGAGTGAGTAAAATGGCGGTATACTTCGCTAGAAAGTTAGGTTTGGATGATGAGACCATCACCCTGGTTCGTACCGGTGGCTTGCTGCATGACATAGGCAAGACTGGCGTGCCGGATTCGGTCCTTCTAAAGCCCGGTAAGTTTACCGATAGAGAATTTGCCATTATTAAAACGCATCCAGCAATTGGGGATTCTATCCTTAGAAGCATGGATACTCTGGCACAAGAGCGCCAGATCGTACGCCATCATCATGAGCGCGTAGATGGTTTTGGCTATCCGGACAAACTAAAAGGCGAAGAGATACCGCTTGTGGCAAGAATCGTCTGCGTTGCCGACGCTATCGATGCCATGACGACACACCGGGTTTATCGGCAGGCCAAACCGCTTTCCTTCTGCATTGAGCAACTTAAACAGAATTCTGGCACGCAATTTGATACAGAGGTGGTGAAGGTTGCCATCACCGCCATCGAGGAAGGGCACGTCAACACCCAAGCTCCTCCCGAAGATGACGATTTTGGCGATGTTTTGCCGGCCTTTTTACCGGCCTACGCAAAATTATGAGCGGAAGGAGTTGTGCATGCCCGACATGGAGGGCCGGAATCGGCGGTTAGATTTTCGTCAGGACGATGTGCTGCGTATGAAAGAAGTGCTTCTTTCGGATGAGCAACATGAAATCGAAAAAAACCGGATGGGTGTCATTTCCGGGACGTCAAAAAAAATGCAAAGACTGGCAGGCAATAGCTCTCTTCATGAGGGTAGCTCTGCACATGTCAGTCCTGAGGTGGCCCAAGCACTGGAAATGCTTGATGCAAAGCTCAATTATGTGATTGGCCTGAACGTCCTGGAACACACCGACCATGCTGATTTGGAAGAACGCCTTGTGAACATGAGCGCTACAGGTATGCGCTTTACATCCAAAGTGCATTGCAAGAAAGGTGATCACCTGAAGATCACCATGAGTCTGCCTTTAGCCTCCCCGGTTCTGCTTGAGCTTCTCTCAGAGGTTGTCTATATCAGTGTAAAGGATGGCCGGACCCAGCTGGGGGTCGTATTTGTTTATCGCTGTGAGGAAGAAGAAAACAACGTTGTGAAATATATCTTTAAGCGCCAGCGAGAAACCATTCGTATGTCATTTCGGGAGAAAACCCGTCATTCGCGTCTCAATGATGAAGATCTGGTTTGATTGAATCCTGGTCATTTGATTTCGGGGATAAAGACATGGGAAAAAGCAAGAGCTACTTCTAAATAATAGGTCTAGCTGTTCCAAGTCTGCAAACGATGGGTTTCCGCTGCAATGATTGCATCAACTTCTTCATCACTTCCTTTTTGACTAAGCTGCCCACGAAGTTCTTGTAGTGATTCAATCGTCTTCGGGCTGGGAGAGCCATCCTTTTGTATGTGCTCCATAGCTTCATCAAGAAGACGAGCTGCATCCTCAATCATGGCCCATATTTCTGCTTTGCCAGAAGGGGCTTGCTCAAGGACGTCGGTTTTTTGGACTGTTTGGATGTCCTCAAGCCTGCTTTTCAGAATCGACTGGAAACTCCCACCATTTACTTGTTTCTCTTTTGCTTTGGAAGAATTGACATTCTGACGTCCAACACTGTTGATTTTCATGGCAGCCCTCTATTGTTAAAATTAGCACGCGTGTCCATTTTGGGCACGGGTACTCATCTTAAAATGTCTGCAAGAAACGGGCCAATTGATTGGTTGGGCTTTCTAGAGATGCTTTGAAAAACTATCCCTAGTGACACATCCGGCGGCGGGTCCAGTGATGATTGACGATGGCTTCGATGCATTTGTCATAGGCATCAAAATACTCAACGGATAAGCGTCTGATTGATCCGAAGCTAATCGTACCGACAAAGTACCCATGCATATCGTGTAGACATTGCTGCCCAACGGCTCCTGGTGAGTTCGAAGTGCTGACAGTAGATGACTTAAGGCCGCGGTGTTTCACCTGCGAACGCTGCAATCGGGATAGTTTGGAGCCATTCATAATATTAAGTATCGGCATCGGGAAAGCTTACATTAATGAAATTATTACCATGCCTTCTGCGAATACTCGCCTTCAAGCTTGTTGTTTTTCAACTTAGAAACCCGCAAACGCTTATGGCTTCCACGATGGGGGTGGTTGGGTGAGAAGAGAAGCTGAGTTACACATGGGAATTCAAGATTCGAGGCATTGCGCCGATATATGCAAGACGTAACCCGGGATGCGGATCACAGTACCCCCCGGACTTGTTTACCTAGCGAAGCGGCGGGGGAATGGAATGCTTATAAGAGACATGATTGGATTTGAGATGCTTCGCGAGTATATCTGAACGATGATTAAGCCAGCACCCGAATCAGACAGGCATCACCACCACACATTACGGCAAGATTTAGTTCGTACAGTATTATTGTGGTCCGGCTACTTTTTTACCGTGCTCGCCCTAGCGTTCTTCTTATCTCTGAACAGTCTGGTTGATTATATGCTCAAAGAGATGGCGCAAGATCGCTTATCGTACCAGACCAAAGAGTTTGCCAAGCTGCTTGACGAAGGGGACAGGACAAGCATCGTTACCTTGTCCGAAGCTCTGGTAAAAAACCCAATCATTGCGGGTGTGCTCATTTTTAATTCTACCGACCATATGATTCATGCATCGGTGAGTGATACAAAGGCATCAGGACTGATTATCGCGAGCAATGTCGGCGTATCAAGTATGAGAAATCAGCTTGCCGGGTTTGATCATCTGCGTTTGTTTGAGGCGGCCATGCCGGGGCATTCGCTTGCTCTGGTGATGGATCGACGACCTGTGTTATATGCAGTCTATACCGCAACCCTCTGGTCAGTATTATTACTATTCACTCTTCTTGGCCTGTCCATTCTGGCTTTGCATTATGCGCTCAAACGCTATTTGTTAACTCCGGTTCATGACGTGAAGCAGATCATGAATCATGAGATTTCGGATGAGGAGCGAGCCAAGCTTCTTTCCCATCTACCCGATGAGGCTGTCGAATTGGCCGACACCTATGATCAGGCTTACGACGCCTTGCGCATCCTCTCTTTGGCTGTTGAGCAAGCCAGTGATGCGATGATGATCACTGATAAAGATGGGCTTATCGAGTATTACAATGCTGCTGCTTGTCGGTTCAGTGGATATGGTCGCCATCAAGCCATAGGAAAAACAGCTTACTTCGCCCGTCCAGCCAACAGGGAAACGCAGCCATTCTTGGAGTTATGGGAATGTCTGGATAGGGGGGATGTCTGGCGAGGCTCGGTGAGCGAACGCCGTAAAGATGGAAGTACTTATCCAGCCCTGACTTCACTCTCACCTTTGCGCAATGAGGCAGGGGAGATTACCCACTATATGTGCATGCATCAGGACATCACAGCGCAACAACTTTTGGAGGAGAGGATTCGAGAATCACAGAAGATGGAGGC
>Ga0316187_10004871_pt1 | contig 11628 bp, 7 predicted proteins | sample CroRivburrow1_MG_FD_204927 | JGI IMG/M metagenome (GOLD analysis project Ga0316187, IMG submission 204927) | Coastal sediment microbial communities from Maine, United States - Cross River worm burrow 1 | ecosystem: Environmental > Aquatic > Marine > Coastal > Sediment | place: USA: Maine...
GCTATTGAGAATCATGCTACCGCTTATTTGCGGTACATCTCCACAGCTACGGTAGAGGCTGAGTGGGCACCTGGGTTCGTAAAAGCCCTTGGGTTCTACATAGCCTCTCAACTCGCACCTCGCTTTGCTCCTGACGAAGCTAGTAGAGCCAATAAGCGGTACGAGGATGCACTCCAGGTATCGATAGTAGCTGACGCAGTTAAAGAGTCGCCACGACCCACAGCTGGTACCAGGACCATTACAACTGCTGAGCGAGGTTTGTACAACACTGCCTTGGAGTTGGTGGACCTTGATCCTATTATCAGTAACGACGATGAGTCAGATCGTAAAGTTAAGTTAGACTATGCGCTGGACCACGGTGCGGTGCTCACACTACTCGGAAACATCTCCTGGGGATTCGCCAGAGCATCGGCTAAACTTGAGGAAGACGATACTGTTGTTCCTGCATGGGGTCTCGCCAAGGCGTTTGCAGTACCATCGGACATGGTACGAATTAATTCAGTCTCTGCTGATGAGTACTTCCGATTTCCTACAGAATACTACAGAGAAGGGGACTACTTCTTTGCAGACGCAGACCCTCTATACATAACATACGTCTCTGATAATTTGGTGTCTGCAGTGTCCAGTTGGCCCAGGTACTTCTATAATCTGGTAGCAGCTGAACTAGCTAAGAAACTTGGTACCATACCAGGGGCGAATATTAGCAAAGCTGTGGCCAAATACGAAGAGTATAAGAGAGAAGCGTACAACACAGATGCTCAACGTAATCCTCCTCAAGTGATTTCAACTGGACGATGGAATAGGTCCAGGGATACGTGGCAGCGTCGTAGACACGAGAGACCTTAATCATGCCTCGCACCTATTCGAATAAATTCAATCGAGGTGAGATCGACGAAAGTATAATGACGCGGGACGATGTTGAACGCGTTCACAACGCTTGCTCTCTTCAAGAAAACTTCCTTCCATCAAAAGCCGGGTACATGGAGTACCGATCTGGGTCCGAGTACATGGGGGCAGCTAAAGTCTCTGGGTCTCACAAGCTCATACCTTTCGTTGACGACGGAACAATCCCTACCATGTTGGAGTTCTCTTCCACTGCGGCGAATCCCAGTGTTGAGACAACTAGGTTCTGGGTGAACGGAGTACAACAACTAGTAACTGCAACTCTCGATACAATCCTTAACGAAGACATGTCTGCCGGCACCGACTGGACTAGCAGCAATGACGGGGCTGGATCTAACGCGCATGAGCCTGCGAATAACCGATGGGATCTTATCGGTGGAACAACTGCAGGTGACTGGGGACGAATCTATCAAACATACGTTTCCTCAGCCGGGGACAGAACTATTGCTGTTGGAGTTGATATTAGCCCAGTGTTCGTACAGTTGGGCACCAATGGTGTGGAGTCAAACGATATCTTCGAGGGGTGGATAAACCCCGGGTATCACACTTTCACTTTTGATCCAGGCATTGGTAACGTCACAATAACCTTCGCTAATGACAAACCGTACTCAGCGTACGTTTCTTCTTGCACGCATTTAGCTGCAGGAGCATTGGAAGTAACAGGTAGTATGTTTACCGACACGAGTGGAACTGATGCGACCACCCTCGCTACTCTCAGGTACACGCAGGTAAACGACGTACTATTCCTTGTGAGCGACACGTACAATATCTCCGGACACGCTTGGCCCCTTGTGGTTATAAAGCGAAGAGGAGCTGCGTCCTGGTCTTTCGAGTTACCAGAATTAATTGATGGTCCTTTTGGACCTATAAATACCACCAACGTATCTTTGACTCCAGGTGCCACCAACGGTGATACCACACTGACTGCGTCTCAAGATTTCTTCACTGACCCTGAGTCAATAGGGAAGTACTATCAGATAGTCCACGGTGCCACGATAGGTGTGTGCCAAGTAATAACAGTTACCAGTGCTACTATCGCAACCATACGTATAGTTGCAGCCATGGGTGGAACCACTGCATCGACAGACTGGTACCCCGGGTTGTTTGCACCGTACCTTCCTGGTCCTACATCCATCGACATGTATGAAGGAAGGCTGTGGTTAGCTGGTGGATCCAGAGTGTACGCTTCAGTATCAGATAACTACACCTCGTTCGACACAAGCATCACTGGAGACTCTGCAGCTATTGTGAGGTCTATTGGTTTCGGACCAGTGGGTGATGTGTCGTGGTTAGTTGGCGGCGACGTCTTGATGCTGGGCTTAAGCTCTGAAGAGATACAAGTCCGGTCAAACGGGGACTACGATAACATAACTCCCACCAACATTAAGATACAACGAGGAACTACCAGGGGCTCAGCTGCTGTTAAACCAGAGGTAGTCGATCAGGTAATTTACTTTGTCCAGCGAGGACTAAAGAAGATATATGCCCTCAGTGGTCTTAGAGGGGAGCAGATAGCAACACGAGACATAACTGTAACTCATCCGGATATAACAGACCCTGGCGTAACCAGGATGGTTTACGTAAGTGAGCCAGAGCCGCGTTTGTACATCCTACTAAGCGACAGCTCACTTCGAGTAGTGCTGTTTGATACTGAAGAAAACATAATCGCTTGGTCCAGAATAACCATAGGTGGAAGTGCAACTATCCACGACTTAGCCTCTTCCCCAAGTACTGGTGACGATGAAGTCTACATGATAGTAGAACGAGGTGGAGTGCGATCAATTGAAAGGTTTGCTTCCATTGGTGATGCCCGTGGACAATCAGACTCTCGCCACTACGATAGCCACGTGTACGCCGCTAGTCCAGGTGCGACCATGACTGGCTTAGATCACCTCGACGGTATAGTTTGTAGCGTATGGGCTGACGGTGTCGAGAAAGGCACTGAGACCCCACTGTCTGGATCTGTAACATTAGCAGAATCAACTTGGACCGATGTGGTCATAGGTATCAAGCACACGGCTTGGTGGACCAGCAACAGACTGTCCCGGTACATTGAAGAGACTGTTTTGAATTATAGAAAGCGCATAACTCAAATCGGTTTGGTAATGAAGAACGTAGCAATACGAACTTTTAGTTACGGTACAGATGCAACCAACCTGATGCCAATGCCAGATGTTGAGGACGGGACAATCTCTGCTCCAACAACTGAAGCTGAGCCTACTATCGTTGACCAGCTCACCGGTACTGACGAAGGCGACATGAAGATTTACGACATGGAGTTCTACGAGGACTACTTAGTTGCTGCTTGCGATTCTGTTCCTAGCCCTCTTACCGCCGTTAGGCTACACCGGATGGTCTTCCACGATGGCAATATCTACATCTTAGGTGGGGCTACCTTATCTGCAGCTGTAGCAGAACTGTGGAGATACAACATAGCCACTACCTCTATGATCCAGATGGCTACTCCACCTGCGGCTCACGCTGAGCACGCCGTATGCGAGCACAACGGAGTGATCTACTCCATGGAGAACAGCGGATCTCCTGACGGGTTCATGGCTTACGACATTGCAACCGACACATGGCTAACTGTTACCGAGCCCACTACGTTCTATAGCTTCTCAGCAATGGCTGCGTACGACGGTAAGCTTTATTCCTACGGGGGAAATAGCGCCGGTGTGCCAACTAACCAATGGAATGTGTACGACATTGCAACCGACACATGGTCAGTGCCGGCGTACACAGGCACTCCTGAAATTAAGAAGCAGCATTGTGCAGCCGCTCCTCAAACTGGGGATGGCGCAGGTAAAGTTTATTTCTTTGGGGGACTGACCGGGGCTGGTGGTACTACTAACACAAAGGCTCTTTGGGAATACACCATATCAACTGCTACCTTTGCACTCTTAGGTACCACTGGATTGGTAGCTAAACAAGACATGAAGATGGATGCCGATGAGAACGGCAACCTGTGGATGTGGGGTGGCCGACAGAGATTCCCAGTTGTTTGGGACGACTACGTGTGGAAGTATGCGATATCTTCTGGAACCTGGACTTCTCCTGACACAGCTACGGGTGACGGGGTAACTAAGCCTGTCCATAGGACTGGGTTTGGTGCTGCTATGGATACGACCAATGACGAGTGGTACATCTTTGGTGGGGAAGACATCACCCCCACCTACTACACGGACATGTGGAGATACTCTACTACCGGGAACAGTTGGGTTGAGGTTACTTCAGAGCTATCACCTGCTGCCGGCGCGTTAAGAGTATTTGATGTGTCTGACTACGAGAACATGTCAGCTGCAGCCTACCTGAACCTACTAGCTACGTCTCCTGGATCAGGGGATGACCTTCGGGCGTACGGGATAGCGATTTACGGAACTGACGCCTTCCTCGTGACCAAAGAAGACGATGATGGGACACTCAACCGTGGGGTTGCTAAAGTAGATATTTCTACACCGTTAGTTCCAGTCCAAACCGATTACCTGGAAGGTGGCATAGATGTAACCACAATTGGATCTGCGATAGTAGTGACTGACACTGGCTACGTAATAGCTCCGAGTTTTGAAACAAACGGAGAGTTGGCCGCGCTTACCTCCTCGACACTTGCTGCTGTAGGAACAGACCTGGCTCTTGACTACACCACCAACCCAGCCAACCCTGACAGGATGGCACTGGTAGGAAACTACCTGTACATCGCTTGGGAAGATGACATCCATGTTGTGGACGTATCTAACCCCCTGGCAATGTCGGTGGCCAACAAGGTCTCCAGGATCGACGGTAGCCAGACTTCGCACTGCATAGTTGACGGGCAATTCCTGTACGCTCTTGATGGAACTAACGGCAGAATATTCGTATACGTCCTGGACGACGCGACTACTCCAGAGCTATTAGGGACTGTTACAGCTACTGAATTGGTGGGGGCTACTGATTTTATGTCATTTTCCCCCTGGATTTACGTGACAACAGCGACTACAATCGTAGTTGTGGACGCAAGAGTGCCCACTGCCCCCGTTTTCCATGCGGAGTGGACTGGGTTCTTGGGCAACCAGGCAATATCTTCCAGGAAAGCTAACGTAATGTTCGCAGGCAGTATTGACTCAACCGGCAGGCTGTACGCTGCAGACCAACGGAGCTGGCTACTGGTAGACTACGATGAGATGTCCTTTGAGATGAACGGGACGTACGAGACAGATTCGAGATTAACGATTAAAGCAGAGGGACCGTGTAAGGTTCTATCTATAACTTATGAAGTCGAAGACATTGACGATAAGAACAATGGTAGCGACGGACCTGCAGCATCTTAATGTTGATACATTTGGGGCTACGGTTCGAGGGCGTACGATTGAGCTAGATGGAGAACCTGTTGGAATTGGGGGAGTCTTACATCAGACGCCCAGACAGGCATTCTCAGTAATGGACGACAAGCTTAGGAAGTACCCGAAGACTATCGTTAAATTTTTTAAGGTGTTTAGAGAAATGTTAGAGAACAACTACAGTACTGTGTACGCGATAGCTTCTGAGACAGAGAGCAATGCTCCTGGAACTTTGAAACGAATGGGATTTGAATTTCACAGTATAGACAATGAGGGACGGGAGGTGTACCGATGGACCCAGTAACAGCGATGGTAGTTGGATCTACCGCTCTAGGTATTGGAGGCAAAGTTTACGAAGGTAAGTCAGCTAAGAAAGCAGCCAGTTCAGAAGCGCAACAACTTGAACTGAATGCAGCCCGTGCTCGCCGTGAAGGTCGGTCCCGCGCTCAAGAGAGCCGCAGGCAAACGTCCAGAATAATGTCTGATGCCACAGCAGCACAAGCATCTTCTGGTTTTTCTGCGAGTGACGCGCAAGCAATTAAACAGCGAGGAGATATCTCCGGTGCTGGTAAGTACAACGAGTTAGCATATCTATACGAATCAGAGATGGACGCACAGGGTCTGCAGCGTGGTGCAAGAAACACACGCAAGACAGGATCTCGTCAAGCCAAGGGCGCGTATCTCGGAGCAGCTCAAACTGCTATCGGTGGGTATGTCGATTACAAAAAGTTAGGTCTATAGAGAGGATTAATCGTGCCACAAGTACCAAGAGCGTCTGACGTAGCAAGAGTGGTTCCTTCTGGACAACAGAGGGTGAGTGTCTCTGGAGGACAGGGTGCCATTGCGGGTGCTATAGGTGGTATTGCTCGTGAAGTACGGTCTGCTGCAATTGAACACCAGCAACGAAAAGACAGGTACCAGTTGTCCCAGGCTAAGACCCAATTCCTAACTCAGAAAGTACGGGAAGACAACGCGTACGATGACGACCAGGACTACGACACTGTGGAGTCCAGGTATACAACCAACATGCAGAAGTACCTGGAGGATGCTGCCCAGGCAATAGAAAACCCGAAGCAACGACGGGAATTCCTGTCTGAGTCAGAACTTACAATGGCACAGGGTACTGAGCGTATAAAGAACATCGCTAAGAGTACTGAGACTGACCACCAACGTGCATTCATTACCGAAGGTCTTGAGGGTATACGAGAAGCAGCACTGACCGGTGACGTACCAACATCCTTAGAGACTGCAGATGAGCTAGTTGCCAGTGCAGTTGACCTTGGGTATCTCTCAGCTGAAGAAGGGCAAGCAGCCCTCTCCAGATGGAAGGACGATACCCTGGTTGCTAAGATCGAGACCATGGCACCTGAAGATAGAATAGAAGCTCTGTCTGAGTCCTGGGCCGACAACATACCTGGCGATCTAAAAGTTAAGCTGCAGCGGCAAGCCAAGAGCGAGCTGAACAAAGATGTGGCTATGTCCAATGTAGATGAATACTCTGCACAGGGTCTGTCCTACGAAGAGTCTCTCGCTAAGATAGCGCAGATAGAGGATGAGGATGTTCGTAGAGAAACTGAACAACGACTCACTATTCAAACTCAGCAAGAGAAGAACATTGAAGCAGACCGTCAGGATGAGTTGTATAACGCGTATTATCTACCAGTTCGTATGGACGGGTTTAGGGTAGCAGACATACCCCCAGGAGAATTAGAAGAGATGGACCCTGAAGTAGTTGAGAGTCTGTACTCAGCAGAGCGCCAAGCAGTTAGTCGTGTAAACAGAGTCACTGACAGGACCGTACTGGACAAGTTGTACGAGCTGTACAATGACGGTGATGGAAGCCCTGAAGCAGTCCGTGACTACTTTAAGAAGAATGGCGACTCCTTAAGCGACTCCGATTTTGAACAGTGGAGTAAGACCACTAACTCTGACTTTAGCGATATGGAATCTGACCCTGTGTTTACAGGACTGCAGCAAGTTGAAGCTAAGATTCTTGAAACCCACGGGTACCAGTCTTCGCCTAAGAAACGCAATGAGCTAAGTGCCAAGTATCGCAGGGAGTACGAGAACTTCGTATTCGAGTGGCGCAATACTCACGAGGGTAAAGAGCCTAATGGTGAAGAGCAGCGAGCGTTCATAGATAATATGATGTTGAAAGTTCCTACCAGGGAAAGCCGCGCAATCTTTGGAGACGACGCTAAAGCTCCTGCAGGATTCGAATTCTGGAGAGAGATGGATGATGACCAGAAAGTTGAGACAATGGGCTACCTCCGCTCGTTAGATCCTGTAAGTTGGCAGGACGCCATGGATGTTGTTGGAGAGTCTCGTGACCCAGATAAAATTATAGAAGCTTTCATGGACTTGAGTACTGTAGCCGATGCCCCTTGATACCGAACAGAGAGCAAGATTAGAGCAGGTCAAGAACCGACGCAGGCAGAACGCGCTTGCGGAGTCGCTTGGTCACGCTTCGCAGTTCAATCCTTCCGAGCAACGTAGAGCCGACATACTTTCTACAGAACTTGAAGCCCCTATCGATTCCGTGTCCAACAACATGATCGACGCAGAGCGGCTGAAAGAAGCTCAAACAAGAGTTGACCCTTCAATACTACAGAACCAATCTCCAGGTGTAGCTGAGTGGATGTCTGACCCTGTACGGGCCAGAGTGTCTATGGATGACCTGGACGTAATGCAAAGGTTCGAACGTAACCTCAATAAAAAGGACATCCCGTTCTGGACTAATACTGCTAGGGGTATCGGGGAGCGAGCCAACACTTTAACTGGTAATCTCATAGAGTTTGCCGGCAACGTAAGTACCGACTTTGAAGACAAGATGCGTAGCATGGGCATACCTAACCCGGGTATAGTTTTCGGGGAGGATGGGATATCGTGGTCTTGGGACGTAGACACTGCTGAGTCTGGTAGTGCGCTAAACACCATCGGTCATGGAATATCAGAAGGTGGCCTGGGCTATGAGTCTAACTTCTCATGGGAGAATCTGAAGGGTGATCCTACTGTAGCAAACATAGCTGGATACATAGTCGAGACTGGGGCGCAGTCAGTCGTAGATATGGGTGCGATAATGGCGACCCTTCCTGCGTACTTGGCTTCAAGAACTGAAGAAATTGCAGAGTCCCGAGTAGCTAACAAAGGGGGTGGAGAAGTAGACACTGGGGAATTGCTTGAAGCAATGCCGACAGCTGTACTTGTAGCTCTTTCAGAACGCTACGCTACCAAAGGTATCCTCGGTGCATTCGCAGATAAAGGGGCCAAGCTCACAGGTAGACATGTGGCCAAAGAGATAGGTAAGTCTACTGTCAGAGAAGCAGGTACTGAATTCGTTCAAGAACAAATTGAATACGCTGGTGAGACTTTAGGAACTGGCGTAATGTGGGACTACAAACAAAGTCTCGATAGGGGATTTGCGGGTGCAGTTGCAGGTGGACCTGTGGGTGCTGTCGGTAGGGCTATAACTCTCCCATTGGATGCTGCAAATATTAAAGTCCAAGAAGAAGTCGTCAAGGGTCTAAACTCAATTTCAGAACAGCAATCCATTGATGGAATAGTTGACGACATACAGAACATGAAACTCTTCCAGGAGTCTCCTGATCGTGCTGCGGAATTCTTGAAGGGAATGTCTGGGGACGAGAAGATCTACATAACTCCTGAAGAGGTTGCTGCTGCGTCTGAGGAAGGACTGCCGGTTCCTCAATACATGCTCGACGCAGCTAAAGAAGCAACGGACGTTGAGGTGTCAGTAGACCAACTCGCAATGGATGTGATCTCCAGCGAGGAGCTTCTTGCCAGACTACGACCACACATGAAAAGATCTTCTGAGGCTTACACTCAGTCTGAGATAGATAACAGAAATACCAACCAGCTGGATAGGCTCCTGACTAATGCCAAAGAGGATGTAGAGGTACGGACTGAAGCTGAGTCTATCCACGATCAGGTAACTGAGCAGTTGGTAGCAACAGGGAGAATGTCTCAGGAAACTGCAAGACACTCTGCCAGCATTATCCCAGCTTTCGTAACAACCAAAGTGGCTGAGCTTAAAGCCCGGGGAGTGGATGTCTCAGTTAAGGAAGTCTTCGAGAAGATGAACTTCCGTGTGGACCCTAAGACCACGTCCTCAAGTGAGCCAACACTAACCCCTCAGCAGGTAGAGGCAGCAGACAAGCAAGCCCTGGAAGCCGTAGAAGGGACCGTAATACTTAACCAGGGGACTGAGTCTCCAACCAAGCTCTACGTTGACCCTGAGACCACTACAGAGGCGACAGAGGGTCAGCTTGAACCAATGTACCTGACAGCTACTCCTACCCAGGAGGGAGCCCAGGAGAGCGCGTACGTCAACATTACGAACCCTAAGATCCTACATGGTCCCAGTGAGGATATGACCCTTGCTTGGAACGAGGATGACCTACAGGCGCTTAGGGATGAAGGGTACGACGGAGTGTGGTACCAGCACCCAGACGGAGATAGGGTGATAGCTCTCGATCCAGGACAGGTTAAAACGGTGCCTGCACTGGTGTTAGATCAGTCTACCGTACCAACGATTGACGCAATACAGCAAGAAGTCTCTGCCTATGAGCAGCTATTGGCCTGTACCCGGGCCGCATAATGTACTATTATTGCCTTAAATTTACAGGAGAAGGAAAATGTTACAAGAATTCAACGTAGTGAGCACGACTGCATTGTCCCTCGGAATCGTAGACACTGAGAGTAAAGGCTTAGCTATTTACGCCCGTGCTGCCAGTGATCTGGATTCCGGAACCATCACTATCGGTTTCCGTCCACCTAACACAACCGGTGTCATTGAAGCACTGGACGCAACACTGACTGCCGGCGCGGGAATAACCGTGGTCACAGGTGCTGGTGCTGAGGTGTTCGCTACTTGTAGTGGCGCAGCAGCTGACGTGGATCTTTTAGTTGGTCAATTCCGCTAGGAGGTCGCATGGCTATTGCCGGTACAATCGCAGGAGCTATATCCCGCAGCATAGTCGGGGCACTGACTGACGCCTTCCAACCCGGTGGTGGTGGTGGGGGTGGTGGAGCTGGCACTACTGGGCCATGGGATTTGACTACCCTAACGGCTGCAGAGACTGGCAACTTCCAGGTGCGGAACTACCAGTCCGAGCCCCGCGCTGTTTGGTTTAAGCCAGATGGTACCTCCTTCTTTACCCTGGGTATCGGTTCCGCAAGACTACTACGGTGGGACATGTCCACTGCGTGGGACGTAACTTCAACTGGCGCCGTGGCGGTATCAATGGTTGGGCTACTAGCAGACACTCAGCCAAGTGGATTGTGGATAGCGGCTGACGGATCATTCTTCGTCTACGTTGGTGACAACGGCAACGATGTCCACAAGCACGCTATGCCCACCCCGTGGGATCCAAGTAGCGCGTCTTCAGTACCAGACTCCACCTACGACATGACTTCAGATGGGGTTACCTCCCCCACCGCAGTGCATTTTAATGGCGACGGCACAAAGATGTTCGTCATGGAGGCTCCAGCAACGTACTTGATTAATGAGTTCACCCTATCCACAGCGTACGACCCCAGCACTGCCACCTTTGTAGGTGACTTTAACCTTGGTACTGGGTCTGGTAATGCTTACCAACACGGTCTCTGGATAAACAGCACTGAGATCTACGTCAACACCCAGGCTGACACTATCCATAAGTGGACCTTCGATGGCAATACTGTTGCCAGCATAGTCTACGACTCTTCCCAAGGGTACACCCAGGTACAGAGCGCACCAAGAGGACTGTGGATGAACGACGATTGGGTTGCGTACATGGACTGGAACGGGCTTGATCAAGTCCACATTCACGCTTGGGGACCACACTCCTAATGAGTTTACAAAAATGTCTAGCGCAGTATCCTGATATTGCTGCTAGTTACGATGCAAGCGGCATTAACGAACGTGCCGCCGAACTTGTAGCTGGTGGCGCGACTCCTGCTGCCGCAGAAAACCAAGCAATTAGTGAGCACCTACGAACCCTACGAACGTCTATGGACGGGATGGAAGGTGCCCCTCCTCGAATACTCTCAACCCGTCAGCCAACAGCAGTAAAGGCAGACGAGGATCCATTGGCCGAAACCTTAGTGTCAGGTGTGGCAGCAATGCAGCGGGATAAAGCCTCGTTCGATAAGAACGTCGCCATCGTGGCACAGTATCCTAATTACCGGGAAGCGAAGACCGCTGATACTACTGAGAAGAAAGCTGAAAGATTCATCAAGCATGTTAAAGAAAACCTCCTGTGGATCTACAATCAGATGGACCCCGCTGTGCGCTTCCAAGCAATGCAGTGGTACGACGGGGCCAACAACTTAGCTAATAGATTTGCTGAGAGCTACGGCGTATCCGCTCAAGAAGTGGGCGGCGTAATTGCAGTAATGTCTCCTCAGAAAG
>Ga0316187_10004872_pt1 | contig 11626 bp, 10 predicted proteins | sample CroRivburrow1_MG_FD_204927 | JGI IMG/M metagenome (GOLD analysis project Ga0316187, IMG submission 204927) | Coastal sediment microbial communities from Maine, United States - Cross River worm burrow 1 | ecosystem: Environmental > Aquatic > Marine > Coastal > Sediment | place: USA: Maine...
TTTATGGGAATTCAAGACCGGAGACGGGAATGTCGCGTACGACACGAGCGGTGTCGATCCTGCGATTGACCTGAACTTCTCGGGCGACGTCGCCTGGTACGGCGGCTGGGGCATCACGATCGGCAGCAACATGACGATGGGTCCGGGCAAAGCCCAGGGATCGACGGTCGCTAGCAAGAAGCTGCACGACGTCCTCGTTGAATCAGGAGAATTCTCGGTCGAGGCCTGGGTTGTACCCAACAATGTGGCGCAGGAGATGGCGCGCATCGCGAGCTACTCCGCGGGCCAGAACTCTCGTAACTTCACGTTGCAGCAAACGCTGTACAACTACGATTTCCTGCTGCGCACGAATGCGGAAGACGCTAACGGCAATCCGCTGACCACGCTCAACGGCGATCCGCAATTATCAACGCCGGATGGCGCCGATGTCGTGCAGGCAACCTTGCAACACGTCGTCGCAACCTATAACCCGATTGACGGTCGTCGCATCTACGTGAACGGCGTCCTGGTTACGCAGGCCGATCCGGTACCCGGCGGTACATTGGGTCCATGGCAGGCCAACATGGCGTTTATTCTCGGCAACGAGGCATCGAGCGACGGTCTGTTTGAAGGCACCTTCCGCCTCGCCGCAATTCACCGTCGCGCGCTGACCGAAGAGCAGATCAACCAGAACTTCGACGCGGGTGTCGGCGAGCGCTTTTACCTGCTGTTCAACATCTCCGAGCAAATCGGAATGCCGGTCGGTTCAGAGATTGCGTACATCCTGTTCGAAGCGCAGCAGTACGACACGTACTCGTACCTGTTCGACAAGCCGCACTTTTTGACACTTGACGGTTCGACACCTTCGCCGGTGGTCATGAAGGGTATGCGCATTGCGATGAACGGACATGAAGCGCCGGTCGGCCAGAGTTATGCCAACATCGACCAGTCACTCGATCTTTCCGACACGGCCGTCCTGGATGAACTCGGCCAGCCACTGTCGGTACTCGGTGCGGTGCTGCCGCTCGAGCAAGGTCCGGAATTCGACCTGTTCTTCCTGACGTTCGACGATCTCGATGGTGTGACCTTCGATCGTCAGCAGGACCCGGCACTGGTGGTGACGAACTACATCGCCGCGGCTGCAGAGGCCTCGCCTGACATCGGCGTCAAGACCTTCGATGAGATCGACGCGAGCTATGCGGCGATCCTTGGTGTCGATCGTGTCACCTACCAGGATGGCAACGGCGACTTCGTCGTCGAAGAAACCTACCAGGAACTCAGGCAGTCGCTGCCGGCCGTCGAAGATATCGAAGCCTTCCTCTCGTCGCACCAGGTGGCTATCGCGCAGTTAGCTATCCAGTACTGTGATGCAGCGGTTGAGGATGCGACGATCTGGCCTGCTTCCTTCTTCAGCGCAGCGCCAGGAACTGCATTCGCCGCAGGCCCTGCGCGTGACACGTTCGTCGAGCCGCTGATCCTGCGCGCAGTTGGTCACTCGTCGACGAGTGCGCAGATTAGTACTCAGCCGAGCTACATGGTTGTCCACGAAGAGGTGGCGGAGTTCCCCGGTGCGGGTAACCGACCGGAGAACCTGATCGATCGACTACTTCAGACACCGGGCGCCAGCACACGATCAATCGCCAAAGGCGTTTGCGCTTCCGTACTCGGCAGCGCAACCACGCTGGTTCAGTAAGACAGGACATATTAAGGGAATAATTGAGATGACCATGAAACGAAACAAAGGCAACTGGGATTTGCCGCTGCTTCACACCGATCATCCGCGTCCTGTCACGCGGCGTCAGTTCCTGTCGCAGGGTTTCCTGTCGGGCGCAGCCTATACGGTAGGCGGTATCGCTCCCTTCCTGAATCCGCGCAACGCCTACGCTGACCTGTCTCCGGACCTTAACCTCCTGCGCGCCCCCACCGCGTGCAACATCACCGACGGCGCGGGCAAGATTCCGTTCATCTGCTTCGACCTGGCGGGCGGCGCGAACATCGCGAACTCGAACGTCCTGGTTGGCAAGGAAGGCGGACAAAGCGACTTTCTGAGTACCCAGGGCTACGAGAAGATGGGACTTCCGGGCGACATGGTTCCCGGACTCGTGGATGGCCAGGGCAACGATTTCGCGAACTTCGATCTCGGCCTCGGCTTCCACTTCGACAGCGCGTTCCGTCGGGGCATCATGTCAAAGGTAAGCGCGGCGACTGCGGCCAACATCAACGGTGCCGTGATCCCGGCGCGCTCGGACAACGATACCGGCAACAACCCCCACAATCCGATGATGGGCATTGCGCTTGCAGGTGCCAAGGGCTCGATCCTCGGCAACGCGGGCTCCGAGAATTCGGACTCGGGTGGCAATTCGACGCAGCCTCCGATGCTATTCAATCCGGAATTTCGTCCGACCAAGGTTGACCGTCCAAGTGACGTGGTCAACCTCGTCGACACGGGCGACCTGGTCGGCATCCTGTCGAAGGAAGACGCGACCAAGGTCATGGAATCGATCTATCGACTGTCCGATGAGAAGGTTGCCAGCGTCGAAAACCTCGTAGCTCGCGACGTGGACATCGACAAGGCTGTGCGCTGCGGCTACCTGAAAGCAGCACATATCGCGGATCGCTTCGGTGGCGTAGCGATTGACCCGGGTGATGATCGGGACATCGTCGCCGCTGACGGCACCGGCATCTTCCTGGACACTGAGTTCTTCGCGGGCAGTCGCGATGCGCGCGAATTCCAGAAGACGGCTTCAATCATGAAACTTGTCATGAACGGTTTCGCGGGCGCCGGTTGCGTCGAAATGGGTGGCTACGACTATCACGGCGGCGCGCGTGCGGAAGGTGAAGTTAAGGACTTCCGCGCGGGCCAGTGCATGGGTGCCTGCCTCGAGTACGCAGCAAAGCTGCAAATGCCGCTCATGCTGTATGTATTCAGTGACGGTTCGCTGTCGTCTAACGGCGCGATCGACACGACAACCGCAGGGCGCAACAAGGGCATGTGGACGAGCGACAACTCCTCGACCGCGGGCTCCTTCTTCCTTGTCTATAACCCGCCACGACTTGGCGGCATGCCGGTCCTCAACGGGGCCTCGCTGGACGACCAGCTGCGGCATCAGCAACTCGGCTATATGAGCGCCGGCGGATCGGTAGAACGTGCCGCGACGCCGATGGCGAACAACGTCAGCCAGCTCGTCAACTCGGTTGTCCTCAATTACATGGCATTGCATGGCGAGGTTGGTGCTTTCAGCGGCCTGTACCAGAACCTCGGCATCAGTCATGGTCTCGGCACCGACCTCGACCGCTTCGTCGCGTTCGAGTCAATCGTCGACAGGACAGTACCGTTGCCGTAACCGGCAGTCAGACACGTAAATACTAACCCCGTATAGCTACGGCTATACCGTTGCGCGGCGGCGCAGCAAAACCACGGCCAGCCGTCTCCCTTTCGGTTGGCCGTTTTTTCTGTGCATAATTCGTTGCCATGAGTGAACTTTCCGCCCTGCTTGCCTGCCCGCGCTGTGACAAGACACCGCTTGAGCGGAGCGATGACAGGCTCCACTGCAAAGCCTGCAAGATCGACTTCCCTTCCGTCGACGGCATCCCCTGGATGTTTGCGGAGCCACAGGCGACGCTGGGCGAATGGCGCGGGCGCCTGCAATTCGCGCTGCAGCAGCTGAGCCATGAGATCGCGGGACTCGAGCAGGAACTGAAAAACAAGGACCTTCCGGCACTCGCACGACGCCGCGTCGAACGTTACAAAAAGTGCGTCGATTCACATCGACGCAAACTGCAGAAACTCCTGCATCCTCTCGACGTGCAGTCGCTGCAGGGGACACTCGAGTCATATCTTGCGATGCGCACGCGACTGCCCGTTGATCAGGGACTCAATACCTACTACGCCAACATTCATCGCGACTGGGCGTGGGGCGAAGAGGAAAACAAGGCATCGCTGAAACAGGTTCAGGCCGTGCTGCACGATCATGCCGACCTCGGCAACGTACTCGTGCTTGGCGCCGGCGCCGGGCGCCTCGCCTACGACATCCATATGAACATGGAGTGCGCGACCACGGTCACCATGGACTTTAATCCTCTACTCATGCTCATCGCACAGGCGATGGCAGCCGGTGAGAAGTTGAGTCTTTACGAATTCCCGATCGCGCCACTCTCGCTCGAAGACGACGCCGTGTTGCGCAAGCTATCCGCCCCTGAACCTGCCGGCGATGATTTCCACCTGGTGCTTGGTGACGCGTTGCGCCCGCCATTTCCAGAGCAGACCTTCGATACAGTCGTGACGCCGTGGCTGATCGACATTATCAGCGAGGATTTTCCCGTGCTCGCGGCGCGCATAAATCGCATGCTGAAAAAAGACGGTCGCTGGGTGAACTTCGGTTCGCTGGCTTTCTCGAATGCAAAACGTGCGGAGTGTTACAGCCCCGAAGAGGTCAAGGCCATCGTCGCCGAGAACGGATTCTCGGATCCGTATGTATCACAGGCAACGATTCCCTATATGTGTTCACCGGCAAGCCGCCATGGGCGCCAGGAACGCGTGTTCACTTTTTCGGCCTACAAGGAGCGCGACGCGAGCAAGCCAGAGCGGCACAAGGCCCTCCCCGACTGGATCGTTATCGGTGATGACCCGGTGCCGCTGGTCCCGTCCTTCCGCCAGCAAGCCATGACGACACAGATATACTCTTTCATCATGTCGCTGATCGACGGCAAGCGCTCAATCAAGGACATGGCTGTCGTCCTGGAAAGCCAGCGCCTCATGACCAAGGAGGAAGCGGAGCCGGCGATTCGCACGTTCCTGACCAAGATGTACGATGACGCGCAAAAGCAATCCGGCCTCTGAATCCCTGCGCATCGATCGGTGGCTCTTCTACTGCCGCTTTTTCAAGACCCGCAGTCTGGCAACCGCTGCGGTTACCGGTGGGCATGTGAAGGTCAACGGCGAACGCACGCCTCCCGGCAACAAGGTCAAACGCGGTGACCGTATTGACCTGGTCCGTGAGCGCCTCCCGTATTCGCTTGAAGTGACGAATATCCCGACGCGACGTGGCCCGGCCGGGGAAGCTCGGGAATGCTACGTGGAAGATGAGGAAACTGTCCGCGAGCGGGAGCAGCGAACGGCTGCTCTGCGTCAGGATCGACTGTTGATGCCGAAGACCGATGGCCGGCCCGACAAGCATACGCGGCGCAAGCTCAGGGAACGCAACCGGCCGCAGTAGCGCCAACGGTGGTTCGCGGGCCTACCTGGCAGACAGTGAGATCGACCCGGAATCCCTGACACGAATCTTTCGCCGCATCACACCGGGGTCGAGCTTGGCTTCGAACGCGTATTCGAATGTGTCGTCGTTCTTGTCCATCAACGAGCGCAACAGTCGAACCCCGGCCAAAACATCGACAGCGGCAGTGACCGTAAATGTACCCTCGCCATAACCATCGATAACCGGCAGGTCGTTGCCGACGCCCTTTATGATGTCATTGCCATCAAGACTGACCGTGTACGAGACCCCGGCGAGCTCGAGCGGTTCGAGGTTGGGGTTGATGACGCGCAAGCCGATCTCGAATGACGGCAGTCCTGTGCCCGTCTCTGAGGAGACGGCCCGAAACGACTGCACGCTGACAGTCGGCGACTCATAGCCAGGCTGCATGCCCGCACATCCCGACAACTGCAGCACGATCAGCGAAATCGCAACGATGAGTTTTGCCAGGGGTCGAATTCGCAGGTCTTTCATTGCTGGTTCCTCAGATCTTGCGGCGAATGTACTCACCGATCTTCACGATCGCCTTGCGGCTTTCCGGCATCTTGCCAACAAACATCTGGAAGACGTGCCACATTTCGGGCCAGACCTCGAGCTCAACCTCGACGCCGGCCTTTTCAAGGTTTTCCGCAAACCGCGTCGAGTCGCTCAACAGGATCTCGTCATCCCCGACCTGGATAAGCATCGGCGGCAATCCCGCAACGTTGGCGAACACGGGCGAGACCAGTGGATTGTGCCACTCGCTTTCGTCAGGGCAGTAATACCGCGCCACAACTTCGAGATCATTCACATCAAACCACGGATCCCTGTCGGCCCGCGTTGTGGCGGATTCGCCGCTTCCTGTTACGTCGAGGAACGGTGACAGAAGCACGACCGCCGCAGGCAGTGGATCGCCCGCGTGACGCAAAGTCAGCAGCGTTGCGACCGAGAGACCGCCGCCCGCCGAATCGCCCGAGATCACGATGTCTTCCGGCTTGATTCCAGACTCCAGCAAGCCCCGATACACGGCAACGGCATCATCGATCGCGGCCGGGAACGGGTGCTCTGGCGCCAGTCGATACTCTGGCATGATCGCGGTAACGCCCGCTTCTCGTGCCATGTGGCTGACCAGTTGCCGGTGGGTTCTGCGGCTGCCAAGCACATAAGCCCCGCCGTGCAGGTAGAGCAGGATCTTTTCCGGGCGCGCTTCTTTGGGGCGCAACCAGTCAACATCGATACCAGCGAGTTGCGTCGATTCCACGTCGACACCTCTCGCACGAACGAGCAAGGTCTTGGCAACAGCCTCCAGGTGCTGCCGCGCACGCTCAACCGGGACGTTCGGGACATCGAGCTTTTGCATGTACCGGCCGGTGAGCCAGCGTACGAATTTTGTGCGGGCACTTATCATCGTGGTGGTACTGTAACGGAATTGTATTTTGGAATCGAAGAAGGAATGCAGATGAGCGATTGCCTCCGAACGCCTGACAGCCGTTTTGCAAACCTGCCCGACTTCGACTTTGCTCCACACTACGTCGATATCGGCAGCATCCGCATGCATTATGTCGATGAGGGCCCTCGTGACGGCAAGGTTATTCTCCTCTTGCATGGCGAGCCAAGCTGGTCGTACCTGTATCGGCACATGATTCCGCCGCTCCGTGATGCGGGCTTGCGCGTCATTGCGCCCGACCTCATCGGCTTCGGCAAGTCCGACAAACCACGACGAAAGTCCGACTATTCCTACGCGGGCCATGTCGCCTGGATGACTAACTTCATCGAAGCACTCGGCCTCAACGACGTCACGCTGTTCTGCCAGGACTGGGGTTCACTGATCGGCCTGCGCGTGGCGGCTGAGAATGGGCAGCGTTTTGCACGCATCGCGCTCGGCAATGGCGGGCTTCCGACCGGCGATGAAGACCTGCCCAAAGCGTTCATGATCTGGAGGGCGTTTGCACGCTGGAGCCCATGGTTCCCGATCGGCAAGATCCTGCAAAAGGGCACGGTAAAGGAACTCAGTCGCGCCGAGGTCGCCGCCTATGACGCGCCCTTTCCTTCATCCAGCTACAAGGCCGGCACACGTGCCTTTCCGACGTTGGTACCGGCCGCACCCAACAACCCTGCGAGCGAGGCGAATCGCGCCGCCTGGAAAGTGTTCCAGGAGTGGCACAAGCCCTTCCTGACGACCTTCAGCAACCGCGACCCGATTACCCGGGGCGGTGAAAAGAAGTGGCAGGACAACGTGCCCGGCGCCAAAGGGCTGGAGCACGTAAAGATTCAAAATGCAGGTCATTTCCTGCAGGAAGACAAGGGCGAGGAACTCGCCGACGTTCTGCTGCGGTTTATCGCTCGAGGTACTGGAGCTTGTCCTTGACCTCGCGCCACTCATCGGCGTCTTCGGGCGGGTCTTTCATCTCGGTGATGACGGGCCACTCCTGCGACAGCTCCGCATTCAGCTCCAGGTATAGCTCCTGACCTGCGGGCAGCTCATCTTCAGAGTAAATCGCCTCGACCGGGCACTCGGGCTCACAAAGCGTGCAGTCGATACACTCGTCGGGATCGATCACGAGGAAGTTTGGTCCCTCGTGGAAACAATCCACGGGGCAAACCTCGACGCAGTCCGTCAGTTTGCACTTGATGCAGGCTTCTGTGACGACGAATGTCATGGTGTGACCCTCTGTTTATGGACCGCGTAAGCTATGCGAAGTCGGGCCGCTAATCAAGCCGGGATTTTTGCCCGTGACAGCTTGTGTGTTGATTGCGTTAAACTCACGATCAAAGGCCTCTTCGGGCACCCATTCGAATTCGAAGCTGATCATTTTTTGTGAATAAAAACAACGATGTAGAATCCATCGTCATCCGTCTTGCAGGAGACTCGGGTGACGGCATCCAGCTTATGGGCTCACAGTTCGCTGTGTCCACGGCGCTGGCGGGCGCCGATTTCGCCACTTTTCCCGATTATCCTGCGGAGATTCGGGCGCCCGTTGGGACGACATTCGGGGTTTCAGCGTACCAGATGAACCTTGGCGGCGGCCCGATCACGACGGCCGGTGACGCGCCTGAAGTACTTGTCGCGTTCAACCCTGCTGCCCTCAAGGTCAGCCTGCCGATGCTGGACAAGGGTGCGCTGGTCATCGTCAATAACGATACGTTCACGGCACGCAACCTGGTCAAGGCCGGGTACGACAACGACCCGCGCGAAGATGGCACGCTGAACGACTACCAGGTCGTCACGGCCGACATCAGTCACCTCAATCTTGAGGCGGTCAAGGAATTTGGCCTGAGCAAATCGGAAGGCGGCCGCTGCAAGAACTTCTACGCACTCGGCATGCTGCTCTGGATGTTCGACCGCGAACTCGGGTCGGTCGAGGAATGGATCAGGCGGTCGCTGAAAGGCAAGCCGACCATGCGTGATGCCAACATCAAGGCGCTGCATGCGGGCCATGCGTTCGGCGAGACAGCCGAACTATCGGCCAATCTCTCGCAGATCAAACTGCCACAAGCCGAGATGGAACCCGGCGAGTACCGCAGCATCACGGGCGCCGAAGCCCTTGCGCTTGGTATTGCGGCTGCCGGTGAACTCGCCGACAGGTCCGTGCTGTTCTGCTCCTATCCGATTACGCCAGCCTCACCGCTGCTGCACAGGCTGACCAATCTGGCCGAGCTTGGTGTCGGCACGTTTCAGGCCGAAGACGAGATCGCGGCGATCTGTGCTGCCATCGGCGCCTCCTACGGCGGCATGATCGGCGTAACGTCGAGCTCAGGCCCCGGCATTGCACTGAAGACCGAGGCGATGGGACTCGCGGTCAGTGCCGAATTGCCACTCGTCATTGTGAACTGGCAACGTGGTGGCCCGTCGACTGGCCTGCCAACCAAGACCGAACAGTCGGACCTGTACCAGGCCGTTTACGGCCGCAATGCTGATACGCCGATACCGGTGTTGTCGGCATCAACGTCGGGCGAATGTTTCGACATGGCGATTGAGGCGACGCGTATCGCTTTGCGACACATGACGCCCGTGATCCTGCTTGCCGACGGTTATTTGTCGAACGCTGCCGAACCCTGGCGGATTCCGGACATGGCGAGCTATGAGCCGATTGCCACAAATCCGGTACCGGATACCGACGACGGCCCGCAACGCAAGGCGTTTACGCGCGACGCAAAGAGCTATGGCCGTGCGTGGGTGACTCCGGGCATGCCTGGTCTGATGCATCGCATCGGCGGGCTCGAGAAGGACGTCGAGTCAGGACACATTTCCTATGATCCGGCGAATCACCAACGCATGACGGATTTGCGTGCAGCCAAGGTCGCTGCTGTTGCAGATTTCATCGGCGACCAGGCGATCGAGCACGGTCCGGATAGTGGCGACCTGGTTGTCGTCGGCTGGGGCTCGACCTACGGGCCGATTTATCAAGCTACTCGCAGGACAGGGGCGAGCTTTGTGCACCTGCGATACTTGAACCCTTTGCCGAAAAATCTCGGCGACCTGCTCGGGCGCTTCGACAAAGTACTGGTCCCTGAAATGAATTTCGGGCAGCTCACCACCCTGCTCCGCGACAAGCTGTGCGTCGAACCGGTGCCATTCAGCAAGGTAACAGGGCAACCATTCCTGATTCGGGAACTTATCGAGAAGATCGAATCGCTGCGAGGTGAGGCGTCATGACTGACAAGCTAACACCAAAGGACTTCGCCACGTCACAGGAAGTACGCTGGTGCCCGGGCTGCGGCGACTACGCGATTCTCAAGGCTGTGCAGAAAACACTCTCGGATGTTGGCGCTGATCCGGCAAACACGGCGTTTGTTTCCGGCATTGGCTGTGCGTCGCGGTTCCCCTACTACGTCGATACCTACGGTTTCCATACGATTCACGGACGTGCGCCTGCGATCGCGACGGGCCTGAAGCTCGCCAACCCGGAGCTCGATGTCTGGGTTGTTACGGGAGATGGAGACAGTCTGTCGATCGGCGGAAACCACATGATGCACGCGATGCGGCGGAACGTCGGTCTCAAGATTCTGTTATTCAACAATGAAATCTACGGACTGACCAAGGGACAATACTCGCCAACATCCCGAATTGGCACGACGTCACCCTCGAGCCCTAAAGGTTCGGTGGACACGCCAGTCTCACCAGGCCAGTTCGCGATGGGATGCGGCGCGAAGTTCTTCGCACGCGCTGTGGATACGGACAAAGTCGGCCTGAGCGACGTATTGCAGCAGGCGCATGCCTTCGGCGGCACTTCGCTCATCGAGATTTTTCAGAACTGCATCGTCTACAACGAAGATGTATTCGCGAACTTCACAGAGCGCAAGAACGCGGCGAACACGCAGCTGCATCTGAAGCATGGCGAGCCGATGTTGTTCGGCAAAGACAACTGCAGTGGCATTAGCTTCAACCAGGACACCTGGTCACTTGAAGTTGTCGATGCGAGCGAATCAACCGGTGAGGTTCTCGTGCATGACGAAGCCAATGCCATTGTTGCGCGCATGCTGATCGACCTGCATCTGCCTGTCGCGCTGGGTGTTATCTATCGCCAGCCCGCAGTCAGCTATGAGGATACGTTCTACGCACACCACCCCTCGCGCATGGAGCGTAAGAAGAGCGTCATCGATTTCATCAAGGGGCCGAGCAGCTGGACGGTCAAGGGCTAGCGATCGACCGGCGACCAACGCTCGTCGCAAGACCCTGCAGCGCCGTCCTCCGCCAGCTTGATCAGATGCGCGAGCAGTGATCGCTCCGCCAAGCGGTAGAGCTTTTTGTCGATGTCCTTGTAGACATGCACCACGAGTTCGCGGGTCGTAAGCCCGGGATTAGCGGCTAACGCGGCGGCAACCTTTGATTCGCGCTCGAGACGGTGGTCGATGATCCAGTCGATTGCGCGCTCTGGATCGCGAATGATCTCCCCGTGCCCTGGCGCCAGCGCCTTGCAGCCGAGATCGCGTATACGCCGCAATGACTCGATGTAGTGCTTCATATTTCCGTCGGGCGGATTGATTACGACGGTCGAGCCATCGATCACGTGGTCCCCGGTGAACACCCAGCCACTTTCCTGGTGGTGATAGCAAAGGTGATTCGACGCGTGACCCGGCGTGTGCAACGCGTCGATCACGAATTCATCCGTCACCAGTCGATCGCCGTCCTCGAGCACTCGATCAGGAACAAACGTTGCGTCCTGGTTTTGCCCCGCCCCTGCTGCCTGACCCAACAGCTCGGCTCCGGTTGTCCGGGCCAGTTCAATTGCCGCGGGCGAATGATCGGGATGCGTGTGCGTCACGAGTATCCAGCGTATCGGTGCGCCGGCAACCCGCTGTATCGTCTCGAGGTGGCTCTTGATCACGGGGCCCGGGTCGAGAACAGCTACTTCTTCGTTGCCGAACAGGTAGGTATTCGTGCCTGGCCCGGTCATCATCGACGCGTTGGGGGC
>Ga0316187_10004873_pt1 | contig 11625 bp, 8 predicted proteins | sample CroRivburrow1_MG_FD_204927 | JGI IMG/M metagenome (GOLD analysis project Ga0316187, IMG submission 204927) | Coastal sediment microbial communities from Maine, United States - Cross River worm burrow 1 | ecosystem: Environmental > Aquatic > Marine > Coastal > Sediment | place: USA: Maine...
CGCTGGCCCCAGGCGGACCGGCAGCAGCTGCGACAACTGGTACTGCAACACCAGCGGGAAATAGCGCGCAACAAAGCTCCCGCGGCCAGCCGCAAGCTATTCAAGTACCTGCGGGAACTACAGCAGACCTAGGGTCGCACCGGCGTCGTGTCCTGTGGATCCGGCGCACCCACCGGCGACAGGGGCATATTGGGGTCTAGCGCGAGGAAAGGGTCCCGCTCCGCTTCTACTGCAGCGGCCGCACTGGCGGTGCGCGCACCGGAAGAATCAAAAATATGCTCGAATTTGACCTGGGGGTCATCCCAGGAACCGGTCACGCTGTATACCGCGCTGGATAAGCGATTCACCTGTTTTTGCAGCACTTTGCTGACCACGTACACGCCGGCCGCCACTGGCAGGCTGGCAATAAACGCCGCCACCCAAGGCAGGTTATTGGCTACCGGTAGTGTCGCCACCAACTCCCCGTCCATGCTGCGACGGGCGACGTCTGCAACGCCACTGAATTGGAAGCTGCTGGGGCCCTTTACCTCCATCCCCGCAACCTCGATCGCACCTGAATGCAGAAACACCTCCCCCTCGACACTGTCAAAGGGAATACCTGACTCAAACATATGAGACAGGCTGAGACGCTGCACGATATCCGCGAGATTCAGGATATTAACCACCTTCAGGGTACCGCTGGCGCCCGAAGGCGCCTCCAGGAAACGCCCCTGCTCGATAGCCACGGACACACTACCCTGACCCTGCAGTAGCGAGAATGCCTGCGGCGCTCCGGGCCACTGCAGGTCGAGGTCAAAACGACCACTCTCAGTTTCCAGGATTTCCTCATAACCGAAACGCCCCAGGGTCTTACCGAAGTCATCAAACTGTATGCCCAACTGCAGGCTGCTAAGGCTATCGGCACCCTGCCGCCACAGCAACTGCCCGGCATCGGGTTGCCCCAGGCGCAGCCCGGCAATTTCACCGCTGACATCCCTGGCCATCAGGGTTGCCCCGTTGCTGCGCAGGCCAAAATTCAATTTACCCCAATCCGATTCTCCCCGATGCAGGCGCGCTATACTGATGTCCATATCCGGCAGTTCCAGCGGCCGGGATTCGCCCTGCAATTCGACTTCTGCCGGCTCCAGGCGCAGTTTTTTCAAGCCGTCGAGATCCAGACGTTTGAGCCCCAGCACCGCTACCGGCTGCCCACGCACCTGCAGGTACTCCCCCTGCACCCAGTCGGTTCGGGCCTGCAGTGACCATTTACGCTGGTCCAGGCGCAGGCTGAACTCCACGTCATCCAGAGTTTGGCCCCATATCTCCAGCCGATCGGTATGCACATCGGCAATATCAATGGTAAAACCGCTGCCCCCTGGCTCAGGCTCAGCCTTTCCAGGGTCCAGCCCAGCCGGCTCCCGACCGGGCGCAAGCGGGTCATCTTCGGCAGTGGCGGTCGCAGCGGTTACACCGCCGGTACTGGCCGCATTCCACCCGGCGGCAAAATAGGTGTTAATGAACTCCATCCACTGGTCGCCCTGCACCAGCGCCGTATTGCCGCTTATACGCAACACGCCCGGCTGCAGGGCACCCGGCTCTTCGTTGATCGCCAATGCACCGCTGTACAGGCCGCCGTCGCGCAGATCCAGGTGCATGGCCAGCTCCGGAGCCAGCCGCAACTCCATGGCCGCCCCCTGCACCCCCAGGGGCAACTGCAGTCGGAAAGACTGCGCCTGTTCCGCCGCCTTGGTCCATGGACTGGGGAAATCCAGGTTGATACCGAGTAGATCCGTCTCTACCAGCAACAGCGGCGCTTCTCCCGGAGCTACCTGCACGCGCACCTCGGCGGCAGTTTCGCCGGTGGCGAATGCCAGTGACTGCAATTTCAGCCAGTCCTGCACGTCGCCCATATCCACCCGGGTGATTACCGCAATCTCGGTTAGTGACCGCGCGGGGTCGTAGCGCTTCGCACCAGCGATATGCTGTTGCGAGACCGCCGCACTAAAGGGTTTATCCCACAGCAAGCCCTGCAACCCATTTGAGCTGAAGCCGCGAGAGGAGCTATAGCTGAAGTCGCCATTGATGCCTCGCAGCTGAAGATTTCCCGGGTAGATCCCCATATCGACCTGCTCCCAGCGCGTATCGACTTTTACCTGGGGCGGTACGGCCTTGTCGCTGAGATTCATCTGCAGTTGCAGGTCGATTTCGAGTTGACCCGCGAGGCTCCAATCCTGAAAGGTGCCCTTGACCAGGTCATTGATAGGCGAGTCATTCAGTACCGCCAGGCCATTTTCCGCCGGGCCCTGCAGGCTGGCATCTACCGCCAGCATTATTTGTCCCTGCGCATCCAGCCAGGTCTCGGCGGACAGGTGCCCGATGCGCGAGGCATATAAATCCGCCCGATTGGCCCAGACACTGACGTCGGCATCGTCAATCAGCACAACGCCTGTGTGCATCTTAACCGGCGGCCACTGCGGATGATAATCGATGCTGGTCTCGCTGAGATTGAAAGCCAACTGCACGCTGCGCAGGGCCCCTGAACCACGTCGCAGGGCACCGCGCCAGGCGAAGCCCCCCTGCTCCACATTGCCTTCACCGATACTGGCATCGAGCCAGTCGCGCAGCGTTTTACTGAGCACATTGGGAACATACTTGGCCCGGTGAATGGGGTGCGAATTTTCCAGGCCCACCATCAGATCCATTTCCAGGCCGATGTCACTATGCACCAGAGGCACCTGCAGTCCGAACAACACACTAGCGGTGCCTTCATCGCCCTGGGCGGTAATCAGGTCACTACTCAGGCGCAGCAGTTCGCTGTCCCAGTTGAGGTGCAGCGTACCGTGAATATCGTCATAGAAAAGTGGTTCGCTATAAAGGCTGGGGAAGTCCATAGACAGGTTCTGGCTATCCAGCATGACCGTACCGCCAGCGGGCAATACCTGGAAATAGCCCCTACCAGCGGTCACCCCCGGGGCGCCGTGCCAGGAATTTACCCCCAGATCGTGAAAGCGGCCCTCCACTTCCCAGTCAGATGCGGGCTTACCAAGGTCACCAAAACTCAATTGCACCGCGCTGAGTGTGCCCCGCGGCAGTAATTCGCGGAGGATACCCGCTATTTTTGGCGGCAATGCCTCGATGCCAGAGACCAGTTGACTAATCGGCTCCAGCGACACGTCAGCGGCCCTGACCCGCAGCGCCCGACCCCAGGCATCCAGTTGCAGTCTTGGCAACTGCAGCAGCACGCCGTCGTGCTCCACCTGCATATCTGAGGAAAAGACCGTCCAACGATCCCCGCCGCTGCGCAACTCCGCCTCCAGGGCCACCCTGTCAAGCGGCAGCTGCCAGGCATCATCCTTACCCTTTACGACCAGATCGCTAGCCTCCACCCTGGCCAACAGACCTGGCTCGCCGTTATCCCATGACAGCCATAACTCCAGGTCCAGCGCGCCATCTGCCCAGATGCCCGGCAGCTGGTTGGCCAGCATGTCCTGCACTGCACCCAGGTCGCCCGTAGTGATATCCACATACAGGTCGCCATCGAAAACCTCGGGTTCGAAGGGGCTGCCCACACCCTCTCCCAGCATGTCGATACGTGCACCCTTGCTGGAATTAAGGCTTATTTCCAGGCGCCGGTAACTGCCGTCTCGCTCCAGGCGCAGGGACAGGTCGAGATCGCGGATTTCGCCGCCGGGCAATGTCAGTTTCAGCGTATTGCGCCGCAGCGCAACGAATTCGACACTGATAAGAAACTCGCGCAGCCACTCGCCGATCTCACTGCCGCCATCGAAACCGTCGATACTGAAGCGGCCCTGTTCGGTCAGCCGGCCGCGCAGGCTCAATTCATCCAGGGCCAGCCGCGTCATCTGCAGGCTGCGGGTGCGCAGGCTGTTGAGCACGTCGATGCCGATGCGTCCCTCGGACAAAACCAGGGGCGAATCATCACTGCCATCCACGCTCAGGCGTAGCCCACTGAGTACGATCACCGGGGTGAATGAGTGCCACTCACCCGACACCCCCAGTGCATCGACCGTAAACGGCACCCGGCTGTTCAACTCCTGGAGGATGACGCCCCTGTAGGCGCCCACGTTCGACACCAGTGTACGTCCGACACTGACATAAATGGCCAACAGCACCACACCGGTTACGATCAAAACCCAGAGTATGCTGCTCAGCCGGTGAAAAATGGATCTCTGCAAAAGTGGTTCCGCGAAAGCTGATTCAAGGATTTAGGACGTGCGCAGCCGTCACTGAGTTATATCTTAGAGTAACACGATGTCGAAGTGTTCCTGAGAATAGCCCGGCTCTATTCGAAAACTGATCGTCTTGCCGATAAACTCCTCCAGGTTCGCCACATTGTCCGCTTCCTCCTGCAACAGGCGGTCCACTACTGTCTGTGCCGCCAGTACCATCAGCGTATCCTCGTCATCGGCACGGCCGTCTCTCATGATCTGCCGCAAGATGTCATAGCAGACACTCTGCGCGCTCTTCTGGATACCGCGACCCTGACATGCCGGGCACTCCTCGCACAAGGTGTGGGCCAGGCTCTCCCGGCTGCGCTTGCGGGTCATCTGTATCAGCCCCAGTTCAGATACGCCGGTAATCCGGGAGGGCGCAGGATCTCGCTGCATGGCCGTGTCCAGCGCGTGGTGCAGCTGGCGTCGATGCTCCGGGTCCTGCATATCGATGAAGTCGACAATGATTATTCCCCCTGAATTGCGCACCCGCAGTTGCCGCGCCAGGGCCGTGGCCGCCTCCAGGTTGGTCTGCAACAGGGTTTCTTCGAGCTTGTCCTTGCCCACATAGGAGCCGGTATTGACGTCGATGGTGGTCATGGCCTCGGTCTGGTCTATGACCAGGTAGCCACCTGAGGGTAATTCCACCTTGCGCGCCAGGGCCCGCTGGATTTCGTCCTCTACCGCGTGCAAGTCAAACAGCGGCCGCTCCCCGCTGTAGTGTTCCAGTATGCCGGCGACCTCGGGGATATAGTCCTGGCAGAATGCCTGCAAGGCGAGAAAACCCTCCCTGCTATCGACCAGGATGCGCTCCACCGAGGGTCGCGCCAGATCGCGCACGATGCGCAGTTGCAGTGGCAGGTCGCCATACAGCAACTGCGCTTTGGTCGCTGCCTTACCGCGACGCGACACCGACTCCCACAGGTGTTTAAGGAAGCGTAAATCGGCACGGACTTCCTCAGTCCCGACGCCTTGCGCCGCGGTGCGCAGGATAAATCCGCCGACGGTGTCCATATCCTCTGCCGCCAGGCTCTGGGACAACACCTGCTGCAGGCGCTCACGCTCCGGTGCGTCATCGATCAACCGGGATATACCGACGTGCCCGGTCTGGGGCATCAGTACCAGGTGGCGGGTGGACAGGGACAGCTGCGTGGTCAGGCGCGCGCCCTTACTGCCCAGCGGTTCCCTGGTGACCTGCACGATCACTTTTTTGCCCTCGTGCACAGCGTTGCGAATATCGCCCGGTTCGCGATTGCGCTTCTCGCGACCACTAAGGTCGGCGCTTTGGATATCGGAAACGTGGATAAAGCCGGTACGCTGCGCGCCAATATCGACAAAGGCTGACTGCGTACCGGGCAGCACCCGCACCACCTTGCCGACGTAAATATTGCCGAGCATGCCGCGGTTGGCCGTGCGCTCAATATGGATTTCCTGTGTCACGCCATTGTCGACCAGCGCTGCCCTGGTCTCCATAGGGGTGACATTTACCAGGATTTCTTCAGTCACCGACCCCCTCCAGAGCCGTGGCCACACCAAACGCCCTGAGCATCTGCCAGGTTTCACTCAGGGGCAGGCCCACCACATTACTGTAGCTACCGTGGATACCGCTGACCAATGCCCCACCCAGTCCCTGGATGGCATAGGCGCCTGCCTTGTCCCAGGGCTCGCCGGTGGCCAGGTAGGCGGCGCAGGTTCGGGGTGAAAGCTCGACAAAGCTCACCTGGGTCGCCACCACTTCGCAGCGTTGTTTCGAGCCGCTGCTCAGGCACACCGCGGTAAACACGGTATGGCTGCGGCCGCTGAGGCGCTGCAGCATCGCCATACCATCTGCCAGGTCCCGCGGCTTACCCAGCACCAGATCGTCTATTACCACGGTGGTATCCGCGGCCAGCACCAGTTGTTCCCCGGGGAGATAGCGCTGGACGACCGTCTCGGCCTTTTCCTGCGCCATGCGCCGCACATAGGCGGCGGGCTGCTCACCCGGCACGGGAGTTTCGTCTATTTCAGCGGGATGGCAAACGAAATCCATACCCAGCTGCTGCAACAGCTCACGCCGCCGCGGTGAGGCGGACGCCAGCACCAGAGGCCGGGGAGTCATCTCAATTGACCCTGTAGTGGCGGCGCAAGCCGCGCAGAACGTGCAGCGCCACCGGCCACAACAAGGCACTGGACAAGGCCGGCATTAAAAACAGCAGACTGGCCGCACCCGCACCTTCCAGGTTCTGCACCCACTGGCACACCAACTGGTTGATACCGACCAGCACGAATACCACGCCCGACTGCTGCGGCAAACTGTACACACGCAGGCGCTGGTAAAGTATCAGCGACAGCAGCGCGACCACCACCAGGGCGAAGGCATTCTGGCCTATCACCGCGCCTTCCAGCACATCCAGCCCCACGCCCAGTAACAGCGCAGTAAAGATACCCACACGATGCGGCAGCGCTATGGTCCAGTAAACCAGCGCCAGCGCCACCCACTCGGGGCGCGCCCACATCAGCCACTGGGGCAAGGGCAACACCGCCAGCACATAAGCCAGCGTGAAAGTCAGCAGAATTACCCCGTAGCCGCGCGCGCCCTCGTTTTCCAAGGGTTAGCCATCCTGTTCCGGATCATCGGTGAATACCAGCAGCACGTGGCGACTGCGATCCAGGGCAGCACTGGGCACGGCCAGGATACGGGCGAAGGCCTGTCCCGGGTCGCGTTCAACTTCGCTGACCACAGCCACCGGGTAGCCCACCGGGAAACGCCCGCCAAGACCTGACGTGACCAGCAGGTCACCCTCGCGAATATCTGTGGTCGCGGAAACATGCCGTATTTCAAGGGTGCCCAGGGATCCGGTACCCTCCGCAATGGCCCGCACGCCGTTGCGATTGACCTGCACCGGTATGGAATGGGTAGCGTCAGTAATGAGCAGGACCCGGGAGTTACCGGCGCTGACCTCCACCACCTGACCCATCAGGCCGGCGGCATCGATCAGGGGCTGGCCGACAAAAACGCCGTCCACTTCGCCCTTGTTCAGCACCAGCTGGTGCCGAACCGGGTCTGGCGAAACGCCGATCAGCTCGGCCACCAGCACGTCGTCGCGCAGTATGGCAGAGGAATTCAGCAGCCCGCGCAGGCGCACATTCTCCGCTTGCAGGGAAGACATCTGGTGGGAACGGCCCTGGACCACCAGATTCTCGCGGCGCAGGCGCTCGTTCTCTTCGAGGAGGTCGGTGCGCGATTGAATATGGGTATCGCTCCAGTCACCCAGCCGGGTGGGCAGGTCGGCGATCCAGTAGATGGGTGTGGCGACGGTATCCAGTACTGACCGGGTCGTTTCCAGCTTGCGAAAACGCAGGTCGGCGATAATCAGTACCACTACCAGCAAAAGGGCCAGCAACAGACGCAGGCCCAGGGTGGACTCCTTGATGAATAGCGGCTTGATGTCAGCTCCTCAGTGGCCCGGTTTCGCGCTTGCCGCCGGACATCCGCCCGTCGTCACTCCGTGGAGAGCAGGTCTATAGTCCGGCGATCCATCATTTCCATCGCCCTGCCACCCCCGCGGGCGACGCAGGTCAGCGGATCCTCCGCCACTATCACCGGCAGGCCGGTCTCCTCGGATATCAGGCGATCAAGATCGCGCAGCAGGGCACCGCCGCCGGTGATCACAATCCCGCTTTCGGCAATATCGGCCGCCAGTTCCGGGGGCGACTGTTCCAGCGCGGATTTAACCGACTGCACAATAGACGACAGGGGATCCTGCAGGGATTCAAGTATCTCATCGCTGTTCAGGGTAAAGCTGCGGGGCACACCTTCGGCCAGGTTGCGACCACGCACGTCGATCTCGCGCAATTCGCTGCCGGCAAAGGCGCAGCCTATCTCAACCTTGATCCGCTCCGCGGTAGCGTCGCCGATCAGGCTGCCATAACGGCGGCGCACATGGGCAACAATGGCCTCGTCGAAGCGATCACCCCCGATGCGCACCGAGTCGCGATAGACGATGCCGTTGAGAGAGATAATGGCAATTTCCGTGGTTCCGCCGCCCACGTCCACCACCATGCAGCCGCTAGCCTCCTCGACATCCAGGCCGGCGCCGATAGCCGCAGCCATGGGTTCCTCAATCAGGCGCACCTCGCGTGCACCAGCACTCAGGGCCGATTCGCGAATAGCCCTGCGCTCCACCTGGGTAGACATGCACGGTACACAGACCAACACCCTGGGACTGGGGCGAATAAACTTGCTCTCGTGCACCTTGGCGATAAAGTGCTGCAACATCTTCTCGGTGACCTGGAAGTCGGCGATGACGCCGTCCTTCAAAGGCCGAATAGCAGTTATATTCCCGGGGGTACGGCCCAGCATCCGCTTGGCTTCCATGCCGACTGCCTCGATGGTCTTCTGGCCGTTGTGAATGCGGATCGCCACTACCGATGGCTCATCCAGAACTATTCCTTTGTCACGCACGTATATCAGGGTGTTAGCGGTGCCCAAATCTATAGAGAGATCGTTAGAGAACACTCCACGCAATTTTTTCAACATTAAGTCTTACTACCTTATGAATACCACGGGGAACTCCTCATGGGGGAGTCCTGCATGCTTCCCTGGCTACCTGCCAATCCTGGCCGGGATGCGGGGCGGAGACGGATTTTTTTTGGCACTGTATTAATGCCGCAACTGTATCAACAGGGGGGATTTTGGGCAAGGCGCAAATGTGGTAAGTTTACGCCCCCTGCCGCCCACTGAGGCGTTTTTTTCTCTCCGGTTTATACAGCATGGCTATTGAGCAAGACGATATAGAAAAGATTGCGGAATTGGCGCGTATCCGCATCGACCAGGACCAGATTGGCCAGGTGACCCAGCGCATCACGGAAATCCTCCGCATGGTGGACCAACTGCAGGCAGTGGACACCAGTGAGGTTCAGCCTATGGCCAATCCGCTGGACGCCACCCAGATACTGCGCCCGGACAGGGTAACCGAGAGCAATCGCCGCGAAGCATTCCAGGCTATTGCCCCGGCGGTCGAGGACGGCCTCTACCTGGTCCCCAAAGTTATCGATTAAGCGGCGGCTGCCGCATCAGGATTTACCAACATGCATGACAAAACTGTTGCCCAGCTGATGGCCGGGTTACGCGACAAGAGCTTCTCCAGCGCCGAGCTGACGCGCTGTTTCCTGGACCGGATCGGCGCCATGGACGAGCAGCTTAATAGCTTCATCAGCGTGAATGAGGAGGCCGCCCTGGCCGCCGCCAATGCGGCAGACGCCCGGCTCGCCGCCGGCGACACTGCGGCCCTCACGGGCATTCCCATCGCACACAAGGATATTTTCTGCACCGATGGCATGCGCACCAGTTGCGGCTCGCGTATGCTGGATAACTTTATCCCTCCCTATGACGCCACCCTGATCAAGCGCTTCAATGCAGAGGGCGCGGTAACTCTGGGCAAGACCAACATGGACGAGTTCGCCATGGGCTCCTCCAATGAAAGCAGCTACTACGGCCCTGTGCGCAACCCCTGGGACACACAACTGGTGCCCGGAGGCTCTTCCGGGGGTTCCGCGGCCGCGGTGGCCGCGCTGCTGGCGCCGGCGGCCACCGGCACTGACACCGGGGGCTCGATCCGCCAACCGGCGGCCTTTTGCGGCATTACCGGATTGAAACCCACCTACGGCCGGGTATCGCGCCTGGGGATGGTGGCTTTCGCCTCCAGCCTGGACCAGGCGGGTCCCATGGCTCACAGTGCAGAGGATTGCGCACTGCTGCTTAACGCCATGGCGGGGCACGATCCCCTGGACTCCACCTCCTCCCCTGAACCCACCGAGGATTACACGGCACAGTTGGCCAGGCAGATCGACGGCCTGCGCATAGGCCTGCCCAGGGAGTATTTCGGCGAGGGGCTCGATAATGCCACCGCCGGGCAAATCGACGCCGCCCTGAAGGAACTCGAGGCGCTGGGGGCGACCCTGGTGGATATATCGCTGCCCAACAGCCATCTCACCATACCCACTTACTACGTGATTGCGCCCGCCGAGGCCTCCACCAACCTGTCACGCTTTGACGGCGTGCGCTACGGCCATCGCTGCACGGATCCCGTGGATCTGCATGATCTCTATACCCGCACCCGAGAAGAGGGCTTCGGCGACGAGGTGAAGCGGCGCATCCTGGTGGGCACCTATGCCCTCTCCGCCGGTTACTACGACGCCTATTACAAAAAGGCGCAGCAGGTGCGCCGGCTGATCAAGCAGGACTTTATGCACTGTTTCGAACAGGTCGATATTATCGCGGGACCCACCACCCCCGGTCCGGCCTTCGCCCTGGGCGCCAAATCGGACGACCCGGTATCCATGTACCTGGAAGACGTCTATACCCTGGCGGTGAACCTGGCCGGGCTGCCCGGCATGTCGGTTCCCGCCGGTTTTGTCGACGACAAGCCGGTAGGCCTGCAATTGATCGGCCGCCATTTTGACGAAGCTCGCCTGCTGAACGTGGCACACCAGTATCAACAGGCCACCGATTGGCACCTGCGCCGACCGGCGGCGATAGCGGGGGGAGCGGCGTAATGCAGTGGGAAACTGTTATCGGGCTGGAAGTACACCTGCAACTGGCCACTCAATCCAAGATTTTCTCAGGCTCGCCCACGACCTTCGGCGCGCAGCCCAACACCCAGGCCAGCGCGGTAGACCTCGCCATGCCGGGCATGCTGCCGGTACTCAATGAAAAAGCAGTGCGCTACGCGGTGCTGTTCGGCCTGGGGATAGGGGCGGAAATCGGTATGCGCTCGGTATTCGACCGCAAGAACTACTTTTACCCGGACCTGCCCAAGGGCTACCAGATCAGCCAGTTCCAGCACCCGATCGTGGGGCGTGGTGAGTTTGAAATCCAACTGGAGGACGGTAGCACCCGGACTATAGGCATTACCCGGGCACACCTGGAGGAGGATGCGGGCAAGTCCCTGCACGAGGACTATCACGGCCAGAGTGGCATAGACCTGAACCGGGCGGGCACGCCCTTGCTGGAAATCGTCTCCGAACCGGATATTCGCAGCGCGGAGGAAGCGGTGGCTTATCTCAAGGCCCTGCACAGCCTGGTGACCTACCTGGGCATCTCCGACGGCAACATGTCTGAGGGTTCGATGCGCTGCGATATCAATATCTCACTGCGCCCGATGGGCGCCGATACCCTGGGCACGCGGGCAGAGATCAAGAACGTCAACTCTTTCCGTTTCGTGGAGAAAGCCATTCACCACGAGTTCGAGCGCCAGGCCGATATCCTGGAGGATGGCGGTACTATCGTGCAGGAAACCCGGCTATACGATGCCGACAAAAATGAAACGCGTTCCATGCGCAGCAAGGAAGTCGCCAACGACTACCGTTATTTCCCCGAGCCCGACCTGCTGCCGATCGTGATCGACGACAGCTACGTCGAGGCCCTGCGCCA
>Ga0316187_10004874_pt1 | contig 11625 bp, 5 predicted proteins | sample CroRivburrow1_MG_FD_204927 | JGI IMG/M metagenome (GOLD analysis project Ga0316187, IMG submission 204927) | Coastal sediment microbial communities from Maine, United States - Cross River worm burrow 1 | ecosystem: Environmental > Aquatic > Marine > Coastal > Sediment | place: USA: Maine...
CATGCCGTTGGCCCTGAAATAGTCCGCCACGTTGAGCTCGGTGGTTGTGCCCGGCAATACACACACGGTGGCGCCATCGAGTTCTTTGGCACTTTTCACGCCCAATTTCTTGGGTATTAAAAAGCCCTGGCCGTCATAATAGTTCACATGGGCAAAGGCCAACCCCAGGGCGGTTTCGCGACCCAGTGTTTGCGTAGCATTTCGCGTCAACACATCGATTTCACCGGACTGCAAGGCGGTAAAGCGGGTCTTGGCGGTTAAAGGAACAAATTTTAATTTATCCTTGGTACCAAATACCGCCACCGAAATCGCCCGGGCCGTATCGACATCGAGTCCGCGCCACTCTCCTTTTTCATCCGGTTTTGAGAACCCGAACAAGCCCTCATTTACCCCGACTGAAATAAAGCCTTTGGCCTTGACATCGTCCATTGTTCCGGCCATGGCGAAACCGACCGTGGTCAAAAACGACACGACAACCAATACCGTAATAAGTTTAAAACGTTTCATTACCTTTCCTCCTTTTCTTTGTTTTAAGTTTCTATGGAAAAAAATACGAAATCCCCTCCGGCTTTTCGAAGCCGCACACTTTTGGGCAAACACCCAACGCCATAAATCAGCATTGTTAGAGCACATAAAAATTAATCGTTTCAGATGTAATGAATATGCCTCATCTATTTAACGAAGCTCTAACCCATGACTCTATATCAGATTGTTGGGTTGGTTGGCAAGAGAAAATGTTCCGTATCAGCAGCCTGGGACCAATACGACGTTGCACAAACCGGGTTGAACAACCAGTTTTGTACTCTCCGCTCCAGGCTCTATGCTCTGCGCGCTGTATACTCTGCCCTTTGCGTTGAACCTCCGATTCCGGATCTCCGAAGGCTGATCGACAAATCCTCTTTTTTCTTGACTGATATACAATGTAGCTGTATTGTAGCTTCCAGATCTACCCACTTACAGCATCCCGGGCCGATAATCAAGCCAATTAACGAGTATCCGGAAATGAGGCCAAGCACCGTGCCAAAAGAAAAATCTGACAATAGTGATCAACTTTCCGAGAACGGCAAAGACTTTATCGAGGGCGCTCCCAACAGCAAGGTCAAATTCGAGATTTACGGTGAAGAAATGCTTGAAAAGCGGGTCAAGGCCAGCGGAAACAGCGGCAGAGTTTATCTTCCTCCGAATTGGGTCGGCCACAAGGTAAAAATTATTCGCACCGACTAAAATAAGGTAATAAGGGATTCATCCGTGGATAAGGTTCTAATAAGAAAGCTACACAAAGAGGATGCACACGAAATTAGCCGAATCTATGCAGCTATCACCAGAAAATCGGTGGATTCTGATTTCAAACGGGTTGTTGAAGAGCATGCCCTGAGGGATGACGGCGCCTGCTTTGTTGCGTTGCACCAGGATAAGGTCGTCGGTTTTATGATCAGCTACATCCTTACCGCCGGTTTCGGGATGAACAAAAGCGCCTGGATCGCCACCTTGGGCGTAGATCCTAATTTCATGGGAATGGGCATCGGGGCAAGTTTGGCTGAGGAAATATTCAAGTATTACAAAACCCAGGGAATCGAGAATGTTTACACCTCGGTTCGCTGGGACTCCACCGATATGCTGTCCTTTTTCAAAACGCTGGGGTTTGATCGCAGCAATTTTATCAATTTGAGGAAGATTATTGAGTAGTTTTCAATTGCGAAATATTTAAAATCACTGGGCGAAAGCCCTTATCTGGCTAGAGCCGGCCTGGTCGTTGACGCCGAACTGGGTTTGCTGGACAGAAGTCAGCGCCCGCAGTGTGATCATAGAAACAGTTTTCGGAGATTACTCTTATTGGGTCAACGACGCTCACTTTGTACTTCCGGATCGGATTGTGTATGGATCCCTGGTTATCACCGGCAGGAACAAAGGCAAAACCGATCGAAATTAGACGCGCCTGATACAAAAAATCTATGGAACTGATCCTCTGATCTGTCCCCGGTGCAATAGCGCAATGCATGTTATCGCGCGCATCGAAGATGATCAGGTGATTAAAAAGATTCTCAAACACCTGCACTTATGGGATGTCAAACGCAAATCGCCTCCGCAAGCGAACGGCCCACCGGTTGAAACCATAATCATCTATGATCAGTCTTCAGCGCCCAGGGCGGATGATTACCTTATCAGGTTGATTATTGGTGCCGATTAATTGATGCCTCTATATGTGGGGCCGCAGCCGAATTCAATACAAAATTCAGCGTTTTCTTTTGATACGCTCTGAAAAAGCAATGCCTTATCTTTAGACAACCGTCTATTGCCGCAAAAATTCGATTGTGGTCAATTATCCGGGATGTCTCGGCTCGGTTCGACCGTTGCCAAACACATCCGTGTGGAAGCCGCTAGGACGGAAAATATTTAAATGATTGACGCCACATGCGCGATAATCAAGCCCAATGGCTCGAGAAAATTGTTGCGATCAAAATCGTCTCTAAAAATTGCCCGACGTTCAATCCTGCGAATAATAATGTGATGCAATACACGGGGGCATCTAATCTTATTAAACGTGACATAATTGATAAATATCACCAATCCACAAGGGTTCAAATTTATAAACTTATGGACGTGCCGACTAAACATTGATTCCTTTTCCGATCAGCTTTTATTTTTCTTCTTGACTTTTTTTAGATTGGATCAATGTTGTCTGATAATGCTGCTGCGAAAGTATCTCAGGACTGGACCGTCTCAATCAAGAACACCAATCGAGGAACGGAACGATGGAACAAACTGGCATTCATCCCATGGCTTTGAACGGTGGCGAGAGCCGCTTACTGTCGCCTGAAGGTAAAGGTATTCGCGATCTCCTGCGGCTTGGGCGTCCACAGGAACCACACGTCACCCCACCGATTTTCACCTTCAATCGCAAACGCGAAGTTCCCATCTCCTGGCTCGAGATGGCCGGCGAATCGTCGCGCAGTTCGCTGGGGGCCATGAAGACCTTCTTCGAGAACTCTTGGGAGCTCCCGGCACAATTCGATCAACCGGAACTGAATCGGGTGATCACGACGGATGGATTCATCGGAGATCTGAATCAAGAACAGAAAGAGCCAAGCTATCGGTTCAATCCCACGCCGCTGCACCGGACCGTGTTTCCGACTCAACCCGAAGATCCCATCAAAAGCGAACCGGTCGACAAAGGCTTGGTCTTCAAGGATGGCTGCAGTGGACGCCTCTACCGGGCGATTCCTCTGCGGGATGACAAACCGCCACAGATTGAAGGGTTCACCAAAATGAACAGCTACTTGGACGAGTGGGAGAAGATCGGCGGCTTCGAGTTGTTGTTTGCTACTCCCGACGACGCCTCGGTATACTTCACCAACTTTACCGAACTGGATTTGCGCCCGGCCTTTATCGAGCGGCGATGGAAGGAACTTGACATCCTCTGGGAGATGGCCAAGAACATCGATGACGCAGTACCCAAACTTAGCCGGGAAACCCTCACCCAGTTGCTCGCAAGCGGCGCGGAGCTGGGCGATATCGAACAGACGTACCAGAAATTCATGCGTCTCAGAATGAGCTGTTTCGACCTTGAAGTCGAACTGCAAAAACTGGTCTCGTTTGCTGCCGACCTGGGCTACTTTCTGTACCTGGATGGCAAGAAATTCCCGTTGGAAGGCGGCAAGGTAGATGCGGTCGACAAGGGCAAGGTGTACACCAAGGTCAAGAACACCGTGCGCTGGACGACGATTGAGCAGCGACCCGTCGTGGAACACTACCGCGGTTTTCTCGGCATTCGCCGCACCCGTCGCCGCATGGTAAAGTACGAGCAGCAGCACAGCCAAGTCATGCAAGTCCATCAGCGGGTGGACACCAGCAGTGATCTGCTCGCACGCTGGCGGGACGAGTATCGCAAGACCTATCCAGATGCCGAAGTCATGGTCTTCGACCGTGCGGCCGACGGGTTCGTGACCAACGAGGGCGTGCGCCTGGGGACGATTATGGACCGCTGCAAATTGGATGAAGACTTTCGTCGACGCTGCGCGGTGATCCTGCCCATCTACGAGGTCTCGCTGAGCGGCAAGCGAGTCGTGATCAAATACCATGTCTTCGAGCGGCCGATGTCGGCAATCGTGCCGACGGCGCTGCCCCACTTGTCGATCGAAGAGTCACTATCCTATCGCACGGCCTGGCAGGGCATCGAACTCGGCGAGTTGACCAGTAGCATCAATCTGGCCCCCGGCGAGCGGCGGACCGTCTCCATCAGCAAACAATTTGAACAGGAGACCGTGGTCAGCAAAGCGACCAACTCGGTGTTCGAGCTCGAAGAAAAGGAATCTTCGGATCTGACCAGCGAAATGGAAACAGAGTTCAACAAAGAGCAGCAGGTGTCAACCACCGCATCGTTGAGCGCCTCGATCAGCGGCGGCAATGTCTTCGTGACCGCACAAGCTAGTGCATCGGCCGGCGTGGATACATCCAACGCCGAGTTTGCTAAGACCATCAACAAAGTCGCCCGGAAGGCCTCGAGTTCGGCCAGTCGCAAGAATCGCCAGGAGGTCAGTACCTCGGAGACGTCGCGGACCACGGTCACAACCACCGACACCATGACGGCGGAAGTGCAGAACATCAACGAGGGACGTACGCTGAACTTGATGTTCTATCGGCTTTACAACCGCTACCAGGGAGGCCTTTACCTTGACGGTCTGCAGTTCGATGTCATCCCGGGCGTCGAGCTGATTGCCGGTTCCGGCGTCTACGAGAGTCGCAAGTTCGGCTTCGGTGAGCTGGCCCGTGTGGTTCGCGAACTGGCAGCAACGCCGCTGCCATTCGAGATCGACAGCAAAGGCGAATCGCATCTGGCGCAGCTGGTTGTCGATCAGGTCGGGTCGTTGGTGAAGGAGGAGTATGCCGAACCCGAACCGTCGGCAAATCGAACGGGGGAACGCTCAACACCATCGCGTTCGGTGAAGGTCCTGACTCTGCCGCCGCCGCGGCCCGAGGATCGGTCACGCGCCAACGCAGCTGCGGCCGATGAAAATACGCTGGAAGAGCTGCAAGAGCGACTCAAAACGGCAATCACAACGCTGCAAACCGGCAAAGCGGTCGAGGAAGTACCCCTACGCGTGGCCACGCAAGGGCTATATATAGACGCGCTGGTCGGCGAACAGCCCAGCACCGAACCGTATTCCGAACACATGCGTGATATGGAAATTTCTATGCGCGCCGCCGAGGTCTTCGCTACGGAGTCCGAGGGAATCCTGCAGCGTGCTCAGGCCTCGCGCATCGCTTACCTGCTGAGCGGAACCAACGGCGGACTTATGCTCACCACTCTCGGCTACGACCGCAAGAGCTTGCAACGTCTCACTTTAGGCCTCAACGGTCCACTGCCGAATGCGAGCTCGGACTGGAAGCTGCTCGTTGACAAAAAATCCATCGCTGGCCAGTGGACTGACAGCGATGAGCCGGAGGTCACCATTTGTTTCGATTCGGAACAGGATTGGTTGACGGATGATGATCTGATCTTCAAACTCGAATTGTATCATCCGGCTTCCGCAACGAGCGTGGCGTTTCCGGTGCTCCGCGGGATGTCCAACGGCCGAGCGCCAGCAAGCAATTGAAACCGGAATGACAAAACGAGATCGGCCGAAGTCCGACGCGGGCAGGGCGTCGTTCCTGTCACACATCGTGACACGAAACAACCATGGCAGATTATCATCCGCGACTCGAAGAGTTATTTAGGATATTGTCCGGTCGACTAGGACCACGAGTGGCGAACCTGGGGTCGTCGTTCGGATTTGCTTGATTCATTCAGATCAGCCACAAACGGAGTTCAAGTAATGCCGGATAAGGAAGATTTTGATCCAGGACTGTGGAAACTGCTGCAGCGTACTTGGAATAACATCACATCCATCCATTCATATAGCGAAATCTACGCTTGGTACAATGAAGCCGATTACGCGGTGGCAGAAAGCTACAACCCAAATGAAATGAATTATTTCCTGAGGGGGCTGCAGGAGTTGGGGAAGCGGGCGGCGAATTACGCCGAAATCCGGGTTCAAGAACCTGGTTGGCCAACGCTGGCTGACGCACTGCAAGATCCGGACTTTAACAACCTATGGGAAACATTCTACCACTTCGTGAAAAAAGATCGTAAGGCAGTCACCAAGCGAATCTATGTCCATGTCGCCGAGCCCTACGTAGAGAAATCACTCGAGTTGATGAAAGCCCTCGTTGAACACCTGGGCAAAGTAAAGGGGTTTGATGCGGTGAAGGTGGCTGGCCCGGCTGCGGTGGGTCGCAAAGATCAAATAATCGCTTATTTGACTGACGATACGTCGAGAAGCGAAATCTTGAGCGTCTTGCGCAAGCTAAGCAATCAAAAAACTAACGCTGTTTTAAAAAAAGGCGCCCCGCTGTGTGTAAAAGAAGAATTTCCTGGAGTGGGCATCGCGGACGAGCCACCCGCAGTAGGCGACCTTTTCAATGAAAAACCGGGACAGAGTTTTGGCAAATATCTGGCACAATTGATCTGGTTTGCGGTTGATGAATATTTAGATGCGGGGCATGGCAAGGACAAATTCCTTGAGAATGTTCAGATAGCGCTGAAGACGGGGGGAATAGATGCGAAAGAACCACACCTACATGCTCAACGTCAGAGCATCGAGACCCTAAACATTCGAGGAAAACTCGCAAGAAATAAGCGGCTTGCCCACACACAGGCGGCCACAAAGGCGGCCACACAGGCAACCACACAGGCGACCAAGGGCGCTCACGGCAGCCGCTCGAGGGGAAAAAAACAAGTGGTACCAACCGCTCGAGGAAGAAGAAGAAGAAGTGGTACGAACCGCTCGAGGAGAAGAGCATAGAGATCTGGTAGGAGTTAATGTCACTTTGCCCTCGCCGACGGCGTTCACGCTTTGTGATTCCGACTAAGGACGAGAATGGATAGACGTCAGCCCAAACGTCTGGGAGGATCGTTATCATCCTACAACAGTGGAAAGTAACGGCTATTTAAGGTTATGTGTCACTTATATTGATATGAATATGGTTCGTACCGCCGTGGTAGAGCACGCTTACACAATGGGAGTTTTGTGGATATAACGAAATTTAGAGTCTCAGAAAAAGAAAAGCATTATTGATTTTGATCGACTGATGGGATTTGAAAACTATGATGATTTAAAAAATGCTCACCACAAATGGGTGAACAGTGCAATGCAGATTGATAATAGAGGTAATGAAAAAAAGGTGGACGCAAAGCACTGCTGTCGAGAGCAAAACGTTTATTGTGAAGATAAAACAAACCCTTAGATATAGGGAAAAAGGTAGAAAGATAATTTGCGCTGACGATACCTTTGAACTTCGGAAAATGCTGATGCCATATGGCGAGTCTAATAACCAGGGTTCCGGGAATACGTTTTTATGGGATCAATAGCCACCATCCTTAATCAGCCAGTTTTTGAATGAAAATTGATTGATTAAGACCGAAATATGGGTGCTTTTAAGTATATTTCCTATGAGTTGCAATATTTTACTGCGATCCCAGATCATTCGGCAATGCCATGTGGCCGCACAATCAAGTCCGCCCCAGGCGGAGAGAACCTTACGCGTGGAACTTGTCCGCCGTAGGAGGATTATTCGAGCCCCCTTTTCCCAATAGCGCATGACATATGTCGCGGCCTGGTGAACTATACTCAAATCGGCCTGAATTCTCTGCGACACGGCAAAAAAACAACCTCCTGATAGCATAGAGTTGAACAATGACAAACCCTAAAATGCTAAAAAAAGGTCCCCGATGCCCTTGAATGCTCAAAAAATTGGGCGGTGGATTTAAGATTCCTGCGCAGTTTGACAAACTGCTTCAGCTTGGGCATTATACATGTAAATACTGAATAGATCCTCAATGAAACTCAGGGCCGTCTGAAAACACCTCCAGAACTTCGGGGCCGACCGTGTTTGAGAAATTCGAAAACGAAATCTTCATCAGCTACGCGCACTTGGACAATGAACCCCTCAGGAAAGGGGATGATGGTTGGATTTCGAATCTCCACCGAGCATTGGAAGTCCGGGTGGCGCAGCTTCGCGGTGAAAAACCTAAGATATGGCGTGACCCGAAGCTACAAGGGAACGACGTCTTCGCGGAAGAGCTTGTTGCTCGACTGGCGAAGGCCGCTCTCCTAGTATCGGTACTGACTCCGCGTTATATCAAGTCCGATTGGTGCGCGCGGGAACTGCATGAATTCTGGACGGCTGCTCAAAGAACAGGCGGCCCCATCATCGGAGACAAAGCCAGGATCTTTAAGGTGGTAAAGACCCCGGTCCCTCGGGAACGAGTTCCTCAAGAAGTACAAACTCTGCTTGGCTATGAATTCTTCAAAGTTGATCCCGACACCGGAAGGGCTCGGGAACTGGACCAGGTGTGGGGGCCGGAAGCGCAGCGGGAATTCTGGTCAAGACTTGACGACTTGGCCTATGATATTGCTGGCCTGCTGGAGCTTCTGGAAGGAGACACTCCGGCCCCATCTTCTCAGGCCGATGATTTGAACTCAACGAAACCGAAGATCTACCTCGCAGACGTGACCTCGGATCTTGTGGATGATCGCGATGCGCTCAAGCGAGATTTGCTGCGTCATGGCTATACCGTTCTTCCCGATCGTACCTTGCCTTTGATCGGATCCGAGATTGAGACTTTGGTGCGGGAGCAACTCACCCGCTGTCGGGTGTCTATCCACATGATCGGCCGAAGCTACGGAATTGTGCCGGAGGGTGTCGAGGAGTCGTTGGCGGCTCTGCAAAACAGACTCGCACAGGAGTGCAGCCGAGCTGATAAGCTGGCGCGTCTGATCTGGATTCCGCCGGGTCTCGAAGTGCAGGAAGCGAGGCAGGATCGACTCATCAAGCACTTGCGCACCGACCCCGGCCTGGACCAAGCCGCGGACCTGTTGGAGACTCCGATTGAAGCGTTAAAGACGGTTCTGTATGCGCGGCTCAGGGCTGCCCAAGCACAGATGCAAGCCCCACACGGGCAGGTTGGCCGCCGTTCTGAACTTATCCGAATTTACCTGGTCTGCGATCAGCGTGATCTGGAGGCAATCACCCCTCTGCAAGATTACCTTTTCGGCAGAGGCTTCGAAGTGATCCTGCCCGCCTTCGAAGGCGACGAGACGGAACTTCGGGAGGACCACGAGAGCAACTTGCGCGACTGCGATGCCCTGCTCATCTTTTACGGCTCTGCTGGCCAGCTTTGGCTGCGCAGGAAGATTGGCGAAGTGAGCAAGAGCGCGGCCATGGGACGTACGAAGCCAATTCTGGCCACGGGAGTTTGCATGGCTCCGCCAATGACGGCTGCCAAGGGGCGATTTCGCACGCACCAGGCAATGATCATTCCCATGCCAGAAGGATTTAGGGTCGAGGCCGTGGCGGCCTTCCTCGCGAAACTGGAATCACCCGAAAAATCGCCAGGTGCCTGATGGAAACACGAAACCACTTCAACCCGTTTCCTGGGCTCCGTCCTTTCGATCCGGACGAAGACTTCCTCTTTTTCGGTCGTGAGCGGGAGACGGACGAGCTTCGAAGGCGTCTGAGAAGAACGCGTTTCCTTGCGGTCATCGGCAGCTCTGGAAGCGGCAAATCCTCCCTGGTCCGGTCTGGACTGATCCCATCCCTCCACAGTGGTTTTATGGCCAAAGCCGGCTCGAGCTGGCGGGTGGCGATTGTCCATCCCGGTGGGGATCCGATAGGGAATCTCGTGTTGGGTCTCGACAGCCGAGAGGTGCTTGGCACGAAGGAGGACATAGCTGGCACTCATCGAGCAATGCTCGAGGCGACCATGCGCGCCAGCAGCCTGGGACTCGCCCAGGCAATTTGCAACGCCATGGTGCCGGAAGCTGACAACGTACTTGTAGTGGTGGACCAGTTCGAGGAGTTGTTCCGGTTCAAGCGCAGCAGGCTGATCCGGAATTCCAGCGACGAGGCCGTGGCCTTCGTCAAGCTGCTCCTTGAGGCATCGCAGCAGCGGAAGGCGCCTGTTTATATCGTTTTGACCATGCGTTCGGAGTTTATCGGGGATTGCATGGCATTCCCCGGTCTGCCCGATGCCATCAACCAGGGTCAGTACCTGATTCCACGCATGACCCGCGACGAGCTACGCGCGGCCATCACGGGACCCGTGGCTGTGAGCGGAGCGACCATCGCACCGCGTCTGGTAGTGCGCCTGCTCAACGAAGTAGGCGACGAACCGGACAGTCTGCCCGTTCTCCAGCACAGCCTAATGCGCACATGGCACTATTGGCACCAGCATTGTTCAGCCGGAGAGCCGATCGACCTTCGCCATTATGAGGCCATCGGCACGATGAAGGAAGCCCTCTCCCGGCATGCCGACGAAGCATTCAACGAGCTGAAATCCGATCGTGACAGGGAGATCGCGGCGAAGGTATTCAAAGCTATCACCGACACGGACCAGAACGGCCGTGGCGTGCGGCGCCCGGCGTCGGTTTGCGAGATCGCCTCCATCTGTGGTGGCCCTGAAGTGGAACTCACCAGCGTCATCGATCGGTTCCGAATTCCCGGGAGAACCTTTCTGATACCGCCGGCCTCTGTGCCCTTGCGAACCGCCTCCATCATCGATCTTTCCCACGAAAGCCTCATGCGCCTATGGACACGCCTCATCGCCTGGACAAAAGAAGAAGCCCATGCCACGGCGATCTATCGTCGCCTTTCAAAAAGTGCTGAGCAGCACGAGAGGGGGGAGGCGAGCTTGTGGCGCAATCCCGAGCTCCAGATCGGCTTGCGATGGCGCCGAGAGAGCAAGCCTACACCGGCATGGGCCGAGCGCTACGGGGAAGGCTTTCAACGGACAGTGAGGTTTCTGAACAAGAGCCGGAGAGCCCAGCTGTTGCGGCTGCTCTCGGTGGCGGCGATGGTCGTTCTCGTGATCGGTGTTCTCACCTGGAAGGTGTACCAACAGCGGGAGCAGATCGGTGCCCTGCAAAGGCAAGTGTCGGAAGAGCGCTCCAGGAAAATGCAGGCGGAGAAAGATGTCGCTGCGCTCCGCCAGAAGAGTAAGGATCTGACAGCCCACGTCAATCAACTGCAAAAAACTCGAGGAATTTTGAACGAAAAGATCGTAGGGCTTCGCGACAGCAACAAGGGCCTGGAATTGCGGATTGACGCGCTCAACCAGGAAAATAGGCTCCTCGTCGCGAACATCGAAGGGCTGAAGGAAGAATACGACCGCTTCGTGGCTAAGCTTGAAGACATGCAGGATCAGAGCGACCGGCTTACCAGCAATGTCGATACTCTCGACAAGGAGAATGCCCGGTTGGATGAAGAGTTGAGATCGTTAAGGACCGTAAATCGTGAGCTCTGGGACAAAGCAATGACCCTAGGCTTTTTTGAGGAGGCTTCTGTGAAGGAGAAGAAAGCACGCCATCGCCCTCCGGAACTCTCGCCGCCGCCGCTGTCGGTTCGATTCTTTTCAATACCGAAGGACATTTTAGGTATCGATGGGCTCCGCCGGCAGGTCGAGGAGTTGCAGGAGCAACTGAAGCAGCTTCGCGATGAAAGATTCAGACTGGTGGACGAGGCTGACTGGCTGAGAAGGGAGAACGTGCTGCTGGAGAAACAGATTGCCGCGCTTCGCAAGGAGAATGA
>Ga0316187_10004875_pt1 | contig 11623 bp, 24 predicted proteins | sample CroRivburrow1_MG_FD_204927 | JGI IMG/M metagenome (GOLD analysis project Ga0316187, IMG submission 204927) | Coastal sediment microbial communities from Maine, United States - Cross River worm burrow 1 | ecosystem: Environmental > Aquatic > Marine > Coastal > Sediment | place: USA: Maine...
ATCCTTGCGAGCGTCCTCGGCCTTATCGAACTGAACGATTTTCTCTCTGCCAGTTGTACCAGTGGCGCCCCATTTTCTATGATGGGTGTTTTTGTGAATCTTAATATTCCACCACTTACTACTTTCATTGTCCCTATATTCTAGCTCATGCCAACTTCCAGCACGAAATAGTTCATAGTCAGCCGTTGCCATTATTTTCCTCATGCTTCCCAAGTGCTTTCAATATTTCTTTGTAGGTTACTTTCTCTGCTTTCTCGTTTGTGGCATACGCATACTGTTCTATTTCAAATTCCTTATGCTCTGCATTTCTCTCTATTAAGGCTTTTGCAAGGTCTAGCTTAGAGTGTTTGCCGGTAGATGCCCAAACAAACAGACTGTTCTTTTCAGTCCACAGTAGTATCATTCGGACTTTATCTGTACCTCTGCACGCTCAGCTAGTATACGTGAGCGAATTGCAGAAATGACATCTGGTTTATCAACAATTGTACACTCCCATTTATCCTCTGAAAAAGTAATTCCAAATCCGCAACCGCACATTAAGCCAAGCACAAACATTATTATAAATCCCCATCCCACTCCATCGTCCATGATTAACTCCAGTAGTAACTGTTTTTTTCAAAGCTCTTTTGCGCCCTCAAACATCTTGTCCTCATTTTTGAACCAGGACCATAGCTGTATCCATCACAGCCAGTACCCAGTCTACATCCATATTTGCCAGACAACCTATATGCCATTAGGCGGGCTTTATCATCCCACCTTTCATAGCCCAGCTTGCCGACCTCGGCATGTTTCCATCTGAAGAAGCGAGAGAAGTCGTTATCTTCTGCCATCTCGTAGCACCAAAAATACATATCTTCATTATTAAGTACTTCAAGAAAATCAATGGTGCCATCTAAGTGTCTAGAATCACCAACTCTTTTGTCAGAACTTAATGATTGTAAATCCGACTCCATAGCTAACCTTCCTATCTTCAAAGTTCCAACCGACGAATCCGCCAACTGAGATTTCGAATATTGATGTAATTAGTGGGCCACCATAGAGATAAACTCGCTGGTAACCAACCCCAGCGTCAAACTTCCAAGTTCGAAGGTAGGGTAGGAAAGGAATGTCAAACTCAAGCAATTCAATTTGGATGCTAGGAGTAACGTCCAGTGTTGCAATGTCAAAAATGCTGCCCGCTGATAGGTCAGGGATTTTATACGTCCATTCGATTGTTGGCTCATCTGGTATCCAGTTCCCTTCTTCATCAAAGTGGCCGCGCAATGGACCGTCAAAATCGTCCTCAGTAATCTCCCCTTCTGAAATGTCATAGGAGTCTTCTCTAATCCAGCTAGGTCTAAATTCCGCGCAGCCAGCAAGATTTAAACTAAGGAGCAAGCAAAGGAGAACTATTATCTTTTTCACGACTGACCTCTTTTTCAGCGAACGCATCGGCGTCTCTAATCATGGTGGCCGCAACTACGAAACACTCTTCAACCAATTTGTTGGGTGGAGTTTGCAAGCACACCTCAATGCCGTCGCCCCTAGCCTTGGAATAGACAAGCTGGGCCGCGAGTTGATTACGAGCCTTTCGCAGTCGAATGTCATCCTCGAAATCACCCTTTGTTTCTTCTGACTTATCCAGAATGGCTTTTGCAATAGCTTGAGAATAAGTTGCAGAGCGTTGCAAATCACCGCCAGCCTCTAAGAACGAACCCAGGGCTGTGCCGCCGACCTGAAGGGTAGCGGCCATTATCTGTGACTTCTCCATCTCGCGCATCTCTGCCTTTGTTGGCGTGCGTCGCTGACCTAGTAGTTGGGCCTGCTGAACTAGCGCGGGGTCAAGTTGATTCATATTCATAGTCTCTCCTAAATAGCCATGCAAAGAATGGCAATTGTTATTGATAGTGCGATAGTCCAGGCCATCACTGGAATTAGTGAGCCTTTCCTTTTAATTTCGTTGGCCTTTTCCATCCGAATTACCTTGCGCTTCAGCCGCTGCTTTTGTGCGAACGCCCTGATGCGATATTTCCTTCTCGTGGCGTTATAATCGTCAACGTAGACCTCGGCATCTAATAGCTCCTGAGAGAGAGAAGGCTTGGTAATCTTAGTTTCAAGTTCATCTTCAATCTTAACCATTTTATTCCAGGCAACCTCAAGTTCACCATCTAACTTTCTGTCTAGCGCCTCAATGTTCTGGTTAGTATCTAAAGCCTTTCTGGCGAAGGTAAGTTGAACTGCATCAAGGTGACCAAGCCTATTGGCAAGGTCTTTGATTTTACGGTCCAATTCTTCAAAGTCAGACTTTTTAATTCCCACATCTTTGGTTGCGGCAACTTGCCGATACCATTTGGTGTCATCGTAAGCCTTTACGTGGCTATCTAGCCTGCCAAGTAATTTATCGTTGTAAAAAACGTCTCCGTTGTCTTTGCAAGTAAACATACAATCCTCCTATAGAGTATTAGAGTTCGAAGGAGTTTTTTTGTCAACAGGAAAAATACCTGCGGGTTTTATCCTACGAAGACGGCCTTAAACTCTTGCACGATAGAGACTATCTCATCCAGGGTGACATCGCGCTTTTTGTGGTTGTAGGCTTGGACTACATTGAATAAGCGCCAAAGATACTTGCCACAAATGACAAGCGTTTCCTTTGACGCTCCTTCTTTTTTAAATTCCATCAGACAGCGGTTGGACACATAACTAATGTGATTAAACATGTCATTGTCCAGTTTATTACGGAGGTTGAGGGTTTGCGCCGCAAGCAACTGAATTGCTACAGTCAAACGCTTTACGTCCATATGGGAGAGGGCTTGGTCTAGCTGCTCTCCCCAACTGACTCCGGGACTGAAGGTGTACCAGGCTTGTGACCTTTAACCTCTAGCCATGATTCGATGCGAGCTACTACTAACTCTTCTGCAACGCCAGCAATACCAGACTGCTTCAATTCGTCCATAACAACTTTAATAGCCTTGGCCTTTTTAGAAGGGCCTGTCATCGGCACGCTGTTTTCGGCAATATACTTGCGAGCTATAACCTCGGCATAGTCAACACCCTTTTTTACATAGGTGTCAATCATACCGTCAATTTTCTCAGAACGCTCAACACCCCATTTATCCATTAGCTTTTTAGAGCCAATAGCGATGAGAATTGTAAGCACGCCTGCGATAACTGGCATTAGATTGCTAACAATGAGTAGTAGTATCTCCATAATTATCCAACTTTCTTAGTCTTTCGTTTTCGTTTGCCATCATGCACGTTAACAAACTTTCGTGCACTTTGCAACTCAAAAAAGACTTCATCTGGTTCATCTACGTTCTTACCTTTGAAGACACGATAGAGAAACTCTCCGTTATCAAGGCTGATTTTGCCAATGCGAGCATCATTGTCCGCAGCGTAGTGCATCATTTCCTCTCGCCAATCAAGATGAAGGGCATCAAATGGCTCAATTGCCTTGCGCGGGTCGTTTTTATTAGCGTCCCATGGGTCATACAGAGTCCCCGGTGGCACTTCAATCCTCAACGAGCGCTCAACCTCTTTACCTTCACTATCCTTCGTCTTAAACCTGCGCAAAGCCCACAAGGCGCCGCGCTTTCTAGTATTCATACCCCTACTTGCACGGTTATGGTTTTGTTGGTTGGCAGATTGTGTGTCTGCTTTTTGCTTTTTCTTTGCTTGCTTGCCCATTTTGTTTTCTCCAGTTTCAGTGTGTTTAGTTGGTCAGGTGACTTAAATTCGACTCTTTAAGTACACGTCTCAATAGGTGTCGATATCTCCCACGGGACCACAATATGTTTTATAGTAATACTTCGTGGCCAAGGCGCTCTAATACGTTGTCTTGAAGGCGATTAAATGCACGCTTGACAATTAAACTAATGCGTTGACGTGTAACTCCTTGTTCACGCGCAATCTCGGCCATTTTCTTTTCTTCAAAGAATCTTGACTTAATAATGTCTCTTTCCCTTGGTGGAAGCGAGTTAATTTCTTCACGTAAAATACAAATTTGCTCCTTAGCTATTAGTGCTTCCAGTTGTGGAGGACTGCCAGATGGAATAGTGGAGGCAAATGTTTCTCCAGTTTCAGAACTAATTACATCAGACCTTACAGCCATTGGTCCAACAGTTGAGCCAAAACTTCCGGTTGGAATAGGACCATCTATTGTGGTATCGTCCCTTTGTTCTTCCTTCCAGTCCTGAGTCTGGTGATATCCGGTCTTGTACAAATCATTCTTATTCCTACGAACAAAATCCCTACAGGACCTCCAAACGGCTGAGTAGATATAAGTTGACAGCTTGCTTTTGTTCTTAGTCTCGTCAAATTTATTAATTGCATAGATTGCAGAACAATTAGCCTCTTGCACTAAATCGTCACGTGAGAATTTTGATGTTGGAATATAAAAGCGATTTACCAGAGACTCAACTAGTCCTTTATTTTCTTGAAGGTATTTTTCAGTGTCTATCATTTAGCGTCTCCGTTCGTTTTAATTGCAAGGCGGCCCTTTGTAGTAATCATTCTGCCAGAAGATGTTCGAATAATGAAGCCCCTTTGTAGAAGAAATGGCTCTATGTTGTCTTTAATTTGCTTTTTACTAGTTGGCATAATTGCATCGAGCGTGTCAAGTCCAACGAACGTGTTCATTTTTTCAAGTTTGCCCAGCATGATTTTGTCCAACCTAGTTAGTCCGTTTTTATCTACGCCAAGAACAAAAAAGCAATCATTAATTGCCTTTTGATTTAACTTCGTAAGACTATTCTTTCTCATATACCTGACAATCGTATCGCAAAAACGAGCAACCTGTCTACCATTCCTAGCACGCTTGGCGACTTCCAATATACATTTTGCGTCGATATTCTCTTTTTTATAGTCGTGACACCTTATTAGATATTTAATCGCCATCTCAAGCTGCTCCGCAGTAGAGTATGGAAGCAATTCAACAGACTCCAACCTAGACAGCAGCGCATCTCTTAAATCTCCACCGTGGGTCGTAGCGAAAATAAACGAGAGGTTCTCTGGGAGCTTGTCAGTAAATGTCTGTTCCTTATGAGAGGTATGAAGCTCACGAGGCATCTCTGTTGCCGACAGCAGGTTGTCTTGAATTTTCCTAGACAATGCATGGCACTCATCAATGAGAATTATGGCTCCGTCATTACTGTCTTGCGACAAACCAAGAATAAGCCCTCTAAACTGGAATGGGTCTCGAATTACAGTCGAATTAATTACGAGTAACTTTCGCTTCGTCTCTGTAGCTATGACTTTTGCAAGGGTGTTTTTGCCAGAGCCAGCAGTTCCAAGAAAGGCCATGTCTGGTATTCTTGCGAACTTGTCTTTCACGGCATCGTCAATCAGCAGTTCTATTTTACTGACGACTGCTTTATTGCCGACAAAATCGGCAAATGTTAGTCCAGTCATTAACACTCCCTCACTAAATCTTTCACTCTTTACATAACATAAGACCCACTAGTAGCTTATATAGATTGACGGACAAATTCTGTCAACCCCAGAAGTGAAAATTTCCTCTAAGGTGTGTAGTAGTCGTCGTAGTCGTCCTCATCGTAGTTGGGGTCATAGTCAACAACCTTGATTCGCGGGCGCTTAGTGTAAACAGCCTTGAAACGTCGTTCCTCAAAGTCCACGCGCTTATCGTGCTTGTTCTTATTATTGAGGCGTTTCTTCCTTATAGCCTTAGTATCTTCAAATTCGTCTTCGTCGTCGTCGTCTTCGATGTCTTTGTCGTGATGCTTATTCATTGCCTTCTCTATCTTTAATTAGCAAAAAAATGTTCAATGCAATCAGGCCAGGAATACTTAACAATAGTATCGGCCATCCTCCACCAGATATACACACTATTGCAAGTAAAGCATTCGCTATTTGTAACACAGTGGTATAACAGACCTTACCCCAGTCGGGGGCAAACGTGTTTTGTTCGGTGCGGTCACCGTTACGCAACCCATCTAACTTTTCCTTATTAGCACGCCATCTCTTGAAGGTGGCGCTAAATCCAGATGTTTTAATTAGCGACCTGCGTGTCATTGCGGCCCTAGCTCGCGTCTTGTAGTTTCTGGCATCGAGTTTGTCATGCTCGCCCTCTGTATCTCTAAAGAAATAGTCCTTCATTCTCATTTGTTCTCCAGTAGTCTCATTGCGGTTTCAAACCCAAGTGAAAACATTAGCAACTCTTGCTCATTGTCAAACCTATATGTCGCTCCATCTAAATAGAACTCCAGTGGAAATTTTGACCGACCTAACATCCATTGGGCAAAATCAACCGAGTCTTTTAATTCTACTCGCTGGGGGCCTTTTAGCCAAGCCACGAATTCTTCGCCATCCGATAGTGTTGCAATGTGAATGAAGTACACTTGGTTGCTCCTACTCTAAATTAAATCTCTTTGCAATCTCGGGATGTTTAAGCATGAGGGTCTTAAGTAGTCTGTGCTCAGCCAAAACCTTTAAGTTTTTTTCTGCCGCTTCCGCAGCCTCTTTTTGAGCCTTCTTTTCGTCTATCTTTGCTTGGCGCTCCGCTGCATACTTTGCCCTAGTGGCCGCATAGTCGGTACTTAGTAAATCTTCCATGCTTATATTGACATAACCTTTTTCACATTCGTCTACCCAAAAGGTCTCATACCCAAGAGTAACTGCTTTAGGGGAAAAGCCACACTCATCCAGTACCAAATATGGCCGGTCATTATCAATTACCGCACGCATAACACTGTTCGCATGAGCTTCAAATTCTTCCAACATCTTAGTGATGTATACAATTCCCGCTCTATTTAGTTTCATTTCAACTCCTTATATAGCTTATCCCATGCAAATCCGCTCAGGACTAATGTAGCGGCCATTAGCAGCCAGCACATAGATGAAGAATTATCACCATGAGAGTATGCGCCACCAGCACCCAAAAGAGCTAATGATATCATAAATAGGTGTCCACCGAACGGAAGCCACCTTGGACTGACTTCCTTGCTCATTATATTTCACCATTTTCTAAGGCCATTTCATATTCGTCCTGAGCAAGCTCACCGGGTGTCATACAGCCATTGGCATAACAAGTCCACGTGTGATTAATTCTATCATTTGCTAGACAGTCCTTGCACACATAGCTTTGACTCTTGCAGCGTTTGTCTCTATAGAGCGCATCTACATCTTCTGAACACTGAAAACATGCCGAATCGAGCTTACACTTACAAAGGAAGCAGTAGTGCCCGCCATTCATTTCAAACAACAGCGGTCCCTCTACATCCTCGTAGTCCTTGATTTTGTCAAACGGGTCATCTCCTGATAACAATACTGGCCCCTCGACACCTTCTTTACCACATCCATTACAATTCATATTAGTTTAGTCCTATTCCATGCCGCACCCTATACCACTCATCCCTAAAGGGCTTGAGTGCTGCCCTAGCGGCGTCCATTGCGTCCATATATCTCATGTAAATGTTGGCACTAAGAACACTGTTAGCAATATGCACGTTTTGGGCATACTCATAAAATGTCTCCACGGCCATTTCATAGTCAAGGCCAAGCTTAGCAACATTATTTGAGCATGGCAGAAACATATCATGCATCTTATTCCAGACGGGCGTATATCCATCTTCCATGTCAATTTTAATAATCATCGTGGCCTTCTGCCATTGTTTCGTAACTAATTTCTTCGCTATTCTCGAATAGGAAAGGGCGTATCGCTCCGCATCCATCATAAATTGCGACTATTGTATAGTCATCGCCGCGAAAAACGGCGGTGCCGTAAATGCCTCCTCCGCAGGGATTCCCAACCTCGCCCCACATAACGTAGCGTTCTCCTATACCAAATGGTTCGCCAGTGTAGTCAATGATTCCTCGATAATGAACCTCATCTTTATCTACCAAGGTCCATATTTGTTTTTCTAACTCAAAAAACTGTTCTATAAGTTTTTTTGATTTATTTTTGTTCATAACCCCTCCCATTGTGGTGCCAAGATTTGCACTTGGACTTCTCTGTTAACTAGACGGAGGAAAGTCGTATACTACCTTCCACTGTCCATTGCGCATAGAGCGTGCTTCTAGAACACTCCACCATCAAGTGTGGCGGTGTTTAAAGAGGTTACCGCCGACCTCTCGGAGCAAAACCATGACGAATGGTTAGCGTACGAAGAATACTATCCGGCCAGCACCAAAATGCTATCGTGACTGTTAGAAGTGCGGAACTTAATCTTAGCACTCGCGTCTAGTCCACCTTGAGCCAATAGCCACTCACTCAGGCGAATGTTGCTGTCCTTATCAACCGTATAGGTCGAAATATGTCCAGAGCCCGCAGGGGACTTAAGAATCACTAGGCCAGGCGCACCGTGCGCTCGCCTTGCAATATAGGCAGCATGGAACGCTTTAATCCCAACGGCCTCTACCATCGCATTGGGGACACATGCACGCCTACGTCCATCTCGCTCAACAGTCTCACGAATCACAGCAGGCTTTGCTGCCCGTGTGAAAGGCTGAACAGCAACCTTTGGCTTAGCCATAGTTGATGCATCGACGCCGCCACCAACAGTCTGAACATTCGGCCAACTCGCAGCAGGCGCAGCGGTCGGTGCTGATTGAACATTGGGCCAAGTTGAACGATAGGACGGTACCTTATTAACATTCGGCCAACTCGCTGCGGGCTCAGGAGGATTCGCCCAAAGGTCAGGTTTTACCTCAGTTTGCCCAATTGAATCAGTGTCGTCATCAAAGAACCCTTCGTCCCAATCACTATCGTCATCGTCAAAAAGCTCATCAAAAAAGGCGTCAAGCTCATCTTGACCTTCAGAGTTGTCCGTAGATAGGTCAACACCAAAGTCCTTTTCAACAGCCTCAATAATACCATCGACTGCGACGGCAAACAGCAAAACAATCTTCTCTCTCAAACTACTCATAAATCCTCCGATTACCTATTAATCTCGTTTAGTGAATTAAAACATGGCTTGCAAAAAATCGCGGTATGTTCTACCTTTCCTTCTTGCCAGCTACATAACTTTACTCGTTGTTGTTTGTCTTCAGAATAGAAACAAATATCACAGTGGCCTATAAAGACCTCCTTAGAAATATCAACTCCACTAGGGTCCATGACAGTCCCACTAGGGCCGCCATTAGTGTTAGTAACATTGGAAACTTCATTCCCATTATTAGCATCTTGCACCTTTGCTTCAATCGTCATTGTCATTTGAAAATAACTCCGTAAAAAGTGATAGGAAAACTACCACTGGCATAAGGACTATTAGTGCCGCAACTATCCATGCGAAGAAAGCCAATATTTTTAGTAAACCCATGTTATTTCATTCATATCATTTCCTTTATGGGTCCTCTGGGATTTGAACCCAGAACAGACACTTTATGAGAGTGGTGCTCTAACCAGATTGAGCTAAGGACCCTAGTAACTTTATTCTTGGTCAAGCATTTTAAGGCTTAGGTATCCTCCCGTCTTGTCAAACGTAAAACGTCCTATTAAGACGCCCTTAGTCATCCTCATTAGCATTTGCTGTGTAATATCTCTGGTCGCAATCATATGACAGTTAGGCGGCGTTGCGGACGAATAGAACACAAGTCCACCACTATAAACACCAGTGGCGTGCTTGACCAATAGAATGTCATTAAAGATGAAATTGGGTCTGACAGTATTAGCAATTGCCTGCCCACCACCCCACCTACCATTGGAATATGACGTAGGGTCGGTTGAATACGTGCCATCGTGACACACATAAATTTTACTCTTACTATGTGGATGCTTTTCTTCTGGCCAAATAAAATCTAGCTCATCAACTCGGCTTTTTTTAGAAACGTCGGAGCGCTTTTCCCAGTTCTCAAGGCTACCACACGCTTCAATTTCTTTATAGAAGCGCTCAATTACACAATTGTATTTTTCTACTATGTCTTGCATATTTCCTCCGACTAAATGTGGGCATGTTATCTGTGGTATACCCAGCCCACAGTGCTATCACACCAAAAGGAATTACCCATCTGGCGGAACTATGCCTAAGATTATCCAGGCGATAGCACTACCTGGTCCTGTGGCTATTATCATTATAAAATATTTAAAAAATTCCCTACTTGTCACGACAAAAGTCGAGCCTTTCGAGACAGTTCGTATAGGAGTCGAACCTATAACACAACATAGAAGTTTAGTACCCCGCCATGACTGTGCGTATTCCCACATACCGAACTACCACGCCGCTAGGATTAGTTAGTCCTCAACAATTAACCTTTTGCACATCTTGTGGATTCCGGTTTTTCATAGCGTGCATTGCTATGGCGTGTGCGACATCTGTTACCCCATGCCGCCCTGCGGGCAAGCCAAACCGCTTTAGTATTAAACCTCGGTAGTCTGGCGATACGGACCGTGGATAGGCGCTTCCTCATAAATAGAGAGCTTATACGGCTCGTCGGTCTGACGAAGCACGGTATACTCACACACCCTCATCTTTTGCTGGTTGTAGTCAGGTGGCACAGCAACGACGTGTTGAGGATTAATCTTGACCTCAAGGATACGCGACCCACTAAAGCCGCTCGCATAACCCCAAGCCGCAACGTGCAAGCCAGCACTACAAGTATTGCGCCTATCGCCATCGACCTTTGCCCTGTCCATCTTAATGGTAGAGCCAGGGGTATTAAGGTGAGTCTTGCCCGTATAAGAGTCCCACCAATCGCCGCCGACCTTTTTATAGGCTACGAAGCAGCCATCAGCCGTAAGGGCGACCTGATTAGCCTCAAGGAAGGCAAACAAATCCTCGCGAGCAGATTCAGCCGGATTGAGCTTGAGCTTATCCCAAAAGCGCTCAAGAGGTTCAGTAGGCAGGGCCTCTTCAACAAACTCAAGGAGCTTGTCACTGAGGGCCTTTGGCAGCAACTCGCCATCAACCTCGATGGTGCCATTAACAACAAGGAACTTGCCCTTGGTGTGCTGTTCGATTGCAAGGGCGAGATTAACCGCACCAGGCACAGCTTCGAAATCACGGTCAGTCAACAGTTGCTTGACCTGCTCAAATCGACTGTTAGTATTCAAAAGGGTAACTGGCGACCCGTGGTCAAAGATAATCACCAGGCTACGTGGCGTAATCAAGTGGTCTTGATAGAATTTTTTAGTTTGCATCTTCATTCTCCTTGACAGCCTCTTGCGCTGCCTTATATTTCATGTTCAGGTAAAAAATCAGTTCTTTAAGCATGTTTTCATTGGCCTCTGTATCCTTCTTTCCGTATGGATACGAGTTGATAATTCCGTTGAATTTAAGCAAGAGAGGATAAGATTCGTAAATCTTTTGCTTCACTACATTGAATTCTGAACCTGGCGAATCAACTGTTACGCCAAGCCTATTAGCAAGGTCCCTATAGCCCGAGTAATCCTTATGTGCCAAACTTGCTAGTTTTGAAAGCTCTAGAAACTTAGCGATACTATCGTCATTGACACTCTTAGAGTTTTTTCTAAGATATCTTGCAATTTGATTGCCAAAGCCGCCATCCTCAGTTGCTGACCCATACTTAATATAGGTGGAAACGCCTGGCTTTGCTTTTAGAATAGCCAATTCGCTTTGAGCACTTGTCCAAATGTCGGTCCAGGTCGCATCAATCTTGTTGCGATACTTGTAAAGAATGCCGTATACTGGCTTGCCAGGAACAACAGTCTGAAATAGACTCTCTACTGTATCCT
>Ga0316187_10004876_pt1 | contig 11622 bp, 7 predicted proteins | sample CroRivburrow1_MG_FD_204927 | JGI IMG/M metagenome (GOLD analysis project Ga0316187, IMG submission 204927) | Coastal sediment microbial communities from Maine, United States - Cross River worm burrow 1 | ecosystem: Environmental > Aquatic > Marine > Coastal > Sediment | place: USA: Maine...
TTTCGTCAATTTCTTCTTCCTCGACGGCCTCGATTTCTTCAACGTCTTCAACGGCCTGCGCATCCTCATCTAACGGATTCGCGGTTGCAGGGTCATCGGCTTCAGGCTCCTGCGCCCAAGCGGACATAGCGAGGACAAAACCAAGTAATAAACACAACAGAAAACGCTTCACCGCGGGTCCTTCCTGCATATCTCTAATATAAGACAGGCTACGCGCGCGATTGTCGCATGAATTTTCAATCTACCGTTCTTGCAATACGAAAACCGACATCCATCCTGGGATTATCACCGGCCTCTCTGTAGCTAAGCCGCAACTCCAGAATACCCGCATGCCGCCAGCTGGACCCGCGAATAACATGCTGTGTTCCTAATTCCGGACCCAGAGGATCAATTACCGGCGTGGTCAAACCAGGTGTCGGCACGCTGTAGATGTCATTGACCCATTCGGCGACATTGCCACTGCCATCGTAGATACCAATCTTGTTCGGCACGAATTTACCGACGGGCGCAGTTGAAGCAAAACCGTCGTCATAGCGCGGCAGAATCGATGGTACGAGTTCAATTGCCGATTTATCCGCGAAATTTCCACTATCGCGTTTCGGCAGCATTTCGTCGCCCCAGGAAAATTTCGAAGTACCCGCGCCACCGGCAAAGCGGATTGCCCAAGACCATTCGGCCTCGGTTGGCAGCCGATAGCCATTGGTCATCGGCCGTATCAAAACCCATTCGCCGAACTTGTCCTCATAAGCGGGCTGCAGACCCTCTTTGGCGCTTAGCCAGTTACAGTATTGGACCGCCTCAGCCCACGTCACGTTGGCAACCGGATTACCACCAGCAGCCATCGACGCGTGAATATCACTGCCCGAATCATGGGCAGGCTTGAACTTGGCGAACTCCCCGTTCGTCACCTCCCGCGTACCGATCAAATAAGAATACGTCAGCGTTACCGGAACAAGCACCTCATTCGCGCGCCTACCCTGCTCCGAACGTGAGGATCCCATCGTGAATGTCCCGGGCTCTACGCGACGCATTAGCTGATCATCGACAGTCTTTACGGTTAGCTGAATTTTTTCCTGCTCTATCGCCGCTAACGAACGCAACCGGGCGGTAACTGTCTGCGGATAACCCGGTCGCGGTGTAATGCTGCGCGACCAGCTTTCATAGCCACTCTTACGCACCTCAATGCGATGCGGTGCGGAGCTGAGTTGTAAGGTTGTCGAGCCATCACCACGTTCACGACCGTCAACAAAAACCGTTGCATCGGCCGGCAGCACATTGATCGTCAATGTCCCGGCCCGGGCGGACAAGTCCACAGTAATAGAATCGCTGGCGGCGGCCTGCAGGCGAATCTTGCGACTGGTCGCACCGTATCCCGCCTTCGACAGTCCTATGTTGTAATCAACACCGGGCGAGAGTGCGAGCGTAATTGGCGATTGCCCTCGATAACGACCATCGACAGTAACATTCGCCGAGCGCGGAATTGAATTCACCAGCAATTTCGCATTCGCGGGTTCCAACTGGATCAGCGGGACTGCCTGATCCGTATTCGGCTTCGCCAGCACGGTACCATCCCAGGCTTTGAAGCCTTCGCGAACCACGCTGATTTGATGCGTGCCTTCAAGGAGCTCAACAGTCGCCGGAGTTTCGCCGAGGCGTTCTTCGCCCGAATAAATGGCGGCTCCTGACGGCTCCGATGTCACAGTGACGTTGGACCAACGACGCACTAATTGCACATGCAATTGCTCATGCTGGCCAAGGCCAGGCACGTTGACGACGTCGCCAAACGGCAGAAATCGTTCTGCGTCGACGCTTACGCTGTGCTCGCCGGGCTGAAGCTCAATGGGGCCGAACGGCGTATTGCCAACCCTGCTGTTGTCGATGGATACAACCGCATCCACAGGTGGGTTTGTGACTACCGAAAGACGTCCAGGCAGTCGCCGCATGCGGATTTCAATTGTCTTGCTTGGTTCGTCAGCAACAACGAAATTCTGATTGACGTCATAGTAGCCCTGCTTCTTGACCGTGACTGTGTAGGCGCCGCGGCGTAGCAGTGTTCGATCACCGATCGGCAAACGGAACCAGCCACCGGATATGGAAACGCCGTCCGGCTCCGTCGGATAAACATCAAATTGAATAGACGCAGCGCTAAACAACAAGTATGACGCCACGACGAGGATGCCGAGTCCGCCGATTATGATCGCCTTAAGCGGGCTATGGTGCGCTTCTACTGCCACCTCGTGAGTGGCGGCGCGTTGAAATGCTGTCGGCGCGATCGACTCCTCGCCGGCCTGCTCTGCATTTTCTGGCAGCTCCGGGGGTTGCGTGACGTAGGCGCTGTCTTCGAGACGCACATGCAGCGTCAGTCGCTCGCCTGCTGTTGACACCTGTATCTGGCTGCCAAAAAACTGCAACAGATCGCCATCGGCCAGCCTTGCACTGGTGACCAGCGGCTTACCATTAATTAGCATTGACTCATCACGGCCAAACGGCTGCACAAAGGGTGCGCCATCAAGCAGGTCAAGTAACATCGCCGGCCCGCCGCCGGGTCCGGGCAGTCTCAGCTGACAGTCACTGCCCGTGCCCACACGCAGCGGCAGGCTGTCTGCATCAATGCGACGCTCGCCTTCTACGTCTCGAATAATTAGATGATCGAAACTCAAATCGCTTCCTCACAACGCACGACGACCGGTTGCAGCTCAATTTCAGGGGCTACTCGAAACTCAAGGCGCACGTCGCGATAACCAGGCCGGCTCCCTACCGCCACGTAAATACCTGGCCGCAGATCCAGCTGACGCGTCTCGAAGCTGCCCAGTTTACCAATTTTGTAAATTGAAACGTCGGTCATATTGTCCGACACAAGACTTACTGTCAGTGGTGTCGCGGCACGCTTCAGCAAACGCGACAATTCATCTCGCTGGCCCGACAGACGCGGACCGATCTCGGGCATTCGCGTTACATCAACCACCAAACCCGTTGCTTTGCTCATCGTAGATGGCGCACTCAACTTGTCCGGTTCCGAAATATAGGTGTCCAGCTGCGCATGCAGCGCAGACATTTGCTGCGTCCTGGCAATGCCCTCCTGCGCGAAAAGCAGGTTTGCGTCGATTTCCAGAATGCTCTTGTAAGTGTCGACAGCCGATTCCCATGCCTCGTTCTGTTCTTCCGCTTTGGCTTGTCGCTCCAGCGAGGCAATGCGATCGAGGCGGATACCCTGGTCAACTTGCAGCATTCCATCGGCGGGTTCGCGTGACGCGGGCATTATCTTTTCTGCCATGCGAAACGCAGCCCGTGCGCCCGGATAATCACCTTCCGCCAGGGCCGTCAGGCCTTCGGTCATGCGTTGATCAAATTCCATTTGTTTGATTGTCGCCGATACTCGCTCCAAGCCCTGCTGCGCCGGCTCCCACTGTGGATCAATTTCCGCGGCCTTCGCAAAACTCTGCCGCGCCGCGTCAAGTTCCAGATCACTTTCAAATTCAAAACCCTGGTCTGTCAGCGACATCACTGTTTCGAGGTTTTTTGCGCGTGCGTAGCCTGCCTGGGCCGGCGCATGTCCTGGGCTGATTGCTACGGCAAGTTCAAACAAACGAATCGCTTCCGGCGCATCTGCCTCGTCCAATGCCATGCTGGCGTCCGCATAGGTCTTTTCAAATACCTGGTCGACTTCGTCTAGGAGCGGGTCAACAATCGCAATGGCCTCAGCGTATTTTTCCGCAGCAATATCATAGTTGCGGGCGAGATAGGCCTCATCTCCTTCAGCATAGACCGCTTGCGCCTGCGTGAATCGCAATCCACCCCAACGCTGCACGGCGCGTTTTTCCAGCGTATCCATTTTCGCCAGCAATTCGCCGAGAACCTCTTCTGTATCGGACCGCGCCTGAACGCGCGAATCGCGGCCGCTCAGGTCTTCGACGTTCTCTGTGAAATCAACACCACGCCCGGCATCTTCCTGGCGGTCACCGTTGTCCAGTGCCACCGTCTCTTCTGTGGGCGACTCCGTAACTGCAGTAGGCCTCTCGGACGTGACCGTCTCGGGCAACACAAAGATCACAGCGACGAGTATCGCGAGTAATACGGCAAGACCAATACCAAGCGTCTTTGGGGTAATACCAGCACCGTGCTTGTCTGCTAAAGGTGTGGCAACCGCGTGTCTGCTCTGCGATCGAACGTTGTCACTAACCGTAATGACTTCGTCAACGTCGATGTTATCGCTTGCGAGGTAAGCTTTCGCAGCTGGGGCGGGTGAATATCCCGATGATTCAAGTGTCGCCGCCACGGTCGCGGCATCCGGCCGCAACAACGCATCTTTGTCCAGCATACTGGCAACCAGCTCGGTGACCGCAGCAGGAAGCGTGCCGCCATCTGCCGCACGCAAAGGTGGCGGTTGCACTTCCGCAATATCCCGGGCGGTCGTCGCCGATGAATACGGCGAATGCCCACTGACAAGTTCATAGATAAGGCCGCCCAGCGCAAAGATATCGTCGGACGGCCGTGGCGCAGCCCCTGCAAGAGTCTGCGGACTCGCCGCGATCAATGAACCACCGCTTGCGGCCACTCCCGCTTCGGCCGCAGCGCCGAAATCGATCAGATAGGGCGCGCCGTTCTTATCCAGCAAGATATTGGCAGCCTTGATATCACGATGCACAACACCTTTAGCGTGTGCGTAGCGCAATGCATCGGCGACCAGTCCGATAGGTCCAAGAATATGCTCCGCCGGAGCGGCGGACAACGTACTGATATCCGGGCCGTCAATGTACTGCAGGCTGTAAAAAGGCGTTTCGGAATCATCGTTGTACTCGAACACGCGCACGATATGCGGGTGCATCAAACGAATACTGGTTTGCCACTCTTTGTGAAATTCCGCCGCCGGCACCCGTTCGCCGACCAGTATCTTAAGCGCTACAGACGCCCGCGTCAGACGGTCCGTAGCGAGCCAGATTTGAGCCGCAGCGCCGGCCCCGAGCTTTTTGACCAGCGTATAACGCTTGCCAATCTCAATTCCTGTTTGCAGGTCCTGCATCAATCAGCGGTCGCTCATCCCGACGGTTCGGGGATACGCATCGGACCAGGATCAGCGGAATCCGCTGTTTCAACGAAACCGGTTTCCGCTTCGTAGATTTCCTTGAGCAGTTTTCGCCAGCTCTCGTATTGCGCCGCCGCCGTACCCGTCAAGCGACGCGTTTCGCCTTCGACCGTTACCACCATGGGCGCTGCCTCTGCGCCAAATGACTCCGACAGCTCTTTGATTGACTCGCGGTGCATTCCAGCCTCTGATCGTCGTGAGATACCGGCCATTAGCGTATTGAAACCTTCACCAATCGCGATGTTTTGCAATCCACGGTTCATGCGCTCTGTGCTTCTGCTTGAACTGCTCGTGTCCGCTGCCAAAGCGCCAGCGATAACGACGACACCCAAAATCGTTTGCATTGTTGCCGAGCGTTTTACCTGACGATAGTTGATCGCTTCTTCGCGTGCAGTCTTTCGCCAGGAGTGATATGGAATTGCAATTCCGTAATAGAAATTTGCGTAGTGCTCGTTGAGTGTATCTACGACAAGCCGATCGCGTTCCCGAATTTGCCGCAATCTGTTAACAGCCGGATCATTCTCAGCCGGCAACCGGAGGATACTCAAATTGCCCTCTTCATCCGTTGCCAGGTGCTCACCATAGGCGCGCGGAGACATGTCAGCGAAAAATTTCAGCTCAGTAACCTGGCGTACTTCGCTGACAACACCCGGCGGAAATTGCTGCACGTAAGCCTGAAGGTCGTTAGCGATATCGTTGAAGACCTTCTGGTACGGGTCCTCGCGACGATCGCGGTTCACCGAATAGGAAGAAAGACCGGTTTGCGTTTCGTATGTCTTGCTGTACCAGTGTTGTCCGCGCGAATCGCCTACCGAGATATTAAGTTCGACGAATTCGCCGTCGGATTCCTCGATACGGCCACTCACCACGATGTCCGTGAAGGCCTCAGGAGAGGGAACGACGCGAACTGCGCCCCAATGACCCGTGCCCTGCAGTGTTGTCTTCAGGTGATACGGCATATAGCGAACTTCGGCTGAACGAATTTCTTCATAGAGCCCGGTCTCCTCCGGATCATTACTCTCCGGCAGGCCGCCCGAAAATTCGACGACGCCGATGTCCAATAGGAGAGATTCCTCCGGCGGCGCCTCAGCGACCACCAGCTCAGTTTCCTCAGCGGTAATAATCTCATTAACCGCGCACCCCGGCAGCGCGAAGCATGCAAATACCGGAAGCAGAATTGTGCGTTTAATTACCTTCAAAACGTCTGCCGGAAGTCGGGTCCTCTAGAGCCCACTGTACTTCCGATATTCCTCCCACAATCGTTCGCGCAGTGCAGGGTCGTCCTCTGTCAGGGCCGCCTCGCGGAGTTGTCGCGCAATAATGTCATCGTCAACCGTCAGTGGAATGTCATCCGGCGTGCGTTCACGAATCTCATCCATACTCATGCCGGCCGTCGGTGATTCACGCGAGATATTGGAATTCGCGACGGATATCGGGCCACTACCGGAACCGCTGCCAGCGCCGCCAGCCTGCTGTCCAAGGCTGATTCCGCCACCGCCAGCACCCGTCGTGCCTTCACCGAAGCCCTCGGTATTTCGCCCTACAGCTGCGATTTCTTCCTGTTCTTCCTGCAAAACCTCGTCGAAACCGCCGACCGACTCCTCAAGCTCACGACCTAGTCGTTCGGCGCGCTCGGCATCGCTTTCTTCGGGGAACTCAGCGACGCCGCCGGCTCCGCCCGTGCCCTGAACGCTACCACCGGCAGCACCACCGCCACCGCTCGCCTCCGCATCGCTAGCCGCTTCACCGCTTTCGCCACTGCTGCCGCCACCACCTATGCATTCGCCGTCCTGCCCCATGCCGCCGATGCCGCCCGGCATTCCGCCCGTATCACCACACTCGCTGTTCTCGGAAGGCACGTCGTCTTCCCATTCCGGGGGTTGATCAGAGCCACCTTCGCCTTCGCCGCCTTCACTTTCGGCAGACTCTGCGTCACCACCAGCGCCACCACTTGAACTTGGCGGTGGTGGAACACCTTCAGCTTCAGCGCCGCCGCCCGGAAACGTGCCAACATCGCCGCTTGAATCGCCCGATTGCCCTGAGCTTCCGGTAGGACCGCTTGAATCACCTGGCATACCGCCTCCGGGCATTCCACCGCCGGACTCGCCACCACCAGACTCACCTTCAGACGGTCCACTGGGCCCGCTGGATCCGCCACTACTGCCACTGGGCGGCGGCGGTGGCATACCGCCGCTGGGCGATGGCATCCCGCCACTGGGCGGCGGAGGTGGCATCGACGCGCCACCCGAGGACGAAGATGTCTCCTTGCACGCGCCGGTGACGACGGCTGCAAACGCGATAAAAATCAGCGGTTTGATCCAGCTCGAAATTGCGGTGGATGGTTGCGTGCTTGGCATCGTCCTAACCCTCTGTGTCGCACAGACTGTAAAGGGTTTGGAGCACGGCAAGGGCGATTGAGTTCCATCGAAATCAACGCCGCCTCCAACCCAGTCAGCAGATGCTTGTTTGTAGTGACGATAATACGCCGCTGGCATTCGATCAACACCTCTGCTGCAGGCGTACAGGGTAACCGTTATCGCCATGCAGGATTATCTTAGGTGCTTGATTTTGTTAAATTTAAAGGGACTCAGCTCGGGCTTTGTTGCGCCGCTTGCGAAACAGGATCACGGACAAATCATCCGGTTTGCTCGGTTGGCCCGCCGCCGCACCGGTCATTCTCCGCTGTGCGAGCGTAATGAGCCGCTCCATCGCATCGCCCAATGGCCCCTTACGAATTCGTTCAATAATTTCTTCCGTGTGCACGTTGTCCATCAGTCCATCGCTAGCCAGCAGCAGGGTGTCGCAGGGTCGCATTTCGACCTCGGTACCAACATCGATCCGCATATCGGGCGTGCCCAGGAAATTTGAGACCAGGTGGCGATCCTCGTGATGCAAGGCTTCTTTCTCATTCAGGAAGCCCGCCTCAACGGCAAACCCTGTCGGCGAATGCGCTGTAGTTTGCATCTTGATCAAGCCACGCTGCCCGACCACCAGTGCTTCCGAGTCACCAATTTGATACGCACGCGCCATGCGGCCTTCAATCGCTACGACGGTCAGAGTCGTCGCCGAACCATTCGCGAGATTCTTTACAGCCGCGTTGGCCTCCTCGATGCCATCCAGAATAGCCGTGCGCAGCAGCATGGTCTCGTCCAGCGCGACCTGCACCGACGCACGCAATGCGCTGACCGCCGTTGCCGATGCCCGCTTACCTGCTGGCAAACCACCCGCACCATCGGCGACAACGAAAATTGCTGCCTGCGGCCCGAACGGTATTACGGCTACCGTGTCCTCATTCTCGCTGTCCTTATCGGGCGCGCGACAGGTGAAGGCATGCACGTCGCCCGCTGCGAGCACTGCGTGCTTCTGCTCAGGCCCATCGGCGCCATCTAATTGCAATAGTTCATCACTCACGTCGCACCGGCTCCCGGCACCACGCACAGAAATTCCAGAACTCTTTTGCAATACCCCACTTGCACGCTTTGCATGAATGCCGGCTGCCCGGCAATTTCCAGGGCTTGCGAACCTTGCTTCGACACCATGGGCAGTAGCGCATGAACGGCATTAACATGCCGCGACACCGCGTGTTGCTGCAACGATTTTTGTAGCGCTTGTCGGGATAGCGACGACTGGTTTCTTCGACAAAACCAGGGCCGTAACACCAGGCACAGTAACCCCAATCGTTTTTTACACCGCGCTCGCAACGCGGGCAGCTGGAAGGCATCGCGGAATCTGATCCTCGCGACGGATTATCGAAGCCACACCACGGGCACGCCTGCATGCTCTCTGCGACAGGCCCTTCACAGCGCCGGCACTGATGGGTCGACTGCAGCTCCTGTCGATATTTTCTCTGAAATTCGCGCCACTGCAGTTGCCGCCATGAAGAGCCGCTGCGGCTTGCACTTCTGGGCTTGGCGCGCTTTTGACGGCGCGCGTGAGACTGGGCACGCTCGAACTCGGTCTGCATTTGCAGGGCATTGCGAAAGCGTTTGGCCGGATCGATTTGTAACGCCTTGCGCAACAGCTCAACAATTTCCGGGCGTACTCTCGACTTCAGCCGATCATGCCCGCTCATCGGCCAGGTGAAAGGCCACTCTGGCAACTTGCCTGAAAACAGTCGATACAGAACCAGCCCTAAAGAAAACACGTCGGACTGAAACTTCGGTCGTCCCATCGCCTGTTCCGGCGCAATGTAATCAATTGTTCCGGACCCGGACGCTTTCAATGTCCGCAGGCTGATCTTTGCAAAGCCGAAATCGGCAAGCTTGAGTTGATTGTCGGGAAAGAGAATAAAGTTTTCCGGTTTGATATCGCAGTGAATAATCTTGTGCTCATGGGCATGCGCGAGCGCAGCAATCGCCTGGCCTGCGAGATCCATCGCGCGAGCATTGGATATTCGTCTTTCAATTCGGTCTGCCAGCGATTCCTCGCCGAGTTCCATCGCGATTACAAAGTAATCGTCGATGTAACTGGCGTTGAGCACGGAGAGAATGTTCGGATGTTTCAGTTTTGCGGCAACCTGAACTTCATGCAGAAATTCCTCTTCGCCGGTGTGATCGCCAGTCTTTGGAACTTTCAGCGCCACGCGCGTTTTATGAATCGTATCGAAGGCACGATAGACATCGGCTAATGGTCCTGAGGCGATACGCCCCAGAATTCGGTACTTGCCGATTTTTTGCCGCGCTCTTAACACCGTTAGTCGCTCATCCTTACCCTGGCGACCGCCGCCGCCCAACCTGCCAGCATGGATTGCCGGCGCGAATCCGTCATCGCAGGTTCGAATACGGCATCACGTTGCCACAAGTCCGCAATTTGATCGGTGGACCCGATAACACCGACCTCAAGAGCAGCAAGACAGGCGGCGCCGAGTACGGTCGATTCAATATTGCGCGGACGCTCCACGACAATGTCGAGAATATCGGCAAGAAATTGCAGAAACCAGTTGTTTGCCGCCATGCCGCCGTCAACGCGGATAATAGAAGGAACCACGCCATCCTCTGACATCGCGTCAATCAGGTCGCGTGTCTGAAAAGCGACTGCCTGCAGGGTTGCTGTGACAATCTCGTCACGCCCGCTGCCGCGCGTCAGACCGAGGATCGCACCGCGTGCCTGCGTACTCCAATAGGGTGCCCCAAGCCCGGCAAACGCCGGTACGACATAAACGTCTTCCACGATTCCGGTAGCTGTCGCGATATCTTCGGACTGCGCCGCCGATTCGATGATGCGCAATTCGTCGCGCAGCCATTGCATAGCGGAGCCCGCGACGAAGACACTGCCCTCGAGTCCATACGTCACCTGGCCATCGATGCGACTGGCAACTGTCGTGAGCAGCTGGTTTTGCGATACCAGCGCTTTGCCCGCTGTATTGGCGATAACGAAGCAGCCGGTGCCGTAGGTGCTCTTCGTAATGCCCTCTGCGATGCCCCCCTGACCGATCAGCGCCGCCTGTTGATCACCGGCGATACCGAGAATCGGCACAGCAGTAGAAAGCAGCGTGGCATCGGTCGCACCAAAATCGGCGGCAGAGTCGCGAACATCAGGCAACAGGCTCGCCGGAATATCGAACAAAGTCAGTAGCTCTTCATCCCAGGCTTGCGAATGAATATTGAAAAGCATGGTTCGCGATGCGTTCGTCGCGTCTGTTGCATGCACTCGCCCGCCGGTCAGGCGCCATAACAGGAAACAATCCACGGTGCCGAATGCGAGCTTGCCGGCCACAGCTCGTTCGCGAACGCCCGCTACATTATCGAGCAACCAGGCAAGCTTCGTCGCGGAAAAATATGGATCGAGACGCAAGCCCGTTTTCTCTATGACTTTCGCTTCGGCGCCGTCTGCTTTGAGTTGTTCACAAAGCGTTGCCGTGCGACGGTCCTGCCAGACAATCGCATTGTGGACACACTCGCCCGTGTCGCGATCCCAAACCAGCGTCGTCTCACGTTGATTGGTAATTCCAATTGCCGTGATGTCTCTCACTTCGGCGGCTGCACGCTGCAGTGCTTCGCGGGTTACATTCAGGACCGACCGCCATATCGCCTCCGGATTGTGCTCAACCCAACCCGGCTGAGGATATAGCTGCTCGAATTCCTGCTGCGCACTCGCGACAACAGCCAACGAATGGTCATATATAACAGTCCGGCTGCTACTCGTGCCCTGGTCGATAGCTAGCAGGAACTTCTGGCTCATGATGCTGCGTCCGCCGCGCTGCCGGTACGGAAAATCGGCTTGTGAATGTTCATTTGGCGGCCTGCGTCCGTCGGGTAGCCCCAATCGCCCTGCTCTGCGGCAACCTTTTTGATGTCGCCGAGAATTTGCTCCGGCCAGGGCGCGACACGGCGTGTTGTCAAGTCAACGTGCAGGTTCATCCATTCCGCCGTCGCAGCCAGGAAGTGTTGCTCCGCGTGATACAGGCGCTGAAACTGATGAATACGCTTTTGATCGAAAGCAAGAATTTGCGCCGTGACGATAAATGGTTCGTCGAGTTTGAGTTCGCGCCGGTAAATGATGTGCGACTCAACCGCAAACGTTGAGCTATTCATTTCCCG